>OBEQ011067178.1_pt1 | contig 41174 bp, 48 predicted proteins | sample 1670901 | NCBI WGS metagenome assembly OBEQ01 (sample SAMEA104232315, study PRJEB22302) | groundwater metagenome | biome: forest; feature: aquifer; material: groundwater | place: USA | collected 2011-08-07 | depth 5.4 m
TAAAGATGGCAGTGTTTCAAGAAAAGTCTTGAGATTCTTCATTTTCTAGCTCCTTTGTAGTTGTTAGGGTTCGGACGTTACTACCAGTCTATCATATATATATATTGTCAAGTCTTTCTTACAGAACTTGGTAAGATTAGTCTAGAAACAGAGAGCTAGAACTTTCTGTGTTTGCTTCGAGTCCGAGGCAAAATCGAGCATTGAGACGAGGCGTACTCACAGTACGTCGAGAATCAAGTGGAGATTTTAACGAAGGAATCGGACAAACCCGAAGGGCTGAAAAAAAAGAAAAAGCCCTTATGTCTTCGGGCTTCTTTTTTTTCAGCGCAGAAGTTCTAAAAGCCGCTGATTTCGAGGGAACGAGTCACTCCCTGGTAAGTCCCGATTGCCTTCACTGGTCCAGCGCCAGACTCTGAACAATTAGGCTTAGAGGGAGGTTGCTGAGTAAGCGTCCAAGTAGCTCCATCTGACAATGGATTAGCTAGGGTGACACCAGGATTTTTGGGCTTGTATAAACACCACTCTATAGCGCTATCAGCAGCGTAAAGAGCGCCAATAGACCTCTTAATCTCTGAGGAAACTCTGATTCTGGGAATAATTATCGCTGCGAGGGCAATTACAATAGAAGACAAGATGGTTACAAGGAGCAAGGTTATAATGACAATTACTCCCGATTCTCTTTTGTTGTGCAGTTGCTGTAACTTCATTTTTTTATTTATTTAGAGACCTCAGTGTAATAGTGGTCTGATAATCTTCTTTAATTTGTTGGTTAATGTCCTTGCTTTGTATCGAACTTAAAATAGTAATTCTAGGTTGGTTGGTATTCAGGTTGTTACCAGTAACACAAAACTGTAACTTGGTGAATTCAACTACCTTGTTAGAATTCATAAAGCCGTCAACTCCGTCAACATTTCGATCAATTACGCCTCCCGACGATGAATAGACCACTGAATGGCCGGTAGAATTGATAATGGCCAAGCTATTGTTACCTCCCGCCGGCGGACAACTGGTATTAGAGAAACCATACGGGGGCTGGGCTACGCGAATTTCCCTAGCAATGGATTCCATGACCAAACTCAAATTTTCTTCAACTCTTTGGGCATTAAGAGCACGTCTTTGAAGAGAGAGTGCATTGATAAAAACTGACCCGATAATGGTAATAATTATAGAAAAAGCAAACACGGCCACTATCATTTCAAGTAGAGTAAAGCCGGCTTGGTTTTTCGTGTGATTTGAAATCATTGTTTTATTTTAACAAGCGAGGAGCAAAATAGGAATTTATTCATATTTTGTCCGAGCACAGGTAAAAGTGCTACCTCGATGTTTGCGGAGAGGTAGTTCATTAAATCTCATGGTTGATACCAATCAAAAAGGTGACTTTCTGCAGAAAGATTCTTGTTAATACCGCCGCTAGCTAGCCACGATACTACAACCGTAACACTTTTTTCTGAAGGAGAAATAGTTAAAATAGTTATGGTACGTTTAAACCTTGTATCACTCCCGCTACTGTAGCTAAAAATACCTGTAACTGGATCCTTTTTTAAATATCTTGCGGTATTAACGGCCAAGGAAGTTGAGTCCCACTGAACTTCATAATCACGGTCGGTTACACCATTAAAAAAACTAGCACCGCTAAGCCAATTTTGATCTCTAATATTGCGTACAACCTCTAACCCTTCCTGCGCCAGCCCGGCTGCTATAGTGTTATTTCTCAACTCATCAGCACTGGTAAGAAGATTGGTCATCAAGAAAAGCAAGGCGCCCAGAGCCACGCCGAAAATAAAAAGCGAGACCAAAACTTCTACAAGAGTAATCCCTGATTGCTCTAATTTGTTTTTACCAGTTAACATGTTTATTAATTACAAGTACCACCACCGACGGCAGTACAAACATCGATGGCGCCAGCGGATTTCATCATTATCGTACTATAATCTCCTGAACAATCACTGGCACCAGACTTTAAATCTACGGTTATTAAAATGTTGTTGCTGTAAATAGGAGGATTATTGGCCAAATAAGTTTTGGGGTCAGGTGGTTCAAAAAATATGTCATTACCATTACCAGTAAATGAGAGGCCGGAACTAACTGGGCAGGCAGTAGTTTTTATCTCAAAGTTGGGATTAGCTAAGAATATAGTTTGAATTGAGGTATCTTTGCCCGGCTCATAATTGCGAGTTGTAAGAGTTGAACAACCGCCGATTGGTCTAGGTTTTGCATAAATTATATAGTTATTACTATCAACATTCGGAATGTAATGCGCTCCGTAACCACAAACAATAACACCCCCAACGGTAGAACTATTTATAGACATAGTTTGGGCTCTTCTAATATCGGATACTATCGATGCTATTGTTTGGTTGCGAGCAGTGATATTAGAGCCGGATGAGCGAAAATTAAGAACCAGCATCATAGACAAAACGCCGATTATGGCTGCAACGATTAATATCTCAACCATCGTAAATCCCCCATCACTTTCGTGATGTAAGTGATGGGGGACAAAACGCACAACAAATTTGTATAAACGATTCACAACTATTGATATTTGGCTTCTACGAGATCGCCCGTTTTCACATAAATCTTATTAATGTCTTGGGTGTTGATTAAGGCGCGGTTTAAGTAAAAGCTCCACCGGTGGTCCTTTAGATTTAAATCATTATTAATAGAGGACAAACTCAAGTTGTTTTTATCATCTACACGGTAAACCACTCTAATACTGTCTCCCTGCGCAGAAGCTAAGACAGCCTCTAAAACTGTCATCTTCTCCATCACATGGCCACTGAAAACTCGGTCTTTACTGCCACTAAAACTAAAAATCATTGTAGCTGTACTAGCGCTGCCAACGGGTGGCTGGCTTTGTAGTCCAATCATGGCAAGAACTAGCAAAATCAAAAATGAGGAGCCAGCTAGCAATAGCGATTGGTCTGAATTAGAACTAGAATTGGAAACTTTTTTCACGAGATTTTATAGAAAAATTTTATTTAAAAAATGACTGATTGGGATTTGGTAAAAAACATACAGAATCGATGCCATACTAATGAATGACCCTAGGGGTAGTTTGGTCTTAAGCGTGGCTTTGTGTGATAGTAATAGCATCAGAGCAATAGCACCACCAATTATAAAAGATGCATATAGGATAAATGCCGAACCAGAAACACCGAAGATCAAGCCGACTATAAACCCTAACTTCACATCACCAAAGCCCAGCCATTTTCCGCGAGAAAAAAACCAAACTGCTCCAAACACTATGGCTATGACCATGGCGGCCATGATACTACTCTGCCAAGTCACTCCAAACCAAGACCAACCCAATGCCCGATATGCCACTTCGTAAACAACTGTAACAACTAGGATAGAGACGAGCACCAAATCAGGTAATATCAAATATCTGAAATCAAATAACATCAAAACCGCAAGGGCGCTAACAATGATTAACCAGAATAATACAATCAACAAGTTACCGGTAAATTCTAAAAAAATCAAAAGTGACAGCAAGCCAAACAATAATTCTACCGCTGGATAGCTTGGACTGATAGACTCCTTGCATTTCCTGCACTTACCGCTTAGAAAAATGAAGCTGGCAAGCGGAACCAAGTCAAACCATTGCAGTTGATAGGAACAATGCGGACATTTAGATCTTGTCTTAGCAAAACTTTCCTGTCGTGGTAACCGATACAAAAGCACATTAACAAAACTACCTATAGATAAGCCGACGACAAATGTGAGTAGATACAACATCTTTGACCCAACACTTCGTAACAAAGTGCTGGGTTACGCTTGTACCACGTCCTGCTGGCCTTTGGCACTGCGTCGCCTTCGCTCCTTGTTACCGATGCTCGGCAGTGTACCCGCTACTGCACATACACACTGCTGTGCTTTAGTACTTCCTCGCTCTCGCTCGGTCGCTGTAGCTGGGCACTGCGTCGCCTTCGCTCCTTGCTTATTTCTGACCGGTATCGTAGACGCAAACCCTAGAACCGCCGACACCATATGCAGTTTCTTGAACATATCCTCCACAAGCCTCACTGGTTCCATCAACTGTCGGACCGCCAGCAAAATTCAAACCGGCTGCTGTAGTATTGAGATCTGCATCACCCTTTAGAGCGTTACTCGTTCCTTCTAACTCTGTCCAAAACTGAAATTTTGTTGGCAAAGTAGCATTATCGAAGGCATAGTTATAGCCAAGCCCACTGGTAGGATCTACCGGTAATGTTGGTGCACTAAAATATTTGCCAATATTACTACCGGGAGCAGCGCTAGTACAGCTAGCTCCAGTTGCCGCCAATGGACCAATTGGATAATGTCCACCGCAATCGTCAAAAAATAATTCCACAGCGGAACGAAGCTGGTTAATATCTGCAATACGCTTGGCGTCTCTGGCCTTAGCTCGTGCCACACCTAGTTGTAGCAACAAGAGGGTGGCCAAGGTACCAATAATGGCAATGACCACCAGCAATTCGACCAAGGTAAAACCCTTCGATGACTTCTTAAAACTCAGCATTTTTATTAACAAGAAGCGTTAGGACTGTTAGATAATGATATCTCACCATCCATATAAGCTACTTGTGCTTAATAATTCGTAATTAAATTATACAATAAAGGGTCGGATAATGTAAAAATAGTTATACACATCCCGTACTAAGTCCGAAATGTTATTTCGGCATAAACCCTAGGCTTATTACTTCGTTCGGGACACATCAAGAACCGCCGACCATACTGTAGATCGGCAATAAGATGCTCGCTACCAAAATAGCGACCCCGAATCCTAAGACTAATATCAACGCCGGTTCAATCAAAGAAGAAATGTTCTGGATGTCATTATCTGATTCCGTTTTATAAAACTTGAGAATATTGTCGAGCATAAAATCAGTTTTACCCGTTTTCTCGCCTACTGACAGCATGGACGTAACGAGTGGCGGGAACTCTTCGAATTTAGACAAGGTTTCAGAAATCGTACCGCCGCTTCTGACATTTTCGCGGGCCTCCAAGATTATATTTTTGAATATGATATTTCCCATGACATCAGAAGTGACTTCAAGGCCCTGCAATATCGGTACTCCCGATTTTACAAGCGTGGATAGTGTTTCAGCAAAACGGGCGATGTAAAGATTGCGGACCACTCTCCCAAACCCCGGTACTTCAATCTTGAAACGGTCCCAACGCAAGCGGCCGGCAGTAGTTTTAGCATAACTCAACACGGCGTAAATTCCTCCCACCAGCGCTAGCCCTAAAATAATCAAATTATTATTTACAAAATCAGTAATCCAAATAAGAGCTCTGGTGCTTAGGGGCAAATCTTTGACGCCAGCCTCCTTAAGAATCACCAACAGGTTCGGTAAAACGTATACCACCATAATCACCGAAACCACCACCATGGCAAATAAAACAAAAATCGGATAAGACAAGGCACCGCGAATTTTGGAGTTGAGGGCCGCACTCCCCTCAAGATGGTCAGCCAGATAAAGCAGTGTAGCATCCAGCTTCCCTGACACCTCGCCGGATTTCACTAAACTGATATAGAAGGGGCTGAAAAGCTCGGGATGCAGACTCAAAGCACCAGATAAGGATGATCCCCCTTCTATAGCAGTGGAAATCTCATCAATAATCTTAGCGAAAGAGGGCTTCTCAACCTGTTGTTGTAAGATCTTCAGTCCCGTCACTAAAGAAACATCGGCGCTAATCAGGGTCGCTAACTGGCGGGTGAACATAACAAGGTCTTTACTCTTGGGTTTGCTAAAAGCCGCGAAAATATCCTGCTTAAAAATATCTCGCTTGGCTTCTTCTAAAAAGAAAACAACAAGATTTTTAGCTTGCAGGGTGTCGAGAGCAACTTCTTGAGATGGAGCGTCTATCGTACCCTCCCTAATCTCATTGGTTTGGGTTTTGACTTTGTAATTATAGGTTGCCATGACTTTGTTTCTCAACGAAGCTAGTAGTTCTTACTGCAACGCTGAGTTGTTAGAAACTTGTCACCCCGTTAGATGAGCGAGTTCTTTGAGCTCTATCTAACGGGGTAAGCAACTGTGACCAATCGTCTCTCCCAAAGGTCGGACTCTTGGACATTTGCTTATCTCTCCCCTATCGCATTTCTCAATTCATTTATGTTAAGAGAGTAGAATTCGGCTTGTTCAATCGAAATCTCTTTATCCAGAACCAATTTTGCCAGATATTTACTCATGGACATCATTCCGGCTTCAGCTCCAGTTTCAATGGCAAGATTAAGCTGTTGGAATTTTTTATCACGAATTATAGTTCTAACCCCCGTGTCAGCCACTAAAACTTCCACGGCGGGAATCATACCGCCCTTGATGCGCGGGATTAGTCTTTGAGAAATAATCCCAGAAACGGTATTGGACAACTGAGAAATAATTTGTGGCTGTTGTGATGCAGGAAAACTATCAACGATACGCTCAATGGTCTGGGACGCATTGTTAGTGTGGAGAGAGGCAAACACCAAGTGCCCAGTTTCCGCCGCTGTAACTGCGGCACTCATGGTTTCATAATCTCTCATCTCCCCCACCAAAATTACATTGACGTTCTCCCGAAAGGTTGCTCTGATGGCCCGGTTAAACGATATCATATCATTACCGAGTTCGCGTTGGTCAATAATACTCTTGTCCGGGGTGTAGATATATTCTATGGGGTCTTCAATGGTAACAATTTTCTCTGCTCGCTCATGATTAATCAGGTCGATGAGCGCAGCCATGGTCGTGGTTTTGCCGTGCCCGTTGGGACCGACTACCAAGACGAAACCTTGCGATAATTTAGAAAATGCCTTGAGTGACTGTGGAAGATTCAGCTCTTCAATGGTTCTTATATGTTCTGTAATCAACCGGAAAGTAGCTGCCAGTCCTGATCGTGTCTGATAGACATTGACTCGACAACGAACCTTCTTATCAATCTCATAAGAAAAATCGATATCTTTTTCAACATTAAAGCGATTTTTCTGCTCGTCAGAGAGAAAATCCAAAAGCATGGAGTTAAGATGCTCTGTATCAAGGATGTTGGTATTAGCCAACGGGATTAAGCGACCATCTACACGAATGGTTGGGTAATGCCCGGGAGACAAATGTAAATCCGAAGCGGCGTTTTGAGCCGTTAGCATTAATAAATCTTCGATTTGTTTTTTAGAATCTTGGTTGGTCATTTTTTAATTTGTTCTTCTTCAATTTGGTAGTCTTGAGCAGCAGTCAAAACTTCCTCCAAAGAAGTAACGCCTTTAAGTACTTTAATCATACCATCTTGGTACAAAGTTATCATCCCCTGTTTCTGGGATTCCCGCCTTAGCGCTTCTTCTGAAATTTCTCCCAAAACGATTCTTTCAAACGCCGCGTTCATTTCTATGGCTTCAAAAATGGCAATTCGACCCTTATAACTCTTGCCGCCGCAGGTTTTACAGTCGGCAGAATTACCCGGTTTGTAGATAAAGAGTTTATCAGTGACCCAAGACTTCTTTAGGTCCGCCGGCAACTTGTCTAATGCCAGCAACAAGATTTTCTTCTCACCGGCATTGGGCTCGACTTTTTGTTTACACGCCGGACAGAGTTTCCGCACCAGTCTTTGCGCGGCGGCAAGGTTGAGGGTGGGCGCAATCAAATACTTCTCAACACCCATATCAATCAATCTGGGAATCACGCCGACGGAGTCGTTGGTATGGAGCGTGGAAATAACAATGTGGCCAGTCAAAGCGGCTTGTGTAGCCAAGGCAGCGGTTTCACCGTCTCGAATCTCTCCGACCATGATAATATCCGGATCTTGGCGCAAAATATGCCTCAACCCGCTGGCAAAAGTGTATCCTATCTCCTCATGAATCTGCGATTGATTAACGCCCTCCACGTAATACTCAATCGGGTCTTCAAGAGTAATGATATTAATGTTTTCGTCGTTAACCTCTCGTAGCATCGCCGCCAATGTTGTTGACTTGCCGGAACCGGTCGGACCGGTAATCAAAATGGAACCAAACGGTTTAGCCAGATTTTTTCTGACTAAATCAAGCGAATAGCCCTCAAGACCCAAATCAGTAATTTTAACGTCGCCGACCAACGGATCGAGGATTCTTAAGACAACTTTTTCTCCATTGCGGGTCGGGAAGGTGGAAACTCGAAAATCAATGGTTCTATCGGCGAACCTAGTAGAAAATCTGCCGTCTTGTGGCACACGGGTCTCATCAATCTTAAGATCAGATAAAATTTTAATGCGGGTGACGATAGCGGACAATAAATCCTTGGGTAGAGACAGCGCGATCTGAAGTTCGCCGTCGATCCTGAACCTCAACCTGATCTTATCTTCCATCGGTTCAATGTGAATATCCGATGCTCTGGTATCAACGGCGTGCTTAACAATTACCGCAACCACTCGGCTGACTGGGGCTTCCGAGGTGATTTCCTCGAGACCGCCGACTTTGTCCGACAGATTTAATTGTTCCTCATTTTTTTGGGAGGATAGAGATTCCAGCGCTTTGCCAACTTCAATACCTAATGTTTTGTAATTATTGTAAAGGGTGGAGAAGTCGGCCAAGCTAATCACATAGCGTTCTATCTGAATATTAGTGTCTGCGGCTATAAATTTCAGCGCCTCTCTGGCATCAATGTCTTCGGGATTGACCATGCCCACCTTGAGAACATCGCCGGCTTTTGCAAACGGTACAATCTGGTAAAAATTCATTACATCATTAGAAATTTCCTTGGAGATATCCTTATCAAAATTAATCTCCGCCAGCTTAATCGGTGGCAGGCTGTAAATCTCCGACTTGAGTTTTAATAAATCGTCTTCACTGATGAGTTTGCGGTCAATGAGCACGGACTCAAACGCGCCGTCCTGGCTCGCGGCTTGTTTTTCTAACTCGACGGCAACATCGGAAGAGATGAGATTTCGTTTAACGAGCTCTTCTTTAAGTAATTGTGGCGTTTTTAAAGGCACTTCTTCGCTCCTAGCGGAGCTTCTAAGTGCAAGCATCTTCATGAGCGAAGAAGTGCCCTTCGAAGCTTTAGCGTAGTAGGACTAAAAATTGGCGAAAGGATTGATTCTGCCAGTTTTATCAGGAATAACCGGTGCTTCTCCAAACATCTTAAAAGTTTTCAGACTGGGAGAGTTAAAAACCTGAAAATCAAACCTTAAATCTTTGAACTGGCGCAAAGTATCTTTTGAGTCATTAGCTATTGGTGCGACGCCAATACTAGTGACGGTAAAACGACTGTAATAGATGTAGCCCGCGACGAAGCCTAAGAAAACAATCAATAGGATAATAAGTTTAGTTTGTCGGTTGGATGCTGGAGTAACCATATTAATTTATACTGTTCGCGTTAATTTTAATTTCGAAAGTTAAGCTACCGGCTGCTAGCCCGGGAGCACCGCCCTGAACGATACCAATATTGAAGCCCTGAACATCATAGAGACGCAAGTTCTGTTCCAACAACTGTAAGAAATTATAAACCCGTTCATACTGCCCGCTACCTTGCACGGTAATATTGGTCTGCTTCGTAGGATTATTGGCCTGATTAGAGGCGTCGCCAACTACGGCCTCCGATAAAACCACTCCGGCCTGTCCGGCAATAGAAAATATACTAGAAATTATTTCATCGTGATGTTTGTTGGTCGGCAAAAGCGACTCGAGCTTGTTGATATTGCTCTGGTTGGCAGTATATGTCTCATTAAGCGAGGCAACTTTTGCAACTAGCGCTGTCCGTTCCTCAAGTCTGGCCTGTCTTTCATGGAGAGCCGTGCGAGCTTCCTGGATATTGCTGTACTCCGGAAGAATAAACGCAAAAAAACCAAACACAGCAAGTGCAACAATAATGGCCGCGACGATGTTTTTATTATTCATCCCGTTAGAAGTAGTGCATAGCACCTACTACCACTGTCCGATGCCATGTATCATTAATTAATAGATTATTGATAGTCATATTTACTTTGCCCGTCAGGGATACTTCTAACGGGATTTATTATTTGGCTCTAATTAAAAGTTTATTGGAATCGAAACTAAGCTGTAGGCTAAATTCAACCCTGCCCGTAGACAAGGACAGGACTTTACCCACGGATACGTTGGTAAATGCCGGATCGCCCAGAAAGGCGGCGATTTGACGGGCGACTACACTATAATTGGCTGCTTCGGCCTTAAAATTAATTTTTTTGTCACTGATTGCTACCGATAACGATTTAAATTGTACCTGTGGTTGAATGAGCTTCTCAATTCTGACCAAACCGTCTGTCCAATAGAAATGAGAAGTAACAAGAGGCATGACGACACCAAGTTTTTTATTGAGGTTCAGCAATTTGTCTTCGGTGGTCTTATCGCGTTTTTGCTCAAGCGCATTGAGATCACCATCCACTGAATGGATGTTAGAAATAATAGATGCGCGATAGAGACGTGCCCCAAGGTAAAGTCCGGCAATGACCACGACAAGAACTATGCTCGCCTTGAAATAGATATTCTCACCGCGAGCGTGCACCTCTATCTTTTTTCGTGTCTCAGATAGTAATTGTAAGTTGATATCAGCCATTCTTTATGTGAATATTATAACACGATTTTATGTTTTAACTTGTCAACACACTCTCGGATATTTTACAGAGGACTTTCCCGTTTGGCCCAAGGTTGAGGCAAAACCGAGGCTTGCGACGATGTGTAGTCAGACTACACGGAGAAGCAAACGTAGGTTTTAACGAAAAGATTGGGCAAACCCGAAGGGCTCGACCAGGATCACGGTTATTAGTGATCGGTTGAGCGGGTAAGTCCTGCTAAAGCTTCCGCATGGCTAGGCCTAATGCAACTGAAAATGTCGTATTCAACTCTGGTCGCAATGGTTCAAGCGGTAATGGGAGCACAACACGAGCCGTGGCATTGCCCATAGCAACATCCCGTTGTAACTTCTCTTTAAAGTACTCGTAAAACCCCGGCATGTTGGTCAAACCGCCGACAAGAAAGATTTTACTAATTTTCGTGGTCTTCGTGTCTTCATAGTTGTGAATCGTCTTGCGAGTTTCAAATACTATCAAGTCAATCAGAGACGACATGACTTGGCGCACGGTATTGTTGTCGACTTTTTTGAGACCAAAACTGCGTTTTAATTCTTCGGCTCGATTCATGCTGATGTTGAGAGAGCGAGCAATGGATCGGGATATTTCAAAACCGCCGACTTCATAATTATGGCTCTGTCTCTCCACACCTTTGTCGACTATCAGCACCGTCGTACTGCGTCCGCCGATATTAACAATCGCACTCGGGCTTAAATCATTGCCAATGATAGCACGGATTAGAGCCGAGTTCTCCAACTCCAAAGCGCGGAGGTTGAGTCCGGCCTGTTTGATAATGTTTTGATATTTCATGGCTTCATCCTTGGGTACGGCCACCAAAAAAATTTCAACGAGCGGGGTTCTATTGGTCTGCCCCCCACCACTTTTGGAGGTTCCCCCAAAAGTGGTGGGGGGTTCAATAGCATTAATTATGGACCAATCAATGTTAACTTCTGACAACGGGAACGGTATGTATTTTTTTGCTTCAAAAGGAATAGCCTTGGCCACGTCTTGCTCTGAAAGGTAAGGTAGCGTCAGGACGGTCGAAAAAGTTGAAAAAGATTGAATAGAGGCAACAACGTCTTTGGTGGTCATGCCAGCACGCTTGATGGTCTGCTTAATCCCCCAGACAATGTCGTCATCACTGAGGTTAGCCACCTTAGCTCCCAAACTATGGCTAGATGCATAAATAGCTTCATCCTCCGATTTCAACTCAAACAAGCCGTAATTCTTCAGCTTGGGACGATTGGAATCCTCGAGTTCCACAATCTTAATAGAGGCCGTTCCGATATCAATGCCTAGTTTGCTTTTGGGACCAAAGTTGAAAAAAGACAAAGTAGGGTTTAGGATTTAGGGTTTAGGGTTTAGGGTAGAAACTGTACCCTAGAACCTATACCCCGTACCCTTATTATTAAATAAAGTATAACATTAATTATGCAATCCAACGAATCAACTATATCCACACCCGCTAAGATTAAAAACTTCTTTTTAGATTTGGTTTTCCCACCAGTTTGCCTCGGCTGTAATTCGTTGATTGATTCTAACCAGTATCAAAACAGGAATTACAGACCGGGAATGTGCGACAAGTGTCGAAGCACCATTGTCCTTCAGTCGTCCTTTGCATGTGCCTTCTGCCAAGCCGGAGTCGTCAATGGTATCACCTGTCCCTTCTGCCGACGAGACCACGAGTTGCGACAACTACTGGTCGCCACCAGCTATGAACAACCCTTGGTGAAGTCCGCCATAAAAAATTTCAAATACAAATTCATGCAAGGCCTAGCCAATGATCTCGGTTCGGTTATGTCCACCTATTTGCAGAAACAAATTGAACGAGGTGTCATCAATCTTAATAATGTAGTCGTCGTACCAGTCCCCTTGTCTGCTCAAAGATTGCGATGGCGCGGATTCAATCAGGCGGAGTTATTGGCAAAACATTTAGCTGAAACTTTTAATTTGGAACTGGTCCCAGCGCTGGAGCGGACTCGCAACCACAAATCGCAGGTAGAGATAGTCAACAGACAAGATCGTATCAACAATATGAGTGACGGATTCGTTTGCACTTCGGCTTTGGTGGCCGACCGCGATATCCTATTGATAGATGACATCTCTACGACGGGTGCGACTCTGGAGGCATGTGCTCAAGCGCTCAAAAAATCCGGTGCTTCCAAAATCACCGGTTTCGTCTTCGCTCGCAACTAGCCTGCGGACTAACTCGCTTAAACCAGAAAAGATTTGAAATAATTATAGTGACTTACTAAGGATTTTGACGGCCGTCAACTATCTTAGTTTAAATATCTTTTTAATGTCCCGGTCGTCATCTATCTCACTGATTTTTAAAATCCGGATATAGTTGATTAACCTTGTTTCTTTTAAATAAGCTATGGCCTCCCTATTAAGTGAATATGGACTTATAAAAACACTGGCTTGTAGTTTATAAAAATTATTCTTTTTCAACAACCATCGGAGTTTACTTCTTATGTTGCGATTTTGCTCTGGAATATCGAAAATAACAAGACGCCAAAATTTATCCCATTTACTTTGTTTGTCTATTTTAGCTTTAGACAGTAAGGTCTCAATGTTGCCCCGAGCAGTCAACTTAATATAGCCGATGTTGTTTTTTTTGAAAACTTCAACCAATCCTTGAGTCCTTAAGTAATACAGACTGTCATAATAATGCTTTGGGCCTAGTCTTCTTAATCTTTTCTGGTGTTTGTAGGGGGTTTCGAAGGGCAAGGGCAAAAGCCCTCCTAGTTCCTTCAGGGTTTGTAACAGGTCGGCCACAAAAGTATTTTGAGTTTTAGGCATTCATCCATCTTACTAAGAATTTTGACGGCCGTCAAAATTCTTAGTAAGATGGTACGTTTCGGATATCAACAGTCCTTGTTGCTGTCTGGACAAGCCCGAGTTAAAATAGTCCTAGATGAATCACGATAGAAGTCTCGCTCGCGATAAAGTCGCGAGTCCGGAGGACCTCGGCGGGGCTACTTCTAACGGGATGAACGACGAGCGGATTAATCGAATTATTGGTGTTGTTATCATTTTTGCCATTATCTTTTTTGGTCTGTTTTGGTTCTCGGGCATTAAGCTGAACAAGGTCAGCAATACCCCGACGCCCAACAAGCCAGTCAACAAAATAGAGAACTTTAGCGACGACAAAATTTCTCCTGACTTTCCAAAAACTATACCTATTGAATCCGGAGTCAAAATCAGTAGCTACAATGCGACCTCTCCTGATGGTAGAGTACAAGCATCGGTAGTTTTCCAAAGTTCCAAATCAGTAGCGGCAAATTTCAAACTCTACAAAGACTATCTGACAAAAAACAACTGGAAAATCCTAGCCAAAGATTCATCCAAGTCTGATCTTCAACTCATCATCGCACAAAACTCTTCTGGCATTCTCAATGTCACCATCCACCAGATTGCAGATCTGAACAAATCTTTGGTTGACTTGAGTTTTCTAGTGAACAAATAGTAGGTCTTCTCAACTTGTCTTTCAGGGTTTATCATGCTATAATCATAAACATGAAATTTACCGCTGTCTATAAAAAACATAAAAATTGGTACTTGGGCTGGGTTGAGGAAATACCCGGTGTGAATACACAAGGTGAAACTCTCAAAGAAGCCAAATCAAACTTAAAAGAAGCGTTGGGTTTGGTTTTAGAAGCTAATAAAACACTCTCCAGAAAACTATCGCCTAGCACAAGAACAATCAGGGAATTCATTACACCAACCGCTTCTCACTCATGAAGCGAGTCAAGCTGATCAAAACACTTAAAGAACACGGCTGTGTCTTTCTTAGAGAAGGATCTAGGCACACCGTGTTTTTAAATCCAAAAACAACCAAAATTTCTACCATTCCTCGGCATAACGAAATTGATGATTTTCTGGCCAAGAAGATAATTAAAGATCTTGGTTTAGAAGTTGGACGAAAAAGGTAGATAAACGAGTCTTGATGATTGAACGAGCCCTACATGTCAATCAATAACTAATAACCTCGGATTCATCTTCCCAAAAACCACTAACCGTTAGAGGTTTTGGGTTAGATTTGCTATTTGGCCAATTTCATGATATACTGATAACAAGGTACGAAAGAGGGAAAGACCCTTGAAAATGAGGAGCGTAGAGCTCCGAAATGCCAAAGGCCAGTAGGCCGTGGTACAAACCGCCGCGCTTTCAGGTCACGTTTCAATGGATATTACGCGGCATGATTCCGCTGAATCAATTACGCGGCATAATTTCACTCGTCGTCCCTCAATGGACGTTGGGACGACGTGGTTTCGCTAAACCAAAGGAGAAGGTCATGAGTCCCGAACGAGATCGCGAGGGCTCGCAGCGTGCCTCTATCTCGTACGGGATGAGAAAGTTCGTTTTTGCAGTTACAGCTTGAAAGGGTTGTTTTTTTGTTTTTTATCCTATTCGTTATAAAACTGCGGAGTGAGTTCAGAGATGGGAATATACTTTGAGACTTGATTGAAAATAGCCTTGAGGGTGCCTCTATCCAGTTCTTTGTGATTTGGTATAGTCAATGTTTGATTTATACCATTTGCAACACGTCGCAGTTTGATGTGACTCCCTCTTTGATCTATGGCTTCAAAATTAAAAGACTCAAGTATCTTTACCACGTCTTCACCTGATAAGATCTTGAGTCTAGGCATGAATTAGGGTCGGTAGTTCAAAGTTCATTAAGACAGAGGGGTTGGGCGCAATATTAAAATCGGCTGGATTTTCTCCTGCCAAGTGTAGCTCGATAGCTTCTTGGATATTCTTGGCAAGCTCGTCTAGAGTTTTACCCTGGGTAACGATTGGCAAATCCACCCCTTCGGCTACATAGTAGTCATCCCCCTTAGATACATAGACTTGTATAATATGTCTCATGTTTAGAATTATAGCAAATGTGGGGGATAATGCAACGCACATGGTCAACAACTCCCAAAACCGCCCAGAAAGCGGTTTCTCTCGTGTTGTTTTTGTTTTTTATGAGAAATGTGCTACTATTATTTGTATGGTGAAACTTAATTTAGATACAATAAGACCGATTTTAATACAAAACCATATAAAATTTGTGGGAATTTTTGGTTCTCGATCCAAGGGAAATTATAGGCCCGATAGCGATATTGATTTGTTGATTCAATTTGATGAAGGTAAAATTCCTGGCCTTTTTGAATTTATATCCCTACAAAGAAAATTATCTGAAGCATTGGGGATCAAGGTTGACTTGGTTACAAAAGATTCATTGAGTCCTCACATCAAAGAATCCGTGCTCCAAGCGCTACAAACAATTTATCAATCCTAACTGAATTTCAATGGAAAACGACGAAGCTTTCATAAAACATATCTTAGATGCCGTACAAAGTATTGAGGAATATACTAGGAACATGAGTAGCGAAGATTTTATGTCTGAATCCAACAAGGTGGTCAGAGACGCAGTTGTTCGTCAGTTTGAGATAATCGGTGAGGCAACGAGAAGACTTTCTGAAGAAACAAAAAAACTAAATCCGGATTTGCCGTGGCAAGATATTGCTGATATGAGAAACAAACTTATCCATGAGTATTTTGGCGTAGACATGGCGGTGGTATGGCAAACTATAGAAGCGGATTTGCCAGTGCTTAAGAAAGTTGCCCAACAAGTTTTAGATTCTTTACTTGAATCTTAAAATATGAGTTATAATCATCAAAAATCAGCCGAAATGGCTGATTTTTAGGATTTGTGGACTTTTAATCAATTTCATGCTATACTACATAGTATGGAGGTAGGCTAGTAATAAGTTCTTCGCTAGCCACCTGAACCTTAAAAACAGGAGAGAAAGTCATGAGAAAAGCTACACTCACAATTACTTTGTTTGCTGCACATACGCACTGCTGTGCTTTAGTACTTCCTCACTCACGTTCGGACGCAATCATTTCGGTGAGTGCGATGAGGGCTTAGTTTGAATTTGACAGATCTTTTCATTTTGCTAAAATTAATAATAAGATTGTTAATTTTATTAAGATAAAAATATGACCAACGCACAACTGTTACAACAAATAAAAAGAACCGACATCATTAAGCTCGGCGAGAATCCGATGGTGGTTTTGCCATTGAAAGTGTGGAATAAGCTCGAAGATCGTATCGAAGATTTAGAGATGGAGGAATCTAAAAAATTAGCCAAAAAAATCTCAACGGCTAGATCTTCCAGTAAGCTGTATGCCATATCTGAAGTAAAAAAACTTTTAAAATTCTAGATGACTTATTATTTTACTCCGAGCGCAGTAAAAGACCTGAAGAAACTCAGCAAGTCTGTTAGCAAACAGATTCTCTTGAAACTTGATTTCTATATCAATTCTAATGACCCCCTTAAATTCGCCAAACCAATAAAGGATAAAAGGTTGGGCGAATTTCGTTTTAGAATCGGAGATTATCGGGTTATCTTCGATGTCAATAAAAAACGAGGTATTATTATTCTAGCCATAGGTCACCGAAAAGATATCTATAAATAATTTGATTTGACGACATGATAAAACTAAAGATTAATAACAAACCCGCAAGATACCATAAAGATGGCTATCCTCAAATTAGGATTTCACACAGGAAACGGACTGGCAAAAGAGATCCGCGATATTTGTTGGAGTGTGGCGACTGTCCAGAGAAACTTGAGATTTATTATGATAATGATGGGGAAAGCTTGGAAATTAACGGTGTTATTGGTTCAACTGAAAACTGGCGAGAAATTCTTATTCCATTACTTAAGAATAAAACATCTCAAAAATAAGTAACGTGTAGACCATCAAAAACCAGCCGAAATGGCTGATTTTTACGTTTTTGTTGCTTTTTTGGCAATTTTGTGCTATACTGATATCAAGGTACGAGACGGGGTTAGCCCCTTGAAAATGAGGAGCGAGAGCTCCGAAATACCAAAGGCCAGTAGGACGTGGTACTCAAGAAGGAGAAGGTCATGAGAAAGCTTGCACTTACGTTAATTCTTTTTGCTGCAATCATTTCGGTTTACCCCGTAGGAAGTCAGGCGCAGAGCATGACTTCGTCTGGGGTGAGTGCAGCGACTTCAAATGCCCAGACACAAAAATATCAGTTGGCAGAAATGTCGACTGACTCCATCACGGATGGTGAGGTCACTCTCACTGTCCAAATTGGCAAAGTCGTTGCTATCGGACTGCCAACCCCTCGACCAGAGGATGTCGAATGGATCAAAAAGTATGAAGGAAATTCTATCGCCCGAAAGGCGATGAAGAATAACTTCGCTGGTCCAATGGTTCTCATTGGATATACCACAACTTCCTCAGAAAAGGTAACGGTTCGGGAACAGCTGGCCATGCGTCAGGAAACCCACCCAGGAGAAATGCCGCTTAATCCAGCCCCCCAATCGACTGATTCGTCCTTCGTGGATGTCGTGGCAGTCTCGGCACAGTGCCCCAACGGGTACCGAGCCACTGTGTGGCAGCTAATCATGGTGGATGGACGGGCGGTATCTCTCCTCGAGATTTTCACCGCACCACGATCGGGAGTTATCGAGATCTATCGACTCCCACTCACGGAGTCAAATCTTGCAGAGTTTCGGGCTCTGCAATCACGCAACAACACGGTTGCCACGCGGTAACTTCTACTTATCTACCTGTTCTTTCTTGTTCATCTCTCATGCCGGCAGTTCATCTGCCGGCTCTTTTCTTTTTACTAGTAAATACAAGGGTTGTTGATAAGAATGTCTTTATTACTGAACAGAACAAGAGGTATAATAGTAGTAACATGAAAAAAGGCTCTCTCGTTAAATTGGTCTTGAGATTTTTTATAATTTCTTTGTTTGTGTTAGTTTTTATTTTCAGCAACCAACTTTTTCCAGTTCATCAAGCCAAAGCTTTATGTGGTCCGGGACCGGCCGGATTGCTTATTGGCGGATATAGTATTTCCCCAAATCCGATAGTTGATGACAGTAACTTATCTTTTGGTTTTGGTTGGAATCCAGGTTGTACTAACGGAATATGGGAAGGTGCGGATTGGACGGTTTCCATCTTAGGCACAACGGTTTCAAGTACTGGTTCAACCAATTCTTGTCCTCAGGTTCCTGGTCCCTGTGGTTCTTCAACACGCTCAGCTAGCGGAACTTTAAATATTAGTTCTTTACCTAATGGTACATACACTGTACAATTTCGAGCCATAAATGATGACGGTAATTCAGACACAAAAACTATTACCCTGACAATCAGTAGATCAACACCACCTTCTCTCCCCCGTCTTGATCTGACTAAAAATCAAACAACTTTTTCTTATCCAATAAGTGGTGAGCCATTTGGCATTAGTAATGTTGCCAGTAAATCACCGACCTCGCTCAATTGGTCTGGTAGTAAGAATGTCGCTTGGATTAATGCTTTGACTGGCAATGCCTCTGGTGGAACGGGTTTACAAAGCTTGGAAACAAGGACTGCCTCCTTCACCGTCAACCCGGCCCAAGCATTTATTACGCTGAAATCTGACTTAACTAGGATAATACCAGCAAATAGTGGTTCGATTACCGAAAACTGTCTTGCGAGCAGTACTGACACCAATGGCAATGCCAGTGGCTGTGAAACCGGCTGGCAGACAAGGACTTTGGGTGTGTTGTATGATGTCACCGGACCAGCGGTCACACTATCGGCTAATGGCAGTTCTGGAACCATCAATGTTAATCCTGGCGACCAGGTGACTTTGGCTTGGAACGGTAGCAACTGTAACGCAGCTAGTCCGGTCAGTAGTTCGAATTTTAGCGCCAGCAACCAATGCAGTGGTTCTAAAATTGTGACCGTCAACTCTTCTACTACCTACACCATTACAATCAAGGGCTTATCTGATGTTGACGGCTCTGCCAATAACTTCGCTACTGCCAATGTCACTGTCGTAGTCAATCTCAACGCTCCCGTCGTCACCCTCCAGGGTCGCACCGGCACTAACGCCTACGGTAATGGCCCTATCTCGATTCACTCCGGAGATACTGTTGATCTGCAATGGACAGCTACGAATAATCCGACTTCTTGTACGGCTACTGCTGGTACTGGCAGTTGGCCTGGGGCAAAAACTATACCAACAACACCATCTCCACCTGGTACTGCTAACCAAACCCTTGTTGGTGTTACAACAAGTGCTACATATAATATAACTTGTACTAACGCGGGAGGGACTAGCACCCTCGTCTCCTTTACTGCTAACGTCTTAACGGTAACAATGACCGCCAATCCCAACTCCGGCCCTGCTCCACTAAATGGCGTCGATTTAACTTCTACGACCTCTGGTACTTCATCCGGCACTTACCTCTGGAAACTGGACTGTAACAATGACGGAGTTTATGAAAATGCACCTGGCACCACTAATAGCACTAACCCGTATACTGCTACCGCCCTCTGCAACTATGCCACAGCTGGCACTTACACAGCACGGGTTAATGTCTCCCACAATCAGGGCTGGGCTGAAGCTACAACAACAGTGACGGTAACAGCTCCACCACCGACCATAAGTAATATTACTGTCACTGTGCCCGATTATTGCACTTCCGGTCCGGCCGTGACGGTCAGTTGGACTTATTCGAGTCCGAATAATTCACCGCAATCCCAATATCAGGTTCAGGTAGCAGACAACGGCCAGTGGGCTTCGTCAAAAGTTGATAAGACCATAGTTGGCGGTAGTAATGCTTATTTCACCGACTCTGATCCAAGTCTTGATTTCAATACTACCTACAAAGCTCGAGTGCGGGTCTGGGATTCCAATAACCAAGTATCAAACTGGTCTAGTCCTTCTGGTTCCTGGAAAACACCTCAGCACGCCTATCCTAGTGTTGGTGTTTTTACTTACTCTCCATTGAGTCCAAAAATTAATTCTCCAATTCAATTTACCGACAACACAACTTTCTCTGATGGTAATGGCAATGGTCAAAGAAACTGGTCATGGAGTTTTTGTCCCAGTGCGCCAAGCAAGTGTTCTCCAAACACATCCAACGGCTCTCAACTGGTCAATCGAAATCCAAGCACCACTTATAATACAAACGGTAGTTATGGTGTAACCGAAACTGTAACTGACAAAGATGGCTACATCTGTTCAGCGCCCAACAACATCTTAAACGTCCAGCGTAGTATTCCTATTTGGAAGGAAATTTCACCTGGACAGTGATTAAAACTAGTTTTCAGTTTCTAGTTTACAGCTTACAGCTAGCTATGATAAAATAAGATGATGAATCCCGTTAGAAGTCGCCCTAACGGGTTAGTCTAGATGAGAGTAATTAATAACTAAGTAGCTGAGTCATTATCGCTTAACTTATATGTATGGCCTCGCTACCTCTAACGGGATGAAAAAACAAAATCTAAAAAAAGAAGTTACTTTGGAACATTTGGCGACTATGGTTGCCAAGGGTTTTGAGAGTAACGCAGAAGAAGTTGCTGATATTAAGCATGACCTGAGCGAAATGAAATATAAGATTGCGGAATTGACCGTTAGGGTAAACAAGCTCGGCCTCAGGGTTGACGATATATATGATATCGTCGTTCAATTTGAAGAAAGTGATATCTTGGATTTACAAAATAGAATAAAAACTCTTGAAAGAACGGTAAGAGCAGTAGTTAAGCAAATATAATACCTGCCTTGCTTTCCCAAAATCAGAAAAGCTTTAAGAGCTTTTTTGATTTTTTCGAAACAATAAGATAGTATTTTAAATATGGACACCAACCTTCCTTACAAGCTAACCAAGTTCGATAGTGGTCTTCGGTTTATCAGTGTGCCGATGTCGAATAGTGATTCGATTATGGTTTTGGTTTTAGTCGGTACCGGCTCACGCTACGAAACCAAGGAGATCAATGGCATCTCTCATTTCTTGGAACACATGATGTTTAAGGGTACGACTAAACGTCCCGGTGCTATGGATATCGCCCACGAACTCGACTCCATAGGGGCCGACAACAACGCCTTCACCTCCAAGGAATATACGGGCTACTACGCCAAGGCAGCTTCGGCCAACCTTGATACGGTGCTCGATATTATTTCTGACATCTTCCAAAATTCCAAGATTGACCCAGCTGAAGTAGATAAGGAACGCGGAGTCATTATTGAGGAGATTAACATGCGCCATGACGACCCTCAACAGCACGTTGCCAACATTTTTGAGGAATTGCTTTATGGTGACCAGCCGTTGGGCTGGGAAATAGCCGGTGAAAAAGAAACAATACTGACTCTCCCCCGCGAAAGATTTGTAGATTATTTCAACAGCAATTACTTCGCTGCCAATACGGTAGTAGTTGTGGCCGGCAAGTTTGACCCGACAACCATAGAAGACAAGGTAAGAAAATATTTCTCCAACGTGCGTCAGCATCAAACCATGACAGCTCTAGCAGTCAAGGAACAACAGCTCGCACCAGCAATAAAAACGTTCGAGAAAAAAACCGATCAATCACATTTTATTATGGGAGTCAGAAGTTTCGGACGATTCGACGACAGGACTTATCCCTTGCGCCTGATGTCGGTAGTCTTAGGTTCGGGAATGAGCTCACGACTGTTCACCGAAGTCAGAGAGAAACGCGGTTTGGCATATTATGTTTATTCTTCATCTGACTCCTATTCCGACGCAGGCAACTTCACTGCTTCCGCCGGCGTCGATAACGCCCGGCTTCAAGAATCAATCAAAGTCATTCTCGACGAATTCCGCAAACTTACTACCACTCCGATTTCAGAGCGCGAACTTACAAAAGCCAAGAACTACATTCGCGGTAAAATGCTCATCGGCTTAGAAACTTCCGACAGCCAAGCCGGATTCTATGGTGAACAGGAACTGCTGAAAGATAAAATCCTCTTAGTTGATGAGACCTTGGCACGCCTGAATGCCGTCACCAGTAACGAGATTCTTGCAGTTGCCAAAGAAATTCTCAAAAATGACACGCTGAACTTGGCTATTGTTGGACCGGCTCAAGATCAAGCCAAGCTTCAAGAAATATTGAAACTATAGTAGAATACCATCATGCCCAATAGTGAAAAACTCAACATCGATATCCAGACCTCAACCGTCTTTAAGGTTATTTTTATAATACTGCTTTTTTGGATTTTATTCCTTCTTCGCAATATCCTACTCCTTCTGCTTTTTGCCATCATGATCGCTTCGGCCATTGGGCCTTTCGCCGACTGGTTAGATAGAAAACATTTTCCCCGTATTCTTGGAGTGTTACTGCTTTATCTGACCATCTTTGGTTTGATATTCTTCCTGCTTTCCTTGGTTATCCCACTGTTGTCCGGCGAGTTAAGCCAATTGAACGGCATTGTTCAACAATTTGTCACTACTATCTCGGGGGTTTTAGATAAGGCTCAAAGCACTTCAGGACGTTATTTCGACGTTCTTGGTGAGGTACAGAACTTGTTGGATTCTGCATCCCAATATCTCCAAGTGCTCTCCCAGTCTGTGGTAGGATTAGTCGTCGGGATTTTCGGCGGAATTCTGTCTTTCTTCGCAGTTATAGTAATTTCTTTCTATCTCTCTGTAATGCGTCGCGGTATTGATGTTTTCATTAAATCAATTGTCCCTGAAAATTACGAAGCGTACTTGGTTAACCTATGGCTGAGAACTGAACAAAAGGTGGGTCGTTGGTTCCAAGCACAATTACTGTTGGCGTTAATAGTTGGCTTGGCAGTTTTTGTCGGCCTCTCTCTGCTCAACGTTAAGTTTCCGCTCTTGCTGGGGCTACTGGCTATGGCACTGGAACTAGTTCCCATGGTTGGTCCAGTGATGTTCGCAATCCCCGGCATTATTATTGCCTTCTCCCAATCCCCGACACTCGGCCTTTGGACCCTAATTCTTTATGTGGTAATCCAACAACTTGAAAGCAATGTGCTGGTCCCGCTCATCTTCGGTAAAAGTCTCGGTATTAATCCGGTAACCGTCGTTATAGCACTGCTTATAGGATTCCAGCTCGCAGGAATCCTTGGCATGATCGTAGCAGTACCGGTAGCTACTATTCTCAACGAGGTTATCGATGACTTCGCCAAGAAGAAAGAAAGCCGTAGAGCCGTTTCATCTACATGAAACGAATTCTCAATTATCAATTTGTAATTTCCAATCAATTTTCAAGTCTCAATGTTTGAAAATTAAGTCATTAATCATTCAATGAAAATTGAAAATTCAAAATTGAAAATTCGATGAGCAATCTTTTCGTTGTCGCAACACCAATAGGCAATCTGGAAGACATCAGCTTGCGAGCGCTCCAGATTTTAAAATCCGCCGACTTAGTTCTCGCTGAAGATACTCGGGTAACCGCCAAACTTCTCGCTCGTTACGACATCCACGTCAAAGCTCTCATTAGCTATCACCAGCATAGCACCCCTCAAAAAATCAAAACGCTACTCAAAAAAATTACAGAAACTTCCAGTACTGTTTTAGTCTCTGATGCCGGCACGCCTGGTATCAACGACCCTGGAGGAAAACTCATAGAAGCTATCGTTAGGTCAAACCGACAGGGTAGGTCAAACCGACAGGGTCATCCTGTACTACAGGATGACCCTGTCGTAATTATCCCGATTCCCGGACCAAATGCCGCCATTACCGCTTTGAGTATCTCCGGCTTCCCAACTGACACATTCCTATTTCTTGGCTTTCCGCCGCACAAGAAAGGCCGGAAGACTTTTTTTGAGAAACTAGCCCAGTCAGAAGTCACAACAGTATTTTACGAGTCCCCTTTCCGCATCCCAAAAGCTCTCGCCGAACTATCCCGATCGCTTGACGATCGAGGATCCTTGACAAAGTCGGGACCGCAGGATCGTGAAATAGTCGTAGCGCGCGAATTAACCAAAAAATTTGAAACTATCTATCGTGGCAAGGTATCTGAAATTATCCGCCAGCTGACGGATCACTCAGACCAAGTAAAAGGTGAGTTTGTAATTGTAGTTAGTCCAACCAAAATACGTTCAATAAAATTTGGAAGATCAACTTAATTCATTTCGAAATCCACAAGGGTTTTAAATAATGTATATGAACAGCAAAAAAACAAAAATACTATTGGTTTGTGGTGGTCCCTCTGGTGAACACGAGATATCTTTGGCATCAGCTAAACAAATCGAAAATGCCATAAATACTGATCTGTACGAGACAACAATGGCTGTAGTCAACAAGGATTTGTCATGGACCTTCCCCCCAGATCAAAAGACGTTGGATATGCTAACAGCTATGGCAAGAATAAAAGCCAGCAACTTTGATTTGGTATTTATAGCAATACATGGTGCTTTTGGTGAAGATGGACAACTTCAATCCATTTTAGATAGTTTAAACATCCCGTACGTTGGTAGTAGTGCCGCTGCATCCTCTCTGGCAATGGATAAGTTCAGATCAATGGCTGTTTATGAAAAATTGCAATTAAAAATCCCACCAACCTTGCTAATAAGAAACCTTGATCAATTGCCTTCTAGTAAAAATCTGGATACCCTTGGAAATGAATTCGTCATTAAGCCAAATATTGGAGGATCTAGCATCGGAGTTATTGTGGCTCAAACTAAATCAGAAGCTATCGAAGCAATTAAAAAATCTTTAGAAAACGGTGGAGAAATTATTGTCCAAGAACTCATCAAAGGTAAGGAATTAACATGTGGTGTGTTAGAGCTTGAACATGGCAAACCCTTCGCTCTTCCTCCTACGGAAATTGTGCCCAAACTCTCTGGATTTTTTGATTATCATAGTAAGTATACGAAGGGTGCCAGCAAAGAAATAACACCAGCAAACTTACCTCAACATATACTAACGCAAATACAAGAAGCTGCAATCGTAGCACATGAAGGTTTGAACTGTTTTGGTATGTCACGATCTGACTTTATATTAGATGAAAAAGATATCCTATATATATTAGAGACCAACACACTCCCCGGAATGACTGAAACGAGTCTTTTGCCACAGGGCGCCAAAGTAGCTGGGATTAATTTTGATGATTTAGTTGAAAAGCTCATTCAATCAGCTTTAAACCGTACAATATGAAATTTTATATTACAACTCCAATATACTATGTAAACGACAAGCCACACATCGGCCATGCTTTTACTTCTATAGTAAGTGATGTTTTAGCACGCTATAACAAGCAGTCAGGAAAAGAAGTGTTTTTTCTGACTGGTACTGATGAGCATGGTGCAAAAATCGCCCAAGCGGCTAAAAAACACAGTCAACAGCCTCAAGAGTTTGCTGATGAAATTTCTTCAAGATTTCGTGAACTTAGTGAAGCTCTCAATCTTTCAAATAACTATTTTATAAGAACAACTGACCAAGAAACCCACTGGCCAGGAGTAGAAAAAATTTGGAAAACTCTGGAATCAGCCGGGGATCTTTATCTTGGCAAATACGAAGGACTTTATTGTGTCGGCCATGAGGCTTTTATCAAAAAATCTGACCTCAAAGACGGAGTTTGTCCTGATCACCTAACTAAACCGGAGGCTATCAACGAAGAAAATATATTTTTTAAACTAACGAAATACAAGGAAGAATTAAAAAAGCTCTATGAAGACGGTACGATTGTAATACGGCCTCAAAATAGAACCAATGAGGTTCTGCGCATGCTTGAGGATTCGGAAGATGTGAGTTTTTCTCGGCCACGAAAGGATTTGCAGTGGGGAATTCCTGTTCCAGGAAATGACAACCAGACTATTTATGTTTGGGCTGATGCTCTAACTAACTATCTCTCGGCCATAGGTTACGGTCGCAATGACGACTGGCAAAAATGGTGGCCAGCTGACATTCATGTAATGGCCAAAGACATCTTACGGTTTCACGCAATTATATGGCCAGCAATGCTACTATCTTGCCAGTTGCCATTACCTAAATCTTTGTTTGTTCATGGTTTTATAACAGTGGACGGACAGAAAAGGTCCAAAACCATTGGCAATGTTGTTGATCCGATTCAGCTCGTTGAAAAGTATGGCATCGATCCGGTAAGGTATTTTCTGCTTCGTGAAGTCCCATCTTCAGAAGACGGTGACTTCTCTGAGAAAAAACTAGAAGAACGATACAATGGCGACCTGGCCAATAACCTCGGTAATCTGGTCAGCCGTATAGCAAAACTAATTGAAACGAGGGTTGGTGGTACTTTGCATAAAGAATCGGAACATCTCGACAAGAAGGTTACCGAAAAACTAACAGTGACTGAAAAGAATGTTTCGCAGTTTATTAATGATTTCAAGCTGCACGAGGCACTAGCCGAAATCTTCAAGCTATTCAGCTTCGCCAATGAATACATTAACGATCGCGCGCCGTGGGCTGAGGTACATCCTGATCACCTGAACGAAACCCTCATTAATCTTGGCGAAATATTAGTACGTGGTACCCATTTACTCTGGCCATTCTTACCTGAAACTTCAGAAAAAATCTCCAAAACCTTGGGCCAGGCTTCCGTTGCAAAAACTTGGAACAAAATTAATGTTACCTCCTCCGAACCACTTTTTCCAAGGATAAAATAACTTACTAAGGATTTTGACGGCCGTCAAAATCCTTAGTAAGTTGAATTTCTCACCCCACTATGTTCGACACCCATTGTCATCCACAATTTCCTCAATACGACAAAGACCAAGATGAAATGATTAAAAAAGCTCTCGCCGAGGGTTTAAAAATGATTTGCGTAGGAACAGATTTTGAAATGTCAGAAAAAGCCATTGAGTTGGCTTCCCGATATGATGGTATCTGGGCATCAGTAGGACTTCATCCAAATGACAACCTAGAGGAAAACTTCGACATTGAGAAATATGCAAAACTTGCTCAACACCCCAAAGTTGTTGCTATTGGCGAAATCGGTCTGGATTATTACCGCACCCCAGATGCAGAGCAACAAAAAATCCAAAAACAACGGTTCTTGGAACAAATCGACTTGGCTATTCGTACCGGCAAGCCAGCCATTATTCATTGTCGCAATCCCATACCATCGTCTTCGACGAGCTACGGGACAAGTGCTCACATCGATATGCTTGATATAGTTTCACAAAACCCAGACCTAAAAGGTGTCATACACTCCTTCACTGGTACTTTAGACGAGGCCAACAAATATGTGGAACTGGGATTTTATATCGGACTGAATGGTATCATCACCTTCGCTCGAGATTATGACGAGGTTGTAAAACAAATTCCGTTGGAGAAAATATTGCTTGAGACTGACGCACCATATCTAACCCCAATTCCTCATCGTGGTAAACGCAATGAGCCGGCATATGTTAAATTCATTGCGGAAAAAATCGCTGAGCTAAGAGAAGTTTCCAGCAATGAGATAGCTAGCATTACGGACCAAAATGCGATAGAATTGTTTGGAATCTAACAATCAGGGCCCATAGCTCATGAGTACACGCCCGACTGAACAATATCAGTCGTTCGGGCGGGGAGCCACCTTGTTTGTCCCGATTTTGTTAACTAGTGTAAACAAGTGTTACAAAATCGAGGATCCTCAAAAATAAAGGTGGGCCGTTAGCTCAATTGGTAGAGCGCCTCATTTGCAATGAGGAGGTAGCGAGTTCGAATCTCGCACGGTCCACCTTTGTTTTCGGGACAAATGAGGAGGTAAGCGGTTCGAGTCCGCTTGGGTCCACCAAAATTGATTGACAGAAAGAGGAAAATGCGCTAACCTATTTTAGGTTGTTTTTTGAAAGGAGCGAAACTGAATGCGTTCATCAGTAGAAGACGAGGTGGTTTTGAGTAGATTAGTAAACAACATTTCTAGAGCGGTGCATAAGTCCGGACTGCGAAGAAAGGGTCTACAAACTGGTAGAAACTGTATTTTTACAACGATGGGGATTGGTTCTCACCACGTAACAATACACTTTGAATTGCGTCCACATAAGGTATGCGGGTATGGTTTGAGAATCTATCTTACAACAAAGAATCGAAAATCTCCTGAAATAACTGTACTAGAAATTCCAATTGGTTACCGTCCGAACATCAAAACAATAACCATGGAGTGGTTGGAAAAGAAAACAGTAAAAGCAATCAGACGAATGCAGTTGCTAAAACGAAGTGCAGGGTAGGTCCCGTTTCAACGGGACTTTTAATAAAGGTATCCCCAAGTCTGTAACTTATCAGAGTCGTCACCCCACGTCGCACCGATATCAGTTCTATAGAACATATTTTGAAGCATGATGCCATCAATCCTGGAATAAGCCTGTTTACGGGCTTCATCCATAGTAGCGCCCGAACCGGTCACTACTAAATCATAGCCGCAGTTCCCAGCTACTTTCCAGTCGCCATCAACCATTTTCACATCTCCCAAGTGAATACCATCAGTAGATTTCTTAAATAGGATGGATGAGTCTATGTATAACTCAATTTCGGATTTGTCATCATATGGAAATGGGGGCGTGGCAATAACAACACCGACCTGGAAGCCACTTTTGGTTTTAAGTTTATATGGCTGGTGACTAGCTAAGGCATAGAGAAATTCGCCCCATGGACTAGTCACACCTTCCATTTGAATTGAAATGAACGGGTAACCAAAACGGCAGGTAAATTCTAACGGATAAATCCCCCGGCCGTTCACGATACAATTAATATCAATATAGCCGACGTAGCCGGATTGCCTAAGCGGTTCCAACATCTTCTCTAATGTTGCCTTAAATAAAGTATTCGGCTCACACCAGAATATGGAGGTACCCATCTCACCGGTTAAGGGTCCCAGTTCACCAGGGAATAATCGCTTATGTTCAAAACCAATAGTAATCGGGGTAACAAAATCGACACCGTTGAAAAATGCAGAGGCGCCAACTTCAACACCGGAAGCAAATTTTTGCAATTGAAATTGTTTTATCTTCTTACTTAAGACTTTCTGGTTGTGTAGAAGAATTTCAATCAGGTCCTTACCGTCTTCTTCTTTACCCATGAATAACAACCCCTTCCAGTCAGAAGCTACAGAACCATATGGCTTATAGACATAGCGGCCGGGATTATCACGTATGAATTGCAAAGCGGTATCATAATTATCAAAATTCCAACTCGGTAAGGTGAGGAGACCAGCCTTTTTCATTTCTATTTGCCCAAATTCTCTGTCATCTTCAAGACGATCAGTATATTCACTTCCTCCTACAACTAGCTTGCCGGCCTTACGTAGTTTGTCCGCTTGCGTCCCAAACCAAATATCATCAAAAACAATTACATCGGCCCAATCGGTGTGGTCCTTCCAATCGTCAACTCGGTCCAAAAATCCTTCGTAGACATCCGTCTGTTCTTTAATATAGATTTTTACTTCGTTTCCTTCCCTTTTAACTTGCCACGCGAGATCACCGGATAGACTCTCCCAGCTGACAAACAAAAACTTCAGAGATTTTTTTTCTCCATTACCATTTTTGCTATCACTAGCTTCTCCGTTTTTTCCATTGCCATTTTTTTCCATTACTTATATTATGCACCTGAAAATGTTTTTTTAAAATAAAAAATGTTGATAAGCTTGTCCGAGCACAGTCGAGTGTAGCTCGACGAGCATCGCTTTACAAGCGCAATCCCGCGAAGCGGGATAAACAAGCTCGCGAAGGGCGGACAAATATTATTTTTTACAATCGAGAAAACAAAAGTTTTGTACCAAGACTCGGGTAGGAATTGATTTTTAAAATTTAATGGCGCACCCTCTTCTACACCTTCCATATCGGCATAAGGGTACCCTGCACGTTTAATCCACTCGAGATCCTCCAGATACAAAACCTCGTTGAGATCCTTGATTGAATAGTCACTTACACCAACTCCAGTACAGTACCAATTGGAGTTCGGGATCGACCAGCCCGCATTGAGTCCTATTGCTATTCCATCAACTACCATCGCTCTTGCCTGCAAACTACCGAAATTACCATCAACCAAATGGTGATAGTGGTCTGCAATAACCATTTCTATTCCCCTCTGTTTAACAACCGCTTCCCATCGATTAATAAGTTGGTGTAATTGTTCTTTTGGTACTTGCCGTGCATCAACCATCCAAACTTTATGCTCGTTATAAAATTTATTTTTAGCATTACGCAAACTTTTGAAATGACTACCGGGTAATTCCGGATCAAATTTTTCCATATTCATCACCGGCCAATGCAGTACATAATTCTGTTCTTGGTCATCTCGTATTTTAAGGTTATCTGGCAGTAGTTTGATAATTTGCTTTTTGGTATCTTCGCGCGCCTCAATAATCACCTGCTTTATACCGTTCTGACTGAGAGCATAGTTTGCCAGCTCAACAATCCTTTGTCCCCTATGTTCCACCGAAGCTAGTGGCTCAGAGAATGTCCACCATGTGTCAATCGCTTTATGAACTAGCACCAACTCATCTTCCCACGAGACTACTATGGGCACCTGCGTATTAGATGTATAAAAAATAAACCAGTCCAAATTGTGATCTGGTGCAAAACCAAATTTGTCTATAGAATACTGAATTCTGTCTCGGTTATTTTCTATGTCCTCAATGATTTCCATCGTTTCATTATATCTAAGAGATAACAAAATCAAAAACTGCTTTAAGCAGTTTTTGATTTTTTAACTGGAGTTATAGACCTAACCTCACTTTGAGTCTACCATCTGTATGAGTTTGAATTTGACTAGATGTACTTGCTACATTGTCCCCAGAATCTGTTTCGCTGTTATTGTCAGAGTTAAACTTAACATCAACATTAAAATCTTTTCTAGCTTGAACTAGTAACTTGGCTCCTTGGGCGACTCGATGAGCTTGGCCAAACAAGATAAAGGCATGGTTATAGGCCCTTGCGTCCAGCTTTGCTTTGCCCTGGATCACAAGGTGTTCGGCAACTTGCAGTCTAGCTTCGGCATTAGCCACTGCATCAGCACCAATTACTCTCTTGGTTTGATTAATGAAAGCTCTGACTTCTATGATCTTATCCTCGGCAGAGTTGAGTCGGCCTTCGGCTGCAGCTTGAACATCAACTTGAGTCTGGACTTTAACGTCATCCTCTTCATCATTCTTATTCTTGTTAGCGTCTTCTGTTTCAGCTCTAACCTTAATCAAGAGCTTGCCGATTTCGGGACCAATTTTTCCATCCTTAACTTCAGCCAACTTGACCAAAATTCTGTCATGAGCTTTTAGTGATACCTCTAAATTGGAGTTAATATCGGCTGCCGCCTTAGCATCAGTCGAAGCTAATAGCTTGGTCTCGTCTCCGGCGCGATTAGCGTGCTCCTCGAAGTTGGTTTCAAGCTGTCCTCTGGCGTCAGAATCAAGCTTAGACTCATTAGATAACTGCTCCGCTTCCTCTAAGCGTTTTTGAGCCAATCTGGATTCGAGTTGTGCTTTAGCTTGAGTAGAAAATGACAACACTGAGCGAATTTCTTCTGTTTTAAGTTTTATGGGGTATAGCGTGTCTCCAGGTAATGAACTTTGCGAAGCGAAAGAAACACCGCCAACCGCAAAAATAGCTAACAGAATTGTGGCAAATATCGCTACTGGTTTTGTCTGCCAACTGGAGGACAAAAAGTTTGGCCAGGTCCACTGCTGACGAGCAAGTGAAATATTGCTTATGGGGTGTGTACTTACAAAATTTAAAATTTTTTCACGTTCTTGTGATTTTTCATCTTTAGTCAAAACAACTTGCTTGGCTATCTTGTTTAATTGTTTAAATAATTTCTCCATTTTTTTCTAGTATTTCACGAACTTTTTGAATGCCCCGGTTTAATCTTACCGAGACATTATTCGCTGTTTCTCCTACAATTTTAGCAATTTCCTCTGGCTTGAGGTCATCAACATAGCGCATCACAATGACCTCCCTATATTTTTCGTCGACTTGGTTAAGAACTTTTAAAAGCCGTTCCATTTCAATTTTGTTTTCAATTCCTGTCTGATGGTCAAATTGTGGCTCAACACCGGCTTCTTGCAACTGGTCCAACGACATTTCCTTCTTCTTTCTCGAATCATCAATTATCAGATTGGTCGCTGTTTTATAAAGGAATGCTCGTAGATTCTCGATATCATTACCCATCGCAATGTACCTCCAGACCTTGATAAACGTTTCTTGCATTAAATCCTTTGCCTTATCGCGATTAAATACACGAAAATAGCAATGTCTAAAAATCGTATCGGCAAAATCATCATATGCATTGGCGAATTCTTGGGATGTGTATTTCATTTATGACGATAGTAATACTAAATTCTTACAAAATTAGGCAATTTAATCAAATATAACCTGAAATTACTACAAATTTTTTCCTAAAATATGTCAATTTTTGTAAACTTGTTATGCCCCCCTAAATGGGCTATAACAGAGGATATGGTTAATGCCCTCACTACACTCGCCACAACCGAAGCACGGAGTAAATACGTCCAGGATGCCCTAAAACTGCTCGGTTCTTCGGAAGGGCCATTGGGTAAAGCTACCTACAGGCGAGGTCTATACAAGAAGGTCGGGTCGTACAAAAATGTTCTGGAATTAACAGAAAACGTAAGAACTGTCATTCACGAGTACATTTTCCAAAAAATACCGGGGTTAAAGGATTTGGCAGGACAATTCTCCGGAATGTCGGACAAAGATATTACCGATAAGATAGTTGGCAATTGGCTTGAGGAGATAAACAAAACCAGTTTGAGCGATGAAAAACAAAAAATTCTAGCCGCGGTTATCGCTCACGTCATCAATCGCTTAACCAATGATATCTACATCAAAACCCTCGACCAAGCATCGCCTCAAAATTTAGAATTATTAGGGCTAGATAAAAAGCTCTGCACTCTGTTGGTTAATCTGCTAAAAGCTGGAATCAAAGCTGATCCCTTATTCATAAAATTTCTGTCGTACTCCCAAAAAAGCGCAGTACCACCTGAAGGTGCTTCTACTGTAGCGTTATATGGAAGCGACAGAAAGTGGCACACTATTGCCTCCTTGTTTCCACGGGAAACCAAAATTCTTGTCCGATATTTTACAAATATTATTAAAGACTCCAGCGCCTGGGTTGAAACTACTGGTGGTAAAGTTTTTCAAGAATACTTAACAGTGCTCCGCGACTTGTACGCCGAGCTAGATATCCAAAAAGCTAAAGAACTTCATGAAAAAGTGAAACAACTCTATGAAGCATTGGCACTCTCGGAGTTCCCGATTATCATCACTCCAGCACTAGAGGGTTTCTATAAGCCGCCTTACCTAGACCCGGAATTAAGGGTCTCCATTGCTCCTCCAGATGCTAAAGCTCAAGAAAAAAAATTTAAACCTCTCCAGCAAGCGCTAGCTAAAAGTCTTGGCACTTTGGGTGTTGAAAAATTCACTGACCTGATTCTTAATCGGAATATCCGAGTGGTAGTTTCACTCGGTTCCTACGGCGTTTGTTTGACCTTCGGTAACGCTGTAGCCCAAGAACAGCCACCAATTCTGCTTTTTCTTAACGAACAAATCTGGACTTATGACCGGGCTTTCCCGAAATTCCTTAAACTCATAACCAATACTGAAAAAGAGTTTGATGATACACACAACAAAACACTAGAAGAAATGTCGAGGATAGATACAATGATGCATGAACTATCCCATTATGTTTATATCGACGGCTGTCCGGAGTCAGAGCGGTTAGGTACAGAACCGGTGGTAACAATTGACGAGGTCAAGGCAGAAATAATTTACCGAGCACTCATTCCAGATATCATCAAAAAGGACGGCTTAGTCGGTTCAAAAAAACAATGGGCCATTGCATCACTGGCTATGCCCCTTCAGGTTCTAAAAAGTTCAGAAGACGATGAATATTTCAAAGCGGCAATCTATGCAACTAATGAGCTTCTCATACAAAAAATTGTGACCTTCGATGGACAACAACTGACCATCAATGACTATAGCGAATATTTCAAAATCTTAAAGTTGAATGCAGAAAAGGTAATTAAGTTGTACGAAGACGAAAAAATGACCAAAGACCGTGCGGCCAAATGGATACTAGATAACTGTACGGCCGGTGCGGAGCTTCAAAAAGTTCTAGATTTTCTTAGGAAAGAGTCTGACTAAGTTTATATCCTGCCCAAATTCCAACAAGTCCACCGAGCAAACTACCAAAGATAGAACTGAAAGACAAAAACGAATCTCCCCAAATTGTAGGTATATAACCACCTATAGTAGACCCGCTGAGTATTCCTATTGTAACCCAAACCTTAAGCGACATGGAGTTGTTGTTAAGTATTATTCTCGCGACAAACCAAATCTTGAAATAAGGTAAGAGAAGAGGATTAGAACAAAAATGACAACTAGACTAAAAATCCAAAAGAATCCTACTAGAAACTCCAGCTGGTTTTCTCTAATTTCAATCTCTCTTAATGACCTACCAACAACCACGAAACCGCTTTGGGCTTGGTTGTTGAATGGAACGGCTACTATCGCGCTCCTGACACCGAATCTCGGTTGCCATGTTACTCGATTTTCACCCCATTGACCGGCTTCTTTTAATACTCCTTCCGGGACAACTGGCGGATTGCCATCCAACTGACCGGTAGAAGCTATAATCTTGCCATAGCGATCATAGATTATCAGATATGGAGCAAGACTAGTGGCAATATCGATCTTCTTGGCCGTCTCAAAGCTAGTTGGATTCAGTCCATCTGACAAATCGGTAGCAGTATCCTCCGCCATCTGAATCTGGGGGTCATTAGCCGATTGCCGAAGATTTTGCTGTACGGTGACATAAACCACTCCGGCTACAGCACTACAAACTATAGCTAGTATCAACCACAGCATTAAGTAGTGGGGGAATAACTTTTTCATTATCCAAATCGTACTATTTTTTGAGTATAAATACAACTAAGACTCTCAATTCATTTACAAAATTTTCTAATAAAAAGACATTAAAGAGATTTATAAACCATAATAAAGCTTAGTGCATAACTATCAATCTCTATATAGTTTTAATCATTCCAATAATACTTTTGAATACCCTTAATCCAACCAGCGAGTTGACGTGCGAACATCGAGCTTGCTTTCACTCTTATTCTTAATAACCCCTTGTTTGACTTGTTGTGGATTACTCTAATTTTTGGTGCTTTTCTGGGCTTAAAAAAGTAGGTATTTTTGAAAGATTTCTTAGGAAAACCGGTCACTTTGACCCAATACTCTACTATGCCGAGCAGTCTATTTTTCTTATCAACAGAAATGAACAAATCGAAAGCAATTTCTTTCTTATCCAGCTTACCAACCTCCAAAAGCCACTTCAAAAACAATCTGATAATATATGGATCAGAACTAGTAAAATGAACACCTTTCTTACTATCACTATTATTGCCGTGTCGGAATCTTTCCCGCCAATAAAGCACGATGCCCATTAGCCAAAGTTCGCGAGGCGAAATTTCTTTAATGGCTTTAGCAGAAGTTTTACGAATTTCTTCAATTGATTTACGAGCTGACTCATGTTTTCTCTTGGCACCAATTTTTCCAGCTTCAATTCTTTTCTGGTTGAGGTGAGCAAGTTGAGAACGGGTCAATTTTACGTTCTTGAACCAATAAGATAACGTAGATTTTGACACTCGGATCTGTTTTTGGATCTCGGAATAAGATAGTCCTTTCCTACGGAGATTAATAGCTGACTGTTTTAAGCTTTTTTTATAATTTTGGTACATATGTACTAGGTAATTACTTAATACTAATATACTACCATAGTTCTAATGTCTAGTTATCCTCAGCTAGTCTTTACAAGGGCTTTTGACGTTCTACCCCAAGTTCTTTCGAATTAGAACTCCCCTACCAGAGATATCTCTTTTTCTAGGTCATGTCCTGTGATTTTCTTAACTTTTTCTTGTACTAACTTGACCAATGCTAATATATCTTGAGCTGTGGCACCACCTAAATTTACAATGTAGTTGGCATGCTTGGGAGATATTTGAGCATTGCCGATTATACATCCCTTAAGTCCCGCCTTCTCGATGAGTCGTCCCGCTCCTATACCTTCTATCTTCTTAAACATCGAACCACAGCTTGGAAATTCTACTAGCTGAGGTTGTTTCTCGTTTCTCCATTTTAGATTTTCTTGCATCTGATATCTTATCATTTCCCTTTCTTTTGGAATTAGGTTGAATGTAGCTTCAAGAACAATTAACTTGCGGTCGTGGAGAATACTATAATCATAGCCGAATTTGAAGAAATCTCTACCCACTGTAATTACGTCATTGCCTTCATCAAGAAGTTCTGCTGACTGAACAATGTCCCCCATAAATAAAGTGCTTTGCCTATCAGGTGAAAGGAAGTGCAGATTCTGCCAAAGTGCTCCGCCTACAGTACTGGGAATACCAACGAAATGCTCAAGCCCAGACAAACCCTTATCGGCCGTCAACCAAATCAGATCAGCGACTACAGCCCCGCTTTCTACAGCCATACTGTTGCTGTCAAATATGACATTATTGGCCTCATTTTTGACCACCAGACCCCGAAAACCCCTGTCTCCGATCAGTACGTTAGCTCCTACTCCTAGCACGAAAAATGGCATTCCCTCTTTCCGTGCAGTTATGACAGCGCCGGCTAGTTCTTCCTTGTTGGAAGCTATGTAAAAATAGTCCGCCTTGCCTCCAATTTTATAGGTAGTATATGGCGCGAGAACAACATTGGTTTTTAGTCCGGGAATCTTGAGCATGGAATAGTCTAGATCATCTCTTTCAAGTCTCGTAAAACCTCCTCGGCATGCAGTTCGGGGTTAACTTTCTCGTAGACCTTGGCAATCTTACCTTCAGGATCAATGAGAAATGAACTGCGCAATACACCCATGTATTCTCGTCCCATGAACTTTTTCTTCGCCCAAACACCATAGAGATTCACGACCTTCTTGTCCTCGTCCGCCAGTAGTGTGAAAGGTAGCTCATATTTATCAGCAAATTTTTTGTGAGACTGGACTGAGTCTTTGCTTACACCCAGAACTACAATCTTCAATTTTTTAAAATCCGGCAGAGCATCTCTGATACTACATGCCTCTTTAGTACAGCCCGGCGTATCGTCTTTTGGGTAGAAATAGAGCAACGCCCACTGACCACGATAGTCCGAGAGCTGGTGGAATTTACCGTATTGATCCGGCAGTGTAAAATCTGGCGCTGTCTTGCCAATTACGATAGTTCGCATGCAAGCATTGTATCAAATACAAAGCGAGCCGCAAGGACCCGTTTTGCTAAATTTATCTCCTAGACTGATTGCCATCACTTGTCAGGTAACCTATAATCTAGGAGGGGGTTTTTCTCTATTTATCATGCGGATAGGATACTTCACCGATACTTATTTACCAAGCTTCGGCGGTACAGAAATATCAATATTAAGTTTCAAAAAGTGTCTTGAGAATATGGGGCACGAGGTTTTTATTTTTGCTCCATACATGTCAAATTACCAAGACAAGGATCCCGAAGTATTCAGATTAGTAGCTGTAAAAGTCCACAACAATCCGGAAATACGCTTTGGCTTGCCATTTATACACAGTGGGCATATCAAGAAATTAAGTAGCTTCAAGCTGGACGTCATTCACGCCCAAACACCGGGAACGGTTGGTTTGTTGGGAAAATATCTCGCCTATCATCACAAAATTCCTTTTATCTATACTCATCATACTGATTATGCCGCTCACTCGAAAAACAATTTCAATGGAAGGAAAATCCTCCCAGCCATTGTAAACTGGTGGATAAAAGTATTTTCCAATATGGCGGACGTGGTTATTGTGCCGTCGAATAAAATAAGCGACGTCCTTGGAAGTTATGGCGTTAAAAAGACGATATTTTTAATTCAAACTGGTATTAATTTAGGTACCTTTGCAAAAACTCAAGAAACCATTCGTGTTGCGGACATCCTAAAAAACGATTTGGGAATAGCTTCAAGCAAAAATATTATTTTCGTTGGAAGAATGTCAAATGAAAAAAATATCGATTTTCTTATCCAAGCCTTCGCAAAAATTAGTGAGCACAGACATGATATCAAATTATTATTTGTGGGCGATGGCCCCAACCTCGCTGACTTTAAGGCCAAGGTCAAAACTTTAAACCTTAAAAACATTATTTTTGTCGGCAGTATCCCTCACGAAAAAACCTCAACATACTATCAGGCTGGTAATCTCTTTGTATTTTCTTCTTACACGGACACACAAGGACTGGTGCTGATGGAAGCAGTTGCAAGTGGTCTGCCGGTGGTGGCATTAAAAGACGGGGCATTTGAGGGTATCGTAATTAACGATGAAAATGGCTACCTAGTTGAGAAGGACTCGACTGATGAATTCGCTAAGAAAGTTTTAACAATTCTGGACAATGAATTACTGTCTGCAAAATTCTCGGCCAATTCTCTGCGAATAGCTCGGAACTTTTCAGAAGAAGAACAGGCGGCAAAACTTCTTGAAATTTATCGAAAAACTATTTCAAAAATTTAGAGTGGTTCAATACGCTTCGAGAAAAACGCCGAAGCTTTTTTAAAACCCAGATAAATTAAAATATTTAATACTGCAAGTAGCGGTAATAGGTACCCGACATAACCTAGAGACTTCGATAACGAGCTGTAGGTATGTCCGAAATAAAAACCGAGTGCCATAAATAGTAGAATTTTCGGGAATGAAATCAGTAAGGCCATTTTAGCGTATTTCTTGACAGGCATTTTTGAAATTCCGGCAATAATCAAACCGGGGACCGGAGCTGGCGATAGTTTGATGGCAATCAAGGTTTTTCCGGCGTGCAATTCAAAATGTTTCTCCAATTTTGCTATTCTCGATGCAGTCACACCGACATAATGACCGTACTTTTCGAGAAATTTACGTCTGCCCCAATGACCAATGGCAAAATACAAAATATCTGGAATTAGGTCTCCAAGAATGGCCAATATTAGTACCGTAAACAAATTGAAATAACCGAGACTCGCCGCAAAACTCGCAGCCGTGGTAACTATAGGACCCTCAATACACATCGCCAAAAATAATAAGAAATACCCATGGGCAATAATCCAAGCTAGTAAGACGGAAAAGGTTGGAGCAACAAAAATGTTTTTCACGAAGTGATAGCTACCAAGTGACAGACTATTGAGGTATAATTATCATAACATAAACTATGAAAATAAGCTTTATAATACCATCATATAATGAGGAAAAGCATATCGGCCAGTGTCTAGATTCAATAACTCGGGAGACATCAAAATACAATCACAAAACTGAAATTATTGTAGTAAATAACGCCAGCACTGATAATACTGCCCGTATTGCCTCATCTTTTTCAGGAGTTAGAGTGGTCGATGAGCCCCACAAGGGTGTAATTTATGCCAGACAAAAAGGTTTTGAGCTGTCCTCTGGAGATTTTATTGTAAACTTCGATGCGGACTCAATAATGCCGGACGGCTGGTTGGCAATTGCCATGGAAGAATTTGACAAATGTCCTAACCTTGTAGCATTAAGTGGACCAGTGGTTTATTATGATCTTCCAGCAAAATTGAATCGATTGGTACGCTGGTATTATTATATCGGCTGCGTGAGCTCTGCTCTAAATCGGTTTTTTTTCAAATCCGGTCCGATGCTCCAATTAGGCGGAGTGATGATTAAAAGAACGGCCCTCGAGCAAATCGGTGGATATAATGCACTGTTTGAATTTTATGGAGACGATACAGACCTGGCATGTCGACTCTATAAGATAGGAAAAGTAAAATTTAAATTTAAACTGGCTTTTTATTCCTCTGGAAGAAGAATACTTCGCGAAGGAGCATGGACCATGGCTATGCGGTATGGCTTGAACTACTTTCATGCTACATTCTTCAGTAAACCGTTTACGAAGGACCATATCGACGTACGACTGCACCAAAAGGACTAGACACCACGTTATGCTACGTATATCATAGCTTCATTGTTAAAGTTAAACTCGAGCTTACTTAACCTCACCTATGAAACAACTTCTAGCAAAACATAAGGCACACTGGTCACAACGTTCAGTGATGATTTCTTCAACCATTGGCGCTGTTTTTTTTGGGATTGGCATATATATTAGTTATCTAGCAACTAATTACGCTACATCAAGGGCTTCCAGTCCAGTCACAGATATCATCCTAAGTAATATCCGACTTTTTGATGTGTATGGACTCATTACTTACGGCACTTTTTTCTTTATAGCTTTTACATTATTAATAATGGTGTTGCATCCGCACAGAATACCATTTGGAACCAAGAGTGTCGGCCTGTTCTTCCTTATTCGAGCTGTGTTTATAAGTATCACTCACACTGGCCCCTTTACGCCTCATGTAATCTTGAGTTCTAGGACTGCTCTTGATATCATCGGCGCCGGCAACACTAGCGACTTGTTTTTTTCAGCACATACTGGATTGCCTTTTTTGCTGGCACTGGCGTGTTGGGACAACAAGCTCCTTCGTTATATATTTCTTTTATCCTCTCTTGGCGGTGGAACGATTGTTCTGCTTGGCCACATTCACTACTCCATTGATGTTTTAGGAGCTTTCTTCGTAACCTACACCATCTTTCATATTGCCAAGCATTTGTTTAAACGTGACTATGCGGCCTTTGTCGAACAAAGTTAAACTTGCCTCTTTTTAAAGAACAGGCCTGAATTAATTACAAAACAGCATCCGTCAGGCTCCCAATATATCGAAGCCATTTCAGTTATTAAGTGCGCCGCACGTGTAGACCGTTTCAAACTGCGTAGTGATATCAGCAAGCTGTTGGACATAACCACCGGAATAGCTCTTACCACTACTACAATATCTTAGGGCGTTGGCTTTACCAGGAATACCTGGAATCCAGTTCGGCAAGCCCGTTTTTAAATCTCCGACTATCTTGCCCCACTGATAGGGA
>OBEQ012638889.1_pt1 | contig 41160 bp, 39 predicted proteins | sample 1670901 | NCBI WGS metagenome assembly OBEQ01 (sample SAMEA104232315, study PRJEB22302) | groundwater metagenome | biome: forest; feature: aquifer; material: groundwater | place: USA | collected 2011-08-07 | depth 5.4 m
AGCTAAAGCTGATAATTCTCGCGACCCGAAAGCTGACAACTCTCGCGACCCTGAAAGCGGATAATTTTAGGTCGGGAGCTCCTATTTTGCAGGAAGCTCTCGCGACCATACGTGACCCGAAAAGGATTTTATTTAACCAGGTGAATTTTTAATCATAATATGTCAGAAACATCAATATTAGATCAGTCACAAAATGAAGATAATCGGCCAGAAGCTATACCCCTATCACCAGAAGAGATAGAAATATTAAAAGAACAAAAAAAATCTATACCAGTGGCAGAAGTTCTTTCGGATGAAGAAATAGAACAATGGGAAATGGAGGAAGAATTAAAAAGAAGTGAAAAGGGAAAGGAGTTAAAAGAGCCGGAAGGTGCTTTGCCAGAAGATACAATAAGACAGCCAGTATCGGAAACTTTACTCAATATGCCACCTGTTAAATTAGATGAAACAGAGCCAGTTTTAGCGCCTAAACAACCATCGCAATTAGAATCAGAAATTCCACCTGAGCAAAACGAAGCTAAACTACCAGAAGCAAGTGGATTAAAGGAAAGAAAACAAGATGGAATAACAAAAGAAGGAGAAAATCAGGAAACAGGTCAATTGCCTAAAACAGAATCAGTGTCAGAACCAGAAGTATCAACACAAAAACCTGAAGTTATGCCCGAAACTACATCGGTATATCCAGAAGCTGAACCACCCGAAGCTGTATCCGTCTCACTAAGAGAATTAATGGAAAAAATAGCAGAAACTAAAGACCCATCAGAAAGAAAACTTTTACATGAAGAAGTTGTTAATTTATACAATAGAGAAGGGAAGGATTTAGTTAAAGAATCTAAAGAAGGAGCAAAAGAAACATTAGGAGTGAGGGTTGTAAATGTCAAAGATGCTGAAAAAGAGCTTTTGCCAAAGATACAAGAAGAAATTAATAAAAAAGAGCGTGTAAAAGCCGAAGAGTCTTGTGAGGGAAGATTTTTAGAAAGTCTTTCTAAAACAGAAAGGGAAGAGTTTGATAAGTTAGATGAAGCAAGAAAATCAGAAAAATTCCAAAATTATTTAACAACAAAAAGAGATAAATTTAAAAAATGGGGTCTTTCTGAAGGTGATTTTAATGCAATAGTTAATGACGGATTTTATATAGATAAAATGACATCTATTTTAGGTGTACGCAGTATAAAAAATAACAAAGAATATAAAGAGGATAATTTCTTTTTTTCTTTTAGATTGAAAAAATTTTTAGATGATAGGAAAAAGGCTGCGAATGAAAGAATTAATCATGATGTATCTTTAATTATAGAGGAAAGAATTAGGAATCTTAAAGAGATTTGGAAGAATGCTAAAAATAGGTCTGCAAAAGATTTAATAAAAAGAGCTATTGATGAACAAGAGAAAAAAAAGGAAGATGCAGAAAAAGCGAAATCAATTGAGGGCAAGGAAGTAAAAAATGCAGAGAGCTTGGATGAATTAATAGCAATTTTAAAACAAAGACCGGAAATTACAGAGAAAAAAGCAAACTTTCAAAATGATGAATTAATACCTAAAATTGAAACAATTGCATTATTAATCGATAAGATAAAAGATGGCACATTAAAGGATAGGGCTTCAGTGGTTGATTTAATAAATTCCATTACAAAAGGTGGGGAGTTAAAAATTAAAATGGCTGAATTATTTACAAAAGAGACAGGGCAAGAATTAAAAAGAACAAAAAAGGGTGGAGTAAAACAAACAGGTAGTGGTTCACGAAAAACAGAGGACATATCAGAAAAAGGAGAAGAAAAAAGAAAAATAAAAGATGCGAATAATTTCAAAGACCTAGAAGAAATATTAGACAGCATAGGAGAAATTGAGGGCAGTGATGGGCAAAAATATACTGCAGACGATACCAAAAAATATATAATTTCGGTAGTAAATAATTTTCGTAATATTATAGAAACAAAAAATATTGAAAAGATTAAATCTTTTTTAGAAGATACATCTAATTTTGAGATACTGTCTAAAAATGAAGAATTAAGAGTAAAGATAAAAGAATTATTGCAAAATAAATTAGATATGGCTATAGTGATGGAAAAAGCGAAGAGAAGCGAGAATAATGAAAATGGGGAAACAGAAACTGAAGAAAAGGTAGATAGTGTGGAGGTAGTATCAAAAACTCCAGAATCAGAATTAGAGCCAGGGCAAGAAGATTTAGTACAACATAAAAAAACATTAGAAGAATATACAACAGAAGAACTTGAGGCAATATCGAGCTCATTAGATCAAATTTTTCCTGAAAGTAAAGGAGAAACAAGCGCTAATATTAAAGAGCAAGAGTTGGCAGAAAGTAATGAGCAAAATGAAAATAGCACAGAATTAGATTTGGCAAGACAAAAGAAAGAAGTAAAAAGGCAGAGAAAGAAAAACAAAAAAACCAAAGAAAAAAATACCAGAAAGCAAAAAGCAGTAAAGTTAAAAGATAATAATAAAAGAAAACAAGATTATGAATTAAGGAAAAAAAGAAAAAACAAAAATAGTTAAATAAAAAACTAAAAACCCGCTTGAGCGGGTTTTTAGTTAAGTTTTTTCTCTTCTAAGTTTTTAATGAGACCGACCGCTTAATAATTTTCGTTTTAAAATATTTAATTTGCAGTAAAATGATTATTATGTAGTCGGTCTATTAGGTTTCTTATTTCTACTGCTCTTTCAAAGTCTAGATTTTTGGCGGCAAGCCGCATTTCTTTTTCTAATAATTTTTTGTCTTGCACTAAATCAAATTCAGAAATAATATCTTCTTTCTTAGAAAATCCCCAATCTCTTATATCTTTTATAATTGCCTCTGGTTTTATGCGATGTTTTTTATTATAAGTTTCTTGTATTTTTCTTCTTCTATTTATTTCATCTATGGCAGACTTCATTGACATTGTAATTTTATCGCCATATAAAATTACTCTGCCATATTTATGTCTTGCCGCTCTGCCCATAGTTTGTATTAATGTTGTTTTATTTCTTAAAAACCCTTCTTTGTCTGCGTCTAAAATAGCAATTAGCGCTACTTCTGGCAAATCCAACCCCTCTCTTAAAAGATTAATTCCAACTAAAACATCAAATTTGCCCTGTCTGAAATTTTTTAAAATTTCGGGCCTCTCCATTGTTTTTATTTCTGAATGCAAATATTGCGTTTTAATTCCTTTATCGGTTAAATAATCTGAAATTTCTTCTGCCAATCTTTTAGTTAAAGTTATAACTAAAACCCTATTTTTTTTTGCAATTTCTTTTTTAATTTCTTGCATTAAATCTTTAATTTGGTTTTCAGTTTTTTTAACTTCTATTGATGGCTCCAATAATCCAGTCGGCCTTATTATTTGCTCGATAATATTTTTACCCGATTTTTCTTTTTCATAGTCTGCTGGAGTTGCTGAAACATATATTGACTGTTTTTGCCTTTCTTGAAATTCATTAAATTTTAATGGCCTGTTGTCTATTGCCGAAGGCAGGCGAAATCCATAATCAATTAAAGTTTCTTTTCTTATTTTGTCCCCAATTGCCATCGCCCTAATTTGCGGAATAGAAATATGAGATTCATCAATAAAGATTAAAAAATCATCGGGATTAAAATAGTTAAAATAATCAATAAGTGAAAAAGGCGGCTCTCCCGGTTTTCTAAATTCTAATTGGCTTGAATAGTTTTCTATGCCTTGGCACCAGCCCGTTTCTTTTAACATTTCTAAATCATAATTTGTTTTTTGCTCTAATCTTTGGCATTCAACTAATTTATTTTGTTTTTTTAAAATCTTTAATCTTTCTTGTAATTCTAATTTTATATTTTCAATTGCAATATTTATTTTATTTTGCGGAGCAATCCAAAAAGTAGCGGGAAATATTTTGTAGTTGGTAGTGAGTAGTTGGTAGTGAGTAGTTGTGCCGGCGGGTGATATGTAAATTTTATTTATTTTGTCTTTCAAAAATTCTATCTTTAATATTTTTTCTCCTGTTACCAAATAAATTTCAATTATATCTGCGCGGACTCTAAATACCCCCGGTTTTGACTCAACATCATTCCTTTTATATTGCAAGGCAATAAGATGCAATATAAAATCTTTGCGGTTTATTTTTTGATTCTGTTTTATTTCCAATGAGACGTTTTGATAATTTTCAGGTGAGCCTATGTTGTATATGCAAGAAACGGAAGCGACTACAATTACGTCTTTACGCGACAATACATCCTGCGCAGCAGAATGTCTTAAACGGTCTATTTCTTGGTTTATTTTTGCATCTTTTTCTATGTATGTGTCTGTCTGCGGTATATAGGCTTCTGGCTGGTAATAATCATAATATGAAACAAAGTAATGCACTCCATTATTAGGAAAAAATTCCTTAAATTCTTGGTAAAGCTGGGCGGCCAATGTTTTGTTTGGGGAAATAACCAAAGTCGGTTTTTGGATTTTGGAAATCACAGAAGCCATTGTAAAGGTTTTTCCGGATCCTGTAACTCCCAAAAGCACCTGGTGTTTTTTGCCGGATTTTAAATTTTCCGTAAGCTTTTTTATGGCTTGTGGTTGGTCACCCTTTGGCTTAAATTTGGATATTAGCTTAAACATGTTAAAATAAAAAAATGATAAGTTATCTTAATGGTAAAATTTTATTAAAAAGAGACAAGTTTATTATATTAGAAGTCAACAATATTGGCTATAAAGTTTTTTTGTCCCGCCAAACCTTATTAAAATTACCAGAAACAGGCGATAACATCAAGCTTTTTTGTTTTCATAATATAAAAGAAAATGCATCAGATCTTTATGGATTTTTAACTTATGATGAACTGGATTTTTTTGAAGTGTTAATGGATATTCGCGGAGTGGGCCCTAAATCTGCTTTAGATATTGCCGCCTTAGGATCGTTAGAAAAAATTAAAGACAGGATTTTGGCCCAAGATGAAAAAATATTTGAAGGTATTCCGGGCATCGGCGCCAAAAAAGCAATGACAATTATTTTAGAGCTTACCGGAAAAATAAAATTGTTAAGTGGACAAAAATCTAAAGGATCAACTGATCCAACTGAAGATGTTTTAATCCAGCTTGGTTTTTCAAAACAACAAGCAAAAGATGCCTTAAGTCAAGTTAATCCTAATACAAAAAATATGGAAGAAAGAATAAAATTAGCTTTAAAAAACTTAGGCCGTGGATAATTAGTATTGACTTTTATATTTTAATTTAATATATTAATAACATATGGACTATAAGATGTTTAGGAATATTATTAATATTATTATTAACCTCTCCTAAGGAAGCGGCATTTTTGAATTAATCTTAATCGAAAAATTGCCTCTTCCCCAGAAGAGGTTTTTCTTTTTTTAAAAAAAACTTCTGGCCAGTTCTTTTACAATTTTGACACGGGAAAGGAAAAATTAAAATGGCTAATCTTAACTTACAAGAGGCTCGAAGCCTTGCTAGTCAGCTATGGTCTTTGTATGGTAAATGTATATCAAAAATAAGATGCAAAACTTGTTTTGAGCGCTGGAAAAATAATGGTTCAATTGAAAAAGAAAAGCCACCAATGTGGCCGCCAAGTTATAAAGGCCAACATTGTCCCATTTGCGGCAATGAATTGCCGTCCGCAAGTGTTCCTTTCTGAACAATAAAATGCCGATCTACGTATCGGCTTTTTTTTATTTAAAACCTATGTTAGATTGATAATATGAAAATTAAGATTTCTATTAAAAAATTATTACCGAGTTTTTTAATTGATTTTTATCACTATTTTTTTGCTTTAATCAGCGCTATTGTTTTTTTATTTCCCTCCCGCCAATGGCGAGGCTCGCCCTTTTGGGCGGCAAGAAGATTAATTGTTATTGGAATTACTGGCACTAGCGGCAAATCAACAACAGTAGATTTTATAACAAGAATTTTAGAAGAAGCTGGCAATAAAGTCGTGTCTAATTCTTCCATAAGGTTTAAGGCTGGAAAAAAAGAATGGCCTAATAATATAAAAATGGGAATGCCGGGCAGGTTTTTTATGCAGAAATTATTAAGGCAGGGGGTAAAAGAAAAGTGCAAGTACGCAGTTTTAGAAGTGACGTCAGAGGGAATTAAACAATACCGCCATAAATTTATACATTTTAACACAGCTGTCTTTACTAATTTGACCCCCGAGCATATTGAGTCTCATGGGGGATTTGAAAATTATAGAAATGAAAAATTAAAATTATTTAAAGCAACGAAAAATATGCACATAATAAATGCTGATGATGAAAATTCAGATTATTTCACAAAAATACCTTCTAGTAAAAAGTATTTTTTTGGGATTAAAGATACTCTAATAATCGACGGCCGTCGATTATTAGAGTATGATGTGAAAGCTAAAAATATTATAAATAATTCTGATGGCATTAAATTCGAAGTTCGTGGCACAAAATTTCATTTGAATTTATTGGGCGAGTTTAATGTTTATAATGCTTTGGCTGCAATTTCGGTTGCATTATCAGAGGGAATTTCTCTGCAAATTGCTAAAAAAGCTTTAGAAAAAGTAAAGAGTATTCCAGGCAGAATGGAAGTAGTTATTAAGAGTCCATTTACCGTAATAGTGGATTATGCTCACACGCCAGAACAACTCGAAAGTGTTTATAAAACACTTTCTCAAAATCCCAAATCCCAAATCCCAAATCCCAAACAAGTCCAAAATCCAAATATTCAAAATTCAAAATTGATATGCGTTTTGGGGTCTTGCGGCGGCGGAAGGGATAAATGGAAAAGACCTGTTTTGGGACAAATAGCAAAAAAATATTGCAAAGAAATAATTATTACAAACGAAGATCCTTATGATGAAAATCCGGCAGAAATAATTGATCAAGTGGCGCAAGGTGCAGGACCTGATGCCAAAAAAATATTAGACAGAAGAGAAGCCATAAAAAATGCTCTTAAATTAGCAAAGCTAAATGATGTTGTTATAATAACGGGCAAAGGGTCAGAATTATGGATGTGTGTAGCAGATGGCAAAAAAATCCCTTGGAATGATAAGGAAATAATTAAAAAAGAACTGCAAAAGCAATAAAGATTGCTTTTTGACCTATTTTAGGATATACTACAAGATACAAAAATATGGTTTTTAAAGAAACCATATTTTTTATTACAATTATATGGTTATAGAAAAAAGATTACCTAATTCAACAAGAAAGTTTATAAGATTAGAAAAGGCTCGTATACGAGCGCAGTATTTGGATTTTAAAAAACAGGAAGAACTGATAAAAGAATTGTATAATAAAATATTACCTGCCCGCAATGCTTCGCATAGCGATGCAGGCGGGGGTCAGACAAAAGTTGAAGATACAAAAGAAGTAAAACAAAGTAATGCGGAAGTGAAAACAGAAACTAAGAAACCGAAATCATCCCCCAAAACAAAAAGAACAAAAAGTAAGAAAAAAATTCACCCGATCAAATAATTTTTGCAAAGAGTAAAAATTAAAATCCTTTTGGATTTTATTTGACCGGGGTAAAAAAATAAATTGTATGAAAATCAGACCTACAAAACATAATGGAAGAATTAATAAAAGGTGGAGAAAAAGCAGAAAGTTAAAAAATAAATAATCATGAAAATACAGGATATTCAAAATTTATCAATTAAAATGGGAATAGAATCTGATTTCCGCGGAAAGGATGGGGTACAGAATCTTTTGGATAATAAAAAAATGAAGTTTTTAAAGCTTTCTTTAAAAGAGCAGGAAGAATTTGATAAAGAAGCTTTAGAAAACCCTTATTTGGATTCGGGAGTTTATAATGTTTCTGATAATAAAGAAATAAAAAGAGTTTTAGTGGGAATTGATATAGGTCCGGAAGAAATTTTACTCGCTCAAGAGCTTGGCAATATAGATTTGGTTATCGGGCATCATCCTGTTGGCAAGGGCTTGGCTCAATTGGCGGATGTGATGGATTTGCAGTGCGATGTTTATAATTTTTATGGGGTTCCCATAAATGTTGCTGAGGGTTTAATGAAAGAAAGAATTTCAGAAGTTGCCAGGGGCGTAAATGCGTCTAACCACCAAAGAACAGTTGATGCAGCCCGTCTTTTAAATATTAATTTGATGAATTCTCATACGCCAACTGATAATTTAGCTGCTGAATTTTTAAAGAAATTTTTTGAGGGCAAAAAATTAGAAAGGGTTTTTGATATAGTAAATGCTTTAAAAGAAATTCCAGAATACAAAGAAGCTATGAAAATTGGTGTTGGCCCTAAAATTTTTGTGGGATCGGCTGAAAACCGATGCGGTAAAATAGCTTTGTCTGAAATTACAGGAGGCACAGAGGGCTCCCCAAAACTTTACGAAAAAATAGCACAAGCAGGCATTGGGACCGTAATTGGGATGCATATTTCAGAAGAGCATAAAAAAGAAGCTGAAGCAGCTCATATTAATATTGTAATTGCAGGACACATGTCTTCTGATTCTTTGGGCGTAAATTTATTTATGGATGAGTTGGAGAAAAAAGGAATTGAAATTATACCCTGTTCTGGCTTTACTAGATTCTCAAGAGTTTAATTTCTTTTTAAAAGATCTAAAATCGTCTTATTTAACGAGCAAAATTTTTTAAACTCCTTTTATTTATATATAATTTTTAGTAAAAATATTGGCCCCGTTAGAAGTTTACAATAAAAAAAATTTGCAACGCACAAAGTGCGTTGCCACAGATTACGTTATTTATCTTGAAATTTTAACAATTAATAAAGTTGCAATGGTAAACTTCTAACGGGGTTGACATCTGTTTTTTAAGGTTTAAAATATAAAATGAGGGGGATGAGAGATTATACTCAAGGACAGAATAGTTTTTAATGAAGGAGGTTTATGCGTACGCATAGTTTCAATTGTCCGAACCTAGTTTAGACAACAAGCCAAATGCATTAAAAACTATAATTCCCCTCATAAAAAAATCCGTCCCGTTTTTCGGGACGGTTTTTTTATTTGCCCCATATCTGTTGCATAGTGCGGGAATTGATAAAACATATTTTATTTGTTAAAATAAAAGCATAAAAAGGTCGTGTAAATAATATAAATAATTTTAATATGTCAAAAGAAAAAAAAGAGGGAAAATTAATTGGTAAAGTTTCTCATTATTTTTCAAATATCGGCGTGGCAGTAATTGACCTTTCAGATACTTTAAGCCAAGAAGATGAAATTAGGATTATGGGAGGAGAAAGCACCGATTTTAATCAGAAAGTTGATTCTATGCAAGTTGACCATAAAGAAGTAAAGGAAGCAAAAAAAGGAGATTCTGTGGGTTTAAAGGTGGGTGAAAAAGTCAGAGAAGGTTATAAAGTATACAGAGTGTAAATTATATTATTTGGTAGGATTTTAATTTTAAAATAAATAATATGAAATTTATAGCAGATTTTCATATTCACTTAAAATATTCCAAAGCTACTTTGCTCTTAGTAGATTTAGAAAATTTAAATAAATAGGCAAAGCTTAAAGAGATTAAAGTTTTAAATACAGGAGATTTTACACATACAAAATAGTTTAAGAATTTAAGGAAAAATTAAAGCCGGATAAACCCAGCACCACTTTCACACTATAGTCATTAAATCATTTATGATTTTTAAATTTAAAAACAAGTAAAAAATTAATTGATTATCTAATGAAAGTGGTGCTGGGTAAACCCGGTTTTTTTTAAATTCACCCGATCAAATAATTTTGCATAGCGAAATTAAAATCTTCACCCAGTTAAATAATTTTGCGAAGCAAAATTAGCGCAAGACGCTATTTAACCAAGGGCAAAGATTTTATTTGACAGGGTAAAAAAACAAAAACATAATAATAAGTTGACATTTTAGAATAAAGAAAATAGAATGAAAGCGAAGTTTACAATTGTTAATAAAAATCATTATGCCCCGTTAGAAGTCTGGATAAGTATAGAACAAACTTCAATGGGTCAAAAATATTAACTAAAAGTAAATTATTTGAGTCAGTAAAAATTATTTTTATTAAAAATAATTTTTGCATACGGCTTCTAACGGTATGGATGGAAAGATTTTTTACATAACAAAAGAAAAACTGAAGGAGCTTAAAAAAGAGTACGAAGAATTGGTTGCTTTTGAGCGTCGTAAAGTTACCGGTGAAGAAGCTCCTAAACTTTTTGAATCTGAAGATATAAATTCGGAGTTTATTAGTTTTCAGGAAGACATGAGTTTTTTGAGGTCTAGAATTGAGGAATTAAAAAATATTTTAGAACATTATGAATTAATAAAAATTCCTCCCAAGAATCAACAAGTTTTTGTAGCCTTAGGCGCTAAGGTTAAAATAAATATTGGTAGATTAAAAGATGAATTTACAATTGTTGGCACATTGGAAGCTAATCCTGTCTTGGGTAAAATTAGCAATGAATCCCCGGTTGGCAAGGCGCTTTTGGGACATAAAATTGGAGATGAAATCATTATTTCTTCGCCTATAAAAACAATTTATAAAATAAAAAGTATAAAATACAAAGTTAGTTAAAATTAAAGTTTACCCAGTTAAATAAACCCGTTATTTAGCGGATTTACCGCAAAAGCGGTATTTAACCGAGTGAATTAAATTTTCGCTTTTTTCTTTTTTAAAAAGATTATGAAAAATTTAGTTAATTTTTTTCATCATGTGGGTAAATTAAAGGAATTACCGAGAAGGGGCTGGGTAATTAACGATATAAAAAATGGCGAAAGCATTGCAGAACATATTTTTAGGACCTCTTTAATGGGTTGGATCTTAGGTAATGAAAAAAAGGGACTAAATATTGAAAGAGTTTTGAAGATGGCTTTAATTCATGATTTATGTGAAATATATGCCGGTGATGCCACTCCTTATGATTCAATTTTACCTAAAAATGGTAAAAAAAGGAAAGAAATAATGAAAACTTGGCCACGGTTTACAAATGCGCAAAAGTTAAAAATAAGCAAAGAGAAGTACAAAAAAGAAGAAAAAGGTTTAAACAAATTGCTTAAAGATTTACCGGCTGGACTAAAAAAAGAAATTAAAAATTTATGGTTAGATTTTGAAAAAGGGTTGACTCCAGAAGGTAGATTTTTTAAACAAACTGACAAATTAGAAAATTTTTTACAAGCGCTTGAATATTGGAAAAAATATAAAAAACCTCCTCAAGGTCCATGGTGGGAATGGGCAAAAGAATTTTTTGACGATCCTTATATTCTTGAATTTATCGAAGAAATGGCCGATGAATTTCATAGAAAATTTAAACCTCGAGTTTAAAAATAAAATCTAAAAAAGAGGCCTTATAAGGCCTCTTTTATTTTATAATTTTAATTAAAAATATTTGTAGTATAATAGACTAAATCCAAAACACAAAATCCTAAGCACTAAACAAATCTAAATTACTAAAATCCAAAATTCAAAACACGATTTTCCGCTGAAGGCGGGCCCGCCTACAGAGCGGAGAAAATTTGAACATTTGGATTTTGAAATTGTTTAGAATTTAGATATTGGGATTTTGAATTTAAAAATTATGCCTAAAATTATAAATAAAATTATTAAATTTCTAATAATCAGCGATTTTTTCTTAAATTCGGGATGGGGGCTAATGGGTCCCGTTTTCGCCATATTTATTGTTCAAAATATTACTGTGGGGAGTTTTTCTGAGGCAGCTAAAGTTGCGGGTTTTGCCTCTTTGTTTTTTTGGATAGTAAAATCAATACTGCAAATACCAATTGGAAATTATCTTGATAAAAACCGCGGTGAAAAAGATGATTTTTGGTTTATGGTTGTGGGTACTTTTATGATGGGGATAGTCCCTATCGGATATCTTTTTTCAAGCCAGCCTTGGCATATTTATGTGCTTCAAATATTTTATGCGGTTGCCGCTGCAATAAATTTACCTTCGTGGTCTGCAATATTTACAAGGCATATAGACAAAGGCAGAGAGGCAATGGAATGGAGCACCCATAGCACATTTTTAGGCATTGCGGCAGGAATATCTGGCGGAATTGGAGGCGTTGCTGTGGCATCTTTTGGATTTAATATGGTTTTTATTTTTGTCAGTGTTTTTACCATAATATCAGGATTTTTATTATTAATTATCAAGGACGATATTTCTTTTAGGGGTAAAAAAATCATCAGAATTCCCATAGAAAGGACAATTGTGGAACCATGATATGAAAAATCAAGAAATCGCCAAAATTTTTAATGATATTGCAAGATTCCTAAGAATGGATAATGTGGCATTTAAGCCTTATGCGTATGAAAAAGCCGCTCTTTCTTTGGAGACGCTAAAAGATAGTGTTTCTGAAATTTACCTACAGGGTGGCAGGAAGGCCTTGGAGCAGATAGAAGGAATAGGCAAAGCGATGTCTGACCACATTGAGGAATATTTAAAGACCGGAAAAATAAAATTGTACGAGGAATTTAAAAAAGGATTACCGGTTGATATGGACGGACTTTTAAAAATAGAAGGACTGGGCCCTAAGAAAATAAAAGTGCTGTACCAGAAATTGGGCGTTAAAAATATAAAAGATTTGGAAAGGGCAGTGAAAAAACACCAGGTGGCGCCCCTGTTTGGTTTTGGAGAAACAACGGAAAAAAATATTGTGCAAGGATTGGAATTCGTAAAACAAAATAAAGGCAGGTTGTTATTGCAAGAGATTATGCCGGTGGCCAGGGAGGTATTGCAAAAACTGGAAAATTTAAAAGAAGTAGAAAAAGCAAGTCTTGCGGGGTCATTGCGAAGAAGAAAAGAAACTATTGGCGATGTAGATTTTTTAGTGGTTTCCCAAAATACCAGAAAAGTGATGGATTTTTTTGTGGCGCTCCCTGGCGTAAAAAAAGTGTGGGGGAAGGGCGGGACGAAGGCGTCGGTACACATGGCGAGCGGATTTGACATGGATTTGCGAGTAGTGCCGGAAAAAAGCTATGGCGCGGCTCTTCAGTATTTTACCGGTTCTCAAGCCCATAATATTTTGACAAGAAAAATTGCCATAGATAAAGGATTAAAGTTAAGCGAATATGGAGTATTTTCGGGCTCAAAAATGATTGCCGGCAGAACCGAGGAAGAGGTGTATCGCGCTATTGGACTGCCTTATATTGAACCTGAACTGCGCGAAGACCAAGGGGAAATTGATGCCGCTCTGAAAGGCATGTTGCCAAAGTTAGTTGAATTAAAGGATATTAAGGGAGATTTGCATTGCCATTCCAATTGGAATGGAGGCGAACACTCAATTGAAGTGATGGCAAAAACCGCGCGGGCCTTAGGTTATCAATACATTGGCATTTCAGACCACACCAAAACATTAAAAATTGAAAATGGTTTGGACGAAAAGCAATTATTAAAGCAAAAGGAAGCAATTAAGAAGATAAACGCGAAATTTCAAAAAGAAAATTTGCTTGACCCGCAGGGCATCCCAAAGTCTGCATTCCGCGTGTTGCACGGATGTGAGGCAGACATTCTTAAGGACGGGTCAATTGATATTAAGGACGAGGTTTTAGCAAAATTGGATTACGTGATTGCTTCTGTGCACTTAAATGCCAAAATGGAACAAAAGGAAATGATGGCGCGCATTGAAAAGGCGATGCGAAATTCTAACGTAGATATTTTGGCCCATCCTACCGGAAGGATTGTAAACCAGCGCGACGAATACCAAATTGATTTTGATAAAATACTGAAACTGGCAAAAGAAACTGGAACGATTTTAGAAATTAATTCTTCTGCTCGTATGGATTTGCGTGACCTGTACATCAGGCGCGCCAAAGCCGAAGGGGTGAAAATGATTATCAATACCGACTCGCACCACAAAGACCAGTTGAATTTAATGGAATATGGAGCTTGGCAAGCGCGCCGCGGTTGGGCTGAAAAAAGCGATATAGTTAATACATTACCCATCGAATTATTATTAGAATATTTCAAGTAAATATCGCTTTTTTCAGCCCAACCGCACACAAAGGGGATCGGGGAGATTGGGTATCTCCCCGTGTAGGAAATTATTCAAAACCGAGGGTTTTGAAAGAGTGAGCTTGCGAGTGATGAGGCTGGGCCGAACAGGCTGATATAATAAATACAAATTCAGTTGAAGGATTACTAAAATATTTTAACAAAGAAAAATTTGTTTGACTGTATAGTTAAAAACAAAACCAGCCCGAATGGGCTGGTTTTGTTTTTAATAATTGATATAATACTTCAATATCTAATGAAGTATTGTTTTAATATTAATTAACAATAAAAAATATGAATTACAAAAAAATAATTTTTAATGTGTCGCTTTTAGTTGTTTTAATCTCACTATTTTCTGCAATACCGCCAGTAGCTAAAGCAACTAATTATCCTCCTGATGTCCAAGCTAAAATAAACGCCTTAACTGCGCAAATTATATCTTTGCAACAGCAATTGATTCAATTGCAATCACAACAAGGCACAACGCCTATGTGCCATAGTTTTAATATGAATTTGAAAATAGGAGATAGCAATAATGAAGTTTCTGCTTTAAATGACGTTCTTTTAAGGCAGGGATTTGATGTATTTTTAGGAAATTATTTTTCTGAAAAGACTTCTGTGGCGGTAGTTAAATTTCAAGAAAAGTATGCTTTTGATATTTTAACTCCTTATGGCTTAACACATGGCACAGGTTATGTTGGACTAAAAACCAGGACAAAATTAAATGCTTTGTACGGTTGTGCAATAATTTCAAATCCAATTCAAGCTAATCCGATTATCACGGATCTATCTCCAACAAACGCAACAGTAAATAGTCCAGCTTTTACTTTAACAGTAAATGGAACAAATTTTGTAAATGGCGCCACAGTCTCATTTAATAATGTAAACAGAGCAACTACTTTTATTAGTTCCACTCAATTAACAGTTTTAATTCTTGCTTCAGATCTTGCAACTAAAGGAAGTTATTGGATTGAAGTTAAAAATCCAAATGGAAGCACTGCTTCTAAATTGTTTTATATTAATAGCGCAATTATCTATTAGGTCAAAAGTTAATTAAAAATAATTTACATCAATGCCTAAGGAAAAATCAGCAGGAGCTATCATATTTAGAATAGAAAATAATATGCCCTACTATCTGCTTTTGCATTACCATGGTGGGCATTGGGAGTTTGCCAGGGGTCACATTGAAAAAGAAGATGAAATTGAAACCGTAAGACGAGAGGTTAAAGAGGAAACGGGCATAAAGGATCTTAAAATTATCCCCGGATTTAAAGGATATTCAAAATTTTTTTTCAAAAGGATATGGAACCTAAAACCAGAAGAAAGAAAAAACGCCCCATGGGTTTTTAAGCTGGTAATACTTTACTTAGCCGAAACAAAAACAAAAGACATAAAACTTTCAAAAGAGCACAAGGGTTTTGCATGGCTTCCATATGAAGATGCAATTAAAAAATTGCCAAAAGATGCAAAAAGAGTATTTAAACAAGCAAATGATTACCTTGTTTCAAAAAAGAGTATATAAAGTAGTTAAAAAAATTCCTAAGGGAAAAATTTTGACATACAAAGAAGTTGCGCGAAAAATTGGCAATCCCAAAGCTTACAGAGCCGTTGGGAACGTTTTAAATAAAAATTTAGACCCCTTAATTCCCTGCCATAGGGTTATTAAAAGTAATGGTAAAACCGGAGGGTATAATAGGGGAGTTAATATGAAAATAGAATTGTTAAAAGAAGAAGGATTTCTGTAAAATAAAAAACCGCAAGAGTGCGGTTTTTTATTATTTGCTATTTTTCTTTCTTGTCCTCCGTAGCCTTAGCGAAGGAGGATGCTTCTTCAACAATTTTTTCAAAAATTTCAGGATATTTTTTTATCAATTCAGATAGGATTTTTCTATCAAGTTCAATCTTTTTTAATTTTAAGCCATGTATTAAGCGGCTGTAGTTAATGCCTAGTTTTCTTGCAGCTGCATTAATTTGCAGTTGCCATAGCTGCCTAAAATCCCTTTTTTTAACTTTTCTATCCCTGTATGAAAAAGTCCATGCATGCCTTAAGGCATCTTTTGCTAATTTATACTTTGATTTTCTGCCATATTTAAAACCTTTGGCATGTTTTAATAGATGCCTCCTATGTTTATGGGCCGTTTTACCCTTTTTTACTCTTACCATATTAGTTTAATGATTTGTCCCGATGGCAGAGCCATCGAGGATCCCCGATAAATTTAATATTATTAAATTTATCGGGATAAATATCTTTTAACCCTTTTAGTTTCTGATTTAGAAAGTTGAATCCATTTGCGGCTCTTTCTTTTCATCTGTCCTGTTTTTTTAGCACGGTAATGATTTTGACCAGAAAGCCTTCTTAAAATTTTTCCGGTTTTTGTAATTTTAAAACGTTTTATTAATGCCTTTTTTGTTTTATTCATTTTCTTGAGCGACACTAATTACTAATCGCACACGAATTTACTAATTCGTATTCGTACATTAGGGTGTCATTCGTAGATTGGAGTCGCTATTTATTCTTTTGAGATAATCATAGTGAATCCCCTTGGTTCACGCTTTAAATCTCTTTCAACTTTAAGCGCTATTAATTTATTTGCTGTTTCCAAGAAAAAGAGCACTTTATTTTTTGCCAAATCTCCCATTGCTTTTTCCCTGCCCTTTAAAATCATGCTTACCTTAACCTTATTTCCTTCCTTTAAGAATTTTTCGGTTTGCTTTGCTTTTATTTCAATGTCGTGAGGCGAAATGTTAAATCCAATTCTTATTTCTTTTAATTCAGTGCGCGTTTTTACTTTTATTTTCTTTTCTTTTTTTCTCAAAGAGTAAAGATATTTGCCGTAATTTCCTATTTTGCAAATTGGCGGCTCAACTTTTTGTGTAACTTGTATTAAATCCAAACCACGCGACTTTGCCAGCTCAATAGCTTCAAAAATATTCATAATCCCCATTTGCTTGCCGCTTTCATCTATAACCCTTACCTCCTTTGCCCTTATAAAGTTGTTTATTGATATTCTTTCCAAATTATATAATTTTTATATAAAATCTAATATTTTATTTCTTTTTGTTGGATTTAAACTAAAAAATTCTTTTACAAAATCTCTTTTTTTATTTAACATCTCCAAGGAGTACTTTCCATTTCTGGGAGTTAATGCCATGAATTTTTTCAGTATTAACTTCGCCCTTTCTTTTTTATAAGTATGTAAATATGGTAATACTTGTTTTAAAAACGGCAATGCTTCTCGAGCAACAATCCTATAAGTAAAAGCCGGAGTGTGTTTTTCATTATATATCTTTTTAGGAAGCACTCTTCCGGCCCCGATTACTCTTGCGACCCAATCAAGCATTTTTTTGTCGCAATTGCTTATGGAAACATCTACTCTCCGATATTCATTTTTATGTGCACGCATTAAACTTACTGTTCCTTCTCCATCTATCAAGGCAGCAATATATGCTACATCTACAGGTTTTAATTTCTTAAATTTTTTATCCATAGTGGAGATGGAGGAGTTGAATCCTCGTCTGAAAAGCTATTAAAAACAATTCTACAAGCTTAGTTTAACTTTAATTTCAGATATTAAATAGAAGATAAACAAAACTTTAATATCCTATCCTTATTAAGTTTCAGCAATTTTTATAAGGATATAAAAATTGTCTATCCTGATTTTATAACACCCTTGGCCTGTCTATCAGGAGTTAACAGCAAGGATGAGCATTAAGCGTATGCTAATGCTGGTTGCCTCTTATTAAATAAGTTAGCAATTATTTTTTCTCAAAGTTTTATGAGGTTTGAGAATACTCAGCTTGCCTTGTTTTTAAAGAACTAATCATCGAAACTTTCATCCCCGCGAATTTAGTGTTCTGTTTATTTCTCTATCAGCATCTCTCTTCTTTATCTTTTCTTTTTTATCAAATTTTTTCTTTCCTTTTGCCAAAGCGAATTCGAGTTTTATCCTACCATTTTGTTCATAAATTTTCAAGGGTATTAGCGAAAATCCCCTTTCATTTACTTTTCCTGCAAGATAATCTATTTCTTTTTTGTTTAAAAGCAGCTTGCGAGGTTGCTCGGGATTATAATCAGCCGGAGTGTTTTTGGGCTGATATGCAGGAATTTTGGCTCCTATCAAATAAGGTTCTTGGTTTCTTATAACAACATAAGACCCGGTTAAATTTATATGGCCGGTTTTTATAGATTTTACTTCTTGTCCTTGCAACACCAAACCCGCTTCATACTTTTCTATGATTTCGTAATTAAAGTAGGCTTTCTTGTTTTCCGAGTATATTTGCATAAATTTATAGTATCATTTATTATATTTCAGTAAACTATTGACAAATTTATATAATGGGTTTAGCATAAAAATATGGGGTAAAAAGCTAATGGTTGAGCTATTCAAACAACCAATCGTTCTTTAGGAGAAAGTCATGGACATGTCTGAGCTGTGCAAGGCTTTTGCTCGTTTAACAGGCAATAACTTGGAGGTAGCCACTCAAGAGCTTACAGAACTCGTTGAGGTAACATTCTTCAGTTGTCCGGCCGATGATGCGCCATTTAATGAAGACGACCTTGGTTTGTCGAACACTTATATGCGTCTCCGTGATTTTACGAAAGCTACCAGCGGTGACAATGAGCAACTTGCTCGATTCGCTCGTATTTCCATGAGTATCGGCAGCTACATCGTTGCAAGTGGTCAATGGCCTCTTTTGCCAGAAATTGCCAAAAAGCATGGCATCACCACCACCGCACTTCCGGCCAAGATCCTTCTTGATTACCTCCTTGATTACCTCAGATCCATCGTAGCTGGCGGATCCAACAAATCTAGTGGATCCGGTGAAACCGTGTAGTTCGTCTTTTCTTAGCGGTCTCAGTACCTTCATGTACTGAGACTTTTTTATTGCAAAAAACCTTTATTTTTAAGGGTTTTTGTGATAGAATTTGGGGTATGGTTAAAGAAAATATTATAATTTCGTTGGGTGGGTCGCTGGTGGCGCCTTCGGAAATTGACACCGCTTTTTTGAAAACTTTCAAAAAAACAGTAATAAAGTATTTGGATATGCGCCGGTTTTTTATTTTTGTCGGTGGTGGGAAGATTTGTAGGAATTACCAAAAAGCCCTGTCAGAATTTGGAGCAGACAATAAAGACAGGGATTTAATAGGCATTGATATTTCAAGGATGAACGCTAGAGTTGTTAAGCAAGTTTTCAATGAAACGGCCTATCCCGAAGTTATTACAAATCCGACAAAAAAAATTCACCCGGTTAAATCCGCCAGAGGCGGTGGTTCGCCTTTGGCGAACCAATTTAACTGGGTAAACACCAGAAAAGATATTGTAGTAGCGGGCGGCTGGAAACCGGGCTGGTCAACGGATTATTGTTCGGTTGTGCTTGCCAAAAATCTGGGCATCAAAACGATAATAAATCTAACGAATATTGATTATGTTTATGACAGGGATCCGTATAAATTTCCAAGTGCAAAAGCTTTAAAAGAAATAAATTGGAAAGATTTCAGGAAACTTGTTGGAAATAAATGGACGCCGGGTTTATCTATGCCCTTTGATCCTAGGGCATCAAAGGATGCAGAAATTTTAAAAATAAAAGTGATAATAATTAACGGCAAGCATTTGGAAAGATTGGAAAATTTTTTAAATAATAAACCGTTTGTGGGCACAATTATCCAATGAAAGAAATTAAATTTTTTAATTAAATCATTATCTCTTGCTTTTTTCTAAAATATATTATAGATATTAAATAGTTTTCTAGTTAAGCACCTTTAAAATTCCTCAATTGGAAAGGAAATATAATGAGTACTCAACGTATCTCTAATTATCTTTCTAATCAAGCAGATGACAAGGTACTATTATTGATAAGTTTCTTTATCACAAATCCACAAGCCCTTACCCAACTAAAAAAGGAGTGGGTATTAAGAAGTGCTGATCACGGTAAGGTTATTGGAAATCTAAATGAAATTGAGTTAGTGGATCCGAATATGTTTGGCGGATCTATCGCCTTAGTAGATCCTTCTAAGCTTGAAGACGGATTTCTTGGCGAGATGGATTTACCATTCGCATTTGGATTATGTTTTAATGAACAGGACAGGTCTCTGTACGTTGCAAGTGGAACAGTCGTACGACAAATCAAGGATGGCCTCTGTCTGAGAATGCTGAACAATAGTCTGTTTAATGATCTACATACCCTTACACTGACCGTGTCTGGTAAGCTTCTAGTTGTCTCGACGGGGACAGATTCTATCCTAGAAGTTGACTTTGGCGACGCAGAACAAGCCATTTGGGAATGGCTTGCGACTGAGCAAGGTTATGATGTTAACCCTGCTGGGCAGCGTAGGATTATTGATCGGCAGTTGAACTACCAGTCAATAATAACTACTACTCCCGAGCATACCACGCATGTTAACACCGCACTGAATGATCAGCCAAATAGGATTCTTGCTACCTTGTTTCATCAAGGCGAACTGATAGAAATCGACAGCCAATCAAAGAAAAGCAAGATTCTCTTGTCCGGTCTTAAATCACCCCATAATATTCGTAGGACAAAAGGAGGGTTCATTCTCTCGGATTCTCGGGCCAACAGAGTGTTGCTTCTTGGAAATGATTTCCAGATTGAAAAGGAAATCAAAGAGAATTTTGACTGGGTGCAAGATGCCTGTGAGTTTGAACAAGGATTAAGCTATTTGGTGGGTGATTCAAATAATGACAGGGTGGTATTGGTCAACCAGTCAGGCCAAGTGACTTCTTCTTTGCAATGGGCTAAAGATTCAAAAAAGATTTCAGGTATGGAAATTATTAATGTATCCCAGGCGAAAGATATTTTCCTTGCAAAATAAAGAATTTTCAAATAGTAATCGCTGAAAGGTGGTTACTATTTTTTATTAAAAATTATGCGGTAATAAAAAAGCGGAACTGATGAGGTCCCGCATGGTGTTTGTCGGGCAGTAAAACTATTTTACTGCAGAAACTCCCGCAACTCCAAAGCGAAAGTATGGGCTATAAAGATGCTCTGGGCTGTTGATAGTAAAGAGTCTTTTTCCCATAAACTCACGTTCGGCAACCACCTTAAGAACAATATCTGTGTACGATGGATTTTCCTGGAAGGGGATCATTTTTAGTACATCGACCAATCCGCGGTTGCTGAGATTTTCAATGTAATGGGATAATCCGGGTTCCTTCCTTGGAATTTCATGTACTCCAGGATTAATCCTTGATATGTCGGTTCCTGATGAAACGGCTTGTTCCAGAGCTTTCAAAAATGAACGCAGTAAACTCGATGAATGGTTTGTGAATATCTCTTTCCATTGTTCAGGAACATTATCTATGTTGACGGGTCCCGCCCAAGGCTGCGAAAGAGAGTGACACCATACCATTGCATCGTATTTTGCAGCTTCATTATCAGTTGCAGAAAGTTCTATGGCAGACAGTCGTTCGGTTGCGGCCTGAAGATCCGCAAATGAAACAATTTCGGCGGGATACTTAAAATCTGGAATCCTGCCGAACATTTCATGAGTAGAAAACAGCCAACTTAGATACCGTTCGACCTGGTCGTCTTTTTTGCTGTGAACACAAATAAGAGTATCAATATCAGACCATCGCTTATCTTTATTGATGGCAAAGCTGCCGAAAATATATCCAAAGACCAATTGGTCTCCGAAGATATTCTTTGCAGTTTCCTGAAATTGAGCCTCTATAATCTGATGCTCCCAGTCTCCTTTTTGATAGGGTAGCGCAAAAATACTTTGACTTTTGGGCGAAAGGAAATTGTGTATTTCTCTCGGTACAAGTAGGGGCTTTGAAATGCTTATGCCTTTGTATGATACCGAAGACGCCCCCGGTCCATATCCTCCATATTCTTCAGTACCTCGTTCAATATCATGAATCGTGCAATCCTTTAAAATGATGCTTCCATGTACGTTTGCCACATAATCACTTTCGCCAAACAATGAAATGTACATCTCTTTATTCTGGTAGTGAGCACCGACCTCATTGAAGTAGAGTGCCAGTTCCCAGTCGTGGTCGTAATCTGTTACCAGGAAAAGAGGAGAGTACAGCTCGGTGAAGTTCTGGATCTGGCGTATGGATGATCGCATGACGCAGGGATACATGATATTGTGATTTAGGTCTATTTGCCCGCCGTGAACGATGACGGCTCCTTGGTGGCGTAACTTTGAAATCAGATTGATTGTATTTAATAAAGAACCTGTTTCAAATAACGGACCGATCACCACATCGTCTTTCTGATACGATGCGTTGCAGCGTACTCGATATAATTTTTCAAGGAGTTTAGTCAAATATTCATTCACCACAGAAGCATGGACCAAAATGATGTCAGGACTGGCACAATCCTGTCCGTTATTGAACAGCTTGATCTGTAGAGTTTTGTTAACCGCCAAGTCAATGTCTGCACTGGGAGTTATGACAAGCGGGTTATGGCCAACTCCGTTAAAAAGAATCAGAGTATCTTTACTGCATGCTTTACGTACTCGTAAGAAATTATCATATCTGCCCGTGAAGAGAACCACAGAAGCCTTTTTACAATGCTGACTAACAAAACCTTCGCGGGAATTTATGAATATGCTGATATTCGGATAGTGATTCCCAAATGACAGTGTATTGAACATCTCACCAAACAGGTTCTTCATTCTCTGAGGGGGCCTAGTAATCAGGGATACCGATTGGTAAGCTGGTATGGCCGAAAAAAGAACAAAGGAGTAAAGTGGCAGATTGAGAGGAAGAAACACAGCAGTTTTTTGAGAATATGGCGTTCCGCCGAAATACTGGCCGATTTCTGAAAGGCTTCTTAGCGCTTCCAGAGACCTCTTAATTTCATCGTCAACAACTTCTTTACTCTGATACTTGCGTAGCAGAGAGTGAATCACGGATAAATTGGATTCCAGGTGATCGGCAAACGATTTTGCGTGTTCAATCGCATTTTGGTAAAACATGAGTTATCTCCTTGTTAGTGTTGTCAAAGGACAAGTTTGAATTGATCAAGGTAATACCAAATTACCTAGATCACATTCTTTACTAAGGGTGGCCATTATTATATAATAATCTTACATAATTTCAATACTTAGGGTAAATTTAAGCATATATGAGTACAAGAGAGAAAATCATAAAATCCATCGAATTAGACATAGTAAAGTTCTTTTCTGATTCGAATATCGACTCTCCGATAATTAAATTAGAAAGGGTAGATGACTTTCAGCACGGCGATCTATCAACCAGCGCTGCTTTAAAATATGGGAAAACCCTAAAAAAAGACCCTTATGGGCTGGCTCAGGATGTTGCAAGTTATCTATCTAAGAAACAACTGGATTGTGTTGAGAGGGTTGAAGCAGTAAAACCAGGCTTTATTAATATTTTTTTTACCAAAGAATTTTTTCAAAGGGAGTTAAGAAAAACTTTGCAAGACAAAAATTTTGGTAAAAATAATTTCTTTAAAAATCGAAAGATTATTGTCGAACATACGCAGCCGAATCCTTTTAAAGAGTTTCATATTGGTCATTTTATGAACAATGTGATTGGAGAGTCTATTGCAAGAATCTTAAAAGTAAGTGGTTGTAAGGTAAAAACTGCGAGTTATCATGGAGATGTAGGGCTTCATGTGGCAAAAGCCATTTGGGGATCTGAACATCAAGGAGAATTAAGAATCATGGATATTCAGAGTTCGGCAAGGGCCTATGCAGTTGGTTCACAAATGTATGATGCTGATCCACAAATAAGAAAGGAAATTAATAAGATAAATAGCAATATATATAATCGTTCTGATCAGAAGATTAACGTCCTTTATGATTCAGGAAAAAAAACAAGCTTAGATTATTTTGATTCGATTTATAAAAAATTAGGCAGTCATTTTGATCGTCATTTTTATGAAAGCGAAGTTAGTGATATCGGGAAAAATATAGTTCTTAAAAATACCGGCAAGATTTTTGAAAAGGGAGATAATGGTGCGATTATATTCAAGGGAGAAAATTTTATTCCTAAAACGCACACAAGAGTTTTCCTAAATGCTGAAGGTTTGCCAACTTATGAGGCAAAAGAATTAGGATTAGCTAAAGCAAAAAGAGATTGGTGGAATTATGGTGAATCAATAACTATTACCGCAAATGAACAAGATTCCTTTTTTGATGTAACCGAAGTGGCTATCGGAAAAGTTTTTCCAGAATTAAAAGGAAAATTACAGCATTTATCACACGGTATGTTGCGCCTGCCTTCTGGGAAAATGTCTTCGCGCACAGGAAAAGTAGTAACGGCGGAATTGTTAATTGAAAAAGTAAAAGAAATAGTACGCCAAAAAGCTGTTGATAAAAATATAGATGATACGACTATTGAAATTATTGCAATTGGGGCTTTAAAGTATTCAATTTTAAAGCAGTCAATTGGAAGCGATATTATTTATGATTTTGAAAAATCTATTTCTTTTGATGGAGATTCAGGGCCATATTTGCAATATTCTTATGCAAGAGCCCAATCGGTTTTAAGAAAAGCAAAATCTGAAAAAATAAAACCATCACTTAAAAAAATACCAAATGAAATTAATCATTTTGTAAAACAAATGCATTATTTTCCAGAAATTGTTGAAAAAGCAGGCAAAGAATACGAACCACACTTTATAGTTTTATATTTAACTGAACTGGCAAGAGAATTTAATAATTATTATGCAAAAAATAAAATTGTAGATAAGGCAGATGAATTTTCTCCATACAAAGTGGCGTTGACCGAGGCGTTTTCAATTATTATGAAAAATGGATTGTGGTTGCTTGGAATTAATTCAGTGGAAAAAATGTGAAGCCTTTTCTTTTGTGCCTTAAAATAATTGTGTGTGAATAATCTTAAAGCACAAAAGAAAAGGCGGAATCCCGCACCAAAATCATAGACTTTTTATTTTTGAGAATGATTTTTGGTGCGCGGATGAAATTCAATTTATGAGATTAAATAACAAATACTATTTTCTAGCAAGTGAAGGCAATAAAGATTCGCAAATTTTTATTGCCAAGCGGCGACGAAAATATGCTTTGCATATATTTTACGGGAATGAAGCTACATAATAAATATTACATCTTACGTCACGGAGAAGCATTGTCTAATATAAAAAGGGTTATTTCTTCTTGGCCGGAAAAATTTAAAAACCCCCTGACGCCGCGCGGCCGGGAAATGATAGAGCACGCCGCCAAAAAATTAAAAAATAAAAGCATAGATATTATTTTTACATCGCCCATTTTGCGCGCAAAAGAAACAGCCCAGATTGTAGGCAAGGCATTGAATTGCAAGCCAAAACAAGATAAAAGGTTAAGAGAGATTAGTTTTGGGATATTTAATGGCCAGCCCATAGGAAATTTCCAGGGGTATTTTAGTAGTAGTAATGACCGCATTAGGGGAAAGGCGCCCAGAGGAGAAAGTTATGCAGATGTGTTGGCGCGGGTAATGATATTCTTTAAAGAAATAAATAAAAAATATAAAGGAAAAAATATTTTAATTGTCAGCCACCAGGCTCCACTGCTGTTGTTGTTAGGTAAAATAAAGGGGCATTCTATTAAAGAGAGCATTATTCCCTTGCACACGGTATTCCATGAAAAAAGAATAACCAAAGGGGAATTGGTGGAATTAAATTAATTTTATGCCAGAAAAATTTGGAGATGAAAATTTAGAACCACAACAAGAGTCTGAAAAGGTTTTACAAAAGATTGAGCCGATTTTAGAGCAAAAGCAAGAAGAGAAAATTGAATTACCGAATAATAAAGAATTACTTTCTATTGAAGAAGGGGTGCAATATCTATCACAGAAATTGGATGAATTATTAAAAGAAAAATCTCATAGACCAATTAATATTGTAGTATATGGATGTAACCATGCGGGGAAAAGTTATTTTATGAATCAGTTTTGTACGACCAATAAACAAAGATTCAAAATAGTATCTGATAGCCCAAGCGGTCCTCTTGATAATGAAATTCCATATCAACCTCTTACTGAGGCAGAAAAAGATATTTTAAAAGAAGAAACTAGTCCTGATGCGCTTAAGATTAAAGGTGAGATGAAAAAAAGATGGACAGAAAGAAAGGCTTTAGCTGATTGTTATATACTTCATGACGATGGAATTGCAATGGCTGAATGGATGAAGCCGTATCAATATCAGTATCCAGGTGATAGTAATTCAATAGTCAAAAATCGAGAAGGGGAAGATTTATTTAAAACCGATTTTTCTGTGTATATCTACAACCCAAATCTCCGCCATCTCGTGGATGATAAAATGAGAAACTTGGTTGACTTGGTTATACGCAACGAAGAATCTGAAGATAGAAATAAAAAATATAAAAGAACTGGTAAAGAGTAATAATTATGGTCTATAACTTTCCAGAGGAAGAACAAAAAGTTTTAAAATTCTGGCAGGAAAATAAAATTTTCCAAAAACTGCAGGAAAAAAACAAAGGTAAAAAACGCTGGAGTTTTTTAGATGGGCCGATTACGGCAAATAATCCAATGGGGGTGCACCATGCATGGGGCAGGACTTATAAAGATTTACTGCAAAGATATAACGCAATGAAAGGGTTTGACCAGCGGTATCAAAACGGTTTTGACTGCCAAGGGCTTTGGGTTGAGGTTGAAGTGGAAAAAGAACTCGGCTTTAAAAATAAAAAAGATATTGAAGTTTATGGAATTGATAAATTTGTTGAAAAATGCAAAGAACGGGTAAGAAAATATTCTGCCATACAGACAGCTCAATCTGTAAGATTGGGGCAGTGGATGGATTGGGAAAATTCTTATTATACGATGTCTGATGAAAATAATTATTCAATATGGCATTTTCTAAAGAAATGCTGGGATAAAGGGTATTTATATAAGGGCAGGGATAGCGTGCCTTGGTGTCCAAGGTGCGGAACGGCAATTAGCCAGCACGAAATTTTAACCGAAGAATATAAATTAATTACACATAAGGCAATATATTTTAAGTTGCCTATTGTGGAAGGCAAATTAAAAGGCAAAAAGTTTTTGGTTTGGACGACAACTCCTTGGACAATACCCGCAAACGTTGCCTTAGTTGTAAATCCCGAATTTGAATATGGGGTATATAAAAAAGAAAACGAAGAACTTATACTATTGAAAAATTTGGCAGAGAAAATACTGGGCAAAGATTATATTTTAGAAAGGATAATCAAGGGAGAGGATTTGAAAGGAATAAAATACCAAGGTCCTTTTGATGATTTGCCAAGGGTAAAAAAAGCAAAAGAAGAAAAACCAGAAACTTTTCATACTGTTGTTTTGGACAAAGATTTGGTTACAGAATTGGAAGGCACGGGAATTGTTCATTGCGCGCCCGGAGCCGGCCAGGAAGATTTTAAAATCGGGCAAAAGGAAAATTTATCAGTAATTGACGTTATTGACGATGGGGCGGTTTATTTGGATGGCTTGGGAGAGTTTTCTGGTAAAAATGCAAAAATTAATCCAGAGATAATTCTTGATTATTTAAAAAATTATAAAAATGGAGAATTTTTTTATAAAGTAGAAGACTATAGTCATAGATATCCGACCTGCTGGAGATGCAAAACAGAATTAGTTTGGAGAGTTGTTGATGAGTGGTATATTTCAATGGAAAAGTTAAGAAAACCATTAGAAAATATTGTAAAAAAAATAAATTGGATTCCCTCTTTTGGTTTAGACAGGGAGTTAGATTGGTTAAAAAATATGCAAGATTGGTTAATTTCCAAAAAAAGATACTGGGGACTGGCTCTGCCTATTTTTGAATGCGAGTGCGGACATTTTGAAGTTATTGGTTCAAAAGAAGAATTGCAAAAAAGAGCTATTGAGGGCTGGGATAAATTTGAAGGCAACTCCCCCCACAGGCCATGGATTGATAATATAAAAATAAAATGCAAAAAATGCAAAAAATTAGTTTCTAGGATTTACGATGTGGGAACTCCTTGGCTGGATGCCGGCATAGTGCCTTTTTCAACAATAAAATATTTTTCTGATAAGCCTTATTGGAAAAAATGGTTTCCTGTTGAAATTGTATGCGAATCTTTTCCTGGCCAATTTAAGAATTGGTTTTATTCTTTGCTTGTTATGTCAGCTGTTTTAGAGAATACAGCTCCCATAAAAACAATTTTTGGCTACGCTTTAGTCAAAGATGAAAAGGGGGAAGAAATGCACAAATCCAAGGGAAACGCTATTTTACTTGATGATGCCGTAGAAAAGATAGGGGCTGACCCTATGCGCTGGATGTATGCTAGGGCAAATCCTGCAGAAAATTTAAGTTTTGGATATAAAGCTGCGGATGATATAAAAAGAAAATTATTGACTCTTTATAATGTGTATACTTTTTTTAATACTTATGTAGGGGAAAAAGATTTTCCTAAAAAAATTACATTAAAATCAGATAATATCTTAGATAAATGGATTGTTTCAAAAATTGATCATTTAATTGGAGTAGTAGAATTTAATTTAGAAAAATATGATATTGCAAAAATGGCCTTGGCAATAGAATATTTTTTTATTAATGATTTATCTTTGTGGTATATAAGAAGATCAAGAAAAAGATTTCATGAAAATAGTCTTGACAGAAATAAAGCAATAGAAACTCTTTATTATGTGCTTTTAAATACTGCAAAAATAATCGCCCCGATAATGCCATTTTTTGCTGAAGCAATGTATCAAGGTTTAAAAATAAAAGATATGCCAGAATCAGTTCATTTGTGTAATTGGCCCGAAAAAGAAGATAAGAGCCAGACTGATTTGGATTTAGAGCAAAAAATGGATGAAGTAAGAAACATAGTGAATTTAGCTCTTGCAAAAAGAGCGGAAAAGGCAATAAAAGTAAGGCAGCCTTTGGCAAAGTTAACCGTAAAAAACAAGAAGTCAAAAATAAAGGATAGCGCAGAGTTATTGGAACTAATAAAAGACGAAGTTAATGTGAAAGAAATTATTTTTAATGATAAAATCAAAAGTGAAATAGAATTAGACACAAATATTACAGAAGAATTAAAAGAAGAAGGAATAGTTAGAGACATAGTTAGGTTTATTCAAGATTTTAGAAAAGAGCAAGGATTAAAACCGGAAGATAAAATCTTAGTTTGGTTGTCTGTTGATAAAAAAATAAAATTAATTTTAGAGAATAACAAAGAATTTTTATTAAAAGAGATTAGAGCAAAAGAAATCACCATAAATGAAGAATTAAATCAGAAGGTTTTAGCAAAAGGAATAATAGAAAATTATATATATTCAATTAATGTTAAGAAAATATAATTAATAAATATAATAAATAAAAACATGCAATTACCTGATAAAAAAATATCAATAATTAATAAATTAGAATCATTGAGAAAACCTGATTTTAAAATACCACAGATTCCAAGTAAAAAAATAGAATCTAAAGATGCGTCAATATTTCACGGTCAATCGCAAGTATCTAGGATTGAAATTAAAAGCAAACTAAAGAGTAAGGAATTTCTTGCAAAGGCAAACGAGGATCATTTATTAAAATCTTCATCAAAGTACGGAATATTAAATCCTTGGCAGATGCCCGAATTAGAAAAAATGTTTCCAGAGCGTTTTGGTGGGTATATTGACCATACAGAAGCGGCAAGAATAATAAAAGATAAATATTGGGAGATAGAACACATGAAAAAAAATTTAAATCTAAATAATTTAGAAAATCGGAATAAAATAACCGTAGAGGAAAATAAGTTAAAATTTTTAAAAGATATAACAGGACTTAAGTAACTAAAATTTTAAATAATTGGCCTAATTAAAATCTAGATTGGTAAATCCTGCTAGGTCGGGAGTTCCTGCTTTGCAGGAAACTCTCGCGACCCGATTGCAGGAATTACCTGATACCCAAAAAGGATTTTATTTAACTAGGTAAAAAAGCATGGTAGTGCATTACAGAACTAAAGGGTTTGTTTTTAAAAAGGAAGATAGATCGGAATCAGACAGGACTTTTTCGGTTTTTACAAAAGATTTTGGCAGAATAGAAATTTTTGGCAAGGCAATAAGGAAAATTACGTCAAAATTAAGAGGTAATATAGAAATTTTTTACTTGTCAGAAATTGAATTTATACAAGGGCAAAATAGGAAAACTTTAACTGATAGTTTATTGATAGAAAAATTTAAAAACATATCACAAACGCCTGAAAAATTAGAAAATGCGTATAGGATCGCAAATGTTTTGGATAATTTTATTAAGGGGGAGGAAAAGGATGAAAGAATTTGGCATTTAATAATGAATATTTTGCAAAAATTGGATAACCCTCAATCAATAATTAATAATCAAGAATTATTGTATTATTATTTTATTTGGAATTTTATTTCTGTTTTGGGCTATGGGCCGGAAACTTCAATATGCGCCGTGTGCGGGCAAAAATTAAATCCTTATAGTCTTTATTTTTCCAACAAAGAAGGCGGTGTTATTTGCAAAAGCTGTTTTATTTTCAAAAGGGATGCTATAAAAATAAAATCAGATATCGTAAAAATTTTAAGATTAATTTTAAAAAAAGATTGGAGTATCTTATCTAAGTTAAAAATAGAAATAAGTTCTAAAAGATTATTAAAAGAGATTTCGGACAATTATTATCTTTATTTGCTGCATAGCCATTCTTTACGATGAAATGCGAAAATTTATTAAATATTAAATGATATGAGTAAAAAAATAATTTTTATTGTTTTAGTTGTAATAATTGCTGTTGGTTTTTTTGGTTTTTGGTATTATAGAGATACAATTTTTTCAAAACAAATTTTAAAATTAGAAATTTTAGGTCCAGATACAGCTAAAATGGGTGATGAAGTTGTTTATACTGTTAAATATAAAAATAATGGTAATTTTGTCTTGGAAAGTCCAAAACTTATTTTTAAGCTCCCTGATAATTCTCTTACAGAGGATGGAAAAACAAGATTAACACAAGATTTAAAAGATATTTATCCTGGCGACGAGGATTTTGTGCAATTTAAAGTAAGGCTTTTAGGCAAGGAAGGGGACTTAAAAGTGGCTCATGCATGGCTTTCTTATATACCTAAAAATTTATCAGCTCGTTATGAATCCAATACTACATTTACTACAAAAATTGATGCGGTACCCATAACTTTGGGATTTGATTTAGTAGGTAAGGTAGAAAAAGGAAAAGAAATTGCTTATTCTATTAATTATTTTTCAAATATAGATTATCCCTTGGAAAACCTTAGCGTAAAAGTTGATTTCGTAAACGGCTTTAATTTTGAGTCTGCAGACCCCACATCGCTAGATAATTCTGAATGGAAATTAAATACATTAAATAAAGCGCAAGGCGGCAGGATTAATATTAAAGGTTTAATTAACGCTGATACGGGAAACCGCTTGAGTTTTTCAGCTAAACTCGGCATGTGGCAAGATGGAAGTTTTATTGTTTTAAAAGAGGCCAACCAAGACGTGGAAGTTATTAATCCTTTGCTTTTTATATCAGAGCAAATTAATAATTCTAATAATTATATTGCATCTCCCGGGGAAGATCTGCATTACGAAATTTTTCTTAGAAATATAGGCAGTACTCCTTTTGATAATTTATTTGTAATATCTCGGCTTGATGGTTTGGCTTTTGATTTGTCTACATTAAAATCAAAAGAAGGACAGGTAAGATCCAATGATAATTTAATTATTTGGGATTCAAAACAAGTTTCACAATTAAAGCATTTAGATTCCCAACAAGAAGTTAAAGTTGAATTTGATGTAAAGTTAAAAAATAATTGGGTTCCTTCTGATTCGGAAAAAAATAATATGTTTATAAAAAATAAAGTCAATGTTTCTGATATAAGCCAAGAATTTGATACAAAAGTTAATTCAAATTTAGAATTATCTCAAAAAGCATATTATTCAAATCAAGAAGGCATTGAAAATTCAGGCACCATTCCTCCAGAAGTAAATAAAACAACCACATATACTATAATTTGGCAGGTCAAAAATTATTTCAACGATGTTAAGAATGTAAAAGTAAAAGCTGTTTTGCCTGAAAATGTCGTTTTAACTGCCAAAATATTGCCCGACAGCCAAGTATCTAATTTTTCTTTGGATAGCACGAGCCGCGAGATTGTTTGGTCAGTTGGAAATCTTTTAGCGGGGACAGGAGTAACAAATTCCCAGCCAACAGTTATATTCCAAATTGCTTTAACTCCAAGTTTGATTCAGAAAGGAAATTTAGCCGGTCTTATTAGAAACACAACTATTTCAGGCGAAGACCAGTCTACGGGAACACTTATTTCAAGTATGGTTCCAGCTGTAAATACCGATTTGCCAGATGACAAAGCTAGTTCTGGCGGAGGAATAGTGCAGTAGGAGGTCGCTCAGGCATTGTATCAAATGAGATGCAGAATTTTGCCAGCGCAAAATTCTGCTCGGTTCTCGGCAGAAAATTTCGCTTTCGGCGAAAACCAGCTTTTCTGCCTCAAAGCGCTCATTTAATACAATGCCCTCTCTTTTTGTTTTAAAAGCCAGTTAAATTAATTTTTCTTCGGAAAAATTACTGCTTCGCAGTATTTAACTGGAAAAGGGAAGCGAATATATAAAAATATTCAAAAAACGTTTTAGTATTGACAGTATAGTTTATATATGCTACCATAACAGCAGTCCTGATAATGGTTCGTTGCCATTATCTTGAACCACAACCAAGGAGGTTTGAATGAGGCCAATCTATGTGGTATTTCAGAATGGCATTTCTGAATACCAACGGCGCGCCGTTCTGAATGGTATCAGAATTGTCTTGGACGCGATCCAAGTCAACGTCCAGGTCAAGCCATTCGGTGTTTGGAGGGACAAGAACTGGCTTTTGCCCAACGGCGAACTAGCTCCGCACATGAGTGTGGACTGGTACGTGAAAGTAGGGCAAGAAAGAAGCCAAAAGTCCGGCCAACTTCACGCAGGAGCCATCAGTGACGTCTTGCTTGACGACCCATGGCAGAAAGCGGAACCGCACTGGGACGTTACGGTTTTCCGGACAGACCTCTATGATGAAGGATGTAACTTCGTCCTTGGAGAAGCCAGGTTCAATCACCAGTGCCTTGTTTCCGTCCATCGGTTCCTTGATTTTCCAGACGAAGTTCAGTTCGAGTGCATCGAAACTACGGTTGCCCATGAACTCGGACATGTCTTTGGTTTGGTTTATAAGAACCGCAACGATGGAACAATTGAGGAGTCGCTCGGTAGTCATTGCACCAACAGGTGCATCATGCGCCAACGCCTTACGGCGCCCGGATGGATTGAACTAAGCCGCGACCGTTTACGCTATGGACCCTTCTGCCGTACGTGTCTGGAAGAACTCCATCAGTTCTTTCAATAAACCCATGCCCTGCAATTCAACTTCGGTTGGTCGCAGGGCTTTTTTTGCAAAAATTTTAGGTTGAATTTATTTCCCCAAAAGGTTAATATTAAAAAATGGAAAAAGATAAAAGCCAATTAATGGAAAAAATAGTTTCTTTGTGCAAAAGGCGCGGTTTTATTTTTCCCGGGTCGGAAATTTACGGCGGTTTGGCTAATTCATGGGATTACGGGCCATTAGGGGTTGAGTTGAAAAATAACATCAAAAATCTTTGGTGGGAGCGTTTTGTGCATCAAAGAGATGATGTGGTTGGCATAGACGCAGCTCTCATTATGAACCCAAGGGTCTGGGAAGCCAGCGGACATCTGGCGACTTTTTCCGATCCGCTTGTTGAATGTAAGAAATGCCACGGCAGATATCGCGACGATGATTTAACTGCTCTTTATTTAATAGAAAAATATCCAAAAGGAGTAGCAATCGGCGGCGGTCAGATTAATAAGTCTGAACGCAAATGTCCGAATTGCGGAAGTAAAGCGTTTACCGAAGCCAAGCAATTCAATCTTATGCTCAAAACATTCCTTGGTCCCTCTGAGGATACCGCCAATGTCGTATATTTCCGTCCTGAAACCGCGCAAGCCATGTTTGTGGATTTTAAAAATGTTCTGGAAACCTCAAGGAAAAAATTGCCTTTTGGAATTGCCCAAATTGGAAAAGCTTTTAGGAATGAAATTACTCCGGGAAATTTCATTTTCCGCATGCGCGAGTTTGAACAAATGGAAATTGAATATTTTATAAAGGAAGAAAATTGGAAAGACTCTTTTGGATATTGGCAGAAAGAAATGTGGGATTGGATGACGGACGTGCTTGGATTGAAAAAAAATAATTTACACGAATTAGATGTGCCAGATGGCGAGCGTGCCCACTATTCTAAAAAAACTATAGATTTTGAATATGATTTCCCATTTGGAAAAGAAGAGCTTTATGGATTAGCTTACCGCACAGATTTTGATTTAAAAAACCATTATAAAGAAGCTCCCTATAAAGAAGAGGAGGGTGAACCATTTTATCCTCATGTCATTGAGCCAACTTTTGGCGTAGACAGATCAATTTTGGCTGTGCTTTGTGATGCCTATGAGGAAGAATCAGAAAGAGTGGTTTTAAAATTAAAACCTAGTTTAGCTCCTTATAAAGCTGCGGTATTCCCACTTTTAAAAAATAAACCAGAATTGGTAAAAAAAGCAGAAGAAATTTATGCTGATTTAAAGAAAGAATTTACTGCGGTTTTTGATGACAGAGGCAACATCGGCAAGCGTTATTACAGCCAGGATGAAATTGGCACTCCCTATTGTATAACAGTTGATTTTGATAGTCTTGAAAAAGATGATGTGACTGTAAGGGACAGAGATACAATGAAACAAGAAAGAGTAAAAATAAAAGATTTAGAATCCTTTATAAGCAAAAAAATTAATTCACCCAGTTAAATAATTTTGCTTTGCAAAATTAAAATACGAAGGATTTTATTTAACCGGGGTAAATAATGCAAAAAGTTGCCGCGATTGTTCCGGCTTTCAATGAAGAAAAAAATGTTGCCAATGTATTAAAAGTTCTTTTAAGTTCAGAATATTTAGATGAAATAATTTTAGTTGATGATGGTTCAACAGATAGAACGGCAAAAATAGGAAAGGAATTAGGAGTTAAGGTAATAAGATTGAAAAATAATATTGGTAAGGGTAATGCAATGAAGGAAGGAGTTATGGCAACAGATGCAGATATTATTGTTTTTTTTGACGCAGATTTAGTTGGTTTGCAAAGGGAACATATTTTTTCTTTAGTAAATCCAATCTTAAAAGATAGAGCAGTTATGCATGTAGGGATTAGAGAAAGATTGTTTGGCCTACCAAAATTATTTATAAAAATTGATCCATTGTTGGCTATTGGCGGAGAAAGGGCCATGAAAAGATTTTTATTTGAAAGTATACCGGTAGAATTTTTACAAGGTTTTGTCATAGAAACAGCACTAAATTATCATTGCTACGTTAGAAAATTACCAGTGTCTTATACCGAACTAAAGGGTTTAAAACAAAAGATAAAAGAACAAAAATGGGACGTTTGGAAAGGCTTTAAAAGCCGTTTAAAAATGATATTACAAATGTTAAAAATAAGATGGATATTAATTGTTTCAAGGGATTCATTTTTTAACTAAAAATATGACACAAGAAAGAAAAGTAACTAATTGGGATAAATATTTGGGGTCTCCTATTTACCCGTACGGAGTTTTTAAGGGATATAAAAAGTTTATTAATCAAATAAAAAAGGATTGGCCCGAACAAGGTGCAAAAGTTTTAGAATTGGGCAGTGGTTCTGGAAGGATTTCTTTTTGGATATCAAAAATATTGCCTGTCTCTGAAATTGTGTTAGTTGATTACAACGAAAAACTTTTGGAGAAAAGCCGTAAATTTTTTTCTGATAAAAATATTAAAGTACGTTTTATTAAAAAAGATATTCGTCAAATTGACTTAAATGAAAAATTTAATTTAATTCATAACTCAGGAGTATTAGAACATTTTTTAATTCAAGAGCAAGAACAAATAATAAAAGTTCATAAAAAACATCTTAAAGAAGGAGGATGGATTATAACTTATGTGCCAACCCCAAATTTAAGTTATAAATTTTGGAGAGCTTTAGAAGAAATGTTTGGTGTTTGGAGATTTCACGATGAAAAACCTCTTAAGCTTTCAGAGTTATCGAATCTTTTTGAAAAAGGGGGATTTAAGGTCTTAGATAGCAATAAAGTTTGGAAAGCCTATTTAACAGAGATCGGGTTATTATTAAATTTAAAGTAAAATTTGTATGTATAAAAAAATAGTTTTAGATAATAAATTAAGAGTTATTACAGTTCCAATGAAAAATGCCAACAGCGTTACAGTTTTAATTTTAGTGGGAACTGGTTCAAAGTATGAAACTAAAAATATAAATGGAATATCGCACTTTTTAGAGCATATGTTTTTTAAGGGAACCAAAAAAAGGCCAAATACTTTAAAAATTTCAGAAACTTTAGATATGATCGGCGGACAATATAATGCTTTTACTTCAAAAGAAGTTACCGGTTTTTGGGCAAAAGTTGATAAAAAACATACTGACGTAGCTTTAGATTGGATTTCTGATATGTTTTTAAATTCAAAATTTGAACAGGAAGAAATAGAAAGGGAAAGAGGAGTTGTAATTGAAGAATTAAACATGTATTTAGATACACCTACTGCTTACATCGGCGAACTTTTTGAAGATTTACTCTACAAAGACCAGCCTGCTGGTTGGCGAATTGTGGGAGAAAAGGAAAATATTTTAAATTTTAACAGAGAAAAAGTTCTAGATTATTATAAAAATCATTATTCTACGCAAAATACAGTTGTTTGCGTGGCTGGCAATGTTAATTCAAAACAAATAGGAGAAAAAATAAATAAATATTTTGCTAAAATAAAAAAGACCGAGCCTTTAGCAAAAAAAGTTACAAAAGAAAAGCAATCGAAGCCGGAAATTTTAATTCATAATAAAAAAACAGACCAAACACATTTTTGTTTAGGAGTTAGGGCTTATAATATGTTTAGTCCGCAAAAATATGTTTTAAGTTTGATGGCTGTTATTTTAGGAGGCAATATGAGTTCACGACTTTTTATTTCAGTAAGAGAACGCAATAGTTTGGCTTATTATATTCATACTTCATTTGATGCTACAACAGATACTGGATACTTAGTGACGCAGGCTGGAATTAAAAGTGATTCCTTAGAAAAAGCCATAGATTTAATTTTAAGAGAGTATCAGGATTTAAAAAATAATAAAATTACAATTAAGGAGTTAAAAAAAGCTAAAGATTATTTAAGAGGCACTATGTCTTTATCTTTAGATGCTACAGATACACAAGCTTCTTTTTATGCAACTCAAGAGATAATGGAAAGTAAAATTATGACTCCGGAAGAAAAATTAAAACTTATTGATAAAGTTTCTATAAATGATATAAAAAAAGTCGCAGAGGATATATTTAAACCAGAAAAATTAAATTTATCCGTGATAGGTCCGCTTCAAGATACAGATAAAGAAAGAATTAGTAAGATATTGAAAATATAATAGAAATAACTGTATAAATTATGTCAGAACAAACTTTAGATATTTCATGGGAGACTATTATTAAGGTTTTAATTACCGGTTCGGTTTTTTATATACTTTTTTTGGCAAGGAATATTGTTATTTGGTTCTTTTTTGCTTTAATAATTTCTCTTTTAGTTGATCCTATAATTAATTTTTTAAGATGGTTACGTTTGCCTAAAATTTTAGCCGTAATTTTGGTTTATCTGTCAATTTTTGGGGTATTGGGTTTAATGATTTATCTTACAGCCCCTATTTTTATTTTTGAACTCAATCAATTTTCTCAGAACATTCCTAGTTATTTTGAAAAAATTAACCCGATATTAAAAGATGTGGGAATTCAAGCTGCGCATAATTTTGAAGACTTCACATCTATTTTGGTATTTGGGTTAAAGCAGAGTTCTAGTAGCGTATTACATGCTATCGCTACTTTTTTTGGTGGAGTTTATTCAACTTTTTTAATTTTTGCTCTTGCTTTTTTTATTTCTTTAGAAGATAAAGGAACGGAAAAAGTCTTGGCATTTTTAACCCCTAAAAAATATGAAGAATATATTATTTCTCTTTTTGAAAGAGCACAGTTTAAAGTTTCTAGATGGTTTGGTGTAAGAATTTTATCTTGTATTTTTGTGGGAGTAACTTCTTTTATTACCTTTTATTTAATAGGTATAAAATATTCTTTTATTTTAGCTTTAATATCTGGAGTTTTGAATTTTGTGCCCTATATTGGGCCAACAATTACCTTAACGCTTTCTGTTGTGTTTGTGGGCGTATCTAATTCTTGGCTGATGGCAATTTATATTTTTGTTATCCTTTTGATAATCCAGGAAATTGACAATAAAATTCTTATGCCCTTATTAATGAAAAAATTTATGGATTTGCCGCCTGTTTTAGTTTTGATATCGTTATTGGTTGGTGGAACTATTTTTGGTTTTTTGGGCACAGTTTTTGCTGTTCCTGTTTTTGGAATTATATATGAGTTTTCAAAAGAATTTTTAGAGAGGAGAAAAGAGGAAATAGTTTAAAACTACTGTATGGTATTCTTTCTAATGTGATTTAATGCTTTTGGCTGTAAATTATTCAGGACTCGTCGGCTTACTATACAGTGGGCCTATCTTAATAAAATAATACAAATAATAATTGTTAAAACTTGAGTAGAAATTCTCCAAAAATTAGAGATTTTTTTGTATTTTAAAAAATGTATTTTTTTTGTGTGTATTTCATCATGTTTTGCTAAAATTTTGTTGAGGGTTGCGATAAATCCCCCCAAAGAGCCATTTTTCGACCTGGGGAAAATAGAATTTATAATAGTTAATCCGTCTGGCATAATAGAAATCAAAGCGCACAGATAAATTATTAGCTGGTTTTTTGAGAATATAAAAATAACTAATAATGCAAGACAGAAATCCAAAAATACCTTTAAAATATCTTTAAATGATTTCTGCCATTTTTTATTTCTTATATTATCAATAGAATATTCAACATGTGGTAAAATGTCTAAAAAATAATGGCCCAAAAAAGCTAAAATAATAGCCAGAGGAATATTGTTTATTTTAGCTCCAATAGCAGCCCCCAAAAGCATATGTGCTAATAAAATCATTGTAATTTAGCTTAAAAGATATATCATTATATTAAGCAATAAGGCTTATTATATCACATATTATGGCAAAGAAATTTTATATAACTACAAGCATACCTTACACAAATGCACCTCCGCATATCGGCTTTGCATTAGAAGCTGTTCAGGCAGATGTTTTGGCGCGTTATCATCGAATTTTGGGCGAAGATGTATATTTTTTAACTGGCACAGATGAGCACGGATTAAAGACTAAAAGGGTAGCAGAGTTGTTTGGTAAAAATCCAGAAGAATTTGCAGATGAAATATCCCGGAAGTTTCAAGATTTAAAAAATGTTTTAAATTTATCAAACAATGACTTTATCAGGACTACCGACAAAATTCGCCATTGGCCTGCAGTAAAAAAACTTTGGGAAAACCTCCAAAAAAATGGGGATTTGTATAAAAAGAAATACAAAGGTTTTTATTGTGAAGGTTGCGAGGCCTTTAAAACGCAAAAAGAATTAATTAAGCAAAAATGCATTATTCATAAAAAAGAAGTTGAATTAGTTGAAGAGGAAAATTATTTCTTCAAACTTTCAAAGTATTTGCCTAGGATTAAAGAAATTATTGAGAAGGATAAAATAAAAATAATTCCTGAAACTAAAAAAAATGAAGTTTTAAGTATGATCGCACAAGGTTTTGAAGATGTAAGTTTTTCGAGGGCAAAAGAAAAATATTGGGGATTTTTTGTGCCGGGTGACGATAGCCAGGTGATTTACGTTTGGGCTGATGCCTTGCCAAACTATATATCAGCTGTTGGTTATGCCGAAGATGAAAAAAAGTTTAAAAAATATTGGCCGGCAGATATTCACTGCATAGGCAAGGACATTATAAAATTTCATTCAATATATTGGCCCGCAATGTTGTTGTCTTTGGGTTTGGCTTTGCCTAAATCTATTTTTGTTCACGGGTTTATTAACGTTGACGGGCAAAAAATGTCCAAATCTCTGGGAAATGTGGTTGACCCTTTTGAGCTGATTGAAAGATACGGCACGGACGCAGTCAGATATTATTTATTGAGGGAAATTTTGCCGACCGAAGACGGTGATTTCTCCTATGAAAAATTTGAACAAAGGTATAATTCTGATTTGGCAGGGGGTATAGGGAATTTATTAGCAAGAGTTCTTACCCTAGCGGTAAAACCTAATTTTGAAGATAAAGAACCAAGCTCATTTATAAAGAACGAGATTAAAGCTACTAAAAAAATGTATACAGGATATTTAGAGAGTTATAAATTCAATGAAGCGATAAAAAGGGTCTGGTTATTAATGGGCATACTTGATGAATTAATAACTCGTGGTAAGCCCTGGGAATGGGGACACAATTCTTCTGAACTTATTTCAAATGCTCTTTTTGCATTAAATGAAATTTCAGATTTACTGGCGCCATTTCTGCCGGAAACTTCAGAGAAAATCAAAAAAGCCATTAAAAATAAAGAATCAGAAATTTTATTCCCCAGGATATTGACTTAATTTACAAAGTTTGCTATAGTGATAAACAGTTCTTTCTGTAAGCCCAAGGAGGGCTTGGAAAGACAGGATGTTTTTTGGAGGATTTTCCATGCTGGTTCTGTCGAGGAAAAAGGGCGAGAGCATTGTCATCAACAATGACATCACCGTCACGGTGGTGGAAATTCGTGGTGACAAAGTGCGATTGGGCTTTGTTGCGCCCAAAGAGGTTCCGGTACACCGGCAAGAAGTGTTTGATGCCATTCACGGCAAGCCCGGTGCTGAACCGGCGCCGTCGACAATCGCGGCTAAGTCGATTGATTCGTCGTCGGGCAATTAAGTAGTTTGCTCACAAAGTTCGCTCTCCAAAAAAACATTGGGCGGGTAATTTTAAATAATTATCCGCCTTTTTCATTTGAATTTATTTTATATTTATATATTATAGATTATATGATAATAGATACCCACAGCCACTTAAATTTTAACGCTTTTAAAGAAGATGCAAATGAGGTTATAAAAAGGACTCTCGCAGAAAATATCTGGATGATAAATGTTGGCACAAAATATGAAACCAGTCATCAAGTTATTGAAGTGGCTGAAAAATATGAAGAGGGCGTTTATGCTTCAATAGGTTTGCACCCTATTTATGCGGCGGCTGAATTTATGAAAGTAAAAACTGATCCTGATGAAGGTGAGTTTTTAATTAAAGAGCAGGATTTTGAAAAAGAAAATTATAAAGAGCTTGCCCTTAGTAGTAAAAAAGTGGTGGCCATCGGCGAAATTGGATTGGACTATTATTATAAGCCCAAAACCAGCGCAAAA
>OBEQ010200732.1_pt1 | contig 41110 bp, 35 predicted proteins | sample 1670901 | NCBI WGS metagenome assembly OBEQ01 (sample SAMEA104232315, study PRJEB22302) | groundwater metagenome | biome: forest; feature: aquifer; material: groundwater | place: USA | collected 2011-08-07 | depth 5.4 m
ATACGGCGCCTTTTTCGGGGCCCTCGCCTAATATGCTTATTTCCACAAAAACTGTGTACAGACCCGCCACTGGGTAAAAATATCGCATCACCATGAGGAGTCACTGGTATTTGTTTGCGTATAATACGCTCTATATCTCTAACATCCCGCTGTTGATCCGGTGTAGCAAACGAAACTGCCCTACCGATTACACCAGCCCGACCGGTACGGCCTATGCGATGAACATAGTCGTGACTATTATCGGGGAGATCGTAGTTTATAACCAATTCGATACCCTGAACATCAATTCCTCTGGCGGCGATGTCAGTTGCCACCAAAATCCGATATCGGCCAGATTTGAAACCAGTTAAAGCTTCCTTCCTCTGGCCAAGCGAACGATTTGAGTGTATTTCCGCAACCTTATGTCCGATACTTCTTATAGCATCACATATCTTGCGGGCGCCATGTTTCGTTCGTGAAAAAATCAACACCGTTCCATGGCACTCATTAAGAAGCTCTTCCAAAAGATTAAATTTTAATTCTTTTCTTACTAAAAATATTTCCTGATTGACAAGCTCGGCTGCTGTTCCTGCAGGAGCAACCTCAACCCGAATCGGCGAAGCCATATAGGTCGAGGCGAGGTGCACTATTTCCGGAGGCATCGTTGCCGAAAAAAGCATAGTCTGTCGTTTAGCCGGAATAAGATCAAATATTTTTCTTATCTGCGGAGCAAAACCTATATCCAGCATCCGATCAGCTTCATCCAAGACGATTATCTTAACAGAATCTAATCTTAAATTCTTGGTTTCAATATGATCAAGCAATCTACCGGGAGTAGCAATGATTATATTAGGCCGACGGCGCAAGGCCATTATCTGCATTCTCATATTCTCTCCTCCTATTAAAACAGCCGTTTCTAATCCCAACGAGCGTCCTATTTTCTGAAGCATTTCCTCGGCCTGAATCGCCAACTCTCGAGTCGGTAACACTATCAAGCCAATACCTTGTGAACCACGAAGAAGCTGTAAAAGCGGTAACCCAAAAGCCAGGGTTTTTCCTGTACCTGTTTGAGCTATACCCACGATATCCTTACCCTCCATTGCCGGCCCGATTGCCTGGCGCTGAATTGGAGTAGGGATAGTAAATTTGTGATGTTCCAAAATTTTTAAAAATTCGGGAGCAATACCAAGGCCATTGAAGCCTTGGCTGGTTGTTTCGTTTGTCATAAATTGTGTCATAAATAATGACCCGAGTTCCTACATGGCCATTATTAATGACGATCTGAGGTTCGAGCCTGCCTGCCGGCAGGCAGGTCAAGACTCTATATAAACAGAGTCTTTATCTATATCTTTAATTGTACTCCATAATGATAACAAAGTCAATCCTTCGACAGGCTCAGGATTGATCCTGAGTTATATCGAATGGGTCAATTTTTTATCAACATTGCTAACGACCATATTATTGTTAAGATGACCGAGGTACTTTTACATAGTAAGCGGGGCAACTATGGTAAAAATCGAAGCAATTTGCGGATGCATGTGGTCTGGAAAATCAGAAGAGATAGCCAGGCGCCTTAAGCCAGCAAAGTTTGCCAGAAAAACAATACTTGTCGCCTTACCGGTTATAGATGACCGCGAAGAAAGAAATCTTGGCCAGATTTTAAAAAACCCCCTCTGGTTGAGCAACTATAAAAACCTTCATATAAAGAAGGTGGATTCCTTCGAACAGCTAAAAGAGCTAATGTCCGATATAGATCCTGACATATTAGTCATGGATGAGATACACATGTTCGGCTCATGGCCAGTTGATTTCATCAATGAACTAAGGTTCTTGGAAAAATATCGGAAGCAAAGCTTACGAATAATAATTTCTGGACTTGATATGGACTTTCAAGGTAAGCCATTTGAGACAATGTCTCTCATCATGGGGATGGCGCATGATGTAAGAAAACTATCAGATGCGATTTGTAAAAAATGTGAGGAAAGAACGGCCGTCATGACCTATAAGAAACCGAAGAACAACATAGTAAATCAGGATCGCATCCAAGTCGGAGGAGAAAAAGATTACGAACCGCGTTGCTGGGAATGTTACATGTTAGGAGAAAATTAATTCGCCACTACTCATATCTAAGAGCCTCCATTCACCCCCTAATTTAATATAAATCCCTAAGTGCGATGCTAGGGATTTTTGTTTTAGACGAAGAATTACTCTGAAGGTGTATATTTATATACTCCGAAGAGTAATTCTAAAGTATAAAACAAAAATAACAGCATCCCTAAAGGGTTACTAATAAAATTGCCTTATTCTTCGTTACTCTTCCTCGACATAGTTATACTATGTCTTTGTCGTCGCGCCTTGAATAAGGCAATTTTATTAGTAACGCACTTGGGAGATATATTAATTTAGGGGGTCACTCTTTTTTGATGCTTATTAGGCAGCAAGATTATTCATATCTTAAAGCTTCCATGGGACTTTTTCTGGAGGCTTGGCGAGCAGGATAAATACCGAAGATAAAACCAACAGCTGTTGATACACCAACTCCGAGTAAAGCTCCCGAAACTGGAGAAGAAAAAGGAAAGTCTAGGCCCGTAAACTGGTATATCAATATGGTAGCAATATAACTTATTAGCGAGCCGCTGATTATACCAATCACTCCTCCAATTCCAGTAAGGATAATCGATTCAATCAGGAACTGAATAAGAATATCTTTATTTCTGGCCCCCAAGGCCTTACGCAACCCTATCTCTCTCGTTCTTTCTGTCACCGACACAAGCATTATATTCATGATCCCCACTCCTCCAACAACTAATGAAATAGCGGCAATCGAAGCAAGAAGAATTGTTAGAACGCTAGTAACCGTATTAACGGTTTGAGCTGCATCTTCCGGTGTCTGGACAACAAAATCATCATCGTCTGGATTCTCAATATTATGACTGTCACGCAATGTCGTCTCTATATCCTTGACCATGCCAGGGACTTTTTCTGCATCTGAAGCGGTAATAACTATTCTCTGTATGTAATCATAACCGAGAATATACTGCTGGGCGGTCGTATAAGGCACTATTGCCACCTCATCATAATTAACAAATAAGGACTGGCCTTTTGGTTCAAGAACACCGATGACTCTGTAACTTTTATTTTCAATTTTTACTTTTCCTCCAACTGCATCCGATGCACCGAAAAGCTCTTCTTTAATTTTTGAGCCGAGAACTATTACTGACGCTTTTTGAGTAACATCTTCATCAACTATAAATTCGCCCTCGGCAAGTTCTAGCCGATCTATATCTTTATTGCCGGGTGAAGCCCCTAGAAGCGAGGTATAAAATTTCTCTGATTCATGAGTAACGGTAGCCGGTCCAAAAACAAAAGGCACAATAAGTTCGGCGTCGGGAACATTGCTCTTTTTTGATAAGGCCTCAACATCTTTATCGTTTAGGGAATCGGTCAAGATGCTGGATTCGCCAAAATCACCTTTGCCGGGAATAATAAAAGTACTATTTGAACCAAAATTCTCAATTTCTCCAAGAATATATCCCTCAGCGCTATCGCCAAGAGAAGTAACGATAGTAACGGCCGTAATTCCTATAACAATACCTAAAATCGTGAGAATTGATCTCACTTTATTGGTAGACAGACCGATCATCGCCATTTTTAAAATATCCTTAATATCCATCCCGTTAGAAGTAGTGCAAAGCACCCACTACCACCGCATGGTGCCATACATTTATTATTATTGTTTTATTTATATTCATATTATTCAACCCGTTAAGGGTACTTCTAACGGGATCCATTTTATTTTATTAAACCGTCTTTGCTCACTATCCGACGATCCTTAACCAGTTCATCGGAGCTTATTCGGCCGTCTTTTACATGAATGATTCTTTTTGCCGATTGGGCAACATAGGATTCATGAGTGACAACAACTATTGTATGGCCATGGTCGTTTAGCTTTTGAAAAAAATCTAGGATAACCTCGCCGGATTTAGAATCTAGATTACCGGTTGGCTCATCAGCAAAAATAACCTTAGGATCGTTAATCAAGGCCCGGGCCACAGCCACTCGCTGTTTCTGCCCTCCAGAAAGGCGCGATGTAACATAACCAGATCGAGGAGTCAGACCAACCAGCTCTATCATTTTTTTGGCGATCTCGGTTCTTTTCGGTTCTTTAACTCCGCTATAAATAAGGGGCAGTTTAACATTATCGAGGACAGAAAGCCGAGGCAGAAGATTAAAGGCCTGAAAGACAAAACCCATCACTCTATTTCTTATATCGGCTAGTTCATCATCTGAATAGTTGTCGAGATGCCTACCTTCTATCAAATACTGCCCAGAAGTTGGACGATCAAGACAACCAAGAATCTGAAGTAGAGTAGATTTACCAGAACCAGAAGGCCCAGTGACCGCTACAAACTCACCCTTTTCTATTTTGAGGTTTACATTATCAAGCCCAATCGTCTCTATCTCGTTATCTCGATAGATCTTGGTTAAATTTTTTACTTCTATGAGAGACATTTTATTCCCTGATTAGCTGATCGCCCTCCTTGAGACCAGAGATGACCTCGACTCCTCCATCAGAACCCTTTAGTCCAGTTTGGATTTCAACTTCGAAAATGTTTTGGTCATCTTTTTCAGAAACTGAGATTAAATTTGCGAATCGACTATCATTAAAATCTTCATCAACGAAAACTTTGACATATTTTTTACCATCTCGGTAGATAACATTTCTGCTTGGTATATATAGAACATCACCCTTCTTATCGGTCAAAATATTTATATCAGCAGTCAATCCCGACAAAATTCTCTCATCACCTAAGTCAAATTCAAGAGTAACTTTGTAAACAGTAATACCATCGATCACTCGACCAGCCGGATCAATGTGAATGACTTTAGCTGTAAAAATATTCTCGTCTCCGTATGCATCGAGTGTGACTTGAGCATTATCGCTGACTGATATTTTAGCTATATCGGCTTCGGATATATTCGTCTCGATCTGAAATTTAGTCCTGCCGATCATTGAAACCATTACTTCGCTTGGGGATACTATCTGTCCGGCCTTAATATCAACATTGGCTACAACACCGGAAAAAGGAGCCACCAAACGATATTTTGAGATCTGAACCCGAACCAAAGCCAAAGACGCTTTTGCCCGCTCAAGCTGCAATTTGGCAATTTCTATATCATACCCCTCACCGACAATATTTTTTCTGCGGCTAGAGACCTCGGCTATCTGAGTCAAGATTAGATCAATATCGTTGTTTATTTTATCTACATCGGCTTGAGACACGCCATGTTGGGCGGCTAACTTCGCTTGCATAGATTCCAGCGCAGATTTAATTACTAGAAGAACCTCTCTTACTGATAAGATTAAAGAGTCGCTAGAAGTCTTGTTGGGGTCATTCTGGAACTGATCAATCTCGAGTTTTAATCCTGAGTTCAAGGCCGTAAAATACCAAGCTTCAATCCGACCGAAATCTCCTTGGCCACCATAAATTAAATCAAGGACATGATTTTTCTGCTCAGCCAGCTTTAGAGCCGAAACGGTGTTGTCGTTAAAATGTTTATACTGAACATCGGTAAAATCTATCATGACATCAATGCTCAGTTTTAAAGCCTTAGATAAAGAATCAGCAATAGCACTAGCATCACCACTTGTATTATTAGCCGAAGATAAGATCTGGTTTAAGCGTGAGTCGGCCGCCGATACATTAGCCGTTTCTATTTGCTCCTGGACTAAAAGCTCAGAATCATCAAGTCGGATAAGAATTCTACCGGCCGAAACTTTGTCCCCACTTTTAACGCCGACATAGGCAACCTTACCGCTTCTTTCAAAGGCCAAATCAATGGACTGAGCCGATTTGACCCTACCAGTCACACTGACTTCCTGAATCACCGAACCAATTTTGGCCACAGCGAAATCATTTTCGATATCATTGCCGGAGAACTTAAAAAACCAAATCGAAACTCCAACGACCAAGATGAGTAAGAAAATAAGGGACTTTTTCCGTCTTTTTAGAAAAGCGGACAGTTTAAGTAATATATTCATCCCGTTAGAGATAGTGCGAGCACCCACTACCACCATACGGTGGCAAAAAATGCTAGCCTAATCTTAATTCATAACTTAATTTGCACACCCGTTAGCCTGCCTGCCGGCGGGCAGGGGTTATCTCTAACGGGACTAAATTATACCATATTTTATGGCATTTGCAATAGCAGAGGAGAATGCTTAGTAGCCCATTAGTTTCTCAATCTTATGATGCTGACGAATTTTCTCAAGAGCCTTAGCTTCAATCTGGCGGATGCGCTCACGAGTAACAGTAAAGACCTTCCCCACTTCTTCAAGAGTATGAGTGACGCCATCACCCAGACCAAAACGCATATCAAGAATTTTCTGCTCCCGAGGAGTCAAATCGCTTATAATCTCTTCGAGGTGAGTTTTTAAAATCTTCCTGGCTGTCGCCATTGATGGGGTTATAGTTTCTTCGTCGGGAATAAAACTTTCAAGAGCGCTGTCCTCATCATCCTGACCAACTGGAGCTTCGAGAGAAACAGTATCTTGGGAAATTTTCTGAATATATCTTATCTTATCAACTTCAACTCCCATCTCTGCCGCCGATTCTTCCGGTAAGGGTTCGCGTCCTAAATCTTGAACAAGTCGCCTAACCACTTGCTGGTATTTATTTATGGTTTCAACCATGTGAACCGGGATACGGATAGTTTTGCCCTGGTCAGCCAGAGCCCGAGTAATTGCCTGACGAATCCACCAAGTGGCATAAGTCGAAAATTTATAACCCCTTTTATAATCAAACTTCTCAACCGCCTTGAATAAACCAATATTCCCTTCCTGAATAAGATCGAGCAAGGTTAAGTTAGCTGAGCGGCCAACATATTTCTTGGCAATAGAAACAACTAAACGAAGATTCGATACTGCTAATTTCTGACGGGCAGCTTCATCATTTTTCTCGATTTTTTTGGCAAGATCTACCTCCTCTTCACTTGATAACAAAGGGTATTTACCTATTTCTCTTAAATACATCTGGACCGAATCGGAAGTAGAGGCCTCCTCCAGCTCGGTTTCTAGTTTCTTTTTTTCATCATATTCGCGGGCCTTGTCTTCGTGAAAAACTTGTCCCGACTCAATAATATTGATGTTCGCCGATTCTAAGCGATCATATAGCGACTCAAGCCCCTTAATATCCTTCTCCAGGTTTGGAAATGTATTGATTATCTCGGTCTGAGTAACAAATCCACGATGTTTGCCCTTCTCTATTAAAGCCAAGACGGAATCTTCGGCAATGGCTAACTTCTTAGGTGAAACTTCGCGTACTTTTTTGGGTTTTTTTACCTTTTTCGGACGCACAGTGTTCTTGCGAAGCTTTTTTATTTTTTTTGTCTTTTTATTTTTTGGTTTTTTCTTCATCCCGTTAGAGATAGTGCGAGCACCCACTACCACCATACGGTGGCAAAAAATGCTAGCCTAATCTTAATTCATAACTTAATTTGCACACCCGTTAGCCTGCCTGCCGGCGGGCAGGGGTTATCTCTAACGGGATTCATTAATTTTTTTTCAACTGTTTAGCTAAATCGTTAAATTGGCTCAACAGAGACTTCATCTTACTTCTGTCATTATCCGTTTCGGCCAATTTTATTGCCGATTCTAGGCCTGTTAGTTGAGCTGTGACTGATCTTTGCTCAAGCTTACTTTTAATATTTTTAAATTCGGCCATTAGCCCCTCATCATCAAATTCTTTTAAAAATTCTTGGGCCTTCAAATAGGCAAACTCCAGTTTCATCCTCTTCTTATCGTCAAGATCCTTGACGAAACTATCAAACTTGAAATTAGAACCAGTTTTTTTAATTTCATTGACTACTTTCAATGTGTCAGGATCCAAGAGACCGGCCTCGATACCTTCAAGCTCTTGATAGAATAGCGGTGGATTTTTAATAATCACCGCTAGGATCGCTTCCGAAAGAATATCGCTGGGAGATATAATTTCTGGAATCGGATCATTCCGTCTAGATTCAATTGTATTGCCGGTATAAACCTCCAGGTCGTCTTTGACAGAAAGAATATCTGATTCTATTGCCCCTTCTTTTGTTCTAAGAACGGTGGCTAGCTTAGATACCCAATATGATTTTTCGACTTGACTAGCAAGGCGGTTAATTAAAGGACCAAGTGAAGTAATCACTCCCTTCTTACCATCGACTGAAGCAAAATCAAGCTCGGATTTTAATTTATCGAAATAAAAGTCAATTACCGGCTTGGCACCGAGAAATACTTCATGCCAGCTTGTCCCGCCACTGGCGGGATTCTGGCCAAACTTTTTAACATAATCGGCTGGATCTTTGCAATCTGGGTCTTGGAGGTGAACTACTTTAATATTAAAATTCTGGCTTAGAGCCAGTCCTATTCCCCTCCTAGTGGCAACCAATCCCGCCCGGTCAGTGTCAAAGCAAAAATCTAGATTACTCGTATATCTCTGCAAAAGCTGCAGATGACTTGGAGTAAGAGCTGTACCAGAGGTAGCAGCTACATTCTTAACTCCAGCTTGATAAGACATTATAGCATCCATATTGCCTTCTACAAGTAGGCAGCGGTCGGCCTTGCGAGCTTCGACCTTCGCCTTGTTGAGGCCATAAAGAACACGGCTTTTGTCATAAATCGCTGTTTGGGGTGAATTGATGTATTTACCAACATCAACCGGATGATTATCACCAAAGACTCGACCAGTAAATCCAATGACTTGATCATTTATGCTGGCTATAGGAAATATTATCCTAGAACGGAACCGGTCATGTATGTCTGAACCACCTTCTTTTTTTATAGCCATCCCCGAATCTATAACATCCGTATCCTTGAAACCACAATCGCGCAAAAATTGGCTTAAATTGTGCCAACCTTCTGGAGCAAACCCCAGACGAAACTCATTGATCGTATTATCGTTCAATCCGCGATCTTTTAGATAGGCTAGGGCCCGTTTTCCATCTGGTGAGTGATATAGTTGTTTTTCAAAAAATCTAGTCGCTGTTTCACAAACTTCGTATAAAACTGTCTTGGCATCCTGAACCTTTGGATCATACTGCTCAAGTTTCACGCCCGCCCGCTGAGCTAATACCCTGAGGGCTTCGCCAAATTCAACTCCCTCAATTTCTTTTACAAATCCAAAAACATCTCCCCCCTTCTGACAGCCAAAACAATGCCAAATCTGACGCTCCGGAGATATATAAAAAGATGGGGTTTTTTCATTATGAAAAGGACAACGAGCTTTAAAATTAGCTCCGGATTTTTGAACTTTGATATAACCCGAAATAACATCTACCACGCTAAGACGCTCTTTGATTTGTGAGATGTTATCACTCATTAATTCCTTATTCTACCATATTTTAGGCAAAAAACAAACCCCCGTTTAGGGGGCTATTTAATGATTATCTCTTCTCGCAATCCACTAGTGGACTTTTTCGTAGCTGAATGTCGAAGATCAATATTTACGACATGGGTACCCGGTTCAAGACTTTCTACAAGTTGATGAAGAGTTTGTCGAGGTTCTTCCGGCTGAGCAAAGTTCTTAATATCATCCAAGGATACTTTAAAGGTTACTGAATTTCTTATTTTTAATTTAACCTCTTCGCGAGATTTTATGCTCGATAACCTGACTGAAAATTCTTTGATATTTTTGGTCGTCTTATGTTGAAAACTAATCCTAAGATCCAAAACAAATTCGGCGCTATCTCCCCTTACTTCCCAATCGATATCTTTATAGCCAAGAACAATGGAAAACGAGGGGCGGTTATCTTGAGTAATAACTAAATCGGCTGGGATCAGCGAGTTATGAGAACTATTTATAAATTCCCTTCCGGTAAGATCGTCGGGCTGGCCCAAAATAGTAGGCTTGAATTCTGCGGCTATTAATCCAGCCGGTTTTGGTGGATCAAGAGCTCCCAATCTTTTATCATTTCCTCCTTCGATAACAACATCTGAATAATACGAAAATTGCATTAGAGCTCCGATGAACGCGAATTCCGGATCTTGAATTTCTAATTCTCGCCAAACCTCATACAACTCTTCGGGCGTACTTACAAATCTGTTGCTGATTTCTCTCAGGGGCGATATCTGTGGGTCAAATAAATTATCGGGCCTTGCTAGCACATGCCCCTTGAACAGACGAAGAGTGCCATATTTATTATAGAATAGAAACTTAAAAATTGGTTTACCCTGAACATCAAAATAATACCAGACCATGAGTTCAACATGGTTGACGCCTTGAGAAAGTTTATTTTTAAAGTGCGGCGTACCATACAGAAGATAAACGCGGGCAAGATCACCTCTGAGTCCCCCATTCTGATCAAATCTTGTTAAGGGAATATCTATATCTCCTGTAAAAATTTCATTCTTAATGTCTCTAATCCTCTGATCGATTATGTCCTTTAACTCATGCTCGAGCGTATTTGGATCCGGGTCTCGACTTGGTGCCCCTAAAAGTTTGTCACCCCACCAAAATCTATGAATGAAAACATCAACTTCGGCAATAGTCTTCAGGGTTGTTAGTTCCTTCTTCTCCAAAGGAGTGACAAAAAAACCATAATCTCTGAGTAAGTTTTCTTCTTTATATCGTTCGACTGGATCATTGGGATCAATCTTAATTCGCTTGCCACCACAACCTAGAGAAATAGCACTAAAAATAATTAAAACGATAACGAGCAGATTCCTTTTCATGATTACTTGTCTCCTTGAAATAGTTTCAGCAAGTCATTCCGGTCAATCCTGACAATGTGATAGATATCACCAACCTGATATTTCATTCCGCTAAAAACATTGTGCGGCTTGCCATTACCAACATTCTCGGTCATAAATTCAGTTTCTACCTCTTGGTTCTTGAAAAACTTCCAATCTCCCCTAGGTGACAAAAACCAAACATCAAAATCGCCATCTAGCATATCTTGTCCTGTACGGGGATTATCCTTGGTTTGCCATCGAGTATAAATAAGGGGGTCAGACTTCTTGGAAATTTCTAGAAGACGATCTTGCTCTTCTTTCTTGGTATAAAATACAGTAGCCATTTCAGCTAACAATCGAACATTCGGCTTGTTCTGTTTAGAGATAACGAGGGGAATATGTCGGTAAGTTACCCGAATAAATTCTCTGGGATTAACTGGATTGATATATGTTACTTCGAGACCCAGATAGGCAACTGTCAAATCAGAGATATTTAACGCGGTACGCGACACATTAAAAATAACCCAACCGCTGATATCGGGAGTCGATGGATTCGACTGGCTCACCACAAGTTGATTTTGGCCCGCTACAGACTGAGCGGTATCTGCTCTAGCCCAATAAGGACAACAGAGTGAAAAAAAGACAACGGTAAGAGTAATGAATCTTTTCATTTCTAGTCTCTTAATGTAAATGAACTTTTAATTACCCTACAACAAAACAAAAAGCCTTGCAAATGCAAGGCTTTTTTCCATACTTATATCAAGTATGGAAATTACCAGCTCATCGTGATATAAAATGTTGGATCCCACTTTCCGTTATTTCGCCGCCATGTAAACTCAAGGGGCAAACCCATAAACGGTTCGAAGTACTGTATTCCGAAACCATACAGGTTAAATTTCTTGACGGACATAACTTCTTCATTAAACTTAGCCACAGCTGCATCGCCGAATAGAAAACCTCGGACGCCTCCAAAATTTATTCTTCCGGGTCCGACAATCGCATCAAGAATCGGGAATCTTATCTCTACGCTACCATAAGCAACTTCGTTTCCAGCAATACTGCCATACTCGCAACCGCGCCCCTTGTCCGGGCCGCAAAGAAGCATAAAATCACCACTGGCTCTGGAGCTAGCCATCAGATCAATTCTACCAGCAAAAATAATACCATCACTAAGCCGCTTATATGTTCGGGCCTGGACATTTGTCGAAACATAACTGCTAAATTCAGCGCCGAGCGGAGGCGCAACCTCAACTTGAGCTCTAAGGGCATTACCATGCCAAGGGCCCCATGTATTATGGGAATATAAGACAGTATCTCTGACATAGGCCGCTCCAAAACTGAGATTAGAACCACTTGCAGTTCTAAACATCCTATAAATTTGTTTATCATCGTCAGTAAAACAGTCCAAACATGACTCAAAAAATGATTCGTCTAGATCGCCGGCTTTATAACCGTAGATGTTATATGAGCGATGGCGTAATTTAGAGAATAACTCCCACCGGTTAAACTTATTCATCGGATACACGCTAGAAAAGTCCAGAGAGGATTCTGTCATCCATGTGTTCTTAAGCAATTCCTGACTAGGAAAACGCTTAACAACATCGTAATGCTGAAAGTACATGGGAAGCTGATAATAATGAGCGCCCAACTGCCAACTTGCTCGCTTCTCCTGATTCACATATGAATAATTAAACAGTCGGAAACTCCCGTATGAAGCAAACTGGCCGAGATGACTCTTTGTTTCGAGTAAATTAGAACATCCGAAATAACTCTGGCCAAACATCCCCCAATAGGTACTTACACCGAAAGACACATCGCCACCCCCACAACTCCATAATTCAGGGGGCTTTGTTGGGTTCAAAAGTTGATTTTGATCAAGCTGTAACTTAAAAATGTCCCGATTCGGATTAAAAACAAAGGTGGAAGATTGATGTGTATCTGCGACTACATACTGACGAATTGGTTTCTTTAATTCAGCCGCAAAAATTTCGTAATTGGGATAAATTGAATCGCGATACTGGTCATCGTCCCTAAACACATCGTAGTAAACCTTATTCAAACTGCCTCTGGCGAACAGAGGTGTTTTTACTTCACCCATAAATGCAGTCCATTGGCTAACGGTGTGAGTTGCCAGATCAAGCGTATAGAGATTCCAGATCCGGTCGGCTTCATCAGATGTATAAACCAATGTTGAACCATCATCAGACCAGCTAGGCGATGAATCATTGAACTGGCCGAATGTTAGCTGTTCTTTAATTCCGCTAACATGATCGTAGACAAATAGATGTTGAAAATCTCCATCAGAACTGACATATGCCACCCTAGTTCCATCAGGAGAAAGTGTAGGTGCAGTATCAAAGCCAGCATCATTAGTAAGATTTTGAGCTTTTCCTCTCTCAAGGTCGACAACATAAATATCCCTAGTAATATTTCTTACGGCAGAAAAATATACGAAATTTCCATCTTCACTAAATGTAGGTGAAAACGCCTGATCAAGCGATGGTGATTCAAGCTCGATCTTTCTAAGAACTTTTCCAGTATCAGCATCAATGATTACCAGAGCATGATCACGATTTATCCTAGCGAAGAATGCAATTTGCTTGCCGTCTCGAGACCAAGTTGCATCAGAGCCATTAAAAGGCCAGGTTTCAAGACCTTGGACTACCAAATATTCCCACGGCACAGGAGGAAGCTGTGGTGTCAGATTTTGTACCAAATCTTGTTCAGATCCTAATCGCTTTAAGATATTTCCTCCTTTTGCTTTTTCTCTTTCTTGTTTAGAAAGATAAACCACCTCTTGGGGGATAGTATATTTTACAAGGGCAACTCCATTTTTCTGAATCGTAAAAGCCGCGATTTGAGAACCATCAGGTGAAAGGATTGGTGAAAGCATCGGATATGGATGACCATATGGGGTAACCGTCCAGCCCCTAAAATTATCATCCTCTTCATACGGCTTGGGGCGATTTATCCTATCGACTTCAAACCCTTTCTCCGTTCCCCAATAATGTCTGTTCTCTTGATCAAACCTCTCAGAATTAACATCTGGATTACCAAGCTCACCCTTTAATGTGTCATAAATAAATTCGCCCAAGTTAACTTTATTCTTTAAGGGTCGCGTGCAAAATGCTACTCCGGCCGAGAACTTATCTTGAAGAAACTCTGGAATCATAGACCACATCGTATAAGGATTAACGGTATTGCCGTTCAACGCTTCCCAGGTCGGAAGCAACTTAGGATTTGAAGCAAAGGCACGCTGTTCACGACGACGAATATCATCTCGTGTATGAGGATCATAAAGACCAGCAAGAAACTCAGCACAGCCTTCATAAAATCCGTCAGGCAACCTAGTCGAACCAACAACCTTTTGTATGATTCCGTAACCCTCAACATCAAACTGAAATTCATGTACTAATTCATGGACACCAATAGCTCGGCCGAGGGGCCTTGAAAAATCAGCTTTTAGAACCATCCGCCTTCTTTGGGATTCAACGAAAGCTCCAATTCCTTCAGACATAAAACCACCAACGAGGTTGCTCGATTCCATATCAGTATGGGTCTTGTAGAAAAAAATTGGGATTCTTTTCTCAATACTATGGTTAAAAAATTTAGGGCTTCCCATCCAATCACGGGCACTTTCAAGGTTATCAATAACCTGCCTTAGATATTCCATCTGGGCTGGATCATTGGGATCAAGATTGTGCCTGACATCAAATCGATGTGATTCGTATCGTTGATCAAGAGAATTATAACGGACATTGTTCTTCCCAAACTGAGCATGGGCCGGAACAACTGATAACAGAACAGATAGCGCACCAAATAATACAATAAATTTCTTCATTTTATTCCCTTTTCTTATAGTTGGTAAAGAGCTGAATTACGCTTAAAGTATATCTATTCCCGACAAGTGTCAATCCTTTTTTGAATAATAAAAAATCGCCTTTATTAGCGATTTAAATTTGAATAATCGACTCCCAAATCCTTGGGGCCGAACCTTAGGGGAAAGGCGTTATCAATCGTGATTTTGCCAATTTGCCCACTCGGACATAAACTAAATATCTCGACCGAACCATCATTGTGGCAATTTTCCCAAATTATCTGAAGACAATGACCGCATGGAACCGGAATCTGGTCAAAGTTTTTTAATTCTTCGGTTGTCTTTTCTGGCGGTAAATTTATAGAAACTCCTTTGGGAGCAGCTAGGAGAGCTAGCTTAATTATCTTAGCCGGACCTTCCCATGTCACCATAGTATCGATTGCATTTTGCTCAGCATGGGTTGTCTGAGTCCAACTCGCTCTTTCAACATTGCATCCAAGGTAGATAGAACCACACTCCGCCATCACCGCTGCGCCAACATAATAATTAGAAAAAGGCGCTTGGGCATTTAGTCTCGCTCTCTGAGCTCCCTCAAAAAGAAGTTTCTCGCGAGAAGAAAGTTCGCTATATTCCAAAACGGTCCAGCTCAAAGCCCTCGTCATCTCTTTCATCTCAATCCTCCATAGGCATCTTAAATGTCATACAGTGAATTAAACTTATCACATCGTAATGAATCAACTTCGGCTAATACCTTATCCATCTGACCGATAGTTTCCCAAGTTTCAACCGGAATATATATTCCGAGATAACCAACTTCCAACGCTGGAATAATATCAGATCTGTAATTGTTGCCGACACTGTATTTTAAACCTTCAAAATCACCGGCTAAGCTAGAGAAGATCTCGGCGGTCTTTTTTTCAACTATAACAACGTCATCAAATTTAATATTAATGGACTCGAGTGTCCTGACCTTTTTGTTCTGGACGACCGGATCACCGGCCGTACAAAGAACGATCCTGTCCGCGACACCTCTTAAAAAAGATATTGCGCTCACAACACCCGGCTTAATATTCTTTTTATACCTCCGGGCATCAAACGCTCCCATTCCTATGTAATATAGTGCGCTTTCAGTACTTTCGTTAGATTTAACGCCAGATCTCTGACAGATAGTTAGGTAAGTTTCAACTAGAGAAGTTGGAAATCTGTCCATTGAATAGCCATAGACTTTGCCGGTTTTAGGATTAATCTGGTGCCTACGGCTAAGATCTACCTCTTGTTCAAGAGCAATAAGCACAGAAACATGGGGAGCCCTTGAACCAAGTTCGTCAATGATTACCTGACACATCCGAAGTATCGGTTCAGCATAATCATGGACATTGTCCATTAAAGTATCGTCCAGATCGAATACAAACAGTTTGCCAGCCATTTACCAGCGCTCCTAATTGTTAAATGGAACTGAGGTGAGTATATATAAATTTTTCTAGCCTGCAAACTTCTTCAAATCTCCCAAAACCTCATCAGCATGTTCCGGTGGCTTAACATCTAGATAGACTTTGATAATTTTCCCAGCCGGATCTATGAGATAAGATATCCTTTTGATGCCCATGTAGTCCTTCCCCATGAATTTCTTCTTCTGCCAAGCACCGTATTTCTTGATCACTTGTTTGTTCTCATCGGCTAGTAATATAAACGGCAGTTTATATTTATTCACGAATTTATCGTGGCTCTTAACAGAATCGGCGCTAATACCCAACACGACACAGCCAAGCTTTTCAAAAAACGGCCAACTGTCGCGAATAGCACAGGCCTCTTTAATACATCCGGGGGTTTCGTCTTTGGGATAGAAATAAACTAAAACCCACTTGCCTTTATAATCGGTAAGCGAATGGATATTACCTTCCTGATCAGGAAGAGAAAAATTAGGAGCTTTCATTTTTATTTTAAGCATAGGTTAATTATAGCTGATTTTGCATTTTGTGTTAATTCTGCTTAACTATAAGAAGATACTTGTAAAACGAGGTACCGAATGATAAAGACACTGTTTTTGGCCTTAACTATTTTATTCGCTGCCAACACCGCCTATAGCCAATCAACCGGACAAAAAGAGCCCAAGCAACAATTCATAACTATCTATTACGATCTGGCTACTCATATTGCGCCTATGAATTTTATGAATTACCCGCTTGAACAGTTAGCAGGAACAGGGCTTATGTTCGATTATGAGAATATGTCTGGCTATTATTCCGCCGATGGATCGATCGAGATCAGCGGGATACGCTTCCCAAGAAATCATAAAGGAATGGGCTTTATGATTTATCCGCTTGGTCTGGGTAACAACACAACTCTAACTCTAAAGGGGGGGTATGAGTCACTACCAGAGATCAGATTTAAAATAACCCGCCCCAAAGGTGTATATGACTATGCCCCCGTGAACGGAGGCGCCTACGACCTAGGAATTGGGGCCATATCAGACAGTGGCGGTCCTGGCTGGTTTGGATTCGGTGCCAATGCTTATATTATTGTTGGCACCGGCTGGCTTGATAGTTCGCTTGGTCCAGGTCATCGTTTCTTCGCAGAATTCGGAGGTGGGTTGGGTACTAATCTGCTAAAGATAGGATTCTTTGTAAAACTAAACCGAAATCAACTTAGTAGCCCCGTCCCCCATCATTTTTACACAATGCCCATAGGCATGAGAACAATGATAAGCTTTTAAAACCTGAGAACACTCTCGGGTTTTTATTTTCCCAACTGGCGGTGTGTATTGAACGAAGTTCAATACACACCGCAATTTCTCGAAAAGGGTTTCTGAACGCAAATCTGGGTCGCGCCGTAGGCGCGACCCCGCTTTGTCCGTTTCTTCTGATTCCGAATTTTGGCGGCGTATCTTGGAATTAGTTCGAACTCATTTCGCTCCTCGACTGGCTCGGAATGGGAGTGGCCAGAAATCTTAAAAATCTGTCTGAAAATCTGAACCGCAATTCTGGATTAGACAATTTCAAGTTTTTCTTTGGCGGAGTTCGGATTATTAAAATTCTAACGAATTTTAGTCTTAACAGCAAATTCTTTGAAAACAAAAGGAGCGTGCTGGGTTTCCCCATACACGCTCCGTAGAATCTGCGATCACCCAATTGCGAATGGGTGGAACTGAAGCAGATGTTCCTGCTGAGCCGGCGCCAACTCTTCATAGTGCCGCCGAAGGAGAATATCGTACATCTCGGCGATGATGGCCTTGGCAGCCAACTCCTGAAGAATTTGTCTGCCTGATCCGATTTCGTCAGTGAACGACCTAGGGGTGAGCGAATGAATCGACGTCTTACGCTGCTTGAAGGCGTTAGTGTCGAAACCCTTCGCGGCGATCCGGCCAAGTGTCGATGCCGTCATCCGCTCGAGCTGGCCCCGAACTTCCTTGCTCCGACGCGCCCAGAGAATGAAGGGACCCACTTCATAGCCCTTCTCTCCGTAGTCCGCTCGAATTTCGCTTGGCCGAATCTTCAGTTTCCCGATGAGCGAACGCGCGACCCCGGTAATGTACTTCTCTCCACCAGTTCCATTGATTCCCATGACTTTCTCCTTGCTCCGAAGAGCAAATTCCCGCCCCGTCATTACGACTCGCACCAGGAATTAGGTGCATTGTCTGCCTGGGCAGACTTAGCGGGGTAAACCATATCTCAGGCTACGCTGCAATTATAGCATACTTTAGACGACTTGTAAATAGCAACAAAAAAGCCCTATTTTAGGCCATTTATGCAGATATTAAAATTTTCTTTTATTAATATGGTTCGAGCCGATATTTTTATCAGGTTCTTTGGTAGTTTTTTAATCCAGAATTGCGGTTCAGATTTTCAGACAGATTTTTAAGATTTCTGGCCACTCCCATTCCGAGCCAGTCGAGGAGCGAAATGAGTTCGAACTAATTCCAAGATACGCCGCCAATCAGGAAATGTCAAAGTCGCCTCCCCGCCAGACGGCGGGTCGGTGATTAAATCATAAGGATTAACGGGCTTAAAAATCAGTTGGCGATTCTGCAGTCGGAAATAAAAGAAAATTTTAATAAATTAACTAATAAAAACTTATGAAATATGTTATCTATGCGAGAAAATCTAGTGAGGATGAGGATAGACAAATCTTAAGTATTGAAGCGCAACTCGTAGAGTTACGGGAATTTGCCGCCAAAGAAAAACTTGAAATTGTCGCCTTTTTCCAAGAAGCAAAAACTGCCAAAGAACCTGGTCGAATTAAATTCGCAGAAATGTTGTCATTTTTGGAGAAAGGCAAAGCAGATGGAATACTCTCTTGGCATCCAGATCGTTTAGCTCGTAATTCTGTTGATGGCGGGAAAGTAATTCACTTTGTAGACAAGGGCTACATCAAAGCGATGAAGTTCCCCTGTTTTTGGTTCGAACCTACTCCGCAAGGCAAATTTATGCTTCAAATTGCTTTTGGTCAGAGCAAATACTACATAGATAATCTTTCGGAAAATGTAAAAAGAGGTTTGCGTCAAAAAATTCGCCTTGGAGAAATGGTAGGTATTGCTCCGACTGGATATTTAAATGACTTGGCTACCCATAAAATGGTTTTAGACCCAGAAAGAGCACCTCTTATCAAAAAACTTTTTGAGACTTATAGTACAGGTAATTTTAACCTCAAGGAAGTGGCGAAATCAGCCGAGACATGGGGTTTGCGAAGTAGGAAGGGTAAAATCTTGGTACTCAGTAATATTCAATACATTCTCAAAAAACCATTTTATTATGGTTTAATCTGTCTGAATGGCGAATTTTTTGAAGGAAGCCATGCTCCGCTCATTTCAAAGAAACTTTTTGATAGAGTTCAAGAAATTATGATAAGAAAGGGAAAACCACGGAAAGTTAAAGGTCATAACTTTCCTTTTCTTGGATTTATGAAATGCCTTTGTGGTTGCGCTATAACCGCCGAAAAGAAAATCAAAAAAAGCGGTAGAACATATATTTATTATCGTTGCACCAAAAAGAAAGGTCTTTGCCAAGAAAAACACTTTTTACGAGAAAAAGACCTTTTAAAACAAATCAACATATTTCTTCAAAAAGTTTCTTTGCCAAGTCAAGATATGGAAAAGGTTTTAACAGAATTAAAAAAAGACGAGAACTTGGCAAAAGAACAGGCTAAAACCGATGTTCAAAATCTCAAGTTAGAGATAGTGGAACTTGAGCAAAAATTAGATAAGTTACTAGACCTTTGCTTGAATGGCCAATTAGATAAAGATGAATATGCCCTCAAAAAAGAAAAATTCCTTAATTTGAAGGTTGGGTTTCAAGAGCAAATCCGAGATTTTGAACAAAAGGGCTTATCTTGGCTCGAACCAGCCAGAGAGTTCATTTTATCATTGAATAAAGCCGATACTTTACTTGGTTCAGATAATTATTCCGAAATGACTTCATTTCTTAAAAATATCGGCTCCAACCATATTCTTCAGAATCGCCAACTGATTTTTAAGCCCAATTCTCCTTATGATTTAATCGCCGACCCGCCGTCTGGCGGGGAGGCGACTTTGACATTTCCTGATTGGCGGAGGGTACAGGACTCGAACCTGTAAGGGATTGCTCCCGCCCGCTTTCCAAGCGAGTGCCATACCATTAGGCGAACCCTCCAAGATATAATATCTTATATCTTCTCGGTCTCTTTTTCAATTAAAAAGAGGCGGTCAGGCCTCTTAATTTAAGTCCAATCGATAATAATTACTGCCGCCAACTTCGCCTATCTTTCTAAATCCTAATTTCTCATACAATTTTATTGCTGCCGCTCGCTTTGGATTATTAGGATTACTTGTCAGACTAATATGGACGATATTAAGACCCTTGGCCATCTCTATTAAAGCACTCGTTAACTTTTCACCGAGGCCTAAGCCGCGGTATCCTTTATCAACAACTACATCGCCGATAAACCCGGTTTCATAATTCTGGCTGAACATTCTAGTTTCAACAGCTTTAAGGGAAGCCGTGCCTACAATTTTACTACCATCAAAAGCACCGAGAACAAAGAGATTGGCTTGCTTCAAAAATTTATTTACCGCCTCAAGAGTGTACTTTTTATCTTTTCCGATTAACTGCCTTAAAAGATCATTGATTTCTCTCACATTAGACTCCGTTAAGTCTAATGTTGAAAGTGCATATATTTCCACCCTGCCCCCAAGTTAATATAGAACTCGGATGATAATACCACATCCATCATTTTTTGACAATTACAGTCTGTTTCGTTCCAAAAAATCTTTTAACTTACTGGAGGCTATCTTCCTCATGCTGATTGAATTCTTTTCCTCCTTGGTCATTTCACCAAAAGCTTTTTCGTATCCATCAGGAACAAAAACCGGATCCCACCCGAAACCAGAACCGGGTTTTGCTTTTCTTATACTACCCTTAATAGAGCCCTCAAAGAAATATACCTCATCGCGGCTTTTTCCATAACCAATTATTGTTTTGGCCTCAGCACGATCATTACCCAATTTATCGGCCAACTTAACTAGGCCCTCATTGCCCATAGTCAATAAAAACCACTTTATCAGTGGCCCCGGTAAACCATTTAGACAATCTAGATAGAGCGAGGTGTCTTCGACAATAAATTCACCCTCTTTGTGATTTAGAGCTTCGGCCAGCTTACTTCTGATAATCTTGTGGGGATCAATATCCTGTATCTCTGGCAAGTCTATGTCTAGTTGCTCCACAAAAGGCAAAGTAGCCTTGACCTCTTCAAATTTCTTTTTATTACCCGTAATAAAATATATTTTCATACTAAACCTTCATTCCTCGCAATATTTTAATCCGTTCCTCGAGCGGAGGATGAGTTGAAAAAAGTTTAGCAAACCAGTTGAGAGATTCCTTACCTTTAAATGGGTTGGCTATAAACAAGTGGGCCGTGCCATTGTGGGCATAGCGCATTGGCATTTCGTCTTGACCAATTTTTTGAAGAGCATTGGCCAGACCATCAGGATAACGAGTCAGCAAAGCCCCAGAAGCATCGGCCAGAAATTCTCTTTTTCGCGAAACTCCAAACTGAATAATCATAGCCGCGATAGGAGCAAGAATGGCGGCAACAAGACCGAGGATTATAACTATCCCTCCTATGTTCCCACGGTTATCTCGATCTCCCCCGCCAAATGAACCGTGAAGTGTCGCCCGTAAAATAATATCGGAGAGAATTGATATAAGACCGGCCATTACCACTACAACGGTTGAAATTAAAATATCACGGTTACTAATATGAGAAAGTTCGTGAGCTAAAACTCCTTCGAGCTCTTCGTTCTGAAGTTTCTGGATTGCACCAGTAGTAATAGCCACAGCGGCATGTTGAGGATCTCTCCCGGTAGCAAAGGCATTTATCTGCGGAGAATCAATAAGATAAATTCTAGGAGCGGGCAAACCGGCAGTAATACATAGATTCTCTACCATCCGATAAACATATTCGTTACCCTCGCGCGAGATTGGTTTGGCCCGCGACATCGCCAGAGCAATAGTATCCGATTTCCAGTAAGCAACGAGGTTCATTCCGATACTCAAAAAAACAGCAAAATACAAAATCTCCGGCGCCTGCCAGACATAAGAGATCATCCAGCCAAAAGCCATGATAAACAGAAAAAAACCGATCATCAACAACCATGTTTTCCTAATATTAGAATCTTTTTGTTGGTATAAATTCGCCATTTTTATTTGGTAAGCAGATATGGACATCCTCTAGCTACCGTTCGGATTCCCAGCGAGAATCCTCACTGCTTTTCGTCGTCGTCTCTCCTCGCTTCGCTCAGAACCGTGCCCGCCTCCTCCTCGAAGCGCGCTGCGAGAATATCCATATCTGCTTACACATGCACACAAGTTTTTCTATATCCCAATTTCAATTTTCCACTTCATTGGGATAAAAGACATATTGATAAGAAATGGAAAACTATTTTCCTTCTTCCAGTCAGATAATTTTTGCTTTATTTCTTCGACAAGCTTATCTAGATTAGTAATTTTTTGTTCGCTCATTTGAATGAATATTTCTATCGGAGCAACTTTTACCTTGATCTGGGAACTGTTAGCATACACGAAAACATCTTCAATTTTGGTTGTTTCAGAAACAATTTTTTGAATAGCATTAGACAGTGCCAAAACATCCTCGTCGTTTATTTTTTCATTATCATAGTCTATACGAATAACAGGCATATTTAAAATTTTATAATCCCGTAGCTCCTGTCATCTCGCAGACCTTTCTTTTTTCGAGCAACAAATTGCTTAAATTATATCGGTAATTTGGCTATATAATTTTCGGGTGTTGAGACTTTGGGAAACAGGGCCTGAAAATTATAAGACAAATTGAGATTAATTTTAGTAATTTGGTTAGAGGCGAAGGTTCACGTGGAGGAACTTCCACGGGAATCGCCTGCGAAGACAAAAAGGCGGTCGAGAAGATGATAGGGGCGAAAGGGATTTTAAAAAAATATTAAAATTTAACCGCAACTGGTTCACGAGCGGCTTCTTCATTGAGTTGAAAGAACTCTGCTTTTTGGAATCCAAACTGACCGGCGATGAGATTGGTGGGGAAGGATTCAACTGCGGTGTTGAGAGACATAACATTTGTGTTGTAGAACCTGCGAGCGGCTTGGATCTTGTTTTCGGGATCGGAAAGCTCATCCTGCAACTTAGTAAACGACTCAACGGCTCTTAGCTGGGGATAGGCCTCAGATAGGGCAAATAAGCTCTTTAAGGCCCCCGAGAGCATGTTCTCGGCTTGGGCATGCTCTGCAACCGTCTGGGCTCCCATGGCCCTAGAACGAGCCTGAATGACCGCATCAAGTGTAGACCGCTCATGTTCTGCATAACCCTTCACTGTTTCGACTAGGTTAGGAATCAGGTCATATCGCCTCTTTAGCTGGACATCGATATCCGACCAGGATTCTTTGACCCTGTTTCGGTTCCTAACCAGCATATTATATGCCCCGGCCAGCCATAGACCGACAACGACTAGAACAATAATAACGATAAAAAGTGGATTCATCCCGTTAGAAATAGTGCAAACACCTACTACCACCATGCGGTGACAGTAACTGATGCGCTATCTTAGTTTATAACTTTCTACAATTGACCCGTTAGGGTATTTCTAACGGGATTAGTTAATTTTTATCTATTATAGCAGATTTTATCAGTCCCACAAATAGTGGATGAGGATCAAGCGGACGAGACTTTAACTCTGGATGGAATTGAGTAGCAACGAAAAATTTATGTTTTGGCTTGCCCTGAATTGATTGAGGGGGTAGTTCAATAATTTCGACCAATTTTCTCTCGGGATTAATACCTGCAACCAAAAGACCCTTATTCTTAAGTTTCTCAACATAATCATTATTTACCTCATATCGATGGCGATGTCTTTCGGAAATTAAATCTTTGCCATAAAGCTTACGGCTTAAGGTATCCTTAACCAGATGACATTTATACCCGCCAAGACGCATTGAACCGCCCATATTTTTTTCTTTTATCTTCGCGATCTGATCAGGCATGGTAGTGATTACTGGATGAGGAGTATTTTTATTAACCTCCGTGGTGTGAGCATCTTTTAGTCCACAAACATTTCGAGCAAATTCAACCACCGCCAGCTGAAGACCATAGCATAAACCGAGAAATGAAATATTATTATTCCTCGCATAATTAATAGCCAAGATTTTGCCTTCGACGCCACGCGAACCAAAACCTCCCGGAACAATTATGCCATCGAGTTTTTTAAGTTCTTCTAGGGCCGCTGGGGTCTTCTCATATGTCTCGGCGTTAAGCCAGATTATCTCCGGATGTCGTTTTAATGACCACGCAGCATGCTTAACGGCTTCAATAACTGAAATATATGAATCAGCTAACACGAAATCCCCGGTACCAAAATATTTTCCAACTATCCCTATTTTTACGGGCTTCGATGAAGTTTTTATATTTTTGACCAGATTATTCCATCGGCCGGACTTTTTTGATCTCGGCTTAAGTTCTAATTTTTCTAGGATTCTTTTTCCTAAATTATCTTTTTCAAAATTCACCGGCACTTCATATATAGACCCCGTTAGAAGTCTCGCTCGCGCCAAGGGCGCGAGTCCATCGGACCTCGGCGAGGCTACTTCTAACGGGGTAGAGTTGATATCAGGCGCTGAGATAACATCCCGGACAGCAACATTGCAAAAAATAGACACCTTCTGTTTTCTAACGCTATCGAGCGGTTGAGACGAGCGGGCAATTATAATATCGGGCTGAATACCGGCATAATTCATCGACCGAACAGCATGCTGAGTTGGCTTGGTTTTCATCTCGCCTATCATTGCCGGAATCGGAAGATAACTAACCAGCATAAATAGAATCTGACCTGGCATTTTCAATTTCATTATCCTTCCGGTTTCAAGAAAAAGTAGGTTCTCATATTCCCCTACAGTTCCCCCTATTTCAACCAAAACAAAGTCGGCCTTTGTTTTCTTAGCGACTTTAAGCAAGCGCTCTTCTATCTCATCAGTGATATGGGGAATTATCTGAACACATTTGCCTCCATACTTAAGATTTCTCTCTCTGTCAATAACCGCCCGGTAAAGCGATCCAGATGTCATATAGTTATCGCGGAGAATATCTTTATTAAGAAACCGCTCATAATTACCTAGATCCTGATCCGATTCCATTCCATCCTCGGTAACAAAAACCTCGCCATGCTCAGTGGGATTCATTGTTCCAGCATCAACATTAAGATAGGGGTCTATCTTTACGGCCGTAACATTAAAACCATAATTTTCGAGGATTCTACCAGTTGAAGCGACGGTAATGCCCTTTCCTATTCCGGACATCACCCCACCAGCTACAAAAATAAATTTAGTCTTTATCATAGTTAGAATAATATCATAGCTCTAACTATTAAAAAGAGCGGGTAAACCGCTCTTTTTAATTTAGTAACCCATTCCGCCCATACCTGGAGGCATTCCCCCGGCTGGTGAACTTTTTTCTTCCGGAATATCAGGGATGACTGCTTCAGTAGTCAAGACAAGAGAGGCAACCGATGCCGCGTTAGTTAAAGCAGCTTTTACAACCTTGAGGGGATCGATAATGCCTTCTTTGAACATATCGACATATTCACCGGTAGCGGCATTCAAACCCATACCAGATTCCATCGAAAATACTTTTGAGACAACTTCATTAGAGTCCTTACCAGCATTTTCGGCAATTGCCCGCAGAGGTTTCTCTAATATCGTTTTAATTATCAAGACGCCCCTAGCCTCATCTCCAACAGCCGGAACACCTTTTATTGAAGTCACGGCTAATTCCTTAGCTGCTTCAAACAAGGCCACTCCACCGCCAGCAACAATTCCCTCTTCCAGTGCCGCTCGTGTAGCATTGACTGCATCTTCGATTCTGAATTTCTTTTCTTTCAATTCTGTTTCGGTGGTAGCGCCAACCTTGAGTACTGCCACTCCACCAGATAGTTTACCAAGACGCTCTTGAAGTTTTTCTTTATCAAACTCAGAAGTTGATTTAGCAATTTGAGACTTTAATTGAGCAATTCTTTTGTCAATTTCGGACTTCTTGCCTTTGCCGCCGACAAAAGTAGTAGTTTCTTTAGCCGAAACGATGCGACGGGCTTTTCCGAGCATAGCTAACTCAACGCTCTCAAGTTTCATTCCTTTTTCATCAGAAATAACTTGTCCGCCCGTAACTATCGCGAGATCCTCCAGCATTTCTCTTTTTCTATCTCCAAATCCAGGTGCTTTTACGGCCAAGGCCATAAAATTACCTCGCAATTTATTAACAACTAAAGTAGCCAGAGCATCACCATCAACATCTTCGGCGACTATTACCAACTCCCTCTTACCTGCCTTTGTTAACTGCTCAAGTACCGGAACAATGTCTTGAATTGAAGAAATTTTCTTATCAGTAATCAAAATAAAAGCATCTTCAAAAACAGCTTCCATTCTTTCAGCATTGGTGACCATATAAGCCGAGACATAGCCCTTATCTATCTGCATTCCTTCAACAAGTTCTTTAGCCATCTCGGTTGACTGGGATTCCTCCACTGTTACAACCCCATCCTTACCAACTTCCTTAAAAACATCCGCAATCAATTTTCCTATCTCTGGATCATTGGCCGATATAGAAGCAACCTCTTTTATTTTTTCGTAGCTGGAAACGATTTTTTTCTTTTTATTTAAATAATCTATGACCCAATCAACCGCCTTATCCATGCCCTTCTTGAGAACTAAAGGATTGGCACCAGAATTAACCGCACTAAATCCCTCAGCCACAATAGCCTGAGCAAGTACAGTAGCCGTAGTTGTACCATCACCAGCAACATCGTTAGTCTTCGAAGCAACTTCTTTGACTAAGTCAGCGCCAACATTTTCAAATTTATCTTTTAATTCTATCTCTTTGGCTACAGTGACTCCGTCTTTAGTAATAGTCGGAGAACCAAATCCCTTATCAATAACGACATTTCTCCCTTTTGGACCCAAGGTAACTTTGACCGCATTGGCGACCTTGTCGACACCTCTCTTGAGAGCTTCACGAGCTTCTTCTTTATAGTAAATTTGTTTTGCCATTTTAGTCTATTACCGCTAGGATATCCTCCTCGCGGGCAATTAAATATTCTTTATCATCCCCGCCTGTCCGGCCGGCAGGAATCTTTATCTCATCAGGACCATATTTCTTGAACAACACGATTTGACCTTTTTTAACTTCCAAAGCGACTCTTTTACCATCTTTATCCAGCTTGCCCGGACCAACGGCAATAACCTTGCCCTTTTCCGGCCTTTCTTTATCAACGGTATCAGGAAGAATGATTCCTCCCCTTCTCTTCTCCTCGCGAACTGGCTCAAGGAGAATATGATCAGATAATGGTTTAATCATATTTTTTATTAATTTATTTGATTTAAATTAGCAGTTTAATGTATGGGGTGCTAACAGATAGTATTATAATCAAAAATGAATTGGAGTCAATAGGTTCATTATTATAAATAAAAAGCCCCGCTATGATGGGGCTTTTACTTTTCTAATACCACTTCGAAAATAAAGACTTCCTGCATTCTCTGATCAATAACATAACCACTTGGAATTTGAGGCAGGTCAACATAGAAAATCGACACACCCTCATTTTTCAATGTAGTTTTTCTTTCTTTTAGGCCTCCGCTTATAATATGCCATCCTGAATTACCTTCTACCGGCACATCTTGCGGCATAATATCTTTGGCGTTAGCAATGGCTTCATCAAACAGACCGCTTCTTGATTTTAAGAAAATTCTTGTAAACACTTTCTGGTTTGTTATCTCTAGACGGCTAGCAAGATTGGCCAAAAAATCTTCTGGACCAAGGAAATATTCCGGCATAAATTTCTGCTTTTCACTGCCATAAAGATTATTAAAGAAGGCGGCGGCACCCTCGATACTCAGTAACCCCTGAATGACTTTTTCGGCGTCTTTTCCAGTATCAAGAGTATTCTTTGTATAGATCGGCTTTTCTACCTTAGCCCAATCGATTTTCACGGGAACTTTTTTGACAACAGCCATTATATTATCTTGGCTTACAAAAAGTATCTCAAGCATCGGGTCTTGTCCCCAGACAACCTTGTTTGGGAACTTGTAAGCACCAAGCTTGAAGACCTGACTCTTGCCACGAATAAAATCCGCCGAGATAGATACATTCGATATCTTAAGGCCATACTTATTATCGAAAAGTGTACTATAGATTCCGTTAAAAAAAGCTCCACTTGCAACTTCATAAGAAGAAGTGTAGACGGTTGATGGACCAAATTTTGTCGCTCCTGAAGCAAAAAGTTCTTTCCAGGCAATAACCCTACGGCCCTGGAGTTCGACTTTGACATCCAGCTGAGTGACACTCGCTTCCTGTGGTATTGGCGCACCTGCGATATTACCAACCATACCGAAAGCGGCCTGAGACAGTAGCGGAGTGAGTAACGAATCTGCAACCTTGATGTTAAAATTATGTATATTTTTTCCCTCAGATTTGAACTCGAGATTAAAGTGATGGAGCTTCTCCAGTTCATGAAGAGAAGTAGTTCCGGATATACCATAAGTGGCATCAAAAGTAATAACGCCCAGAATATCTGATGTTCTTCCGCTTAGCTTAAAAGAGTTGGCTTCAGAAAAAATGGTTCCCATAACCTCTGCGGTACGAAAACTATAAACAACATTGCGACTAGCTAAGAATGGATGGCCGAAGGCAAAAACTTTGCCCTTAGGATCGATATAGGTAATCGTTCCCATAGCACTCACTGCGGTAATCGCGCCCTTTTCGTCTGTCCACTCGATAAGATCAACGACTATAGGCATCCCCGCTTTCAGGACAGGATTTTTCATTCTCTTCGACTGATTCTTAAGACCAGGACTGGTAGTAATAACGAATTTATTATCAGCTAAAGATTCAAATCCTGGAATCAACTGATGATATCCGACGGCAATGGGCTCAAAAAGCATTCCTTTATAATTAAAAGTTCTCGCCATACCCGACGACAGAGATCCTCGCTCGGCCTCTTCCATCATAGACGATATTGGTGATATACCGCCCCAGGAATAATCATTAAAGTTAAAATTACCGACGCTATAACCCATCGCGCCAATGAGCTTGCCGTTAACATAAGTGGGGCTTCCGCTCATTCCGGCTACAATCTTCTCGTTAGTGACGAACAAAATTATATTTAAACCGGGCTCCCTGAGAACTCCTCGAATAGTGATATCATAGGTTTTCATATCGGTACCCCGTGGGACTGACATAAAATAACCCTTAAGCTCCCTATTGGGACTAGAATCCAAAAGACTTTCTACTTCCTCTAAAGACATCAATTGCTGAGCAAAGACATTTGAAACATTAGCAAGTAGCATAACCAGAAAAAGCGCTAAGACCAATCTCATACTCTTCATAGCAATCCTATTTTCAAAGATCTCTATTATCGGAAAGTATAGAAAATAAAAAGCCTCCTGTAAAGGAGGCGTGGGAATGTTACTTGACAGTCAAGATTTCAATAGCTTTTTGGAGTTGCAGATCTCGGGCTGTTTTATATTCAAATGGCTTAAAATCACTGGGCTGTTCAACTTCAACATCAGGAATGACACCATTCTCTGAAACATTAGTGCCGTCGGGAAGGAAGTAATGAGCAACCGTAAGTCTTAGGACTAAATCACTGCTAAGATTAGGGATCGGAAGGCCAGTATTAATATCGAAGAATTGCTGGACTGTCTGCTTACCATATGTCCTAACACCAACAAGAGTTGCAACTTTATAATATCTTAAATCTCCGGCGATAATTTCTGAGGCCGAGGCGGAATAATTGTTTATTAAAACAATTATATTTTTAGGATATGACCCCTTTGTAGCTTGCGAGAGAATAACTTGCTCATCATTTCTACTCTTTTCGGTAATAATAGGCTGGCCGATACCAATAAAGTAACCTAGAATTGACTGAGTACAGCTCACTAAACCGCCAGGATTATTTCTTAAATCGATTACCAGCCCTCGAGAATTTCTTAATCGGTCAATGGCTACGAAAAGTCTATCAGCTGTTTCTGGCTCGCAACTATTAATCTTTATATAGCCAATATTTTTATCGAGGGCAGAGTACACAACACTAGGGACAATGACACTCTGACGGTTAAGAACCAGCTTTAAGGGCTGTTGCAATGTTGGCCGCCTGATCTCTAAGGAAACAGGGGTGCCCTCAACCCCCTTGATCATATTAACCACCCTAGTTACATCCATGCCCCAAACACTCTGGCCATTTACTTTGAGTATGATGTCCCCTCGCTGGAGATTAGCTTTTGCCGAAGGAGAATCTGGAAAAACATCAATAATAAATATGTCCTTATCTATTGCTTGAACACTAGCTCCAATACCTGAATAGCTTTCCTCGCTGAACGCCTTCTTAAGCTCAGCGACCTCTGAATCTACATATAATATACTATTGGGATCGAGACCATTGGGAATTCCCTTCATTGCCAGTTTTAAAAGATCCTCGAATGGTTTCTTATCAACATATTGGTCATGAGTAAGATTCAATACTTTAATCAAATCGTTGAGCTTGTCGGCCAATTCTGGATTTTGCCTGATAAACTCCACGACATCTGACTGGTCTTTGTTTAGGGTGACAACCTCACTATTTAAAGCAGGGCTAGTATTTTTAACTACCTGCTTCTCAGTAAAAAAGATGGTCGCGACTGCTAGTGAGAACAGCAATGCTGTTGTGACAACAATAAGTACTCGACCAAACTTGATCCTCATGAACCAGTCCTTTCTAAGTTTTTAAAGTTCCTACCCTAAAAGTTGAGTTAACTATAGAATAAAAAGGTGGCTAGGTCAAGCCAGAGTCTTCTTCGTCTATATGGGGAATTATCCCGAATCTTTTTAGATTAGTTGTGTATTTTTCGATAACAAAACCTTCGAAAGAATGAGGATGAAATTCTAGTTCTTGATCAGTAAAAATTATTCGGCCGCCAGATTCATGAATAATTGGATCTCTCTTTATTCTTTTTTGTTGCCCATATTTTAAAATCCTCTCTACTATATCTCCAGGAAAAGAGTCAATTATAAATTCCGAGATCCTAGCTAAGGCCAGAAACATACTAGACGGTTTGATGCTTCTTCTTATAAAATTATTTTGGGGGCGGAAATTATAAGCATAGTTATTGAGCCAAAGATTTTCGGCATAGAATTGATCGGAAAGATCGGACTTGGTCATCACCGGCTTTAAGTTAATGTAGGTCTGGGCATTAAAAATACTTTCGTGGTTAATATATAAATTATCGTCGGTAATATAATGATTAAAACATAATTTGTCAGGAGCAATCGTTTGGTTCTTTTTTCTCCTGATCCCTAATACAGAGCTAATGGCCCATAAAAAAAATCGACAAGTATAAAGCCGTCCTGATCTTATTATTATAAGAATATCAAAATCACTTTCTTCAGTAGTATTGTCGATCGCCATCGAACCAGAAGCAAAGACACCTCTTAGGTAAGGAGCTAAAGCTAAAAATTTAGCCATCCATAGAAACTTTTTCCACTTTCTGGCTGATATTTTGTCTCGTTCTATTCTCAATTCATAAAGATCGCTCCGGCCATTGAGAAAATAAAAACCGTTCTTTTGATTAATGATCCCCGGATAGACTAACCGATCCAGTCCATCCTTAATATCGCTCAATTTAATTTCTCCGATTCCACCATCAATCCTTGAAATCCTTCCAGGATTAACTAAATACTTATGTGCCTCAACCAGAGTGAGGGGGTAATCAAAAATATCATAATATATGATAGTGGCTAAAATTGAATTGCGGAGATAAGTAGCTTTATCGGGCATACCAGGTAGTGAATTTTCCGATTAGTTTATACATAGCAGCCTGGCCGCTGGCCAGGCTGCAGTCGGAAAATCTACTACCTGGCATAAAAAAAGACTATCAAAAAGATAGTCTTTTACAAATTTTGAGATCACCTAGATATCGCATATACTCCGAGGCCCAGAAAAACTGAAACTCCAAGAAGGCAATACCAGTAAAGTTCTTGAAATACTTTTTCTTTTTGATTATTTTCTATCCTTAGTCTTGAATTAGTAACCTTATTAATTATCTTTAAAGCAATCAGGCTATCCGGCTCGGTATCGAGTTCAAAGTACTCGCCACCAGTAGTTGAAGCGATATTTCTCAAAGAACGACGGTCAATTGAAGAATGGACCGGTTTAGATTCTTCGGGGTCTGGCGGCGGCACCGAAACCTCAACTAGATTACCAAATTCATCACAGCAATAGGGAGCTGGGATCGTAGGCACAGCATTAGGAATAACGCCACCCACAGTAGTCCCGATTCCAATCACATAAACTGGAGCTACATTTTTTACTATTTTAAAAATTGCTTCCATTTTTCCGCTCCAGGCCTGACCATCAGATATTAATATGAAGGCGCGAGGATTTCTGCTTGGCCCATAGAACTCCTGATCCTTAGCCAAAAGTTTAACCCCATAATAGATTCCCTCTTCAATGTTAGTATCCCATGTCTTTGAATCTCTCAGATTAAATGGTGATTCTTTCTTTAAGTGATCTAGAAAAAACATCACCACATTGGGATCGGTGGTAAGACGGATATAGGGTGAGGCTCGGTGGGCAAATGAAGCCAGAGCAAAACGATCGCCCCTCCACTTAAGTGTTTCGACTAAGGTCTGAAGAAACATTACTGAGCGTTGCCACCGATCAGGCCTCATATCCATAACTCTTGTTGAAGCTGAACCATCTTGGACAACAATCAAATCTACAGAGGTATCGCTCCTAACTGCCATCACTTTAGCTGGTCTCGACAAGGCAAGAATAGATAATGCTATAGCCATCGTTAGGCAAACCCAGAATACTAACGGGCCAAAAAATAGATATTTCTCTTTTACGGGAACGGTTCGCTTTGTAAGATATTGGGCTACCTCTGTCCTTCTTATCGCTAATCTCCACAGCCACAGAATAAACATCAATCCGGGAATAAACAAAAGAGCCAGATATCCTGGCTCTAAAAATTGAATATCGTTAAAACCCATCGCTAACCACCCTTTCTCTTAAAATCTCCCTTACCGGCATCTTTTCCATTTTTTTGTTCTTCGCCCTCTTCATTGGTCAGAGGAATGTGTATCCTAATTTTTCCCTCATCCTCTCTCTGTACTTGTTGACCTTTTTGGCCATGAATGCCTTGAATTGAGTTAGACGGTTCTCCGCTAGGTTTCTTGTTTTTGGTTGTATCGCTGCGCACTCGAAGAAGATACTCATAATTAAAGGCGGCGTTCAAATTTTCTGAATCATTCCTAATCGTATAAATGTATCCGATGATGGCACTCTCTATTCCTTCAACTAAATTCTTTTTATCTTTTTCTTTTTCTGCATTCCTATAGCTAGCATTGGCCTTTATGAAACGAAGGTTTGGATCTTCACCGTCTTTATCCTGACCACTATCTTCATAGTCAAATAAGTCAGCATAATTTTTCTCCCAATACTTTACCCTAGCCCTTGATATATTTAGTTCGTTCCTCCATTTATCCAATAGGATTGGCACCCTTTTCCCATAATCAAGATTTTTTTCCAAACTCTGATAGATATCTTCGGCTGACTTAAAATTAAAAGCCGCAAACGACTCTGTGGCTTGGGCTGTTTTAAGTTCATAGAAGCCATACGCAACCAGTAGGCCCGACATCGCCAGAACCAATAAAATTAGAAATGAGTACACGGCCAGTCTTCGCATCGGTCCCCTCCTTTCCCTCAAGGAAACTTTCTAAAATATTTTAAAGATAAAGTCAGCAAACAAGCGATACCCCAAAAAAACAGAACGGCTTTTATAAATACACTGAAAAGCGGTTGCTTAGTACTATACCTCGACATATTGATACTACCGGTAGCAGCTTTATCTATTTCGGTCACCGCCTGAATAATAGACGCCTCATCAACTGCGACATAGAATTTTCCGCCAGTCTTTTCAACGGCATCCTTCCATAGGGTATCTGTTTGATAACCAAAGGGCACTTGATAATTGGTACGAATAAAATAAATGGGGATATTATTTTTACGAGCTTCTGAGAGAATATCATCAAGAGGCCGATTTTCGAATGTATTCTGAGAATCTTCTCCATCGCTTATTAAGACCATAATATTACCTGAAGCTTTCAGAAAACCAAATGTCCTGAATAATTCCACAGACTGATTAATAGCCTTTATAATGGTAGTGCCACTGTCAGGAAAACGACCCCATTCCTCGGGCTCAGATATGAGTTTAATACTAGTCAGAATATTCTGATAATCATTGGTAAAAGGGGTAATGACATATGACTCATTACCGAACTCTACAAGAGCCATCAAATCTTTATATTTCCCCTTTATCCTGAGTTGCATTAAGTATTCAGCTGTTGCCGTAGCGGTATAGAATCTTTGTGCAATTTTAGGCTTAATCTTTTTATCAGCTACAAACTTATCTCTCATACTACTAGATGCATCAAGTAAAATGGCAATCCTCCGACCCGGATAAGTAACATCCTCTTTAACAAAACTGACATAGGGGTCGGCTAGAGCGATAAAAAATAATGGTAATCCGACCAAGAATAGCACTATAGGAACATGTCTTACAAAACTCAAATGTGACCGTCTAAAAACAGTGAGTACGGCCGGAAGAACTACTTTCTTCATCCCGGCAATGTCGCGTCTAGAATACTTAATAACAAGGGCCGAAATAAATACGGCCCCACAAATTAAAGCTACCAGTATTGCCGAATCCCAATGTTCAAACTTCAACAAATTCCACGGCACACCTAGAAATTTTTCCATTATCTTTTTATCTTTTTCAATAGATCCTTAGTTATGACAAAGAAGGTAGCGTCAAGCCTAGACCCTTCTTTGGCGACCAGAGAATCGTCGTTACCATATCGGATATCATTGAAAGTGTGAAAAACGGAAGAAAAACTGTCAGCCCACCCATTGTTGAGCAAATGCTTCTGGGAATCAAATATTTCGGGGGTTAAACTTGAAGAGATTAGAACCTTTTCAGGCTTGAAGAAACCTTTCTTAAGCTTCAGCTGACCTTCGAGGCCTCGACTCTCAAACCTGGTAGAAAGTTGATTAATCTGCCGGGAAAGAGCAATCGCTCCCATAATTCGGAGGATCGTTAAAACTTTCCCCACTTGTTCGTTGTTCCAACCCGTAGAGGGTATATTAGGTAGCTCGCGCTTTATTCTCCGTAACAATGCAGAATTACTAAAACCAGTGCCACTAGACCTTGCCTTCCTAACTTGATGAACGGATCTAATAAGGGGCATGAATAGAGCAATCATGGGAACCAAGAATAATACACCGGCCAGAACAAAAGCTATATAGGCTCGATTCTGGCGCGTTTTTACATCAGCAAAACTTTCATTACCGACATCTATAATATCTTTGGCATCTTTTGGAACTATGGATGCCACTTTAATCTGAATGGTTGGCAGTTGATAGGCCTTCTCTCGAGAATCAAAATTTTCCTTATTAATTTTTCGTTCAATCTTATACTTAATCTCTAGCGAGGGAACGGATACTTCTTTACCGAAAAAATCTTCCCCCACTAATCGTAACCGGTACTGATACTGAAAAAGACGAAATGTGCCATTTTTAATGTCAGGATGATGCCACCCCTCTACGACTTCATAGGGAGAAAGAGCAACGACTCCCGGTTCAAGCATGCCTTCGCTTGGAACAACTTTCTCATACTCAGTTTCAGCAACCTGACAGGTCAAAGTCAACATAAATGTCTCGCCTATTCTGATAAAACTTTTATCCGATTTTAACCAACACTGGATAGAATCTACCTCCCGCTCATCCAATATGGGCGTTGAAGATTTTTGAGCTGAGAGTTGTGAGCCACCAGAAAAAATAATTACGACTAACCAGGTGATCCAGATGATCCCACTCCTAAACATGCAGGCCTCATTTAGGTGAATTTTCAATGTGCTTGGGCTTGTAATAACATAGAGAAAACAAAAAGTCCAGCGATGCTGGACTTATAGATATCGTTTCTAGGAAACTACCCTTCTTCTCGTTCTTCGATTGAAGAAAAACTCTGCGAAATCATTATAAAACTTGTTTTTATCTCGTCCGACTTTTAAGACTTCCAGTCCAGACTGCCGAGCTCTCTGAATCACTGCTTCTTGATGATCCATGGCTCGTCCAGACATGTGCATAAATTCTTTCCTTGAAAGCAATGCGGCCTTGCCACTCTCAATATCTAAACACTCCACCCAACCATCTGAAATTCCAGGCAATTCAAATAAAAATGAGGCCTCAGTTACAATCAGGAATAAATCGTGCCTAGATTTAAGATGGGAAATATCATTTATAAAATCGACTGCATCTTCAAAAAGAAAATCAGAAACAACTGGAATCATGGCTGGCCTTCTCAAGCAGCCAAGAATCTTTTGAGTCATACTAAGCGAATTCGATGCTGAACTGGAAAATGAAGGATTCAAATAGCGGCTGACGCAACTAATAACATTATTCTTGCCCATTCTAGGTCGGATATAAACATGATTATATTTATGGTCAAAAATAAATAATCCTGTTAAATCTTGAAAAAAAACTCCGGAAAGACCAATAGTAGCTATCGCCCGAGAAACTATATTTCTGGATGAAAATCCATCCACTCCGCAATGCATTGATAAAGATGCGTCGGTCACAATGAGAATAGTGCCGTTTTTATCTTCTTCGAACTCCATAACCACCAGTGGGTTAAAATTGTTCATCGTAGATTGAGGCCAATCGATTGAAGAAATCTTATCACCTGGCTGCCAATCCCGAAGACCGACAAAATCAAAACCATCTCCCCGGAAAAAACTTTTGTGATCTCCGCCGATCAATTCTTGAAGACGCCGAAGAACAACAATGTCAATTTCTTTTATCTCCCCGAGGTTTACCTCGATGGATTTAGCAGTGTCCATCATGGTATCGCGACTTTTTCAACAATCTGATCGATCACATCTTCAACGGTTACATTTTCATTCGAAGCTTCCGGCTTCAACCAAAGCCGATGACCGAGAACATGACGAGCTAAACTCTGTATGTCTTCCGGGAAAACATTCGTTCTATGACCGTGGAGCAACGCCCAAGTTCTGGTAAGTCGGCCCCAACAGATCGTAGCCCGAGGAGACGCCCCCAGTTCAACAAACCTTTCAACCAATTCTGAGGGAGAATAGAGATCGCGCCTATCCTTATCAAACTTCTCTTTATCAAATGGCCTAGAGGCACATACTAGTCTTCTTATATATTTATCGAGCTTCGGATGAAGATTAACACTATCTTTGATCCTACTTCTTAATTCAATAATTCTTTCCTTGGCCATTATCTTATTAAGCTTCACCCTCTTAAAATCAAACTGAACGAGTTTTTGTTCTTCATCTGGAGGTAAATACTTAATATCTATCAGCATAGCGAAGCGGTCGGTAGCCGCTTCAGACAGTGGAAATGTTCCCTGCCCGATTTCAACCGGGTTCATAGTCGCTATCGCAAAACTGAATGCGGGCAACTCATAGGTTTCTTTACCGATGGTTATCGTCCGATCTTGGAGAGCTTCCAGAAATCCACTCTGGGACTTTTGGGGGATACGATTAATTTCATCGAGTAAAACAACTTCGCCCGAAGCCAGGGGTCCAAATTCAGTTGTAATATCGCCGGTAACAGGATTGATCATCCTAAATCCAACTATTTCGTTGGGCTGAAGGTCGGCTCGACCCTGAATACGGGCAAACTTTGCATTACTGACGGCAGCGATAATAACACCAAAAAATGTCTTACCAACGCCAGGAACACCCTTCAAAAGAAGGTTTCCGGAATTTACCTGTCTTTCTGATTTTTCATCATAAGTAGTCGGAATTTCAGAGAGCAGAGCGACATTAGCTAAAAGTTTTTCTTTTTCATAGCCTATTAGAGCTTTCCTGCCTTCGGCTACAACTGATTCATGAAAAGCGATCACTTCTTCTAGGTCGGGATGCATAGCAAATCCTTTTTGTTAAGTTACTGATTTGTGTAAAATGTTAAAATAAAAACGGTCTTTAGTCAAGACCGTTTTAAAACCTTCTCTATCGTTTCCAGCGCCCAATCTATTTCAACTCTTGAAATCACTAGCGGCGGAGCAAATCTTATCACATTATCTCTAGTTTCTTTGCACAAGATACCCCCATGAAGCATTGCCTCGGAAAAGCGCCTTCCAATACCAGGAGTCCCGACCAACTCCAAACCAATCATCAAACCCCTGCCCCTTACTTCTTTTAGAAGAGGGCTTTTTATTTCTTTGAGTTTAGACATAAAATACTGGCCAAGACTTAGGGCTCTTAAGGGCAAATTTCTTTCGGTTAAGAGTTCTATGGCCGCGATACCGACAGCACAAGCAATTGGGTTTCCACCGAAAGTACTTCCATGATCACCCGGCCTCATTACTTCCATAATGTCCCTTCGGCTAAGTACCGCTGAAACTGGCAGAACCCCTCCCCCCAAAGCCTTGCCCAAAATTAAAATATCAGGCTGAACATAGCTACCAAAACTATCATATTCATAAGCGAAATTAAATCCCGTCCGTCCAAATCCCGTCTGAATCTCATCCAAAATAAATAAGACGTTTTGCCTGTTACAAATCTCCCTTACTTCTCTTAGATAACCATCGTGAGGAACAATAACCCCGCCCTCACCCTGAATGGGTTCCAACAAAACTCCAACTGTATTTTTTGTAATTGCTAGTTCAATGGCTTCCGAATCATCGAAAGGAACAAGTGTAAACCCGGGAGTGAATGGTCCAAAACCATTTCTATTCTGGTCAGAACTTGAAGCGCTGATTATTGCGATGGTCCGGCCGTGAAAATTATTATCGCAAAAAATTATGTTTGCCTGATCGGGTTCAACTCTCTTTTTTTCATAACCCCACTTTCTGGCAATCTTGATCGCGGTCTCTACCGCCTCAGCCCCGCCATTGGCCGGCAAAACCTTATCCATTCCGCAAAAACCATCAATCGCCTTAACAAACTCACTGAAGATATCAGTATAAACAGCCCTAGAGGTAGTTCCCAGCCGTTGGGCCTGTCGAATCAAAGCAGTCAGAATTTTAGGATTACAATGGCCGAAATTTTGAGCTGAGTAGGCACTAAACATATCCAGATATCGCCTACCATCAATATCCATTAACCATACGCCGCTCCCTGATGTAATCACCACCGGCAAGGGGTGATAGTTATTGGCCGAATATAGTTCGGTTTCTTCGATTATTTTAGGCGTTCGAGACATCGGAAATCCTTTTTGTAAAAGTTCAAAACAATTGGATAAAATCTACATCAAAAAACCCATATGGTCAATCATGATTTTTTGATGTAAAATATACGGTCATGACTCTTGATGATCTGAAAAATAAAATATTGAATGCCCCTCAATCTCCGGGAATTTATATATTCAAAAATGGAGATGATAAGCCCCTATACATAGGGAAGGCCTTAAATTTAAGAAGTCGCCTCAAGTCATATTCAAAAACTAGCGATCCCTCCGCCAACTGGCGGATTCAGCGAATGATATTAGAAACAAAGAAAATTAATTTCATAGAAACTGATAGTGAAATTGAGGCGCTGATACTAGAATCCCAGTACATCAAAAAATACAGACCGGATTTTAATATTACGCTCCGCGATGATAAGCAGTATGGCTTTGTCGGTTTTACCCAAGAAAAGTTCCCCAAAGTATTTATTACTCACCAACCCGCAAAAAATGAAAATTTCATCGGGCCATTTACCGACATCGGTGCCCTTAAAACTACCCTGCGCTTATTACGAAAAATATTCCCCTACTGTACCTGCAAACAAACTCATCACAATTATTGCCTCAACTATCACATCGGTAAATGTATCGGCGTATGCTGCCTGAAGCACAATGAACATAAAAACAAAGAACATAAAAGATATTTAAAAAGCATAAAGGCCATAAAAGATATTTTATCGGGTAAAAAATCCTCGCTTATTAAAAAACTGGAAAAAGAGATGAAAATACTGTCTGACCAACAAGAGTATGAACAAGCCCTTGAACTTCAATATAAAATTGAAAAACTTAAAAGAGTCTTCCAAAACGCAACAATAATTGAAAATTTAAAATTAAAAAATGAAAGATATTCTGATCGACAAGATAATTTAGCACTAATAGAGCTACAGAAATTATTAAAGTTGAAACAATTACCGGCCAGAATTGAAGCCTATGATATTGCCGATATTCAGGGCAAATATGCTGTCGGAGCGATGATTGTATTTGAGAATGGCAAACCCAATAAAAATGAATATAGAAAATTCAAAATTTATACAAAAAATACCGCAGATGACACGGCTATGTTAAAAGAGGTTTTAACTCGGCGTTTTAATCATCCCGAATGGACCATGCCAGACCTAATATTAATTGACGGCGGCAAAGCTCAGTTTAATACGGCCAAGAGTATCATAAAAAATATTCCGGTTATTGCTCTAACAAAAAATGAGGAGCATATGGGACACAAGATTCTAACCGACAAGACAAAGGGAATACTATTATCGAAGCTGCCCACACCGCTCAAAAACCTCCTCCTCCAAATCAACTCCGAAGCCCACCGCTTTGCGATATCGTATTATAGGAAGCTCCACCGAAAGAATTTGAAGTTTATGGCTTAAAATGCTACACTAAGAACTGTTAAAATGATTGGTTTTATAGTTAGAATATTGGGCAATGGTCTGGCTTTATATGCCGCTTCCTGGTTCGTGGCCGGATTTAGCTTTACCGGAGGCATCAAAGGATATGTGATTGCCGGGGTCGTGTTGGGATTGCTCAATATGATCATCAAGCCGATCGTCAAGTTTATTGCTTTTCCGGTCATAATCTTGACCCTCGGTCTTTTCATAATTGTAATCAACGCCTTGCTTTTATGGCTAGTTGATTATATATTCGACTTTATTGCCATAAGCGATATGATGTCTTTGGTCTGGGCAACAATCTGCTCAGTCCGGGCGCGAACCCGCACGACAACATGCAGTTCCTCGTGTTCTGCGCGGCCGTCATCCGCGCGGTGAACAAGTGGCAGGGGCTGCTGCGCGCGAGCATCGCCAGCGCGGGCAACGACC
>OBEQ011797473.1_pt1 | contig 41103 bp, 29 predicted proteins | sample 1670901 | NCBI WGS metagenome assembly OBEQ01 (sample SAMEA104232315, study PRJEB22302) | groundwater metagenome | biome: forest; feature: aquifer; material: groundwater | place: USA | collected 2011-08-07 | depth 5.4 m
GATTGACTTCGAGGACGTAGAGCGGGTCGTCCTTGACCGCATATTGGACATTCATGAGCCCGACAATCTTCAACGCCTTCCCCAGCTGACGGGTGGCGCGCCGGATCTCTTCCACCATGTCTTCGCCGAGGGTATAGGCGGGGAGCACCATCGCGCTGTCCCCGGAATGCACGCCGGCCTCTTCGATGTGCTCGAGAATGCCGCCGATGACAAATGTTTCCCCATCTCCCACGAGGTCCACATCTACTTCAATGGCGTCTTCCAGGAACTTATCGATGAGGACGGGAAAGCCCGGGGACACCTCAAAGGCCGCTTGGACGAACCGCTCCAACTGCGTCTCGTCGTAGACGATTTCCATCGCCCGCCCACCCAAGACGTAGGAGGGACGCACCAGGCATGGGTAGCCGATCGTCACCGCCGCCCGCCTGGCGCCCTCCAGGTTCATGGCCGACGCGCTGGGCGGCTGCCGCAGCCCAATGCGGTTCAAGAGCTGCCGGAATTTCTCGCGGTCCTCGGCCCAGTCAATCTGCTCCGCGGAGGTCCCCAGAATCGTGACCCCGGCTTGCACCAGGCTCACCGCGAGGTTCAGCGGCGTTTGGCCGCCGAACTGCACGATGACGCCCTCCGGCTGCTCGCGCTCCACGATGTTCAGGACATCCTCGAAGGTCACTGGCTCGAAGTACAGTTTGTCGGAGGTATCGTAGTCGGTGGACACGGTTTCCGGATTCGAGTTGACCATGATGACCTCGATGCCGAGCTCCCGGAGGGCAAACGCCGCGTGCACACAGCAGTAGTCAAACTCAATCCCCTGCCCGATGCGGTTCGGCCCACCGCCGAGGATCATCACCTTCCGCTTTTTCGGCTCGTCGGCTCGTCGGCTCGTCGGCTCGTCAGATGTACTGCTGACGAGCTGTGGAGTTGTCGAGCTGGCTGGGCGTTCATACGTCGAGTAGTAGTAGGGCGTGAAGGCTTCGAATTCCGCCGCGCAGGTGTCCACGAGATAGTAGGTGGGACGCACACCGGCCTGCTGCCGCACGCGGCGCATGGTGGCTTCGTCCGTCCCCCAGATCGTCGCCAGTTGCCGATCACTGAACCCGTACTGCTTGGCCTGCAATAACAATCCCCTATCTTCAGGTGCAAGGTCCAAGGTGCAAGGCTCAAGGACGGCCTTGGGCCTTGCACCTGGAACCTTGAGCCGTTGTTCGAAGTCGACGACCTCCTTGAGTTGCTGCAGAAACCACGGATCGATTTTCGTCAACGACGCGATCTCCGGGACCGACAGCCCCGCCAGCATCGCCTCCTTCACCTGGAAGATGCGCGCCGCTGTCGGGATCGCCAGCTGGCTCCGCAGCTCCTCCACAGGGCGCACGCCGGCCACCTCCCAGCCGGCCTTGCCCGCTTCCAGGCCGCGCAGGCCCTTCTGAAAGGCCTCCTTGAACGTCCGGCCGATCGCCATCGTCTCGCCGACCGACTTCATTTGGATGGTGAGCGTCGGGTCCGCGCCGGGGAACTTCTCGAACGCAAACCGCGGGATCTTCACGACGACATAGTCAATCGACGGCTCAAAACATGCCGGGGTCTTTTTCGTAATATCGTTGGCCAGCTCATCGAGGGTGTACCCGACGGCCAGTTTGGCCGCGATCTTCGCGATGGGGAACCCCGTCGCCTTGGAGGCCAGCGCCGAGGAGCGCGAGACGCGGGGGTTCATCTCGATGACCAGCAGCCGCCCAGAGTCCGGATGCACGGCAAACTGGATATTGGAGCCGCCGGTCTCTACGCCGATCGCCCGGATGACCCGGATGGCGGCATCCCGCATCTGCTGGTATTCGACATCGGTGAGGGTCTGCGCGGGGGCCACGGTGATGGAGTCGCCGGTGTGCACGCCCATCGGGTCGAGGTTTTCGATGGAGCAGACGATGACGACGTTGTCGTGGCCGTCGCGCATCACCTCCAGCTCGAACTCCTTCCAGCCCACGACCGACTCCTCGACCGACGTCTCGTGGATCATGGACAGCTCCAGCGCATTGGCGGCGATGCGCTCAAATTCCTCCACGTTGTAGGCGATGCCGCCGCCGGTGCCGCCAAGCGTAAAGCTGGGCCGGATGACGCAGGGAAAGCCGATGGTCTGCGCCAGCGCCCGGGCTTCCTCCAGGGAGCGCGCGTAGCCGGCTTTTGGCATCTCCAAACCGGCCGCTTCGATGGTGGCTTTAAACCGCTGGCGGTCCTCGGCCCGTTGAATGGCCTCCAGATCGGCTCCGATCATCTCCACGCCGTAGCGCGCGAGCACGCCCCGTTCGGCCAGCTGCACCGAGACGTTCAGCGCCGTCTGGCCGCCCAGGGTCGGCAGCAAGGCCTCGGGCCGCTCGGCCTCAATAATGGCTTCCACGACCTCCGGAGTGATGGGCTCGATGTAGGTCCGGTCGGCCAGCTCGGGATCCGTCATGATCGTCGCCGGATTGGAGTTGACCAGGACCAGCGAGTAGCCCTCTTCTTTCAAGGCCTTGCAGGCCTGCGTCCCGGAATAGTCGAACTCGCAGGCCTGGGAGATGACGATCGGCCCGGAGCCGATGATCAGAATTTTTTTGATGTCGGTGCGTTTTGGCATCTGATGTCTTGTGCAATGTTCAAGGTGTAACGTGTAATGTTAAAGCCTTAGAAAAACACCGTCCGCTGTTCCCTCGACGCAGCTCCCCGGAATCCCGCCCATCCATTTGCCGGCCATACATCTGAAACGTACTCTTCATGGGTGTCCCCAAGGCGACTGTCACCTTACCGTCGAGTCCGAGTCAAAAAATGGATCACAAATAACGTAGACGATAGCAGACCAAGTCCTAATGATTTCCCTCCCTCTGAAAGGAGAGCCAACGTACACAACGACCCTGCAAGCAACCATCCGAATCGAACACAAAACTTCCTGATGGATTTTCTCCAACGGATGGCAGCAAGAACTACCACAATGAAAAATCCAATTTGGATGAGCCATTCGTACTTTTGTATCCATGATGGTTGGCCGGGAGCCATCGACTGGAGCACAGCCCCAATGCGGCTCTGCGGTGGCTTAGGAGGAGACACAGGAATCAGGTCGTCGAACAGGTTGTCGCTCATTGCCCCTTGCCCATCCTTTCGGCTTCTGGTCTTCGCTCATGGGGATTCTGAGAAACGATGTTGGTTCTTCTTTTCTTAACCGAGACGCTGACGCATCCCTTTTCGTTTGCCGCTGAAGAAATACTCCTGAGCCCATTGACGGACAAGGGATGAGACGGACTGGCGGCGTTTCTTCGCTTCCAGGCGCAAGGCGTCATAGATGGGGTCGGACAGATAGACGTTGGCTCGTTTCATGGGAGCTCCTCAAAGTGGATTCGACACTACGAGTTTTTCCGACTAAAGACGGGGTCCGGTCTTGCAATCACTTATTTGGCGATTCTGATTTTCGACAGACATGAGGACCGGTGCCGGTTTACTTGGTATTGGCTTGCAACAAAGACTCCAGCTTGCGGACGGCGTCGCTTCCCTGGCTTTTTACCAATGTTTTGAGCAACGGCAAGTCAATCCGGTCGGAAGACACGTTCAATACTCCAACGACATCCTGCAAGTCTTTTGGACTGCCCGCAAAGATTTTCGTCGCGATAAAATCTTCGATGCCGATCACGCGGATGCGGGTGTTCATAAACTTCGCGTCAATCGCCCGAGAGAACAGCGCGGTGGTCATCCCTCGGATATCCATCAGCAGGTCGACTCGGTTGTTGAAGCGGTCCTCGGCATTGACGACGGCGCCGATGGGATCGTGCATGTCTCCCTTTCTGTACGTAACTGTCAGGCCGGCTTGCCGCAGCTCATCGAGCAATCGCGCGACATCGGCTTGGCCGTGCGGAAAGGAGATCGCAGCATCCGCATCCATGCTGGCCCTGATCACGCCATAAAAGGAGGCGGCAAACGCCCCGATGATCGCATACGAAACACGGAGTTTATTCAGCACGGCGATCACATCCAATAAGAGCAGGGTGGACTGCCCTGGACCCTTGGCTCTCATCGTTTTTTCGCCCTGCGCTTGGATGGCGGGGGAACGGCCAATCGATAACGCACCCCCGCCTGGTACAATTGGTGGACGAGCCGGGAGTGATGAAAAAAGGCCACGAGCCGTTCTTCAGGCGTCATGCGCTTAGACAGCAACGCCAGACTGTCACGATCCTTCTGGAGGACTTCGGACTTTTTCATGCTTCTTGTTGGGAAAGGGTCCCGGTTCTTCTTTTCTTAACTGAGACGCTGACGCATCCCTTTTCGTTTGCCGCTGAAGAAATACTCCTGAGCCCATTGACGGACAAGGGATGAGACGGACTGGCGGCGTTTCTTCGCTTCCAGGCGCAAGGCGTCATAGACGGGCTCGGACAGATAGACGTTGGCTCGTTTCATGGGAGTTCCTCAAATGAGACTCGACACTACGAGTTTTTCCGACGGACGCGGGAAGTTCGATAAACGCCGCGCCGCTCCGACACGCGATCCGCGTGAGGCAAGAGCTCGAATCCGGCCTGAGCAAACTGCCGATCAAATGCCACAATGCGACGCAAGCCGTTCACCCGCATGACGGCAATGCTCGAGCAGTCCACAAGACTTAACGCCCGGCTCTGAGCCGCCCTCCAGAGCGCCACTGTTTGTCGGTGCTCTTCCGCATCAATCCAGATCATTTCCAAAATCTCGCCAGCCTTCACGAGGAGTGTGCTGGCATGCTCAAATCCACGACGCCGCTGGATCAGGCTTGCGCATTCCACCACCACGTAGTTGGTCGACACCAGCGTCGTCTGTTCATCGTGCAGCATTTCAAAACAGCGGACGGCGGCGTCGTGGTGCAGGTCATCGGCCGAGAGCATGGCATAGAGTGCGCTCGTATCCACAAACACCTTTTGGCTCATTCGGCATCGCCCCACAGATAATCGTCGTGCCGCTCGGAAACATCCCGCTTCGTCTCATGAAAGAGACCTGCCAGCTCCAGCAGTCCTGCGGCATAACGTTTCTTCTTCGGCGCGCCAAGTGTCTTTTCCCTGGCCCATTGTTGCATGAGCGAGGAGATCGACATGCGCTGTTGAAACGCTGCGGTCCTCACCGCTTCATACACCTCGTCGTCGAAGTACACCTGCGCTCGTTTCATCGGCATCACCTCCAAGAGAATTATAACATTATAACTCTATGGAGTCAAAACAATGTCATTTGCTGCTCGGGGACCGCCGCGGGCTGCTCCTGGCTCACGAACCGCACTTTGCCATACTCGCCGTCGTAGCCTGGCTCGATGCGGACCTGCCCTGTCCGGACGCGCAGGATGCCCTCGACGATCTTCGCCGGCGCCGCCTTGCGCAACGCCTCGTCGGAGGCTTTCAACAGCACGTCAAACTCCGTCCCACAGCGGGTGAGGAGATTCAGGTACTCACGCTCCACCGTTTGGGTCCCCACACCGACCCCCAAGACCTCCGCGATGATCTCCTCCAGCGGCACGAGGCTCCGAAACGGAATCGCGTTCGGCGGCTGGTAACCCTCCGGTCGATCCGCCAGCGCTTCCACGCGGTGCATAACCCCGACCGTTACGCGGCGTCCGCACGCCGGGCAGCGAAAGCCGTGCTGCTGGGTTTCCGCGGGCGTCCAGCACACCTGGCACTTCCGGTGCCCGTCGAGGTGGTACTTACCCTCCTCGGGGAAAAACTCCACCGTGTAGAGGAATTTCGTCCGGTCCTTGGTCTTGATCGCGGTGAGGATGTCGTCGTAGTCCAGGGCGCAGTTGAAGACGTTCGCCTCGCGGCCGATCCGCCGCGCGGAATGGGAATCGGAGTTGGACAACAACGCGTAGCGATCCAGCTTCGAGAGCCGCCAGTTCATCGCCGGATCCGACGAGAGGCCAGTCTCCAACGCGAAGATATTGGGCGCCTGGTGTTCGAAACAGTCCTCGACGGAATCGAACCCGGAGTTGGAGCCGAAGAGGGCGAAGTGCGGCGTCCAGGCGTGCGCCGGCACCACGAGGCACCGCGGCTCGATCCCCAGGACGACCTCAACCAGCCGCCAGGCCTCCATCTGCAGGAGCGGGCGGCCGTCCAGGCTCAGGGAGCCGAACCGTCCCAGCTCCTGGTTGATCCGCGTGACGGCTTCGAACGACGGCGCGAGCAACACGTGATGGATGTTATGCGCCTTGCCGCGCTTGTAGAACAGCGTGTTGACTTCCGCCGTCAGGCAGAAGTGCACGCCGTCGAACTCCAACAGACCGCGCCCGGTGGGGCGGAGGGTCTCCTCCAATTCCCGCAGCCACAGCGGATGCGTGAAGTCGCCGGTCCCCAAGACGCCGACGCCTTTCCTCTTGGCCCACTTGGCTAACTCCGGCACCGACAGGTCCTTGGAACAGGCCCGACTGTAGCGCGAGTGGATATGAAAATCCGCAACGAATTCAGGCATGGTCAGCGTCTTAGCGAGCAAGCTGAAGTAAACTTGACCACTCGATGGCTAGCATGTCGTGTGTAATCTCACAACCATCTGTTGGGCGCGATGGTCACGGGTAGCCGCCCACCTGTAACGAGGAACTTCACCGCCTCCTTCATGACTCATCCAACCGCCGCCCCGCTGGTGGTTTCCAGAAGGTCAAGAAACCGCCGAAAGAGATACCGCGAATCGTGCGGCCCCGGGGCGGCCTCCGGGTGATACTGGACGCTGAAGATCGGCAGCTGGGTATGGCGCATCCCTTCAACGGTCCGGTCGTTCAGGTTGCGATGCGTCAGCGCCACGCGCTGATCCGGAATCGAGTCCACATCCACGGCGAAGCCGTGGTTCTGCGTCGTGATTTCCACCTTGCCCGTCGCCAGGTCCTGCACCGGATGGTTGCCGCCATGGTGGCCGAATTTCAGCTTAAAGGTCCGGCCCCCGAAGGCCAGCCCCAGCAGCTGGTGGCCCAGGCAGATCCCCAGCATCGGCACCTGGCCGATGAGCCCGCGGATCGTGTCAATCCCATACGTGACCGCAGCCGGGTCGGCTGGGCCGTTGGAGAGCACCACGCCGTCCGGTTTCATCGCCAGGACCTCGTGGGCGGACGCGGTCGCCGGCACGACGCTAACGTAACAACCCAACGATGCCAGTTGACGCAAAATGTTGTACTTCACCCCATAATCAATCACCACGATATGAAACCGAAATGTTTCAGGTTTCACGTTGCATGTTTCAAGTTGCGCTGGGCCCGACTTGAAACCTGAAACTTGGAACTTGGAACCAGCTTTCGGGGGCCATTCATAGGGTTTGGCGCACGTGACCTCTTTGACTAAATCGACTCCCACGATGGACGGGGAGGCCTGCACCCGTTTGCGCAGCGCGGCGGGATCAGGTTCCGTGGTCGAGATCCCGCTCTTCATCGAGCCTTCCTGCCGGAGCTTCAGGGTCAGCGCCCGCGTATCGATCCCGTCGATCGCCACCACCCCATGCTGGGTGAGGTAGGCCGCCAGGTCCATCTGTGCGCGGAAGTTGCTGGCAATGGGCGACAGCTCCCGGACCACGAATCCCTCGAGCCAGGGGCGGCGCGACTCCACATCTTCTTCATTGACGCCGTAGTTGCCGATGTGCGGATAGGTCATGCACACGATCTGGCCTTTATAGGAGGGGTCTGTCAGGACTTCCTGGTAGCCGGTCATCGCGGTGTTAAACACGGCTTCCCCAAACGCTTCGCCTTCGGCTCCAATCGCCCGTCCCGCAAACGCCGTGCCGTCTTCCAGCACCAGCCACGCCGTCCGTTCGCCGGTCATTCTGCGGTGCTAGTCCGTAGTCCGAAGATCGTAGTCCATAGTAAACCTTCTATGGACTTCAGACTACCAACTACGGACTCATTAGGCTGCATCGACAATCGCTCCGTGTCGGATCACGTTGACGACGCGCCCGGTCAGCTGCCAGCCTCTGAACGGCGAGTGCTTGCCCTTGGACGCAAACTGGCTGGGCTCGACCGTCCAGGTCGCCTCGGGATCCACCAGGGTGAGATTGGCCGGCTGGCCTTTCGTCAGTCCGTGCCCATTGAGCCCCGCAATCCGACCGGGATTCGTGGCCAGCGCTTCGACGAGCTTGCTCCAGGAGACGAGCCCCGGCTTGATGAGCGCGGTGACGCAGACGCCCAAGGCCGTCTCCAGCCCCGGGATGCCGAACGGCGCTGAGTCGAAATCGCTGCCCTTTTCCCATTCCGTGTGGGGCGCGTGATCCGTCGCAATGCAGTCGATCGTCCCGTCGGTGAGCCCGGCGATCAGGGCTAGGCGGTCCTGCTCACTGCGCAGGGGTGGATTGACCTTGGCGTCGGTGTTGAAGGTGGCGATGGCCGCATCGGTCAGGCTCAGGTGGTGCGGCGTCACCTCGCAGGTGACGTGCACCCCGCGCCGTTTCGCCTGCCGGATGAGGTCCACGGATTTTGCGCTGGAGAGGTGCGCGAAGTGCACCCAGCCGCCGGTGAGTTCCGCCAGCTCGAGGTCCCGCCCGACCATCACCGACTCCGCTTCGGCGGGAATGCCCCGCAGTCCCAGCGTCGTGGAGACCAGTCCCTCGTGGATGACCCCGCCGGCGCTCAAGGCCGGATCCTCCGCATGTTGGATCAGCGGACGACCAAACGTCTTCGCATACTCGAGCGCCCGACGCATCAGGAGGCTGTCGGCCAGCGGCTTGCCGTCGTCGGAGAGCGCCACGCACCCGGCATCAAACAGCTCGCCGAAGTCGGTCAGCTCCTTGCCCAGCTGGCCCTGGGTGAGGGCCCCGATGGGCCGCACGTCCACCAGCCCCACCCGCTTGGCCTCTTGCGCCACCCACTCCACCGCGCCCCCGTGGTCAATCACCGGCTGGGTGTTCGGCATCGGGCAGACCGCGACAAACCCGCCCCGCGCGGCGGCCCGCGAGCCGGTCTCAATTGTTTCTTTGTCCTCGCGGCCTGGCTGCCGAAAATGCACATGGAGGTCCACAAACCCTGGCAGCACAAGCATTCCCGCAGCCTCCACAACCGGGATCCCGTTGCGGGCCGGAATCGAAAACTCGAGAGCGGCAATCAGACCATCTTCAATCAACACGTCGAAGCGACCCTCGCGTTTCGCCGCGGGATCGATGACCGTCCCACCTTTGATCAACAGTTGTTGGGTCATCTTCTGGTTCCACTCTTAGCGGTCAGCTATCAGCAGCCAGCAATCAGCTAAATAACAGCTGACTGCCGATTGCTGATCGCTAACCACGTTCTTCAAGTTCTTCAACTTTCACCGAGCCCGACACGAGGTACAAGACTGCCATCCGCACGGCCAACCCGTTGGTCACTTGATCCAGGATGACGGAGTGCGGGCCGTCGGCGACGCTGGAATCCAGCTCCACCCCGCGGTTCACCGGACCCGGATGCATGATGAGGACCTCCGGCTTGGCCTGGCGCAGGCGGTCGCGATCGATGCCGTACCGCAGGCGGTACTCCCGCAGACTCGGCACCAGGAGCGCTTCCTGCCGCTCATGCTGGATGCGCAGGAGCATCAAGACATCCGCCCCCCGAATCGCCTCCGTGACCTCATAGGTCACCTGCACCCCCAGTTGGTCGATCTGCGTGGGCATCATGGTCGGCGGCCCGCAGACCGTCACCTGGGCCCCGAGCTTGGTCAGGCCCCAGATGTCGGAGCGGGCGACCCGCGAGTGGGCGATGTCTCCGATGATCGAGACGCGCAATCCGTCGATGCGGCCTTTCTTCTCCTGAATCGTCAGCAGGTCCAGCAGGGCCTGGGTGGGGTGCTCGTGCGCCCCGTCGCCGGCGTTGATGACCGAGGCGTACGCGTGCTTGGCGACCAGGTGCGGGACGCCGGCGGCGGCGTGGCGGATGACGATGATATCGATCTTCAGCGCTTCGAGGTTCCGGATGGTATCCAGGACCGTCTCTCCCTTAGTGATGCTGGAGGAGTCGGTGGCGATATTCACAATGTCGGCGGAGAGCCGCTTGGCCGCGAGCTCAAACGACGTGCGCGTGCGCGTGCTGGGTTCGAAGAAGAGGTTGACCACCGTCTTGCCGCGCAGGGCCGGCACCTTTTTGATGGGCCGCAGGGAAATTTCTCGAAACGACTCGGCGGTTGTCAACAACAGGCGGATTTCCTCCGCGGACAACTCCCGCAGCCCCAGCAGATCTTTCTTGGTCCACTGCGCGGTCTGCGCGGTGGCGGACGAGGTCGTGGTGTCAGGCATCCGTGGGCTCCTCGATGACGACCGCATCGTGTCCGTCAAGCTCCTGCAACCGCACGTCCACCCGTTGGGTGAGGCTGGTCGGAACGTTCTTCCCCACATAATCGGCTCGAATGGGCAGCTCCCGGTGGCCCCGGTCGACCAGCACCGCCAGCTGGATGGCGGTGGGGCGGCCCAAATCGATCAACGCATCCATCGCGGCCCGGATCGTGCGGCCGGTGAACAGGACGTCGTCCACCAGGACCAGCCGCAGGTCGGTGACGTCGAAGGCGATCTCGGTGCTATGGACGATGGGGTTGTGCGCGATGCGCGAGAGGTCATCCCGGTAGAGCGTGATGTCCAGCACGCCCACCGGCACCGCCCGTCGTTCAATCGCCTCGATCTCGGCGGCAATCCGCGCGGCCAGCACCGCCCCCCGCGTGCGGATGCCGATCAGGGCGATCCCTTCGGTCCCCTTGTTGCGTTCGATAATCTCGTGCGTGATGCGCACGAGGGCTCGCCGCAGCGCCTCGGCATCCAGCAGCTTGGACTTCTCTCGAAATGTGCTCGTGGGAACAATGTCCATGGTCGGCTCCAGGCAACAAAAAAGCCCCACCCCTTATGGGCAGAGCTGACGTTTCAATTGAGCAAGACAGTTCGTGTGCATATCCCTTTCCCGCCTCACAGGACGGGCCTTAAAGGTGAACGACGTTATGAATAGTATAGAGACTTACTGCGTGCACGTCAAGCCAAAATTCATCCCCTCTTGTGTTCCCACTGTTTCATCAGGCATACTCCTGGGTAGTTGCATCCTCTTGACACGCCGGAGGATCCGACGAGCCGCCACACCTACTGTATGACAGGGCCCCTTGAACCACGTTGTGGTCAGGGCGGGGCGGCCACGCTGCCGAACCAGGAAATGCCTGCTCCGGATTTTTTGTCTCCTGAAATCGTGAGCGTGGTTCACAACATACGCCCCGGGTCACGTAATACGAACGTGGTGCTAACGCGTTGCGTATCCTCTATGATGGAAGTCTGCTAAGGAGGCCTCGGCGCATCATGGGGAAACTCGCAGGGATCCGTGTCATCCTCGTCGGTCTGCTCGCAGGGTTGCTGATCAACGACACTCGCCCGTCAATCCAGCCGCTGGCTTCCGTAGGGTCATCGCCCCAAGCTGCTGGCAGTCAAGGGGTCGAGCCATTCGCTCGCCTTCCCTTGGCGTTTGTCGAGAATCGCGGGCAATGGAAGACCCCCGCACGATTCGTCGCTCGCAAAGGGTCTGTGGTGGCGGGAGCCGAGCCGAACGCGATCACGCTCAACCTGCAAGAGCGCCCAATCGGGACCCGTGCCACCGGGGTCATGGTCCGCCTGGCTTTTGTTGGGTCCTCCCCGTCCACGAAACTCGAAGGTGGAGCCCGGCAGCCCGGCACACAGAATTTCTTTTTTGGCAATGACGCGGCGAAGTGGCACACGGAGCTCCCGAGCTACGGATCCGTGTACTATCACGCTCTCTACGAAGGGGTAGACCTGCATCTTCGGGAAGCCAGCGCCCGCCTCGAATACGATCTGCGGCTTGCGCCAGGCGCAGATTTGCGCCAAGTCGCCATCCGGACTGACGGGGTCGAGCGGCTCCGCCTCGCTTCAGACGGCACGTTGGTCATGCACACAGCGTTGGGGCCAATCCGTCAACCAGTCCCCATCACATGGTATGAACTGCCCTCGGGAGAGCGCCGGTTCGTGGAAGCCCGGTTCCGTTTGCTTGGTCACCACGCGTATGGCTTCGAAGTCCCGCACCGCGACATGCACCTCGCGTTGGTCATCGATCCGGGACTCGAGTGGTCGACCTTCTTGGGCGGCTCAAACATGGAAGACACACCCAAACTTGCGCTCGACAAGTCCGGGGATGTCGTCATGACGGGGTGGACGAGGTCCCTGGACTTCCCGACCACGCCGGGGGCTTACGACACGACGTTTAGCGGCGGGCTCTTCTGGGATACCTTCGTGGTCCGGCTCAGCCACGACGGCACCACCTTGCTCTACGCGACGTTCCTCGGAGGCTCCAGCCACGATACCAGTTTTGCGATCGCCCTCACCGACACGGGGGAGGTTGTAGTCGGGGGAGCGACCTCTTCCGCAAACTTCCCCACGACACCAGGCGCCTACGACACGACGCTCCAGAGCGGGGGAGGCACTGATGCGTTCGTCGCCCGCCTGAACTCCACGGGCAATCAGCTCCTGTACTCCACATACCTCGGAGGAACCTCCCATACCGACGTCGTACAGGCGATCGCCATCGATGCGACGGGCGCCGCGATCATCGGCGGCGTGACCTATGCGACCGACTTTCCCACCACGCCGGGAGCCTATGATCCCTTCGGCGATCCAGAGGCGAGCGACGCCTTCATCGCCCGCCTACGGATGCAGGGCACCGGCCCGAGCGACCTCGCCTACTCGACGTACCTGGGAGGCAACTTGTCGGATGATCGCGTCAATGCCCTGGCGCTCGACCGCACAGGCAGTGTGGTCATTGCTGGTGAGACGGGCGGCATCGGCCTGTTGCCCACCACGCCGGGAGCCTATGATCCCAGCTACAACGGAGGCTGGGATGCCTTCGTGGCCCGTTTGCGTCTTGACGGAACGGGGCCAAACGATCTCCTCTACTTGACCTACCTCGGCGGCGTTGGCTACGATTTTGCCACGGCGTTGGCCGTGGGCCGTTCAGGCGCCGTGACAGTGGCCGGGTATACATTCGTCCCTGGAGGAACGCCCCCCGTCAACGATTTTCCTACCACGCCCGGAGCCTATGACACGACGACCGCCGTTCACCAGCGGGCGTTCATCGCCCGCCTGAACCTCGAGGGAAATGGAGGAAATGATCTGCTTTACTCGACCTTCTTCGGGGGCAAGGTCCTGGTGACTGATTATGAAGTCACGCGTGCCACGGCGTTGGCGGTCGACCTGTCGGGTGCGGTCGTCCTCACCGGCTGGACCGCGGCACCGGACTTTCCCGTCACCCCAGGAGCCGCCGACACGACCTATAATGGAGGCGTAACGTCCCCGTATAGCGATGCCTTCGTCACCCGCCTCCGCCTGGACAAGACCCTGCCGCCGGCTCAGCAGTTGCTCTACTCCATGTTCTTGGGCGGGGCATCGACCGACGTAGCGTATGCTCTAGCCCTCGATGGCACCAATGCGGCCACCGTGGTGGGCTCAACCGCGTCGGCAAACTTTCCTGTAACCCCTGGCGTGTACGACCCCACCTACGGCGGGGGCGATTTGCCCTCGGCGTTCGGTGGCGATATCTTCGTGACCCGCGTTGATCTGCTCCCTGCAGGAGTTGCGAAGTACGGCGCGTCCACGCCGGCCTGCGGCCCCATCGCGATTGGCGTCACCAGCTTTCCGCAGGCCGGCAATGCGGACTTCGCCATCACCTGTGCTGGCGCCCCAAGCAACGCCTCAGGATACGTGGCGATGTCGACCGGCCGGGATGCGGTTGGCACCACAATCAAGGGAGCCACGTTGTACGTCGGTCTCGGCCCAGATCAGCAGGTGTATTGGATCCCCGTCACAGCCGACGCAACAGGCTACGCCCAACTTCCCCTCGATCTGTCCGGGGTGGCCGCGGGCACACAAGGGTTTGTCCAGTTTGCTTGGTTCAATACCCCAACGTGTGGGGGGATTGGAACGTTCAGCGCCAGCAACGCGCTCGAGATCACCGTCCAGCCCTAGGGACCTCAGGTGTTGCACGAAAAGGCGGCCTCTCCCCATGCCTTCTCTTCCACGGCGACCCGGATCAGGGCCCCGCGAGCCTCACGGTCACGGCCTCCCTCCGCGACCAGTAAAAAAATTCGTCCCCCGCTTGCATTTCTCTGACTCGATCAGGCATACTCCTTTGGTTGAGTCAATTTGACAACTGAACATCCCTGACGAAACGCCACACCCGGAGCAATCCGGGGCCGGGAAGCTACGGGCTCCACCACGGGCTTTCAATCTGGTGGGCCGCCGAGCCGCCGAACCAGGAGAACTTGGTTCGGCGGCTTTTTTGTTCCCCAATTCATAATTTGATTTATAAACATTCGATGATAGTAAGATGAAAGAGGAGGTAAGTAAAATGTCCATGCGGCGCGTTGCGCAGCTGTTGGTTATGGCGCTGTTGACGATGCCCTTCGCCAGTGCCGGGTACGCCTCGGTCCCCTCTCCGGTTGGCGAGATCTGGCTCGACGCGTCCTCGTACAGCCCTTCGGCAGGTGAGGTGGTGTTCTTGACAGTCGATATCCACTCCCCGAAACCTGGTCAACCCGTCGGCATCTTCGTCACCGCTACCCCGCCGGCACCGGACGGAACCCTCAGCGGGTTGACGTCACTCGGACTCGGCAGGACGAACTCGGCGGGCCTCTATTCCCTGCGTCGCGAGATCCCCAGCGGACAGGTCGGCGCTCAGGTCTACCTCATCGCCTACGCCATCGTGAACGGTCAGCTCATGGAAAGCAACAAGCAGACCCTGGTCGTCACACCGCGCAATGCGGATGCCGCCTGGATCGTGACGCCCTCCACCTATTGCGAGGTCCAGCCGAACGGCGCCTGCGTGCCAACGGCAAGCTCTTCGCCCATCAATGAGGCCTACCAACAGGCGACGGCCGGCGATCTGATCGTGGTTGAGGACGGGCTCTATCAACCTGTCACCCTGACCAAACCGGAGGGGTGTCACAGCGAGACCGGGCCGATGATCTGGATCAAGGCCCGCCACCATGGGCACGATTATGCCAGCCAAGGCTCTGCGGCCTGGCCGGCCGTCATCCAACGCCATATCGGGTCGGGCTCCGACACGCTGCTGCTCAAAGAGCGCACCTGTTGGACGGCGGTGGTGGGACTGTGGGTTCAGGCGTCCGATCGCTCCGGCGTCTTTTTCTTCAAATTCTACGAGGATGACGTGCCCTATGACCACACGTGGTTCCTCGACACGGTGATCGACGGCGAATGGGACCGGTACACCGGCACCGGCTTCAAGGCGAAATGGGGCGTGCTCGCCCATGGGCTGGAACACTTCCGCTGGATCGGCGGCGCGGTGGTCCGAATCAACCATGAGCACGCGTTCTATCTCCACAACACCACGGCCGAGATGGAGATGTGGAACGTGCTAGCCAGGCACAACGGACGGACCGCGCTGCAAATGGTCGCCCGGTCGAACGAGGGCCCCATGGGCACCGGGGACGTGCGGCTCATGAATGTCAAGGCGGTCGACAACGGGCTCGCGGATAACTGCAAGGGCGCCTCGGCCTATAGCTTCCACGGCCGCAACGACCACCACATTTTGCTGGACCATGCGAAATACGAAGCGGGCTTTGATGAGGCGCTCAACGCGGCCACGGGATGTGACGGGACGGGCGCGGTGGTGAGCTACAGCGGGAATTACACCGATGGAATTCCCAATGGGCCGATTTGGATCCGCCGATCGGTCTTTGAAATCCAGGATGGGTTCGGGGATCGGGACTTGGTCGACATCGACAAGACACCCAGCCTCACGGTGGAGGACTCCCTCCTGAAATCCGGCGACCGGAAGGCGCTGGTGATCCAACAGGACACGGAAGCGCACTGTCTGGATGCCAACGCCACGGTGTACGGGGCTCCCAACGACGATACGAAGGCCTACGGGGTGACGTATCAAAACTACGCCACGATGCTGAGCGCCATCGGAGAATGCGCCCCATAAACACTGCTGCCGGCCGACAGGCAGCCTGGATTCGACTCCTGGTGTCCGCATGCACCAGCGTCCTCGTGGTGCCGCTGGCGCGCGCCGAGGACTCTGGAATCGTATCCGTCCCGCTCATCGTACAGGAAATTCTCCCATCCGGAACCAGCGGGTTCGACCGCACCGCCGCCGGGGCGACGTTCGGCATGCCGTTTCCCGACGGCCAGGTGCCTATTCTCAACGAACGCCCGGCACTAGGGATTACCGGCCCCAGTGCCCGTTGGCAATTCCGCACGCTGGAGACATGGCCAAGCGGCTATGTGAAATGGGTCTTGGTGGATGTGCAGGCCGATGTCCCCGCCAATAGCCTCAACACCGCCCTAACGATCATCCCGGGACCTGGACAGTCCGGGCAAGCGGCCCTGGCTTCAGAAACGGCCGCCTTCATTACCCTCGATACCGGACCAGGAGGGCTCATTGCGCAGATCAGCAAAAACGACTTCGACGTGTTCCACCAAGTCTGGGTAGACGGCGTCGAGATTGTCCCTGCCGGCGAAAGTTTGGGCATTGTGGGTACCGACCCGGCCGGGCTCCTCATCGTCCCTAAGCCTGGCACCGTAACGGTGGTCATCGAGGAGAACGGGCCCGCACGGGCGGTCGTGCGCGCGGATGGCACACTGCACACGCTCACGGGCGTTGACCTGTTGGATTTCACCTGCCGCCTGATCGCGCACGCTGGCAGCAAGGACGTGCAGGTGGACTTCACCGTGCGCAACGCGAATATCAATCGGCCGCAGCATGTCGCCGTCGACAGCGTGAATCTTGTCGTGCACGTGAAGACCGGCGGCAATGCCACCGCTCAGATCTCGCGCCACGACAACGGCATCGAGACGATACCGCTCGCAAGCGGGGACTACGCGTATCTCCACCAGGCGCAGAGTTCGGCCTACACCTACAACGCCGTGGACGTGATGTATGGTCAGGACGGCTATGAGATCGTGAAGACGATCAATAACATCCCAACCATGCTCTGGCCGCTGGGCGACAAGACCAAATATCCCAAACACGCCTACGCGGAACTGACCGGGGACAACGGCGGTGTGACGATGAGCTACCGGTTCATGCCCTTCCAGGCACCAGCCTCGCTGGAGCTCTCTGGAAGCGGCGACGTCGTGGCCGGTCTATTCTCCTCGCGCCACACGCCGGGGAAGGTCTGGACGTTCAACTGGCGCCAGCACGAGAGCCGCACGGCGGTGTTCTCCTTCCACCGGGCGGCGGAACCACCGGCGCTCGTGGCTATGGCGCTGGACCTGCCCGTCGCCGGCCGCGCCGCGGACTATCTGCAGTATGACCGTGCGGGCGTGCTGCCCTACCGGCTGGTCACCATCGCCCAGCAGAACCAGGCCTACGCGGCCATGGGACTGAACTACAGCGCGGGCACGCAAAACGACCTGCAGACCGTCATGCGCTGGCTGTACGCAGCGCAGGGTGGCGGATTTAACAACCATGACAGCATCGAGCGGCGACTCGGCGGCGAGTGGCTGCGCCAGGGCCACGGGGGCCAGTATCTAACCGCGCTCGATCTTGCGCTCTACAAGAGCGAGTGGCAGATTCTGCGCAGCGACAACTTTCTCGACATCAACGATCCAGGCGCTGCCAACCCCGCGCTGAAAAAGAATGGGGGGTACGAGGGGGATTTCAGTCACCGCTACCGTGACGGCATCATCCTCGCCTATTACCTGACCGGCGATGAGCGCTTGCGTGACGCACTCTTCGATGAAGCGGAGATCCTGAACCACTACGTGGACTCGCCCTACGATCGCCCCATGTATTCAACCTTCCGTGCCGTCACGCGCGTCGCCGAATTCACGGGCGATCCGGACGGCTTGCTGCGGGCGAAACTCAAGTCGAGCCTCCAGTATTTCTGCAACAAGCTGCTCAACATCAACACCACGCTGTACAACGGCTGGGGCTGGGAGGCGCTTCCGGATCAAGGCAGCCGCCGCTACTACACCAACAACGTCGGGTTCACGAACGTGGGACCGCCCGACTACTACTTCAACCGCGGCTTCTTCGCCGCCAGCCTTGGCCCGATTGCCTTCTACCATGCGGCGCGTTGGCTCGGCCTAAGCGATCCGGTCGGCGCGCTCGCGCGCGGCCGCATGCGCGATCTTGCCTTCTACGCGCGCAACGAACTGTACCCGTACCAGCCCAATCCCTTTGATCGCTGGCTCGTCTACGACTACGGCGTCAACACGCAGACGGCCTACACCCTTGAGTACTCGGACGCCCACCCGCTGTCGCTGGGACTCGGCGAGGCCTTCCTCGATTCCGGAGACGACTCCTATCTCGAAAAGGCGGTCGAACAATTGCAAGCGGCCGCCGTGCATGAGAACGCCCTCTCCGAGATGGGATCGCGCCTCGACGTGCAGCACTTCATCCGAATCTATCTGGATTACCTGCAGCCATCCACGCCGCCCCCCGGCCCCACACTCCAATTCTACGGTACCGCCACACCCTCCTGCATAGGCAGCAGCGTCATTGGCGTCGGCCCGGCGCTGCAATCCAACCCGGGGTTTGTAGCCATCACGGTCTCCAAGGCCCCGCCGAACAGCGCGGGCTTTCTCCTGCTCTCAACGGCATCGGCCTCGAAATCCATCAAAGGTGCCACGGTGCTCGTCGATGTCAGCCCGAACGCAGCCTCGTTGGCGATTCCCGTGGCCTCGACCGCCGGGGGCTATGCGGAATTCGCAGTGGACCCCGCCACCGTGTTGCCCTCCGGGCTGGCCCGTTATGCCCAGTACGTGTTTAAGAATACCGCCTGCGGCAGCCCCTCAACTTGGAGTGCGAGCAATGGCCTCTCGATCATACAACCCTAACCACCATTTCACGCTGACGAGCCTGTTCCTGGTAGTGCTAGCCGTGTCCCCCACACTGGCGCTAGGGGCGGACTATTCGTACGACGCCAAATTCGAGCCGCCCACCGAGGAGGATGGCACGGCGCACGTGCTCCATGGCGTTGGGCCGTGGCAGGCGTATCCGTGGGGCAATCCCGCCTACGAAGCGGTGACCACCGCGACCCCGCCCGCGTCCTCGGAAAGTTTCTTTACGCTCGGGGACACGAAACGGCCGTGGGATCAGACCTTAACACAACTCCACGCCTTCCTGGACGCCGAGCTTGCGAAAGGACGCATTCCTCGTCTTGGCGTGGCGCTGCATGACAACTCGACGGATGTTGAGGTCGCCATCGACCAGCTCGTTCCCACCGGAGTCTATGACGCCCGCATTCACGACCTGGGAAAGCTCTTCGCCGCGTATGGGTACCCGCTGTTTTTGCGGATTGGGTTTGAATTCAACGGGGATTGGAACGGCTACCACCCCTATGACTATCCGAAGGCGTTCCAATACATCGTGGAGAAATTTCGAGGAGACGGAGCGTTTAACGTCGCTACCTCCTGGTGCGGTGAAGCCGCGGCGCCGGCGGATTTCGGCGAGCAAAACAGCAGCGGGGAATGGAAATGGTATCCGGGGGACGACGCGGTGGATTGGGCGTGTATGGACGTCTTCAACCACCTCGACTTCCAGGACCCGAGCAACGGGGTCAAGCCGCCCAAAAATTACCAGAACGTCCTGGCGTTTCTCGCCTTCGCTGAATCTCGGCAGAAACCGGTCAGCCTCGATGAAACCTCAGCGGTTGACGTCGACATCACCGCGGAGCCTGCTGACGGAGTGAACGACTGGGCGGTGTGGTTCGCGCCATTTTTTTCGTTTATCACCACCCACCCGATCATTAAAAGCTTCAACTACACCAACGGCGATTGGACGAAAGTCGCCGCGCAACCGGACTGGCTCAACGCCAATATCGCAACCAACGCCGTCATCACCGCGAACTACGTGCAGGAGCTGCAGGACCCGCGCTACCTCAATGCCGGGCAGGAATCCCTGGTCCAACTGCACGACTACCTCGCCTACGCGCCAGGCGTCCACCCGTTTGGGTCAGCAACGGCCTCCTGCGCAGGCAGCCCGACGATCGGCGTCAGCGGAATTCCCAAGGCGGGGAACGCCTTCGCCATCCTTGGCGCGAACGCCCCTCCGAACGCCAAGGGCTACCTCATCATCTCGGATCTCGCGGATGAGGCCGGCACGATGTTGAAAAAATCGGTGCTCTATGTCGGGACCGGCCTGGGCGCTCAAGTTTCTTGGATCCCGGTGATGGCCGATGGGGCTGGGAAGATCTCCCTAGCGCTCGACGCTGGGGCGGTGCCTCCTGGCACCCTGGCCTACGCCCAGTTCGCGTGGCCCAACACAGCCTGCGGGAGCCCTAAGACCTGGAACGCCAGCGCGGCGCTGGAGATCGTCACGCTGCAGCCGTAGGCGCGCTCTACTCGTTCTCCAGAGGCCCCACTGGCGTCCGCAGGGTTTTCTTCGGCAGGAGCGATTCGCCTTCGGCATCAGCCTCTTCGAGCTCGCTGATCCCCGCGCAAATCCCCCGTTTCGACGCTCTCACGAACTCAACGAGATGCGTAACTTCCGGCGTGCGGCACTCGCGTGCAATCGCTTCCAACGCATTGGAGACATTCAACTCAGACCGATAGAGGAGTTTATAGGCGCGTTTGATTTCTTCGCGCACCGCTGCGGAGAAGCCCGCACGGCGTAAACCCACCACATTGAGCCCTTGCACGACGGCGGGACGCCCTCCGCAGAGCATGTAGGGCGGGACGTCCTTGTTGATGGCTGAGAGCGCGCTGATCATCGCCAACCTCCCCACCCGCGTGAACTGATGGAGCCCCACCATCCCAGACAGAAACGCCCCATCCTCGATGACACAGTACCCAGTGAGACTGGCGAGGTTGACGAGGACCACCTTGCTGCCGATCTGGCAGTTGTGGGCGATGTGGGCGTTGGCCATGAAGAAGTTGTCATCGCCGATGAGCGTCGAGGAGCCGGCTTTGGTCCCCCGGTGGATGGTGACGTATTCGCGAATCGTGTTGTTGTTGCCGAGCTTCGTGTAGGTGGGCTCGCCTGTAAAGGCCAGGTCCTGGGGGAGATGCCCGACGACGGCGCCCATGTGGAGTTGGTTGCCGTCGCCCAGCGTCGTGCCCGGCCCTACGTAGACGTTCATCCAGAGCTTATTGCGGTTGCCGAGGACCACGCCCCCTTCCAGCACGCAGCCGGGGCCGATTTCGTTGCCCTCGCCAAGTTGGGCGTTCTTGCCGATGGTCGCGCTGGGATGGATGGTATTCATTGCGGATTACGGATTGCGCCTGCCTGCCCCTCGAAACGCCGGGCGGGCAGGGATTGCGGATTAAAAACGACCACAAACTCCCCGCGCGGCGGATGCTGCTCAAAATGCTTCAGCACGTCGCTCACGTTCCCTCGATGGACTTCTTCAAATAGTTTCGTCAGTTCTCTCGCACAGGCCATCTGAACATCACCAAGAACCTCCCGTATGCCGTTGAGGGTTTTCAGCAGCCGGTGGGGTGATTCGTAGAGCACTACCGTCCGCGATTCGCCCTTGAGCGCCTCTAATCGTTTGCGGCGAGCCCCTGGTTTCGGCGGCAAAAATCCTTCGAACACAAACCGATCCGTCGGCAATCCGGACAACACCAACCCGCCGATAAGCGCGGCTGGGCCCGGGATCCAGCTCACCGGGATCTGTTCCTCGATCGCCCGGTGCACTAGCCACCAGCCGGGGTCGCTGACCAGCGGCGTGCCGCCGTCGGACACCAGCGCGATCGACTGCCCTTGCTTCAGTCGGTCGATTAACCCAGGCGTCTGCTGGCGTTCGTTGTGGTCGTGCAGGCTCGCCAGCGGCTTCTCGATGCCGTAATGCTTCAGGAGCTTGCCGGTTTGGCGCGTGTCCTCGCAGGCGATCAGGTCAACGCCTTTCAGCGTCTCCAGCGCGCGCAGCGTGATATCGCCAAGATTGCCAATCGGCGTTGCCACAACCCATAGGGTTCCGCTCATCCATTAATCGACGTTGGCTAGTTTTTGCGTCTGAAAAACGGTGTTGCGTCATAAAAATTCATCGCATGATTTCTGGTTTCCAGTCCACAATTGGCCCCTCCGCTTTCCATCGAGCCTCGCCTTGCAGTTCAGGTCTAAAACTTGAATCGAACAGCTCGAAAGCTCCTTTCGGACATACCATCACCCACAGTCTTGGCGCAAAAACCCACCACAATAATCTGAGGAATTTGTACTTATAGTGTTTCCTCGACCAATAAATTATTACTTCTTCATCCTGGCCTATCGTTCTTTCTTTGAAAGCCAGCCACAGATGTACAAAATCCATCTTGTGGCATATAAACCCTGTTGCTCTTTCGGGTAGTTTCTTGCACTCGATGGTAACAGACGCATATGGTACATAACCCAACCCCTGGGACCCATGACTAATAACTTTCCCGCCTTTAACAGAATGTAGGAAAGGCCGAAAGTCAATCACCAGACAGGGCTCTCCATCGATTACGCTCCACTGCTTATCTCTTAATAGCGTAATCTCTGATTTCTTCTCAGTCATGGTTGAGGCGTATGCCAGCAAGGTATTTACTCCACCGTTACGCTTTTGGCGAGGTTCGGCGATCGGTCATGTTACTTGCGCTTGGCTTTGCGTACCCGGAGTGGACGTAGCTGTTCTAGGTCGGCTTGATCTTGGGGGCGCCCCGAATGCTCTTTGTTGCGGATGAGGTCGCTGCGTCCAATGAAGGTCGCCCTCGCTTTCCCATATCGTCCCCTCTCTCGATGTTGCCAAGCCTCCTTGAACGTCACGCCCCCGATTTCGGTAATGAGATCAACGCGGACCGGCTCATAGCCAAGCTGGATGAATCTGCCCGGCCGCACAAAGTCCTCCGGCGTTAATTTCAACCCGCCAAAGCCGAACACGTTCAGCGCGGCGACGATTTTCCGGCCGTTCTCGATCGAGGGCTCCACCCAGATATCCATGTCTTTGGTGTAGCGCGGGCGCGCATGGAAGGCGACGGCGTAGGCCCCGACGATGCAGTAGCGAACGCGGTGCTTATTGAACAATCGTAATAACTCTTCGAAGTCTCGTTCCGCCATTCGTCTTTTTCATTTTTCGGGCGATCCGACGAAGAAAATCCACCGTCTCCACGCGCTCCTTGCGGGACATGGTACGGTAGTACCGCTGCTCAAACCGCTCCGCGTCTTCAAACGACGTGGCCTTATGCACCCAGACTTTTTTCATCCCCTTACTCCACCGTTACGCTTTTCGCGAGATTAGGCGGCTGGTCGATGTCGCACTTGTTCAGTTTCGCGATATGGTACGCCAGCAACTGCAGCGGGATGGCATTGACGATGGGCGAGAACAGCTCCTCGGTCTTGGGCACGGTGATGAGCCCGCCTTTCGCGTGCCTGGCGATCTCGCGGTTTCCCTGCGAGGCAATGACGATGCACTCGCCTTTCCGGGCCCGCACTTCCTCGATGTTGGACACGATCTTGTCATACACCGGCGAATCCGTCGCGATAAACACGACGGGCCACCCCTTGCGAATCAGCGAAATCGGTCCGTGCTTCATTTCGCCCGCCGCGTAGCCCTCGGCGTGGATGAGCGGGCAGATCTCTTTGAGCTTCAAGGCCCCTTCCAGCGCCGACGGATAGTTATAGCGCCGCCCCAGATAATAGAAGTTTCTGGCCGAGGCAAACCGCTTGGCGATCTGCTTGGCAAGACGCTCGGTTGTCAGCGCGCGTTCGACGACCTCTGGTAATTGCGCCAACCCCCTGAGGAGGGCGTGGAGCCGCTCGCCGGACACCTGCCCTCTGGCTTTGGCGAGGAACAGCGTCAGCAGCAACAAGGCCGTCAACTGGGAGGTGTAGGCTTTGGTGGAGGCTACCGCGATTTCCGGTCCGGCATGGGTGTAGATGACGGCGTCGGATTCGCGGGCAATGGAGGACCCCATGACGTTGCAAATGGCCAGGACCTTCGCCCCCTGTTCCTTGGCCAAGCGCAGGCCGGCCAGCGTGTCGGCCGTCTCGCCCGATTGGGTAATCGCCAGCACGGTGGTCTGGCGGTCCACCATCGCCCCGCGGTAGCGGAACTCGCTAGCCACATCCACGTCGACGGGAAGCTTGGCGAGTTCTTCCAACATGTACTCGCCGACCAACCCGGCGTGGTAGGCGGTGCCGCAGCCAATAATGACCATCCGCTCGGCCCGGCTGAGTTGGTTCAAAAACGCCGTCGTGCGCCGGTCGAACGCCACCGCATCGGCCGAGGGAGCCAGCCGATTGAGCAGCGTCTGCTCAATCGCTGTGGGCTGTTCGTGAATCTCCTTGAGCATGAAGTGGGCATGCCCGTCCCTCTTGGCGGAGGAGAGGTCCCAGCTAACGACGGAGGGCTTGCGGGACACGAGTGTGCCCGCCAAGGTCATGATCCGAGCACCTGCAGCGTCCAGCTCCACGGCCTCGCCGTCGTTGAGGTATACCACCCGCCGCGTCCTGGCCAGCACCGCCGGCACGTCGCTGGCGAGCAGCGACTCCCCCTTGCCCAATCCCACAATCAGCGGGCTGCCGGAGCGCGCGGCGTAGAGATGCTGGGGGTCCTGCTGGGCGATGAGCCCGATGGCGTAGGAGCCGCGCAGCTCCTTGAGCGCGGCCAGAAAGGCCTCGCGCAGCGGCAGGCGTTTGGCGTGTTCCTCCACCAGATGCGCGATGACTTCCGTGTCGGTCTTCGAGCGGAAGCGATGGCCCTGGCGGCTCAGGCGCGCTTTCAGATCGGCGTAATTCTCGATGATGCCGTTGTGGACCAGCGCCAAGCGCCCGTTGCAATCGACGTGGGGATGCGCGTTGACTTCGGACGGTTCGCCGTGCGTCGCCCACCGGGTATGCCCGATCGCCACGCGTCCGTCCAAGGGGCGCTGCCGGATGGCGGCCACGAGCTCTTTAAGTTTGCCCGCGCGCTTGCGCACCGCAAGCCCCGTGCCGTTCAGGACCGCCACGCCCGCCGAATCATAGCCGCGATACTCAAGACGGGCCAGGGCTTCCAGGAGCGTCTGCACCCCCGGCGTCTTCCCGACATAGCCCACAATGCCGCACATGCTGCTCGCTCCGCTCGCAGAGTGATTAGTGATTAGTGAAAAACATCAATAACGCGCCATCGCTTAGCGGCGCCGCCGATAGACAATCTCACCCGCCACGAGAGTCATGGACACGCGAAACCGTTTGTCGAACACGACCACATCCGCCTGCTTGCCGTCCTCCAACGAGCCCAGCTGGTCTGCCCGGCCGATGAGCTTGGCTGGATTGAGGCTCGCCATGCGGACGGCCTCCGGCAACGGCACCTTGCCGAACACCGTCGCGTTGCGCACCGCCTGGATCAGCGATAGGCGGCTGCCGGCCAGCATGCCGGCTTTCGTATAATAGGCGCCGCGCTTGGCGGACGCCTGCAGACGGCGGTGGTGATGCTTGATGGAATCCGTTACCAGGATGATGCCCCGCACGCCCTTGCAACGGAGCAGCATCTGAAACGCGATGGGGTCCACGTGCACGCCGTCGAGAATCACCATCGCCGCAAGCCGGTCGTCCGTCAGGACCTCGCCCAGCAATCCCGGGTCGCGGTGGTGCAGCGGACGCATTCCGTTGAAGACGTGCGTCACGGCTGTGGCACCGGCCGTGACCGCCCGCTGCGTGACGGTGGCGTCGGCGTCGCTGTGGCCCAACGACACCGTCACCCCGTGCCGCGCACACCAGCGGATCGCCTCAAGCCCCTTCGGGAGCTCCGGCGCGATGGTCAGCAACGTGAGGTGGCCATCGGCATGGTGCACGAGCTGGCGAAGCTCCCGGCTGGTTGGCGACCGCAGCCACCGGCTGGCCAGCGCCCCCGCCCTGAAGGGGTTAAGGAATGGTCCCTCCAGATGAAGCCCGAGACAGCGCGCACCGGGCTGGGCCGCAGGCGCTTGCACGCGAACCACATCATTCACCAGCAGCTCCGGCGGCTCAGGGCCAAGGGTCGCCAGGAAGCCGGTGGTGCCCCCGCGTACGACGTCATGGGCGACCACGGCGGGGTCCCCCCAGATATGCAGGTCGATGAAGCCGGGCGCCACGAACTGCCCGCGCACATTCAGCCGTCTGTCCCCTCGAGGAGCGCCTGTGCGGATCGCAACCAGCCGTCCCTCTCGAATTCCCACCGCACCGCGCACCACACGGGTAGGAGTAACCAATTGTGCGTTGGTCAGCCACGTCGTTGCGCGCTGTTTTAAGCTTCCCATTGTTGGTGCTAAACTCCACTTCGTCGCAGCAACGCGCTCATGAGCCGTGCTCCCTTCGATTCCCCACGCGTCTTTGCCGTACACAGAAAACTGGTGTCCCCAGGGGGAATCGAACCCCCATCGAGAGCTCGAAAGGCTCTTGTCCTAGCCATTAGACGATGGGGACACGATTGGCAATCCGCGATCTGCGAGACGCTTACTTCTTCTTGCGCTTGGCTGCCGCGGCTGCTTTTGGCCTCGATTTCGCTGTTGGCGCAGGCGCCTGGGCTTTTTTCTGCTCGTTCGCCGCTGGACCCGCCTCGGCCTCTGGAGCTTCCTGCGGCGTTGGCCCCGTCGTCTGTTGCTCGGCGTCGACGGTTTTCTCCGCCTCGTCTTCGTCCTTCGGGGCCACGCGGGCGACCGACGCGACGGCGTCCTTGCCCTTGATGCTGATCAACCGCACGCCTTGCGTCGCGCGGCCGGTCAGGCGGACATCCTTGACCGGCGAGCGGACCATCATGCCCTCATGCGTGATCAGCATGACCTCGTCGCGGTCAGTCACCGTCTTCGCCCCCACGACATGGCCGTTTTTCGGCGTGACCTTCATGTTGATGATCCCCTTACCGCCGCGACTCTGCAATCGGTAGTCCTCAAACGGGCTGCGCTTGCCAAAACCCAGCGCGGTGACAGTCAGCACATCGGCCTTGGGATTCACCAGCGCCATCGCCACGACCTCGTCTTTCTTGTCCAGACGCATGCCCCGCACGCCGCGGGCCGAGCGGCCGACTTCCCGCGCCTGGTCTTCTCGGAACCGGATGGCTTTGCCCAGTTTCGTCACCAAGAGCAGCTCGGCCGCCCCATCGGTGATTTTGGCCTCGATCAGCGCATCGTTTGGCTCAAGCGTGATGGCAATGATGCCCCCTTTGCGCGGATTCGAATAGGCGTCCAGCGTGGTTTTCTTGACGGTCCCCTGCTTGGTGGCCATAATCAAAAACCTCTCAGGAGTAAAGGTCTTCACGGGCACAAACGCCGAGAGCCGTTCGTCTTTCTGCAGCGACAGTAAATTGGCGATCGCCGTGCCGCGCGCGTAGCGGCTGGCCTGCGGCACCTCGTGGACCTTGAGCCAGTAGCAGCGACCCATATTCGTGAAGAACATCAGCGTTTCGTGGGTCGTGGCGACGAACAGGTGCTCCACGAAATCTTCTTCCTGGGTTTCCATCGCCGTAACCCCGACGCCACCCCGCCGCTGCTTGCGGTAGGTGGAAATCAGCAAGCGCTTGATGTAGCCGCGGTGGCTGATGGTGATGACCACGTCCTCTTCAGCAATGAGGTCTTCAATCTGTAGATCTTGGATCTCGCCGACGATTTGGGTTCTCCGCTCGTCGGCAAACCGCTTCCTGAGGTCCTGGAGCTCCCCCTTGATGACTTCCAGCACTTTCGGCTCGCTCTTCAGGAGCATCTCGTAGTAGGCTATTCGTTTGATCAGCTCCAGATACTCGGCCTCGATCTTCTCGCGTTCCAGGGCGGTGAGGCGCTGGAGCTGCATCTCCAAGATCGCCTGGGCCTGCTTCTCGCTGAGGTCGAATTTCTCGACGAGCGCCTCCTTGGCGTCCTGGGGGCTCTTGGACTGCCGGATCGTCTTAATGATCGCGTCGAGATGCGCCAGGGCCTTCTTGAGGCCTTCGAGGATATGGGCCCGCTCCTGGGCCTTGCGAAGCTCAAACTTCGTGCGGCGGATGACGATGTCCTTGCGGTGGTCGATGAACGCCTGGAGCATCTGCTTCAGCCCCAGCACGCGCGGCCGCCCGTCCACGAGAGCCAGCATGATGATGCCGAACGTCGTCTCCAGCTGCGTATGCTTATAGAGCTGGTTCAGGACGACCTGGTCATTGGCATCGCGCTTGAGCTCGATCATCACCCGCATCCCATCCTTGTCGGACTCGTCGCGCAGATCGGAAATGCCCTCCAACTGCTTGTCCTGGACGAGCCGCGCAATGGTTTCCAGGAGGGTGGCCTTGTTCACCTGATACGGCAGCTCCGCCACGATCAGCGCCTGGCGGTTGCCCTTGAGCTGCTCCACCTGCACCTTGGCCCGGATGCGCAAGCTTCCGCGTCCGCTCGCGTAGGCGTCCTTGATGCCGTCGCGGCCGCAGATGATCGCCCCCGTCGGGAAATCCGGGCCGCGGACGAGTTTCATCAGCCCGGTTAGCTCGAGGTCCGGCGCGTCGATCAGCTCGCAGAGCGCATCGACGATCTCCCCGAGGTTGTGCGGCGGGATGTTGGTCGCCATCCCAACGGCGATCCCGCTGGAGCCGTTCACCAGGAGGTTGGGCAGCTTGGCCGGCAGGACTTTCGGTTCGGTGAGCGACCCATCGAAGTTGGGCGCCATATCGACCGTGTCTTTGTCAAGGTCGGCCAGCAGCTCCATGGCGATCGCCTGCAGCCGCGCTTCCGTATAGCGGTAGGCGGCCGCCGCGTCCCCATCCACGCTGCCGTAGTTGCCTTGCCCGTCGACGAGGGGATAGCGGAGGCTGAAATCCTGCACCATGCGCACAAGCGTGTCGTAGACCGCCATGTCCCCATGCGGATGATACTTTGCCAAGACTTCCCCAACAACCGCCGCGCATTTCTTATACGGGCGCCCAGGCACAAGATTCAACCCTTGCATCGCATAGAGGATGCGGCGGTGCACGGGCTTGAGTCCGTCGCGCACGTCGGGCAGCGCCCGCCCGACGATGACGCTCATCGCGTAGGAGAGGTACGAATCCTTAATTTCCTCTTCGATGTCCCGCGGGATGATTTTTTCGCCGAGTGTATACATTGTGTGATTACACTGATTTTAAAATGCGATTACACGGATTATCCGCTTCAATCTGTGAAATCATTTGAACATCTTCGGAATCCCTCTAGATGTCCAGGTTCTTGACTTCCAACGCGTGCTCCTCAATAAATTGCTTACGCGGCTCGACGGCCTCGCCCATCAGCGTGGTGAACATCCGTTCGGCTTCCACCGCATCTTCCGAGACGACTTTCAGGATCGTGCGCTTCGCCGGGTCCATCGTAGTCTCCCACAATTGCGTCGGGTTCATCTCCCCAAGCCCCTTGTAGCGCTGGATCGTCATCCCCGAGCGCCCGTCGGCCTCGATGGCCTGCAGCACGGCGCGCAGACCACCGAGCGCCTGTTGCTGTTTCTCCTCCACCAACTTGAAGGCCAGCTTGGAATCGACGGGGAAATATTCTTCCAGCGACAGGTCCCATTTCTTAAGCTTGTCGCTCAGCTCCTGGATCTCGGGAGCCTCGAAGAGCTCCACGAACTGCGCCTTGGCGTTGGCCGAGGCCTTCTCGAGCTCTTCGAGATTCAACTCATAGCGCTGGGTCAATTTAGCGAGCTCCTTGTCGTCGAACAGGAAGTGTTCCTCGCCGTCCATCCGTAGGAAGTACAGCGGCAGCCCCTTCTTCTTGTCCTGCTGCCGGAAGTAAGCCGCTAGGTCGATGCGATGGCGCCCGATGCCCTTGGTCAGCGCCTCCAACTCCGCCAAGACCCGCAGCAACTCTAGCAAGGTTTTGTCTTTGAAGCTGCGCTTGCTTTTGAGGTGGACCAGCTCCTTACCTTCGGAGCCAAGCTCCAGGAGCATGTTCGACATCTGAGCATCGGTCTCGATGTATTCCTCGCGCTTGCCCCGCTTGATCTTGTACAGCGGCGGCTGCGCGATGTAGATGTGGCCCTGCTCCAACAGCTGCGGCATCTGGCGGTAGAACAGCGTCAGCAGTAGCGTGCGGATATGCGACCCATCAATATCCGCGTCGGCCATGATGATCACTTTGTGGTAGCGCAGGTTCGCGAGGTTGAATTCGCTGCCCACCCCGCAGCCCAGGGCCGTGATGATGGTGCGGATCTCGTCGTTGGTCAGGATCTTTTCCAGCCGCGCCTTTTCCACGTTGAGGATCTTGCCCTTGATCGGCAGGATCGCCTGAAAGCGGCGGTCGCGGCCCTGCTTGGCCGAGCCGCCGGCGGAGTCTCCCTCGACGATGTAGACTTCGCACAGCGCCGCGTCGCGCTCGGAGCAGTCGGCGAGCTTGCCAGGCAAGGCGCTTGACTCCAGCAGCCCCTTGCGGCGGACCAGATCCCGTTCGTGGCGCGCCCGCTCGCGCGCCCGCGCCTCGATGAGACATTTATCCGCGATCTTGTTGGCGATCGACGGATGCTCCTCGAAATACGTCGAGAGCCGTTCGTTCGCGACCGAGGCGACGACGCCTTCGACCTCGGGGCTGCCGAGCTTCGCCTTCGTCTGACCTTCGAACTGCGGCTGCGGCACCTTGACGCTGACGACCGCGGTGATGCCCGCGCGCGCGTCCTCGCCTTCAAGGGTCAAGCTGTCCCCTTTGAAGAGGTTCTTGGCCTTGCAGTACTGGTTGATGGTCCGCGTCAGCGCCGACTTGAAGCCCGACAGGTGGGTGCCGCCATCGGCGGTATTGATGTTGTTGGCGAAAGAAAAGAGGTGTTCGGTGAAGCTTTCGGTGTACTGGAGAGCGATCTCTACCCCGACGTGCTCCCGCGTGTCCTCGAAGCTGATCACGCCGTGCAGCGGATTCTTGGATTTGTTGAGGTGCTCGACGAACTCCTTGATGCCTCCGGTGAACTGGAACCGCGCCTCTTTCTTGCTGCGCTCGTCGTGCAGCTCGATGATGAGCCCTTTGTTCAGGAAGGCCAGCTCCCGCAAGCGCGTGACCAGCGTATCGTAGTTACAGGCGATCCCGCCCTTGAAGATCTCCTTGTCGGGTTTGAAGGTGATGCGCGTGCCTGTGCCGGTCGCCTTGCCCATGAGCGTCATCGGCGCGACCGGCTTGCCGCGGGCGAAGCGCTGGCGGTAGACTTTCCCGTCCCGGCGCACCTCCGCCTCCAGCCACTCCGAGAGGCCGTTGACGACGGAGACGCCGACGCCGTGCAACCCGCCCGCGACTTTGTAGGTGCGGTTGTCGAACTTGCCGCCCGCGTGTAGCTTGGTCAGGACGACTTCCAGCGCGGACTTTTTTTCCGTCTTGTGCAGGTCCACCGGGATGCCGCGCCCATCGTCGATGACGGTCACGGAATTGTCCTGCTGGATCGTCACCGCGATCGCCTTGCAGAAGCCGGCCATCGCCTCGTCGATGGAGTTGTCCACCACCTCCTCCACCAGATGGTGCAACCCCCTGGTGCTGGTGTCGCCGATGTACATCGCCGGCCGCCGCCGGACGGCCTCCAGCCCTTCCAGCACCTGAATGGCGCTGGCGTCATAGGCCCCGGCCGGTTGGGCGCCAGGGGTTACGCGCGGGACGGTCTTCGGCTGTTTGGCTGAGCGTTTGGCCATCGAACTCCCTCAAGCTGTTCGTATCCGCCGCGGAGCCGTCGTGCCAGCGTCCGCGGGCGCGTCAAGGTGTGCCGGAGGCTTCCGTCGCGCAAGAGCAGTCGGCTGCGAACGCCGCGCCGCCTTAGGCTGAGGACGGCCACCAGTTCCGTGTCACGGAACGCCTCCTGACGATCCACAAGATATCCCATGTCGTACAGAGAGTTCGGATTAAGGCTTGCCGTCGTTCACTACATCCAAAATCCGCAATGCGCAACCCGCAAGGGTTACAGCTCCCCGGCCCGGACGACGATGTCCTCAATCGGCTCCCCCCCGGCCGCTTCCTTGAGAGCCTTGAGCAGCCTCGGCTTCTCGAGGCTCAGCACAAAGCTCGCCCCCGGTTCGTCGGTCTGGACATACAGCGTCCCACGGCTCATCCGCACCGGCTTCGTATGCCCGGCGAGATCCTTGCCCACCACGCGCGCCCACCGCCGCTGGAGCTGCTCAATGGCCCGCTGGCGTTCGGCTGCCTGGCGGATGACGTTGGGGATCAGCTCCCGGATCGGCTTGGGCATGGCGTGCGGTGGCTGGTGGGTTAATTGAGCTTCATCGCCATGACGAGATACAGTAACTGCGGCAAGCGGATGGCGGCTCGATCATAGGGTGGGCCGTCGACGGGCCCCCCGACGGCTCTCGGCGGTGCCGCAAACTCAATGGTGACCTCAGCGGCGTCCAAGACCTTCAACACATCCAGCCAGTAGGCCGGGTTAAATCCGATGGTCATGGCCTCGCCCGTATAGCTCGCCGGCAACTCTTCCTGCGCGCTGCCCAGTTCCGGGGATTCCTTGGAGACGATGACACGGTCTTTGGCGAGGTCAAAGACGACCGCTTGGGAGGTCGCGGTGGTCATGAGGCTGGCACGCCGGATGGCGCTGGCGAGTTGGGCGCGGTCGCAGGTCATGGTGATGCGAGACGGCTCCGGGATCGCGCTTTCGTATTGAGGAAACTGCCCATCGATGAGTCGGCTGATGATGGTCACCTCGCCAAACCGAAACACCACCTGGTTGTCTTTCAGTGGGGCGATGGTCACGGGGTCTTCCCCGGTGTCGTCCAATAGGCGGCCAAGCTCGCGGACGGCCTTGGCCGGCACCACCACGCGCGTGGCCTCTGGGGCGGTGCCTCCCTGAACCGGTGCGCTGGCGACGGCCAGCCGGCGGCCATCGGCGGCGGCGAGTGTCACCGCGCCGTTGGCGAGCTGGAGGAGGGTGCCGTTTAAGACAAATCGCGTTTCCTCCAAGGACATCGCAAAGGCGGTTTGAGTGATGAGTTGCTTCAGGCTGGGTTGAGAAATCGTCACCGTATGGGTTTGTTCCACCGCCGGAAACACCGGAAAATCTTCTGGCGGCAAGCCATGCAGGCGGAAGCGGCTTGCCCCGCACGACAAGGTGGCGGTGTAGTTCTTTTTCGCCTCCACCGTCACCGGCTCCTCGGGGAGCTCGCGAACAATGGTCGCCAGCCGCCTCGCCGGCAACGTCACCGCCCCCTGCTCTGGCTGCCCGATCATGGGCAAGCGGTATTGCACACCCACATCCAGGTCGGTTGCCGTGAGCACTAATTCCCGTTCGGTGGTTTCTAGGAGGATGTTCGCCAAAATCGGCAACGCGCTCCGATCATTGACGGCCCTTTCGACGGTTTGAAGGCTTTTTAACAGGCGGGGCTGTTCAATGGTTATCCGCATGGGGGAACTCCTCTTACTATTCTTTTATATAGAAAGAAATACCCGTTAGTCGTCATCGTTGTAGGGGCTGTTGAGAGTGTGCGGTTGTGGGGTTACGTGCGTTATCCTTCTTTTGAATTTGTGGTTGTGATGAGCTGGGTTAAGTGGTCGATGAGGCGCTTCTTGTGGATATCCTGTGCCATTTCCCGCGTAACTTTTCCAATCGCATGGAGGACAGTGCTGTGGTCTCGTCCGCCGAAGGCCCGCCCGATCTCCGGCAACGAGGACTCTGTGAGCGTGCGGCAGAGATACATCGCCAGCTGTCGCGGATGCAGGATCGACCGCTGGCGACGGGCGCTCCGCAGATCTTCGGGGGACACGTGGAAGTACGCGCCGACCCGTCGCTGGATTACGTCAAGGGTGACGCGAGCCCCGACCTCACGGGCCATGTCTTTGAGAACCTCGCGGGCGACCTCCGCCGACAGCGGCTTGGAAAAAAACCGGCTGTAGGCGACGACGCGGATCAGCGCCCCCTCGAGCTCCCGGATATTGGCGGTGATCTGTGCAGCGATGAAGTTAGTCACTTCATCGGGGACCGCGATGGCGGCCTCCTCGGCTTTCTTGCGCAGGATCGCAATGCGCGTTTCGAGGTCCGGCGGTTGGATATCGGTGACCAACCCCCACTCAAACCGGGAGACCAGCCGCTCCTCCAGGCCGTCGATGTCTTTGGGGGGGCGGTCGCTGGAGATGACAATCTGCCGGTGGGCGTCATACAGCGTGTTGAACGTGTGGAAAAACTCTTCCTGGGTGGATTCTTTGCCGGCGATGAATTGGATGTCGTCGACCAGTAAGATGTCAACCGTTCGGTAGCGGTCGCGGAACCTCGCCGTCGTTTTGGTCTGGATGGAGGAGATGAGGTCGTTGGTGAACTGTTCACTGGAGAGGTAGCAGACCTTGGTCCTCCCGCCCCGCTTGGCCAGCGTGTGGCCGATGGCTTGCATCAGATGGGTCTTGCCCAGCCCCACCCCGCCGTAGATGCACAGGGGGTTATAGGCCTTGGCGGGCGATTCGGCGACGGCCAGCGACGCGGCGTGCGCGAACCGATTGCTGGGCCCGACGACAAAATGGTCGAACGTAAACTTCGGATTAAGGGAGCCGGGCTGCGCGCCCGGCTCTTCCGCCCCAGCGCCGTCGGGCGACGCAGCAACCGACACGGCCCGCCCGCGCTCGGGAGCTCTCGTTCCCGACGGGGCGTCGAGGATCTGCACGCGCCGGCCTTCAGCGACTTGTTGCAAGCGATCCTGATAGTGCGCGAGCACCCATTCACGAAAGAACGGATTCGGAGCTTCGAGCACGACGGTCTCGTCTGAGAGCGATGCCAGGCGAAGCGGCGCAATCCATCGCCCGAAGGCCTCCTCCCCCAGGCCCGTCCGCAGATTTTCCACAGCTTTCAACCACTCAAAGGGCATGTTTTGCACAGTTTCCACACCTTTTGCACAGGGGGCGGATGCCTTTGGAGACAGACACCAGCGCATTATAACAACCCGGCCGCCAAGCCACAAGCCCCCACGCCTATTGGCGGCGTCGTTCGACGCGGCGCACCCACGGCGTTCTTTCACACGAAAGCGCCCGGCCCAGGGGTGCGGGAGCAAGTCCTGCCGTTGGAGACGTTCCGTTCCGTGTCAAGCCACGATCAGCGTCGAGAGGCGCTGCGGTTGAGGACGCAGAGGCAAACAAAGGCTTGCTTCGCCATACGGGAATCCGTATAATAGCATGCCTTGCGGTCTTCGCACAGAGAAAAATCGGCGGGTGTCACCGGTGCGTGCCGGCGTTGTGAGCGCGTAGCGGGCGCCCGCAGGTTTCAGCGGCGTACCTCATGAAAAAACACCTGCGACCAACCTCCAACCGGCGGCGGCTACGCGTCCACGGATTCCTCAAACGGATGCGCAGGCGCGGCGGGCAGCAGACGCTCAATCGTCGTCGACGGAAAGGCCGCTGGCAACTTGCCCCCGTCTAATTGGCGCTACCCTTCCTCCGCGTGAACGGCTTCGACGCACCCAACAGTTTCGCGCCATCCATCGACAAGGCGCGTGGGTCCGCGCGCGCCGTCTGGCGCTCGGAACGCTGCCGAACGGCCTTCCCGTTACTCGCATCGGAATCCGCGCCAGACGCGGCGCGTTTGCGACGGCGGTCGCCCGCAATCACGCGAAACGGCAGATCCGAGACATCTATCAACGCCACAAGGCCCGGCTGCGACAAGGCCGGGATTTGGTGGTGGTCCTCCAACGCGCAGACGCTTCGGCCTTCGACGAACTCGAAACCGACTTTTTAACCTTATGCCGACGCGCCGGACTTCTCTCGCCGTGACACTCGCGGGGCTCGCCATCTATGGATATCGTAAATTAATGAGCCGATTGATGTTACCAGCATGCAGGTTTGTGCCGTCGTGCTCGGTTTACGCCGAAGGGTGTCTGCACAAATACGGCTTCTTAGTTGGTCTTCGGTTCATCGTGCGGCGTCTCCTCCGGTGCCATCCGTTTGCGCGCGGAGGAATTGACCAGGTCCCATGATCCTACCACCTGTCCTATCCGCCGCAGGCGGATTCCCGTGTCAGACCACAAGCGTCGGCCCTGCGGACCGAAGACAGGTAGTGGGATGAATCAGAGCGACCAGCAACATCGGGTATGGATCGCCTCCATTTTATCGGCGGCAATCATGCTGTTGTATATGCAGGTGCTGAGCCGACAGGCGGACTCGTCCAAAGCCAGGCAATCACAAGCTCAATTGCAACAGTTAGTCGCACAGAATCTTACAATTCATAAACCAGCCGTCATCGTGCCTCAGCTGACGGCGCACGAAGATCTTATTGAGCTGGAATCAACACAGTTGTTGCTCAGAGTTGGTGTGACATCGGCCGTGGTGCATGAAATCGTCCTGAAGAATTTCACCACGATCTCGACCAAAGAACCGCTAGAGTTTGGCCGGACCTATCCGGTCCTTGCAGTCGGCCTAGGACAAGGTTTGCAATCGTGGAAGCTGAGCCAGCGTTCATCGGCCGCTGCCACATGGACCCAAGACGACGAGGCAGGAGTTTCCAGACAACTCACCGTTGAGCTCGCCCCACAGTCCCCGACGTTCTCTGTCGAACTCAGGGGTGAGAACCATTCGCTGCAACCAGCCAGCCTCCAAGCGAGGGTCGTTTCTTCCTGGGGACGGAGCGACGCCTCATCGGGTCGTGGGAGTATTCTCGAAACGGTCATTCTCACGAAGAAGCAGCAGCCGTGGCAACGCCTGTATTTGCGCTACTTCAGCGGCACCTCTCCCAGGATCGTTCCACGTGGAACGCTGTTGCTGACACAGGCTGAGCGGTATTTTTGCCAAGCCGTCAAGCCACAGGAGGCAGCGACGGCAACCATTCTCGCCGCTCCTGAGCCAGGAAAAACCACCGCAGCGTCGTTGGAGTCGGCGCTGGAGGCCAAACCAGGGGAGCTGGCGCGAACACGGTTTGATGTCTACGTCGGACCGAGAGACTTCTTCAAGCTTCGAGACGCGGGATTCGCCGAGGCGTTTCCTATCGGGATTCTCGGCCGCATTGGGCTTGTGCTGATGCTGTTCCTTAAAGGCATCGCGTCGTTGACGCATAACTATGGCGTGGCGATTGTGCTGCTCTCCCTCACCGTGACGCTGGTCTTGTCGCCATTCACGATGATGAGCGTCCGCTCCATGAAAAAAATGCAGGAACTCCAACCGAAGCTCCAGCACCTCAAGAACAAACACAAAAGCGACCCCCAACGGATGAACAAGGAATCGTTCGCGCTCTTTCGAGAGCATCGCGTCAGCCCACTCGGCGGGTGCCTGCCGCTCCTGCTTTCGCTGCCGATTTTCTTTGCCATCTGGTCGGCAATCTCCCATGTGATTGAATTGCGCGGTGAACATTTCCTGTGGATCAAGGACTTGTCGCTTCCAGACAAATTGGCGACGTTGCCGTTCGGGATGGAACTGAATATCCTGCCGGTCATTATGGCCGGAGCCATGTTCCTTCAAACCAAGATCTCCCAAGGCAACATGCCGCAAGCAGACTCAAACCCAACGGCTCGCGCGATGTCAGGCCCAATGATGCCGGTGCTATTTGGCTTCATGTTCTACCAGCTTCCATCAGGACTCGTGCTCTATTGGCTCATGAACAGCCTTGCCACCATTGCCGTCTATCGCATCGCAAAGACGTAATCTGAACGCACAGGTTATGCACAGAAGTGGAAAAACCTCGATTTTCTCTTGATTTCCGTTCTGTAGAAGATACAATTAAACAACGTTGAAGATAGGGCAGACCGTTCCACGTGGAACATTTTCCAATGGCGAGCTAATGTCGGCCAAAGCTATTGCGATCTGCAATCAGAAGGGTGGCGTTGGGAAATCGGCAACGGCCGTGAACCTCGGTGCCTATCTTGCTTCTGCAGGGAAAAAAGTGCTCCTCGTCGACTTGGACCCACAAGGAAACGCTACAATATCTTGTGGGATAGTGAGAAGCCACTTAGCAAAGACATTGTATGAGTCGCTGATCGAAGGAGTTCCAGTTGAGCAAGTGATTGTGCCAGCGTCTGTTAGTGGACTCGACGTGTTGCCGTCAAGCATCGATCTGGCTGGAGCCGATATGAAATTATCGCAACTATCTGATAGAGAGATGGTTCTGAAGAGGCTCTGTGACCCACTACGAAATGTCTACGACACGATCCTGTTCGACTGTCCTCCGTCACTGGGGTTGCTGACCGTCAATGCGTTGGTCGCAGCGGATTGCGTGCTGATCCCGGTCCAGTGTGAATATTTGGCGCTGGAGGGACTCAACACCCTGATGCAGGCCATCGGCTTGGTAAAAACCGGGTTGAATCAAAGCCTCGAGGTCGGCGGGATCGTCCTGACCATGGCCGATATGCGCGCCAACCTGACTCGGGAGGTGGCCGAGGAAGTCAAGCGGTTCTTCAAAGACCTGGTCTTCGACACTCAGATTCCGCGCAACGTGCGGCTGGCCGAGTGCCCGAGTTTCGGCAAACCGATTTGTCAGTACGACCCGAGCTCAAGCGGGGCGGTGGCGTATGAGCTGCTGGCCAAAGAAGTCTCGGCGAAGGTCTTGGAGCGACACCTGCCGGCGCAGACCGAACTGGTGTAGGACCGTGGAGGGCGCATCGTGATGGAACGGCGACTGGGAAAAGGGTTGGCGCAGATTATCGAGACATCCATGCCGGCGGCCGAAAGCCTGGTCATGTTGCGGACGGAGCAGATCCGCCCGTGTCGGTACCAGCCACGGCAGGACATGAAACCGGGGGCGCTGGAGGAATTGAAAGCGTCGATCAAACGGCGCGGCATCATTCAACCCGTCGTCGTGCGGCCCATCGCCCATGGGATCTATGAGTTGGTCGCCGGCGAGCGGCGCTGGAAGGCGGCGCAGCAGCTGGGCCTCGCCGAAATCCCGGCCATCATCAAAGCGCTGACGGACCAGGAAACCCTGGAGTGCTCGATCATCGAGAATCTCCAGCGGGAGGAGCTGAATCCGATCGAAGCGGCGCGCGCGTTTGCGCGGCTGCTGGAGGAATTCCACTATACGCAGGAACAGCTGGCCGAGTCCGTCGGGAAAGACCGCAGCAGCATCGCGAACGCGCTACGGTTGTTGAAACTGCCGGAGGAAATCCAGCAGGCGCTCCGCGACGGGGCCATCAGCGCCGGGCACGCCAAGGCGCTGCTCGGCGTCGAGCCGGCCGTGAAGCAACTGGACGTGTTCCGCCAGGCGGTCGCGCAGCATCTCTCCGTGCGGCAGCTCGAGGAGCTGACGGCGCGGTGGCAGCCCAGGTCGGCGCGCCGCCGCAAGGCGCTGGACCCGCAGGCCAAGGCGCTGGAGAGCGAGCTGCGGCAATGGTTGGGGACGAAGGTGCTGTTCGCGCCGCGCAAGCGGGGCGGGCGGATTGTCATCGAGTATTTCTCGTCGGAGGATCTGGCGCGGATTCTGCAGGCGCTGGGCCTACCGACGCGCAGCTGAGCGCCACGGCGGGATGAGCGAGCAGGCCCCGCCCGTTGGGGTGACCGGTCCGTTTTTGAAGTGACGACGCCATGAAACGCCGACGAGGTTCCGCGAACGAAGCCAGCAGGCTCGCCAAACGGGCGGGGCAGGCGACGCTGGTGCTGATCAAACCGGACGCGATCCAGCGCGGCCTGACCGGCCACGTGCTGGCGCGGCTGGACGAGGCCCGGCTTTCGATGATCGGCGCGAAGATCGTGCGCGTGACGCGGGCGCTGGCGGAGGAACATTATGACGCGCTGCGCGACAAGCCGTTTTTCCCAGACCTCATCCGCCACCTCTGCGGGGAACTCCACGGCGTGGATCACGTCCTGGCCTTCGTGTACGCGGGGCCCGGCGCGATCGCGAAGGTCCGGCAGCTGGCCGGGGCCACGAATCCCGAAGCGGCCGAGCCGGCGTCGATTCGCGGAGCGTTCGGCCGCATGACGACCGGCGGCATCATGGAGAACGTACTCCACGCCTCCTCCGACGAACAGGAGGCGGTGCGGGAAATCGCGCTGTGGTTTCGGCCCGAGGAGCTCCTCCGTCCCGTGCCGTTTTTGACGTCGGGGGCAGTGGGCCGTTCACCGAAGGGGACGAGATGATCCTCCCACCTGTCTTGCGGCGCCGACGGCGCCGCACAGGCGGCGGGATCAACTTCAGCCAGCCTGTAGCTGGCAGACAGGTGGGGGGATGATCCAAAGCATGACGGGCTATAGCCGCGCGATGCGGCCTACGCCGTTCGGCGCGGTGACGGTGGAGATCCGCAGCACCAATCACCGGTATCTGGAAGTGACGCAGCGCCTGCCGAACGGCTTGGCGGAGCTGGAAGGCAGCGTCACGGAGCTTGTCAAGCGGCACATCCAGCGGGGCCGGGTGGACGTCACGGTCACCGTCCACGCCGAGCGGGCGCCGGCGAAGCGTGTGGTGTTGGATGAGGCGCTGGCCCGGGACTACGTCGGGCGGCTCCTGGCCCTCAAGGGACGCCTCGGGATGAAGGGCCGCGTGACGCTGGAGCAGGTGTTGACGTTGCCGCAGGTGGTCGGCGTCACGGACGATCCGCGCGCCCACCAGCGCATGGTGCCCCCCATCCGCGAGACGGTGCAGACCGCCGTCCGCCAGTTGCTGGCGATGCGGCGGCTCGAGGGGCGGCGGCTGGTGCGTGATCTGCAGGCGCAGGTGCGGCTGATTCAGCAGCGCGTGGTGGCGATCCGCCGCCGGCTGCCGAAGAGCCAAGCGCAGCAGCACCAGCGGCTCCGCGGGCGGCTCACGCAGCTCATGGGCGACAACGCGACGGTGACGACCGGCCAGATTCAAGAAGCGCTGGCCCTCCTGAAAGAGGTGGACATCCACGAGGAGCTCGTGCGCCTGGAGAGCCATGGAGCACATCTGCGCCAGCTCCTCGGCGACCAAGGACCCGTCGGCAAGAAGCTGGATTTCATCGCCCAGGAACTGACGCGGGAAGTCAACACCATCGGCGCCAAGGCCAACGACGCGGTGATCGCCAGGGACGTTGTTGAGATGAAGGAGGCGATCGAAAAGATCCGCGAGCAGGCGCAGAACCTCGAATAAATGAAAAGGGACAGTAAGCACTAGAGCAATAAGCACTAAGAGGGAGCCCTGAACTGGTTTCCGTGACTTGAGCGCTCCGTAGTGCTTAGTGCTACTCTGCGGGTTTCAGTCATACTGCTTAGTGCCTATTGCGTATTGCTAACGATGGGGTCTCCGGTCCTGAATGTGGGGTTTGACAACGCCGTGATGGTCTCACGGGTTGTCGCCGTCGTGGCGGCTGACCCGCTCCCGATTAAGCGCCTGCGCGAGACGGCGCTGCGCCACGGCAAGCTCGTGGATGCGACCAACGGCCGGCGCACGCGGACGGTCATCATCACGGACTCCGATCATATCGTGCTGTCGAGTCTGCAGCTCGAGACGGTGGTTCAGCGGCTCGCCGAAGCCGTGGGGCC
>OBEQ012806185.1_pt1 | contig 41091 bp, 35 predicted proteins | sample 1670901 | NCBI WGS metagenome assembly OBEQ01 (sample SAMEA104232315, study PRJEB22302) | groundwater metagenome | biome: forest; feature: aquifer; material: groundwater | place: USA | collected 2011-08-07 | depth 5.4 m
AGGGTATCGGCCGCCAATCGGGTAGGGGCAAACAGAAAATCGGAGAAGAGATCCGTGATGAATCGGTTTATTTCTTCGGGCATCGTACGGTCATAGCTTCTCAAGCCCGCCTCAACATGCCCGATATGCATGTCAATGCGCGTGTAATCCCTGGTGGTCAAAAGCTTCGAAACGGTCAACGCGCCCGCCAATACCGTATTGGTGTCTCCCTGAACCAAAATAATCTTTGGCATCTCTTTAAGCAAGATCTTCTCTATCTTGATCAGCATTCTCCCCGTGTGGTCCGCCTGCATCGTCACCCCTCTTGATCGGATGCCCAAACGATACCTCGGTTCCGGCAGACGAAGCTCTTTAAAAAAAAGCCTGTCCATGGCATACGAATAGTGCTGGCCTGTGTGAATAATGAAATAGTTTTTATTGAGCCGCTCGAGATAACGGATGATCGGGCTCAGTTTAATTATTTCTGGGCGCGTTCCCAGAATAATTGCTATCTTACGATTTTGAACCATAGAGGCCTTATATGAAATGGTTAATGTTGAGAGGTCTCTTGCACACCACAAATTCATCATGCATCCAAAGCGCCTGAATCCCAAACATCGTTGACCAGGCGTTCCAATGGTTCCGCATCAAGCCGTCGGTCGCAAACCCATAAACAAACCCTCCCGCCGGTTGCTGGAAAAGCGATAAATGCCCCCGGATGCCTCGTAGGGTCGGCAGGTATTTCTTGATCCTTTGAGAATCCAAGGCGTAAAGAATCGAGCCGATGCGAAGCGTTTGGCCCACAATGTCACTGCGCTCATGGTGAGAGAACGAACCCTTTTCATAGATGGACGATACCGAGCCGTCATTTGAAACTCCGCGGAGCATCCACTGAAAACCTTTTGCGGCAGCTTCCAAATAACGGCGACGGTTCAATTTGACCGCTCCGTACAAAAGCCCCTCCAACGTGTAAGCGTGAGGATGTAAATGCGTGCTTCGGTCCTTTCGACTCGTGACGAACCTCCCATCCTTTTCTTGAGTTTTCATGACGGTATCCAATAATTGCCCCGCTAACTTTTTATAATTTTCGTCGTTCGTGACCTCGTAATAGTCTATGAAAAGCAGCGCCAATTTCGCGTGAAAACTCCCGCCCTGATCAGACCACTTATCAAAATCTTCGCTGCATCGTTTCTTCTGGGAATCGTAATACGCCTCGTAAGTGCCGTCTTTGCGTTTCATGACGGTGACCAAAAATTCTAAAATTTTTTGTACGGATTGCAAACAATGAGGGTCTTTGGATGTTTTGAAAAACTGCAACAGACCATAACCCACCATCGCCGCATCAAAAGAATACACACGCCCAAAATAAAAACAATAGTTGGGAGATACATAGTGGTTTACCAAATATAAACGTGTCTTGACCCCTCCCTCTTTGAGAAGCGCGTTACGCATCAGCCATCCGGCGGCCAACCGCGCATGCCGAACGAATTTTGCATCGGGATGGATCCGGTGTAAAAACATCCAAGCGGATAGCGCGTATCCGGTGATCTCAGAATAGAGAAAGGGATAGATCTTCTTATCCGGTTCGTACCAAGCGGCGACGCCGCCACGAAGTTTTTTATCCGCGCTTACATTTTGTATGCCCGAGCGTAAAAGCCACAGGGAAGCCGAAGAAATCGCCTGAATCGATTCACGCGAGGAGGCGGCTGTTTTACCAGCGGATTTTATCATAGACGGATCGGGTGACTTTCAAACTAAACCGGGAATGAGGGTCGTGTAGAACGATCTGTTTCTGAGATTCCGACTGTATTTTCAGACGCCTTCCCTTGGGTGAGACGAAACCCACCAATTTTGCCGGCACGCCATAGACGAGACCATAATCCGGGACCTCTCTCGACACGAGCGATGCCGCGCCCACCATCGCAAAACGGCCGATATTGACTTCGGAGAGAATACAGGCATTTGCCCCGATCGAGGCCCCTTTTCTGACAAACCAGCGCAACCCCTTCATTTTTCTGATGGCATTGGCTCGTGGCGCCGGATCATTCGTGAAACAAACCCCTGGCCCTATGAAACAATCGTTCTCGACTTTCAAGTTTCGATAAAGGAGGGCCTTGTTGTGAATATTGACCCTGTCTCCGACTTTCACACCCTCATCGATATAAACCCCATTGCCTATCACGCAATCTTTCCCGATCACCGCACCTTCCCTCACCTGTGCAAACGCCCATATTTTCGTCCCGGTTCCAATCTTGGCCTTGGGCGAAACAATCGCTTTTGGATGGATGAAAAATTTTTTCTTCATCGCCAATGCTCCTTCGCCCATTCGATATTGGCCTTGAGGCCGTCCTCAAAGGAGAATCGAGGTTTCCAGCCAAATAATTTCTTTGCTAAACGATTGTCGCAAACCAATCGCTGAACCTCCGACGCGCGCCTGCCGATAGACACAATAGGAGAGCCGCTCTTAGAAAATTCCTTTACCAGTTCCGCCGTCTTCTTGATAGACACATCCTTTCCGGTTCCAAAATTAACGGCCTGCCCGACGGCCTTTGGGTGACGGCCCATCAAAAGAAAGCCCTCGATCATATCTTCCACATAAGTAAAATCACGGCTCTGGCGCCCATCCCCGTGCACCGTCAAGGGCTTACCTTCCAGTGCCAATCGGATAAATTTCGGAATGACGTCATACGTGTGTCTTGGCCCAAAGGTATTAAAAGGACGAATGATTGAAATCGGCAAATGATACGTATTGAAATAAGAATGGGCCGTTCGATCCGCGGCGGCTTTAGAAGCGGCGTAGGGCGAGGAGGGATTCATGGGGTGCGTTTCGTCGATCGGCGCATATTGCGCGGTTCCATAAATTTCGCTTGAAGAGGTACAAACGATTCGTTTCGTTTTTGGAAGTTTTCTGACGGCTTCCAGCACATTGATCGTCCCCCAAAGATTGCTCTCCATCACCTCACGCGGATGCTCAAAAGAATTGGGAACATAGGCGTCGGCGGCCAAATGAAAAATAATGTCGGGTTTGTTTTTTCGAATCAGCTCGACCGCATCTTGGCTGGCAATATTCCCCGTAAGAATATCGTCAAACGTTTGTTCAAGCGGCGCTAAATTCTTCAAGGTATAAAGCACCGTGCCGGTGATGGAATTACCCCGAATGTAGATCGACACTCTGGCGCCTTCTCGAATTAACCGTTCGGTTAAGTGCGAACCCATAAAACCGTCCGCGCCGGTCACCAGCACGCGCAAACCTCTCCAACGATGTTTCATGTTTTCGCTCCGTTTTTCAAATTCAATTCCCATTGTTTGGCAAGCCGTATGAATTCATAGTAGGCGCTTAAGATACTAAATAGGACGCCTTCCATGCCATCTAACACGGCCGCTTTGATGAATACAAGCCGGAAAAATAAAAAAAGCGGCCTGCGCTTCATTTGCCCAAGATCCACCGGGCGCCCCTCCCGCCGCAATGTTTCCGCTTCTAAAAATGCGTAGGTATTAAGTTTCTTCATGTATTCCGAAATCCTATCCGTCGAATAATGTAAAAGCGGCTCTTTCAGTCTGGCCGTCTTCTCGGACAAATAGACGCGCTCATGCACGAGGCCTTGAAATAGCGCCTTCGGCCTCAAAACCAGCCGGAGCTGGTAATCACGACGGTTTTCACCAAAATACATCCAACGGCCAAGCAGCCGGTTCTTTCTTAAAAGATAATACCCCGCCACTTTCGGATTTGCCAGCGTTCTTTGGATCTCGTCGGCCAGCGACGGGCTGAGGCGCTCATCCGCATCCAAAAGAAGCACCCAATCGCCGTTCGCCCTTTCGATGCCATAATTTTTTTGAGACGCGAAATCCTTGAATTCCTTAAGGAAAACCTTCGCGCCGAGCCCGTTGGCGATCGAAACCGTTTGATCCGTGCTTCCGGAATCCACCAAAACCACTTCCTCGCAAAACCGGAGGCATTCAAGACAATCCTTGATATTTTTTTCCTCGTTTTTGGCGATGACAACCCCGGAAAGCTTCATGCGGAGATTCCCCTCATGGCCAAGACCTCCTGATCGCTTCTCCGGACATCCCCCTCACGGTTTTTCCGTCGCTCCCGAACCTGATCCGTTTTGGCAAACGCCTTCAGAAATCCAGTCCACCAATAGAATTGACCCCGCATCAGATGCGACAAAAGCCGAAGCGGAGATAATAAAATATGCTGAACCCATAAAATCCTGTCGTCAAAATTTTTCCACATGAAAAGAAACACATTCCTTGCGTTTATTTCAGCTGTCCCATAGCGCCCGAAACGCTTATGGAAACTCACCTGGCCCTTATGATAAACGACGCTGCGCGGCTCATAGAGGCAGCGGTAGCCCTTTTTCCAAGCCCGGAAACACAGATCCACGTCCTCCATCGTGCCGGGCAAATAAAGGTCGTCATAGCCGCCAAGTTTCAGAAATTTTTCGCGGCTATACGCGCCTGCCGAACCGGCCGCGAATGTCAAAACGGCTTCGCCCGGTTTTCTGACGGGCGCGGCGACATGCGCCACTTTGATCACGCCGAACGACATCCATGCCTTGCAAAAACCGCCGGTTTCTTGATCGCCCTCGTAGTTCATCATGCGCGGCACAACAAGAAACGCGCACTCATCGTCCTCAAAATGACCCAGAAGCGGGTCAATGAAACCCGGATCCACCTTTAAGTCATTGTTCAACAAAATCAGAACTTCCTCATTGACGCTTTTGGCCACCTCATTGTAAGAGCACAACAAGCGATTTGGGCGGTTAAAAATCCCAACGGACGGAAACCGCGCTTTGATGAACGCGACGCTGTCGTCCGTGCTGTCGTTATCTATTACCGACAGGCGGCAGGCACTACTTGAACGCGAGACAGCCTCTAAAAGGGATGGCAACGTTTCTTCCAAAATGGCCCTCGCGTTGTAATTTAAAACCAACAAATGCGCGCTGAGCATGCTCAAGTCCTTTATTTTGATAAGGAGCGAACCATTTGATCCAGCTTGCGGCTCAGAACACGGTGACACAGGATCGTGAGCCAGACGACTGACACGAGGATCGAGTAACTTGCCAAAAACAGCTTGAGCGCCGCCGTAAACAGCGATTCGTCAAAAAACGAAAAAACGATCACCAGGACCGATGCTAACGGAAGAAATACCGGAAACGCGACAAAAAAATGAGTGGCGCTGAATATTCTTTTCGGTAACGACGCCGGCAAAACCGAAATCCCTCCGGTCACTTCCCCTATTGAAGGAGGGCTAGATTTCCCTTGGCCCAGCCATTGAAATAAAACCGTGTTTTCGCAATAAGCCAAAAGCAAAAGCATCAAAGAGCCATAGGCCGACGCGAGGCCGACGAGAAACCAATGGGGCTTGGCAAAACCGCTCGACAACCAAAAACCCATCGCCAAAAAGGTAAAAAAGGGAACGATGGAGTTCGCGATCGTATCAAAGTAGAGCCCGGTCGGAGAACTCACGCCTTGATAACGGGCGATTTCCCCGTCCACGTGATCCAAGAGATACCATGCGTTCACAAGCAGAATGCCCGTCAGCCAATGGCTTTTATAAATAAGAAACGCGCCCAAAAGCCCCGCGAGAATCGAAAGAAGCGTGACGGTGGAGGGGCCAAGCGACATTTTGGAGCATAAGACCGTCAAATAAATCGAGAACCTCCTCATCACGTACCGCCCATAATACGTGTCATACGGGCGCCTCGGACCCTGGAGTCGCTCTCGCAATTCACGAATCGTTTCTTTGCCCATTTACTTTTCTCCGACCAAAATCACGAATTTCATGTCAATGAAACAATCGCCGTTTTTTATCCGCATGTGATAATCCTTTTTCCCGCGCGCGTCGAGGTCGAGATGCATTTGGAAGATTTTGTCCTGCACCGGTCTCGGGAGGCCGCTGCTCCCCAGCCAATTGCGAATGCTGGATTGCCTGAGCCATAAAATGTCCTTATGGATGCGCCTAAAACCTGCCCTCTTCATCAAACCAAGCAGGTCTTTTTCCATAAACGTCAACCGCTCCTCCTTGAGTTTGAACATCTCCGTATAAAAAGGGACCACGTGGTTCGTGGGGGGAACGCCCTCGGAAAAGATCATCCTGCCCGCGGGCTTGAGAACGCGGCGGCACTCATCCATCGCGGCTTGAGTTTTTTCAGTGACATGATGAAACACCATGCGTGCCGTCACTTTGTCAAACGCCCCGTCAGAAAAACGAAGATCGTGGCTGTCCATGCGTTTCCATTGGATATTTTTGAACAAAGGATTTTTCGCGCGTTTCAACATTTCGTCCGAAATGTCAATTCCCACGACTTTTTTCACAAAAGGCGAAACGGTGTGAGCGATAATCCCCGTTCCCGTACCCACATCCAACACCAGGTCATTCTCATGAAAGTTCCCCGCATTCATAAAGGCGTGCAGATAATCTCCCTTATTGGCCCATTCCAGTTGATTGTATTTTTTGGCCCGCATAGCCCAAAACTGGGGATCATTGCTTAAATGGATCGAATTTTTCATTTCCAATGGCTTAAGTCCCTTCCTAAGAGCTCCGCTAGTTTTTTATTTTCTTCTTCGAATAACCGGGCGAGTCCCTGACGCGTCTCGGGTTTCATCTGAATCTTGAGTTCTTTTGATGCAGGAGTTTTTTTGCCCGTTGGCGCAGGGCCATACTCATTCAAAATCTTGTCAACAGCCCTTCGAACCGAGGTTCTCTTAACCGTGTCTATGATCGGCCCCAAACGCAGGTTCTTGCGGGCGAACTGGGACACTTTGAACACAGAATTATAAAGACCCGTATTCAAATCGTCCGCGGGGATCACTTGCGTCGAGGATTTTGCCGTAAAACCGGGATCCGCTCCGATAAATTCATAAACCTTCCGAAGGTAGGCCTGCGGATTCACGGCGATGTCTTCATAAATCATCACCAAAATTTTTTCTCTCTGAAAATATTTCAAATACCGCTTTAGCTGCATGCAATAAAGCCCCCGCTCGATATATTCTTTATCCATGGTCAGGGCCATCTCAAAATCAGCCTTCATGATACCCGCCCTGACATGTTTTTGGTATTGCGAAAACGCGCGGTCGATCGGATTCCGGAAAATGGCCACGAGTTTCACCTCCGGCAGATCTTTGGCGATTCTCTCCGGCGCGTTTTCCCTATAAATATAAGCCGGCGTCACCTCTCCAATCGCCTTTTTCCCGTCGGCCAATTCAAAATAACGCAGATACCAATCCCAACCCTTGTCATAATAATGGCTGAAATAACTCAGCTCTTTGATGAACGGGACATAAACCTCGGGATGTTCCTTCAGGCAAAAATAAAGCCAGCTCGTCGCGCACCGCTGCGCGCCGATCACGAGGAAATCCGGCCGGGGGGCCTGCGTTGATTTCATGGACTGGTCTCGCTCAAGGCCGGCGAAATCTCCACCGCGTGACGCCCGCCGGATAAAATCTTTCCAAGGATACGCCTCGTCTCAAATATCCTCTCCGCCAGGATCAGAACCGGAACGGACGATACCGTCCAAACTGCGAGTTTAACTGTCAGTGCCTGAAGCGTCTGTTGCGGCAGGTAATAGTCCAGCGTGAACACAACCAAAAACATGTAACCCACGCACAAAAGCAGCCGCATCACATGGCCAAAGTAAAGCCCGGGGATTGAAAATGTTTTCAAGGATAGCGCGGAATAAACCCCCCAAAGAAGCGCGTAACCGGCCAAATCTGTGGAAGCGATCGCCGTCAGACCAAATCCATGCCGCGTTAACGCGACATTCGCCGCGAACATTCCCGCGGCGATGGCCAGCTGAACAGGGATCATCCAACCGTATTTTTTAAACGTGATCAGCGTATTCCCCATGTTTGTTGACAAAATTACGAACAGAGACGCCCAAAGCCCTATTTTTAAGGGCATCACCCCTTCCAAGTATTTTGGCATGAAACTCCGGACAAGATAAGGTGAAAGAATCCATAAAAGGCCGATCAGCAAAGGAAGATAAGCCGCGATGAACTGATTGGGCAAAAGCACAAATTTTTTCATGTTTTCCGGTTCTTTCGAAGCACCATAGGCTTCGTTCAAATACGGAAATACGATCACCGAGAGGTTATTTGGAAACATAAGGATCATATTGCTGGCCAGCATCACGATACTATAAATCCCGAGCGCTTTCACGTTGATCAGCGCCGTGATGGACAGCTTGTCCACGCTGACAAAAAAGGTGTCTACAAAATTCACGAACACGAGCACAATCCCCATTTTAAAAAGCGACGCCAAGAGGGACCAGTTCCACTCCCAACGAAATGAGATTCCTGAGAAACCGATCAGATAGAAAAAATTGAACGCGAAACTTAAAACCATCGCCGCGTAATACCCGTAAAGCGAAAAAAACTGCACAAGCAACACAATTAAAACAGCATTCGCGATCGACGAATAGACGTTAAAACGATTGATAAAATCAAAACGCCTCTCGGCGCGGACCATCGCGATGCAAAACGTTGAAGTCCTCTGGAAGAAGCTTAAAAATGCCAGAGTGATCAGGCTCACGCCGTAAATAACGCCGAGAGATTTTTGCACAAATAATGCCGCCACAATCATCACGGCGCTTAAGATCGCGGAGACAAGCAGGGTAAACGTATAGGAGCTATTCCGGATCTCCTCCACTCGCTGAGTGTGCCCCCGCCCTTTTTCATACGGAATCTCGCGGCTGGCCGCCCCGGCGAGGCCCAGGTTAGAATATTTGGTGTACGTCAGTACGACTTGCAGCGCGACCCAGACCCCCATTTGTTCCGGTCCTAAAATATTGCGAATGAACACGGCCAAGGCGATATTCACGATCTGCATAAAAATAAAACTGATCGAATAAAGCGTGAATTCTTTCGCCATTCTCTCACGTAGACTCATAAAAGCCTGACTGACCTCATTTCTGGCATGCCCGTTGAAAGTTCTGATCCCATACCGCCATTCGGATTCCACGCGCTTGCATCTCCAAACGCGCTTCGGTCAAACCGTCTTCAATAAAATTGAATATGTTGGCCGTTGATACCGCGTCCGCCGTGGCTTCCGTAACCCCATCAGCCAAATGCGAGTATTTGCCAACGCCTCCGGAAGCGATAATAGGAACCCTGGATATCTGAGCGACCTGCTTTATAAGTTCTAAGTCATACCCTTGCCCCGTGCCGTCGCGGTCCATGGACGTGAGATAAATTTCACCGCATCCCAAATCGTGAGCCCGCCGTACACACGCTTCCACCGACAGGCCGGTTGCTTGGCTTCCATCGACAATATAAACCTCTGTGCCTCCGTCGCGCTTACGGAGGTAATCGATCGAGGCCACAAGGCACTGGCTCCCAAACGTTTTCACCAGCTGCCTCACAAGCCCTTCCTGAGATATGAGCGGAGAATTAATGATTAATTTATCACAGCCAGCGTCCAGCAGTTGATACGCGTGATCGAGCGACCGAATACCGCCCCCGGCCGCTATCGGCATAAAACAACTCTGATTCAACTCCATGAGATGCGCAGCGAATTGCTTGATATCTTTCTCGCCCCTTTCAACGTTCAGCACAATCAACTCGTCGATGCTGAACGAAATTGCCTCAAAGTGATAATGCTTACGCAGCCAATGGATATCCCCCACTTCCTGCAATGAGAAATTCCGGCTCAGCATGTACGTACCGTTCTGCATCAATAAGGTAAATATCAAACGTTGTTTGACCATTGATTAAAAGCTATCGCCCCTCCCATTCACAAAAATTCTTGAGGAGTATCAGGCCGTTATTTTGGCTTTTTTCCGGATGAAATTGCACCCCAAATATATTTTCTTTATGCACACTTGCCACAAACCTCTCCCCATAGTCTGCCCACGAGGAAACATCCTCCTGATCGTCACAAATCATACGATAGCTATGAACAAAATAAAAATCCGCCTGAGCGCCCAAATCGTTGTAAAGAGGTGAATCGGCTGGGTTGAAGCGCACCGTGTTGAAACCAATGTGTGGCACTTTGATTGATAATTTTTCGTCCGGAAAACGTTTCACCGATCCTCTGATCCATCCCAATCCCTTTGTCAAACCATCCTCCTCGCCCGTATCAGCCAAAAGCTGCATCCCAAGGCAGATGCCTAAAATGGGAGTGTGCCTCTTTAAAACGGCTTCGTTTAAAGCTGCCTCGAGATCCTGTTTTCGAATATTTTCCATCGCTACGCGAAATGAACCGACTCCCGGAAGAATGATCTTGTCGCTCCTCAGGATTTCATCACCGGCACGGATGACGCAAGACTTGGATCCGATAAACTGAAGCGCGTTCTGAATAGAACGAATATTTCCCATCCCATAATTAACAATCGAGATCAATGGCCGATTTCCTCTTTTTTTGACTACCGGGGGGCAAAGGTGGGCTGCCAGCGCCCGTCTACTTTCTTAAACAATTGCTGGTTCACATGAGAATCCAGGACGCGATCAAATTCCGATTGCGTCATTTCAAAATAATCCAAGTAGGATGAAACAAGCTCCCCGGGGTATTCTCCATCGTACCGGTTGACGAGGGCCAATCCCTGCTTTCGATCTAAGGCCCCGCGGCGTATGTCGATGCCGGCATCTGACGAGGCCCTCCCAAACCCAAACTTTAAATACATAAGATAAACGTGCAAATCCTGCATTTTATCGTCCAGCTGAGCAAAATTGGTGTAGGTTCCTATGCTTCGCGTTGGAAGCGCCAAAAGCGAACACTTATCTTTGGCATATAAATAATGCTCATAAGGGTCCCACAGTTCGAAATAAGACCAAAAAGAGAAGGCGATGCCGGCACGGTCCAGTTCCTCCTGGCTGGGCAATGTCCACCAATAAATATCTTTCTCGGCAATGCCCGCCTGGCCGACGTATTTATTTGGGTCATGGCCGCTAAAATAGATCTCCACTAATGTTTTCCTGTCTTTTTGCGCCTTCTCAGATAACGTGGAGACTCCGCCATATTCGGTTTCCCCCTCTTCCCCGTACATAATCAGCGGGAGATGGTGTTTCGAAGCGATATGAATCGAAATGGTTTGAAAGCCGACGGTTGCGGGCATGGAGGGGCGGCCTTGCTGAACAAGACCAAGCCGTGACAATTTCCTCGTCGCAATCCTATTAGGCGTCACAAGCAGATGATCAAACCCTGCTTGTATGAATTTTGTCAAATTCTGTTTCCCGATTTCGGTCGGCAAGGCTGGGGACATCGTCACACAAAGAGGATGCATCCCAAATTCATGTTTTAACTTCCACGCCACGTACACGCTGTCTTTCCCCCCACTCCCAGGCACCAAGACGTCAAAATAGCCGTCTTGACGACGGTATTTGTCACATAACGCGTGCAATTCAGTTTTTCGACGCGCCCAATCAATGCTTTTCTTCTTATTTTCCGCGTGTACGCAAGCATTGCAAACGCCTTCTTGGTTGAAGGTGATTCGCGGGCGTGTGGATGGCATCACGCATTTGTTGCACCAAAAAACGGCGGCTCCGTTGGTCTGGTCATCAACAGCGGATGGTTGGGGGTTCGGCCTCGGCATAGGTTGATTCAGCTCCTTTGGTTCGGTTGATTGATTTGAAATGGACAGGGTCGGTATCACGCAATGAACGCAGAATGATCTCCGCGGCCCTTGATGCGTTTTCGGAATCGTTTTTTCCGAAATAATATTCGTCCTTGTCTTCGACGCCTTTCCAGTGATTATTTTTCCCGTCCTCTTTGTCTTTTAACAATTTCGGCAGGTCTCGCGTTAAGGATTTCGCATCCCTATAAATCTTGCAATACCCCTCGCGAATAAAAGGGGCCGAATCCTGAAAAACGCGCAGGGGATCCATCAACAAAACTGGTTTCTCGCAGATCCTGGCCTCGATGAGGCTGGTGGACCAATAAGACATGATCAGCGCGTCTGATTCAAGTAATAATTTGAAAAAATCCTCCGATTGTTGTTTGATCACAACTTCGTTCGTGATATTTTCTTTCTTGAAAAATTCTCTCCAGTCGCGTTCATCTTCACGCATGTGCGGCTTAACCACGAGACGTATCGGATATCCCTTGATCGCCTCCAAGGTCTCCCGCAAGGAAGGGATCTGTGCCTCTCCCCAATTGGTCACATGATACCCCAGATAGGCCGGGAAATCGGGCTGACTCATCCACAAAGAAGAGCCGCACCAAAGCAGATCAAACGATTTATGTTTTTCCTTTTTTCTCCCGCGATGCATTTGAAGCAGACGATCATAGCGCGGTGTGCCGGTCACCAACATTTTGCTCTTGTCCCATCCTCTCGCCTCGTAGACCGACCTTTCGTATTCCGAATTGACGAACGTAATAGATTGTCCGTATTTTCTGTTCTCAGGAGAGACCGCGAAATCCACCGGGTAATGCGCATGCGAAACGCAAAAAAGCCCGATGCCTTTTCTTTTGTAATAGGCCGCGAAGTGGGCGCCCGACGGTGAAACGTCTTCGTCGATAAACCAGGCCTTGGGCGGGCATGCACGTAGAATATTCTCGTATTTTTTCGATTCAGTTGCCGCCATTTGCAAATAATCATTCATATCGCTAAAAATATTTTTAATGATAAATTTTCCGAAATCAATCCCGCGGTAAACAAGTCCTTTCCGGGAAGAAAAGTTTTGAATCGCTTGATGGACTCTCTCGGCGTTTTTGGCAACAAACTCAGCCTCTTCCGCATCGGTCTCCATGTCGAAACATTCTTGAGTGAAATAAGGGATTTTATTCTTTAGAGCGAATAAAAATACGGGTCTCTGAAAGACGGCGTCATAGATGCCGACCGCGACGCCTTTCCGGCTTAGCGACTGAATCACTGGGGCCAAATGCATCAAGGAGCCTTTTGCCAAAACGCTCACCGCTTTTTGCGGGCGCATGAACCGGGCGTAACATCGGCCTATCCAGCCCTTCACGCGATTTTTGAAAGAGGTTTGTTTGGCCGGGATCGAATAAGTGACAGTGGGGAGCCCTTCAACCGGAATCCGCTCGACGGCCACCGTTTTTTTCCGGGCCAGCTCTTCCAAAAAAATATTCAAGTAAACGTTTCCGTAAATACCCGGGAAAGGTAAGGATTGACTATATTCAAAGACCGTCACTGATCCCGGCTGGTATTCCTTAATGATCCATTCGGCCAAACAATAGTTTTTAACCGCGGCAATCAGCAAATACGATAAAATATAGTAAAAACATTCCCCCCAATCGACGCCGTCAAAACAGCGGCCCTCCCGAGAGACGCACGCCCATTCCGCCGCGCGGTCGCAGCCCCACGAATTGATCTCCCGCCACTCGGACCTCAACAGGAATTCATCCAGTTTGACAAAAGGAATGTTGTGCGCTTCCAAAAAACCGTAAAAGGATGGATTGTCGCAAAAAACACGGTGCCCGGTAACATCAGAATGAGCCTTCCACCATTCCGAATATTGCGCCTGATTTGAAAGAACCACCGCTGTCATGAATCCCTCTTTTTGATCACCAAGCGCAAAGACCTCCGTCAACAATCAGATTGTGTCCGGTCACATAGCTCGAAGCGTCCGACGCCAGATAAAGCAGTGCCCCCACAAGCTCATCGGGACGCGCCATACGCCCCATTGGGACACGATGGGAATACTTTGACTGAAATAGGTCGTTCTGCCCACTTTCAGCACCTCCCGGCGTCAGCGTGTTCACGCGGATATTTTTCTCCGCCCAGTACGCCGCTAAATATTTGGTCAATGCGACCACGGCGCCTTTTGAGGCAGAATAAACAGCGGGAGAGCTTATCTGCCGCCCCAAATAAAACGAACCTTCGTAAATCCTCGGATCAGGGGCAACGACCCCGTAAATCGAGGCGGTTTGAATGATGGAACCTCCTTTGCCCTGACGTATCATTTGCTTGCCGACGGCCTGGGCAACCAAAAACACTCCATCAATATTGACCGCCATGATCTTTCGCCACTCCTTCAGATCATATTGCTCGAACGGCGCGAAAAAAGAATCCAGATCCGTAGATTTCGTAGCGGCGTTGTTATGCAAGATCTGGATAGACCCTAGTTTCTTGACGACATTTTTCACCATCGAGGTCACACTCTTCGGCGAGGAAACGTCGCAGGCGATCCCGACCGCGCGGATTCCATAAATCTTTTGCAGTTCGCGGACAAACGCCGACACCGTTTTTTGATCGAGGTCCACGACCGCAACATTAGCGCCGGCGCTGGCCAGCCCCGAACAAAAGCGACGTCCCAACAGGCCCACGCCACCGGTTACTACCGCGTTTTTGCCTTTCAAATTAAAAAGGCGCTTGTAATTTTTAGGCGAGACGCCTGAAGTTGGCATGGGCCACCTCTCCTTTCAGATAATTCTTGAAACTGCCTGAATCGGTCGCTTCCTTTATCTTGCCAAAGACCGAATCGGAGGCCTCGATAAAGCGATCAATGATCGCGTCGGTGTAGGCCGCCGTCGTATACACGGCTGCTCCGACCAAAAAGCCTTTTTCCAGCATTTCCTGCGTGTAAAAAGTTTGGGCCTCTTGGGCGAGAGGCGTTTTAAAAACGATCCTTGTCAAAGGAGGGATACCGCTGATCTCGATCGCGAGGTCGTGTTTTTTGGCAAGTGTGTTCCAACCGCGGTTGATCCTTCCCCCGAACGCGATCAATTTGACTAGGACATCACGCGTCCGAAGCTCTTCCAGAGTCGTCAGCGCTGCGACAAACCCGATACGCTCGGTCCAGTAAAGCGAGCTTATAAAACAACTTTGCGCATGATCCATCACCTCGCCCTTCACGGTCACGGCCGCGATAGGAAAACCGTTGCCAAGCGCTTTGCCGAAAACGGCCATATCCGGAGAGATGCCCCGCGTCAGATGAATCCCGCCCAGGTTCATCCGGAATCCCGAGGTGATTTCGTCGAAGATCAGCACCGCACCGATATCGGAGGCGATTTTCCTGACGGATTCGAGAAAACCTGGTTTTGGATCCGCGCTGCGAACCGGTTCCATAATGATCACGCCAAGCTCGCCGCGATGCGCCTTGACAATCCCCTCCAACTCCTCAATCCGATTATAAGTGAAAGGAAAGGCCGTCTCTTTGAGCTCCCGAGGCACGCCCGCCGGCGCAAGACCCGGCAATAATTGACCATCGAGATTTTTGCTGTTTCCCAAATTGGCGGCGATATACCAGTCGTGCCATCCATGATATCCGCAAAAAGCGATCTTGCTTTTCCCCGTCGCGGCGCGCGCGATGCGCACAGCCATCGCACAGACCTCCCCGCCGGTCCTCGCGAACCGAACCATCTGAGCCCACGGATGCAGGCGGACCAGCTGTTCAGCCAACTCGACCTCCTCGTAACAATTCAGCGTAGACATCGACCCTCGCGTGATACATTCGATCACGGCACGGTTCACCGCCTCGTCGGCGTATCCCAACACGCAAGACCCGACCCCCATCTGCGCGAAATCATAATAATGTCTGCCGTCCAGATCCCATACCTCGCATCCCTTGGCCTTCGTATAATACGACGGCCACAGACCCGGCAGATAACGCTCGCTTCTTTTTGAGAAAAGCTGATTCCCCCCGGGGATCAGTTTCTTTGCCTTCTCCCATAACTCGATACCGCTCATCTCTTTAATCATCAGTCAACCCCATATCGGCAGTCGTGACGCCGATGTTTTAATCGTATGTTGAATGGCGGTGCCGATATAAACGCTGTTATCTTTGAGATGTTTATCCATCAGCACTGACCCCGCCGAAATCTTGCAGTTGCGGCCCACTTCGCAATTGCCAAGCACCGCGGAACCCGGATGCAGGCTCACGTATTCCCCGAGACGCGGGTAAATCCCCTTATTACTGCCCACCGTGCACTGCTGGTAAATCACCAAATAATCGGAATAGTGGGCCCTTCCGATCATCGTGCCCATCGGATGAACCAAAAGAAATATATCCGGCAGATTGACTTCATAAAAGGCATCCACGCCGTGGAGCGCGCGATTGAGCAAAAACAGCTTATTGTATAAGCCCCGGTCACGGTTTTTTCTGTATAACGTGTTCGCCGTGAAGTAAAGAAACATCGCGTAATGGTCCGCATTCAAGTGGTTAAAGAGAGTGCTACCCTTACCGGTAAAATACTTATTTTTCACCTTTGAAAAACAATGTTCAGTCCGCTCGAACACGAGGTCCAAATATTTTTTTATATCGTCCGTGTCTATGCGCTTTGAATCCGGAAAAAAGGCATTCAGCTGGCGCGTCATATAGGCTGTGATCTCGGTTTTCTTAATTGACATTTTCATCGTATTCTCCCTGCCCGGCGATGAACGGACACGAGCTTTCGTTCGATCAAAAAATCGGCCCAAGACCAATCGATAAGCTCGTCGATCTCAAGCCCCTCGGTCTCCGACAAATGAAACGCCAGAGTCCTCTCCGAATAAAACGTCTTTCGTCTCCAAAAAAAATCCCATTTGGAAATGTAAAACCCACCGCTCGGCGTAATCTCCGATCTTTCATCCTGCCGCCTGAGCTCCCCCTTTTTTCTCATGCGGCGGGCGATTCGCGACAAATATCGCGCATCGGGTTGCACATAGAACGTGCTGGGTCTCACCGCATGCACGGCGACAATCCCTTGGGCCTTCTTGTCCTCAAATAAACGGTCCACCGCCTCGAGCAGATGAGCCGACGTCACAAACGGTGAAGTGGGCTCCAACAAACCGATTGCGTCATACTTTCGCCCAAGAGACGCCGCATGCCGCATCGCGTGAAAAACCGCGTCGGATGACTTAGCGCGATCCGACGACAAATGTTTCGGGCGCAGGAACGGCGCCTGCGCGCCAAACGACTCGGCGATCTTCGCATAACGCCGGCTGTTCGTTGACACCCATACATCTTCCGGAGCGGCTATCGCCAAAGCCGAAGTGACCCGATAGGCCAATAAAGGGACGCCTCCAAGCCTCTTGATGTTTTTATCGGGGATGCTTTTCGATCCCGACCGGGCCGTGATAAGCCATAAAACCTTGCGCCGGGTCAAAGAGCCCGAACCTTCTTTTTTCCTGGCTTAAAGACCGAGGCAAACTCGCCGTTCGCTCTCTCAAGATCATCCGCCCGGCCGACATCCAACCAGTATTCTCTTATAGGAAAGGCCGCTGTCTTGAGGCCGTCTTGAATCGCCTTTTCGAATAAATGAGGCATATCCATCGCCTTTTTTTTCGGAATATATTTAAATACCTGCGGCTCCAAGACATAGATGCCTGCGTTGACGAAAAAACGGTGAACGGGCTTCTCGTCAATCGCGCGAATATACTGATGCTCCATGCGCACGACTCCGTACGGCACCTGCAAATCATATTCCTTGACGCACATCGTCGCGGCCGCTTTGTTCTGCTCGTGGAAATTCATCAGTTGCGCGAAATTTATTTTCGTTAAAAGATCCCCGTTCATCACGAGCACAGGCCGCTTGGGTTTTTCGGGAAGCAGGCTCAAAGACCCCGCCGTCCCAAGCTGCCGGTCTTCCTTGAGGTAGCGGATTTTGATATTCCATTTAAACCCTTCTCCAAAATATTCTTTCACCATCTCGTTTTTATAATTCACGGACAGATAAAACTTGTGAAACCCGTATTCAGCCAGGTTTTCAATAATCGTTTCCAAGATCGGTTTAGCCCCCACATGGATCAACGGTTTCGGCCGATCATCGGTCAAAGGCCGCAGGCGGCTCCCCAACCCCCCGGCCATCAGTACAACCCAATTGTCGCGCGCGCCCGTTTCAAGCAACTGGTCCAACACTTCCAGACCCACCACCCGTCCTTTTATATCTAATACGGGTATTTGATGAATTTGTTTTCGCTTCATCAACGCTAAAATATTCTCACGCGCCGCCGTTGAACTGACGACGACGGGTTTTGTCTCCATGATTTTATCGACCGTATTATCAAGTGAGATGCCTTTCAATATCCCGCGGCGCACGTCTCCATCGGTGACGGTGCCCATAAGACGGTTATCAGTATCAACCACGAGCGCGATCTGCATCGAACTTTTGTCGATGGTCTCGATGGCTTTGCGCACAGGCGTCGCCGGCTTAACTAAAGTCTCTTTCCAATTTTTCATTATTCGTTTGTCTCCCGCAGCCCGCCGATTTTAGGTCTGTTTACTATTGTTCCTTCTTTTTGATTCTCTGTCACAACACAGCCCATTGATACAAATACATCGCAGCCTATTTTAATTCCATTCCTAATAAGAGAGCCTGTACCGATGTGGCAACTATCCCCCATATCAACTTCACCAGACATAACAACTCCAGGAGCAACATGTACATGAGAACCAATATTGCAATCATGATCTACTGAGACTCCTGTGTTTATAATAGTATTATCCCCTATGTTGCTTCCGGGCCGAATATTTGCGCCCGCCATAACCTGCACCCCTTCTTTTGATCGAATAACTTCTGCCACATCCTCACTCACGATCGATGCTGGATGAATTACATTAAGAAATTTAAAGTGAAGGGCTTGAAATTCTTTGTATTTTTCACGACGCCGTTTGAGAGTATCGATTCCGACAGAACCCAACCCGTTAACCAAATTATAATTTATAGGAGATAGTTGCTTTATCACTTCATCTTTTCCTAAATACTTTATATTTTTATTTCCCAAAGAAAGTTCTTTGTTTTTATTAGGATCCGTAAAACCATACACTTCTATTTTTTGGAGAATCAATACCTCTAACAATACTTTTGCGTGCCCGCCTCCGCCAAGGATGATCACTGGTTTTGTCATCAATGTACCGCCTCGTCTTTTTGAAAATCCCGTCCGGATGATTTGCCCAAAAAATCCCAATAACGCATGGGCGAAATGCCCGTTCCCGGGCGTTTCGCGGACAGATTTTCCTCGCTGAATACCTCGCCCTTTCGGATATCTTTTGCCGCCACCAGACTCTTGCGAGCGACAGGGATGTTTTTTGACTCGGACCGAGACGGTTTCTTCTCAAGAGAACCAAGCGCTTGTTCGACCTCACGTATCGACTGAACCATCCTTTTGAATTCCTCTGGTTCCAACGACGCCTTTTGATCAGGACCCGGCAAATCTCGATCAAGCGTCAGATGTTTTTCGATCATCACCGCGCCTCTCGCAACCGCCGCAATGGAAACAGCGATCCCCAAGGTATGATCCGATAGGCCGGTTGGAAGACCAAACACGTTTCGTAAGGTGCCCATAGCTAACAGGTTCGCCTCTTCGAATGGAGCCGGGTACTCGCTCGTACAGTGAAGCAAGATCACTTTTTCTCTGAGCGCGGCCTGACCCTCCGGACTGCGATAGGCGTCTTGAAACTTTTTAACATCGGGCGGCTCATGGGAAGGCCGTGTGTATCCGAACGCAATAACCGATAAACCTTCTTCGATTTCCTTCAGCGTCGCCATTCCCGTCGATAGAATGAGCGGTAACTTCGTACGGGCGATTTTTAAAAGCAATGGGCCGTTCGTGATCTCTCCCGACGAAACTTTCAACCGTTTCAATCCCAGCCCTTCCACCAATAAATCCACGCTCTTTAAGTCAAACGGTGTGGATAAAAAATCTATTTTTCTCTTTTGGCAATAGGCAAAAAGTTCTTCGTGCATCGCCTGATCCATTTCCAATCGTTGGATCATCGCCCACTGCGTCTCATCTGCGGCGGTGGTTGATTTCTGATACGGGGCTTTTTCGGCATCTTTCGTGAGGAGCGTGTCCGCTTTGAACGTTTGAAATTTGACCGCATCGGCCCCGGCCTTGGAGGCGTGATCGATCAGGTCCTTCGCGAGAGCGATGGACCCATTATGGTTAACCCCCGTTTCTGCAATGATATAGACCTGGCTGCGAGAGGCAATGACAGAGGCATCGTCAAAAAAATGCTTACGGATCAACGTCTTTGGATCAGGCATTTCCTTTAAGCGCTCGACAATCCCTACTGAGCTATGCCCATCTCCATACGGATTGACCACGCCCGAGCAGTCCATTGTGAATGCCCTTTGAATCGCGTTCATAATGGCTTCACGGCGAGGCTCACAATCGATCACCGAGGCAGTCCGCAATCTACCTTTCTGCCTGTCTCCGATGTTTACCGTTGGCTTTTTAAAGGAGGGCGCCTCGCACAGGCCGCTCGAGGAATTACCCACCACCGCGTCCACCTGAGCCATGGCGCTAAAATAGAGTTTTTGCCCGAGCGACGAAACATACTTTGAATTTTTGTGACAGCTCACAAAGATTTCTATCATCTTTGAGATAACCAAACCGTCAGGATCCGCATTCGGCTTTGTGAATATCAGACCCACCTCTTCTCCAAAGGATTCGAGTGCGGCTAACAATTCTTGACAGGATTGTGAGGCGGGATTTTTATCAAGCGTTTCCGGATGAAACGTCACCAACAAATTTTTCTTTCTTAATTTAAAACCCAACGCCTTTTCGAACTCTTCGCGCGTCAGCCGCGCCATTTGATGGATCAGATCAATGCCTGGATTGCCTACATTGAATATGCACGCTGGATTTTCTCCCAGCTGACGCACGCGTTCGGCCGCCATGGCATTAGTGACAAAATGCAAATGAGACATCTTCGTGATGCTGTGACGGATGGCTTCATCAAACGCGCCTTCCGTGCTATCCCCGCCCGCAATATGCGCAATGGGTATTTTTAAAATCAAGGCGGCCTGGGCCGCGGCTAAGATTTCATACCGATCGCCCAACAACACAAGAAGATCAGGGTTTAATCGTTCCAACGCGCCTGCGAAACCAACCGTCGCGTTTCCCAACGATCGGACGACACCGACGGCGGTATTGTCATCCGTCAAAATCTTGATTTTTTCATCAATCACAAAACCGTCATTTTCAATGGCCTCGTAAGTCATTCCAAACTGCTGCGATAAATGAGAGCCGGTGGCAATGACCTGAAGAAGGAAGCCAGGATCGCTTTGAATCGCTTTCATCAGAGAAAAGAGAAGTCCGTATTCAGCCCGTGAACCGGTGACAACGCAGATTTTTCTTCTCATAGGAACACACTGCTTGGGATATTGATTAAGCGGGACTCCAAGCTTTCCGCCGTTGACACATCCATCCTTGGACACTTTTCATACATCGGAAGCTTGTGCATCAATGTCCAAGCCGGACGCGTCATATAGCCGCGCCCATTGGTCGCCTCCAACAACCGCTCGCGCTCCGCCGCTTTGTCCTCGTTTAGAAGCAACGTATTCAGCCAGAAATTACTTTTCGCGAATTCAGGCTCATCAAAGAACTGAAACCCACGCTGATTTAGAAAGGCCTCCTTATAACGCATGGCCAGCTTCCGTTTTTTCTCCAAAAAAACAGGCAGCTCCTCCAGCTGAGCGCACCCTACCGCCGCGTTGATATTCGGCATGCGGTAATTATACCCAACGGCATCGTGGTCAAACCGCCAGGCGTGGGGAACCTTCGCGGTGGTCGTAAGATGCTTTATCGCCTTGCCCATTTTTTCATCATTGGTCAGAATAGCCCCGCCGCCGCCGGTGGTTATCGTTTTATTCCCGTTAAAACTTAGAATCGTCAGCCGTCCCGAGTGCCCCACGTGCTTTCCTTTATAGAAAGAGCCGATCGCCTCCGCCGCGTCTTCGATCAATTCAATCCGAAAGCCCTCGCAAACTTGCCGCAGAGGGTCCAAATCCACTGGGTGACCGAAAATATGCACGGCGATCAAGGCCTTGATGCGCCTCCCGGTTGATTTATTAAAACATTCTCCATGTTTTACTTGCGCGTTTTTTTTAAGCCATTTTTCTAACTTAAGAACATCGACGCCTAAAGTTCGGATCTCACTGTCCACAAAGTTTGGAACCGCGTCGCAATAAGCAATGGCATTGGCTGTCGCGATAAAGGTGAGAGTTGGCAAAATCACCTCATCTTGATTTCTCACATCGACCATCTTCAACGATAGGTGCAGAGCCGCTGTTCCATTCATCACCGCCACGGCTGAACGTACGCCCGTGTATTGGATCAGATCCTTCTCGAAGCGATCGACAAACGGACCCACGGACGATATCCACCCCGTATCCAGACATTCTTTGACATACCTCCATTCATTTCCGCCGAAGAACGGCTCATGGAGCTTGGCCGGTTTCCCAAACAAGCGCTCAAACGTTGAGAGAATCGTTTCGGAGACTCCCGCCGAATGACTCTGCGGTTTACGGACGCGGGTGATCACTTTTCCCATGAAGAGGACATCTCTTTCGCTATTTCATACTCCAAGTGATAGTTGCCATAGAAATTCCTTTGAGATTCAATGTCCTCAAATTGGCGATTCTGAAAAGCCCGTAGCAATTCCTGAATTCCATCCCGAACCGTCCATTCAGGCGTAAAGGCAAGTCTTTCCGAGACCTTGCGAAAATCAACCTTATAATTGCGCGGATCCGATCCCTTTTCTTTGTATTCCACCGTACCCGTTTTTATGGATTCCCTGATTTCATTGACAATCATTTCTTTCGTAAAATTGTTCGCGTCTCCCCCCGCGTTGAACACTTCAAAACTGATTTTTTCCAAGGGCGCCTCCAACACACCGCCGATCAGACGTGAAAAATCACGCACGTGACAATACGGGCGCCAGGTATGCGCATCGTACACTTGCAAACACTTCCCAAAATACAACTCGCGCATGAATTCATTCACGGTCAAATCAAATCTCATCCGGGGAGAAAGTCCAAAGGCGGTGGCGAACCGAAGGATCGTCGCGGCATAATCAACATGCCCTCTCAAGGACAAGAGTTTTTTCTCCGCGAACACCTTGGCTTTGGCGTAGGCGGATAAGGGCTTGAGTTCATAATTTTCATCCGCGATCTTTCCGTCTTCAATCAAGCCGTAGTTCGAACAAGTCGATACAAACACCACCCGGCTCAATTTTCTGCCGTGCAGGGCTTCAAACAACTTTAAAATACCATCCTCATTTATTTTTTGCGACTCGACAGGGTATTTTCGCGTGATAGGATCCCCCACCAGCCCCGCCAGAACCACCACATCGGTAATCCCCCGCAAAGCCGGCTCCAACATCGATTCGTCCGTGAAATCGCCGCCCTGCCAGTCAAAATCAGGATGATTTTCATAGGCCGCGATGGCGCGCTTATTCTGGTATAAGAAAAGGTCCAGACAGCGGACCCGGTATCCTTTTTCCAAGAGATCCCCGGTCAACACAGAGCCGATATAGCCGGCGCCGCCGATCAACAGCACGCGTCTCTTTGAAAAACTCCCCTCTTTCTTATCTTGCCTCATCCAGTTCCCCAAAAATTCATACGTCTTTATGCGCCCAATCCCGTGCCTTGTTATAGGCCTTCCCGAATTTATCTTCCAGCTTCGGAGATAAGACCCTCAAGAGCTCCTTGCCCATGATCCGATACTGCTTGCCCACTTTGGCGGCCTGAATCAAACCCTTTTTGATCATGCGCGTCACCGTGCTGGAGCTTAGCTTTAAGATCGCTTGGGTTTCTTCGTGTGTATAGACCTCGTTTTCCTTAATTTCCATAAGTTTAATCCCTTTCTTTAGTTATCATAATATATCATTAGTGGTTATTAGTAGTCAACAAGTATCCGCGGAATGCTATATCTCAGGTTCAATATCCGCGCCATTTATTCCTTTTTGGGCCCGGCTACCGGTTTGTCTGTCTTCGGCCCAATTCGATGCCTTTGCATAAATTTTTCAATATGTTCGAATACGATGCGACGATACCGTTGACATAAGCGGCTTTCTTTCAAAGCCAGATTTTCGGTTTGATCTTCTCCTTGACGGACAAGATGCAACGATTCCTGATAGCCGTCTATCTGAAAGTCTTTAAGACCTATTTTCATATCAAAAGATTTGGAAAAAATATATCGGTAGTCGCGGTCACGTACGCTAGCCGTATAAATATCGTAATACAGCGATTCGCTGATGACGTAGGGCCGGCCTTTCATAGGAACCTCGTCACTCGAAGCTCTTTCGGAAGAAAAAACGCTTTGACCGCTGACGGTCGAAGGATTGTCCACTCCGGCGATATCGATGAGCGTCGGCGCGACATCAATACTGGCGGCCACAAAGGAGTCGGAAATATCACTCCCTGCCAATTTCGCCGGATGGCTGGGAAGTTTTAAAATAAAAGGCACCTGACAGCTTTCATCAAAGAGCGTATAACGAGCGACTTCTTTCGGTTTATTCAAGCGCGTTCCATGATCGGCGGTGACTAAAATCGTCGAGTTTTCGTATTGGCCAGAACTCTTTAAATAATTAAGGAGAATCCCAAATCGAAGATCTGTTTTGAATATTTCGCTGTCATATTGAGCGATGAAATGCTTCAGATGTCGGCTGGCATCGCCGTCCCTAAGCGCCCTTCTCTGAAGGGCTTTCCCTGTCGGCAGAGCTTGGCCGGAGTAAGTTTGATCAAAACGCTCCGAATATGGTGAAAAAGGGAAATAAGGCTCATGCGCATCGAAATAATGCAGCATCAAAAAAAGATCTTGTGATTTATGGTGCTCCAGCCAATCGATCGCCTTAAGCGTGACCTCATCCGCCGTCCCCGCGTTATTCCATTTATCGCATTGCTTATAGCGATGGACATCGAAACCTTTGGCAAATCCAAAGTTCATTATAAGCCGTTTGTAAGTAAAAAATCCGCAGGTCGTGTAGCCATTTTGCCTCAAAAGCTCGGGGAAAGTGCTTATCCCATCCGCGAGCATCGCATTCTTGCGCGGATGATAAATACCATGTTCGGATGGATAAAGAGAGGTAAAGATGGACATAAAAGAGGTGAGTGTCCAATTGCCTTGAGTAAAAGCCCATTTAAAATTCAGCGCCTCTTTAGAAAATCGGTCGATGTTGGGAGTCGTCTGGCGTTCATACCCATAAGAACTGACGCGGTCGGCTCGCAACGCGTCCACATAAACAAGAATAATTTTTTTTGGGTTCTTTTTTATCGTTGCGCCTTTAATCTCGGAAACATAAATTTCATTGGCGCGGTCTTTCGGATCCTCAGCGCGTAGACTCAAAATCAGCTCGATCGATTTGCTATTGGCCGATTCTTTGGCGAGAGGCACGCAAACATCGATCCAGTCTCTTGATAAAAATTCCCTAAAGGGATTGATGCGTTTTTTAAAAAAAAGAACTCTTGCCCCATTTTCATCCAATATAAAAAATTCGCAGATAAGATCTTTATTTTGCCGAGCGATTTTTTGGGAAGCGGTAACCGCAAATTTTATAACCTCGGTGGGCCCTGAAATCTTGACTGTGACGGGCTGATTGACCTTCAATTTGAAAGCATTTCTCGTTTCGCCGTTCGCCTGTAATTTTATGGCGGACGCTGATGCGGGCAACAGCGTGGAGTTCAAAAATGGATCTCCGGAAATCTCGATGGGAACGATAAAATCAGCTTGCTTCGCCGGACCGATGGCAAAACGATGCAACGCAACGGTTGTCAGAACCAACGCAAAAGCAGCGAGTGAAAAAAAACAAAAACTCTGTCCGGAGAGATCTTTATTCCACAGGATCCCATAACCGACAAAAACATTTAAGGGCAGCAAAAACAATGACGCGTCTCGAAGTCCGAGAGACAACGCCTCGTGCTGTTTTACGGATAATTGAATTCCGACAAAAATCCATAGCAAAAAGACCGAGGCCACCAACACCAAGAAAAGACCCATCCATAAAAATCCCGGCATCCAGCTAAACGCGTTAATTGATAAAATAACAGTCGAGGCATAGGAAAAAGCGCAAATACCGAAAAAAGCTCCCCAAAAAAGCGCTCGATGGTTTCTACGGGTAAAGTTTAAAGAATAAAGGATGTGTAACCAACGGCCTAATAATTGGTATTTGGAAACTTTGACATTTTCGAAATGAAAAAAATAAGCCATGTCAGCCCTTCCCCAAAACACGCGCGCTTTTCAAGAAGAAAACACTGGTTCTTTTGATTGAATATCGGCCCGGAGCATGTTTTGAATTAAATCACGCATGTACCAATCGGGCAGAGATTGATTGCCGAGCAGGGATTCTCTGGCTTTTGTTCCGCTGATAAACTCTAGATGACGCTCTTGTTCTGCCATGGCTTCGTATGCTCTGGTCTGGGGATCATAACCGATCGCCCCGAAAAATACGGGGACCACTCCGATATCCCCAAGGCCGTCGAACAAACGTTTGTATTCTTCGTCTTTGTAAAAATCGCCGACACCCGAATGGTTTCGTCCGATAATAAAATGACTGCATCCCATATTTTTCCGGCAGATCGCCGTAAAAACGGCTTCGCGAGGCCCGCAAAATCGAGGATAGGTCATGAAACATCCGATTAAGACCTTGCCCGGTGGGTACAAACCAAAATCGATCATCATTTGATAGCTCTTAAGAATGGCTTCCGGAAGAAAATCTCCCCTTCGCCGGGGGCCTATGACTGGGCTGACATAAAGTCCGTCCGCATGCGTGCGTTCAAGCGCTTTCATTTGAATATATTCATGAGCTCTGTGAATGACGTTGCGCGTATGAAATCCAACCACGCGGCTCCATCCTTTATGCATAAAAACAAAACGACTCTGGACGGGGGTAAGCTGATACTGCGTGTAAGGCGAAGGGAGTTTTTTAATCAATGTGATATCGCCGGCCAGAAGACACTCTCCGCGATTTAATACTTCACATACCCCGGGATGCTCCGAAGAGTCCGTTCCAAACCATTTTTTCAAATAAGGCTTCGGATCAAAAAACGCCAGAGAAGTCACGTCCATTAAGGCGTAAATTTCACCCGTGGTGTCCGCCAGCGCGATGCGCTCACCCTTGCCAATTGCTTTGGTCTTCTCCCTATCGACCTGAAGAATCACGGGCAATGTCCAAGGGATGCCGTTAGGCAAACGGTTAGTTTCTAAAACACTGCTCAAGACATCCTCGTCCATGAAACCGGTTAAAGGAGAATAAGTGCCCAGCGCAATCTGCTCGCAGTCCATCAAATCCATTTGTGAGACAGTTAATTTTTTAAGCTTGTCCATTTCATTTGTGTCCACAGAACTAGCCTCTCGGCAAACTAAACGGCCTCCATGCGGTTCCACCAATAATGATTTGATATTCGAGTTACAAAATGAATCATCCTCACCGAGACCCGCCTGGTCATGTTCGTGAATCAATTTGACAATCATGCTGGCGCAACCGACCGGGTCCTTGCCGATCGCCGTTTCGGCGGCCAAAACCAATCCGTCGGCTCCGTCCATCAGCGTATTAATGACATCATTTACTTCGGCGCGCGTCGGCTTTGGAGCGGTTACCATCGATTCAAGAAGATTGGTCGCCACATAAACTTTTTTGTTTAAATCTTTAACCTGTTTGATGATTATTTTTTGAAGCCGTGGAATGCGCTCCAAAGGCTCTTGCCTGGATAAATCCCCCCGATCGATTAGAATCGCATCGGATTTCTCGGCGATGCTTTTAAGGTTTATCAATCCATTTCGACATTCGATTTTAGAGATCAAAAACGCTTCTTTTCCACAAACGGCGCGAAATTCATCGACATCTGAGGCGTGATTTGCAAACGAAAGCGCCACATGGCTGATGCCCATTTTCCGCCCGATTTCGAACGCCTGCCTGTCCTTTTGAGTCATCACCGGAAGCGGACAATCGCGTTCGACGGTCACCGCCTTATTGGAACCGATTTTGCCTCCGTTCAAAATGCGTAATTTAAGCCCTTGACTGTCCTTTGAAATCACCTGCGCGAGAACAGAGTTAAAATCGATGCTTATGAAATCCCCTTCGCTTAGAATCTCGACCACATTCTCGGGATAAAAATTAAAATTACGGCTGTCTCCCGGCACCAACTGGCGGTGCACTTGGACAACACTGTTTTCAGTGACTTCCACTTCGCCGCTGGAAAAAATGCCGGTGCGTATTTGAGCGCCTTCAGAATCGAGGCAGATGGGAACCTTTGTGCGGCTTTTAAGAAATTGAATGGTTTCGGCAAGATTTTGAAGCTTTGTATGAGAGAGGTTGATGCGGAATAAATTGACCCCTAATTCCTCGAGTCTGGCGATAACTCGTTCATTCAGGGAAGAAGGCCCGATGGTGCATAAAATCTCTTTACTTCTCATACCACCTCCATGCACAGCTTTTTTGTATGATAACATCTCAGTCATAGAGAGTCAATAGATGTCATTAGAGGTCAAATCAATCCTCAAGAACGGTTCAGAGAGGTGATATTATTAACTCGATTCGTAATCAAGCGGGAAATCAATTCGGCTTTTTCAAAACGTCATAAACAAAGACTTTGGGCCCTTCCTTGAACCGGTAGGAGAAAATCTTTTGGTAAGAATGCTGACCCGCATAATCCCAAAAAAACTTTCTGGCGTCATGGCTAAGCCACAGATAATCGAACGACTCCGCGCTCAAATAATCCGGCAGCGACCGGCCCTGGGCCTTCAGTTTCTGCTCCAACGGAATACTGCTAAAGACCATGTGCGGTTGATGGTTGTAAAAGCGTCTGATGTCAGCGGCGTTGAATATTTTTGAGCCGTAGGGCACTTCCTCGTTCAAAAAGCGATACCCTGTGTAAGACCTTTCTTCCCTCTCGAGATAACCCCGCGCGCTTTCCAAGCCAAGAACGACTTTCGCCGATTTGGAGAGCCGATAAACGGCTATCCCCGCCTCCAACAAAATGGCCATCAAAAACAGGATCATGGCAAACCGCCTCAGAGTATGCTTATGCGCCAGGATCTGATCTAACGCACACGCAGCGCCGACGCTCGCGAAAGGCATGATCAACGTAAAAAAACGGGCTGATTGAGAATTAAAATACGACTGCGCGCTAAAAAATAGGGATAAGCCATAGCACGCCGCAAACGCAAACAAAACAAGAGAATTTTTATCCGCCCGCTTAATACGAAACAGCAACAAAGGCAAAAACATGAGATAAACGGGCCCGATGGACTCGCCTCCGAACGAGGAGGGATGCATGGTTAAGTTCCATCCGAGCATCAGAGCGTAAACAAGGCCGACTCCTCCTCCCGTTCCTTGCGGATTTCCCGCCTCAAAACCCCGCCCTCCAAAAACAGTTGAAAGAAAAGGATACGCCGGGTTCCCCAAAATCAGGGCGCTCCGCAAATACCACACGCCGGAAACTAAAAAAGCCGATAAAATGAAAAAAACAACCGAAGAGATTTTTAATTTCGCTCTTACCGCTACCAACACCAGTATCATCGCAAACGGGACAAGCGCCAGATATTTCGTCGCTAAAGCCCCGCCGATGAAAATACCGCAAAGAATAACCCCCGGAAGTTCCCCGAGCTCCTCTTTCATCCATAAAGCGTATAAACTTAAAAAAACAAAAAAGGCCAGTCCCAGATCCACATAGGCCTCCGAAGACTGGGCAAAAATGACAGGCGTGTAGGCGAAGATCAGCGCCGCCCACCCTCCGACAGGAGCTCCGTAGTAACGCCGTCCAAAAAGGTACACGCCAGCGGTCGTCAAAAGGTAAAAACACCAGTGGAAAAACTGCGCCAGCGTCGTCCCCTGCAGCAACAAGCCGATCGTAAACAGCATCTCTGTTTGGAACGGCCACAGAGATTCCCGGGTAAGAGCCAGATAAGAAATTTGATGGTTTTGAATAAAATGTTTCGGATGATCCAAATGATAGGCCAACGCGTCGTTTCCTATCGGCGGGGCGCCACATTGAAGACAAGAGACAACCAGCGCGCCGATCAGGCAAATCCAGATCACTTTCTCCTGCGATGTTTGAGGAATGAAGGTTTTGAATCCCGCACGGCCGAAACAATTTTTTTGCTTCAACGCGCTTGGAAATAGGGCGAGAGCCAAAATCAAAATCAGGACGGAGTTCTTTGTCAAAAAACCCATCAGTCCTATCCACAACACACCCAGAGATAATAAGATAATTCCAAGCGCGATCGAAAAAAGATTCAATTCAGCGGCGGTGGACATGGATGGGGGGATCCTGATCGCCGCCAAAAAGGCCCCGCCTATTCTTCCGCAGATCAACAAAATCACCCCAAACCATAAAAGGGCTGACACGAAACCCCAAGGGCCTATTTTCAGAAATTCCACAAACCCCTCTCATTTATTTTAGGGAGAACCACCTCGAGTAAATAAAACCCCAAAATAGCCGTAAGCCAAACCATGGCAAGCGCTTTATAAAAAATATCACGCTTCAATGACTTTGCCCTTTCTTAAAACAACCAGACAAATAACGATCATAATCCAGGCAACCCATGAAAACTGTTCCGCAATCTTGGTTGGGAAATAATCATAGTAAAAACGCAGATGATGCTTGCCTTTTTTTAAAAATATCCCCGTGAAGGCGTGATTGACCGGGATCGCCGTGTCTTTTTTCCCATCGACCGAGACTTTCCAAGCGGGATAATAGACGCTTTGAAAAACGGCGACACTGTCCTGTCCGGCCCGTACCCTGGCCTCCAACTCCACCTCGTTCTCTTTCACTAAAATAATTTCAGGAAGTGTCTGCCAACCGCTTTTCGAGGAGTCCGCGTTGGATGGATCTGTCTCCAGAATCGCTTCGGAAGAAGGGTCAAACAAACCGCTTTTTAAATACTCGAGACGGCGGCCTTTATCTTCGATTATTTTCCATCGGGGCACCAACCAAAACTTTGGAAGAGCGTGTGAATTCCGATAAAGAGACCGCCCCTGAAGATCGCCGATAAGTTCCAGATCCGGCAGATTTAGCTGTTTCTCCGACAGCACAACACCGACGCCTAAAAGATCCAAGAGTTTCCTCTGTCTGACCCAATTTTCCGATGAATAAGGAAACCGGCCAAGCGACGCGTCAGAAAATCCAAGATCTTTCACCAGTTCATGATATCGCTTGATCAGAAGCGGTGAATAACCTCCCGCATGAGGCAAGTTATACAACATATTGGAATTGGGTGGAAAAATCTCCATCTCTTGGCTTGTTGTAACCTCAACGATTTTCTCGTTTTTTGTGTGCAGCCGCTGTTTGATAGAATCCAAAATCCTCGGAGGTTCGGCTAGCATTTCTTTTGAGGCGGTGTTTCCGATAAACCCCGCCCCCATCCACCGGCCAAACCAAAATAGATCAAATATCAAAATCAAAGTGATCAACCACTTGACACCAATTCTCGAGATCAACCCCTTAAAATAAAACCGTGATAATAATAAAAAAATGAGGATAAAAAAAACGGTCCTCAAATTCCAACTATTACTAAATTTTAGTGCCTGGCCTAATCTTTCCGCAAAAAGACCTATGAAGCGATAGTAGTAGCTCTTATCATGAATCGGGTCTATTTTTGCGGCGTAAACTGATTCCGCGTAGTGACGACCATATTCCATCAAGGGATCTTTTGTTAGATTCAAAAGAAACGAGGCAACTAAAGGCATTAGAATCGCTCCCATGGCAAGCCAAAGGGCTACGTTCCAGAAACGTCGCCGGTCTCCCTCGCCATTTAGATATCTTTCGTATCCTGAGCCCGCCACAATCCCAAGCGATATCACGCTAAAAAAAAGAAACTTCGCCGGGTTTCGAAAACCAGTCAGCGATAGCTTTTCCACAACCAAAGAATAAAGAGGGTTGTATTTTCCCAAAGCCAAAAGAAAGAAGACAAGCGCCAACCACAGGTGTTTTGTCTCGCATCGATCTTTTTTTAAAAAAAGAACCCAGCCAATGAAGAAGATGGGAAGAATGCCCATATAAAATGAGACTCGTAAAAGATTACCCCAGTGAGGAAAAAGCAGGGAAAAAATAGCGGGGGGTGGGACAGACCCCCACATCGCGAACTGAATGGTTTCCCCCGAACGGACAGACACTCCGGCCAATTGAAGCGTCTGGAGAATTTGAGGCAGAGCCAGCAATATCGCGATCACTGCTGATACCCCAAGGCAAAAAATCATCTCCGTTCTTTGACGAGATTCAAGGAGAACCCAGAAAGCCAGATAGCCCGTGGCGTAAAAAGCGAGCTGAGGAAATCCCGCTGTCCACATGAAAGAGGTCAAAACTCCCAAAAATAAAACTAGAAGAGTTTTTCTTCTTTTTGTATTCGCGGACCGGAGTTCTTCAAGTAGCCACAAACCCCAGGGCAGCCAAGACAGGACACGCAAAGTCCCCGTCGTATAAAAACAGCCGCCATAAGCGCTGGAGAATGAGAAAATTACCGAGGCTAAGACCGCTCCTTCATTTTTCAAACCCACTCGTCGGGCATACGCATAAAAGCCCAAGCCCCCTATCGCGATATGCAAAGGGATGTTCCAGGTATAGGCCGCAAAAAAAGGAAGGATCCGGTAGAAAATTAAATGAATCGGATAATAAGCAGCCACCTGTCCTTCCGCCACCAGCGGAAACCCGCAGGCCATTAAATTCGTCCAATAAGGCAGTTGTCCGCTTTTCAAGGCCGTTGCCAGATGATTCGACCATGGATAAAACTGCACCCAATAGTCACCCAACAGAAACGACGATTTCAAAGCCAAGAGCGGCCAAAGAAAAGCGATAAACAACACACCATAGAATAAAATAAAGTAGCGATGGCGCCTTAAGGCATTCATCTTTTTTCCGCGATGAGATAAACGATATCGAAGGGATTGCAATAAAAGGAGGCCTTATCCAGCCATGGCAGACGGGTGAACGCTTCCGAAAGACCTCCCAAAAACTTCGAATACTCGGACAAGCGCTTGGAAAAGAATTTGGGAGAAATGTATTTTCCGATATGGGATGCCGACCGTACTTCGAATCCTGTCTTTTCTAGAAGCTCCGCCAGATTCTTGCGGCTGAAATAATACAGGTGTTCATGTTCCTTGAACCCCATCCACTGATACTTGAATAGTTTGGCCGGCAGACTCGAGATATCCGGAGTCGCGATCGCCAGGAAGCCGGCAGGGGCCAGCAGCGCATGCGCGCGCCGGATGTCCTCGACAGGATTAAAAGAGTGTTCGAGATAATCCCACATCGTGATTAAATCATAAGGCTCTCCGAGATCGCGCGCGTCCTTAAAAAAAACTTGGTGAAGTTTAATGCCAAATTCTCTCAGCGCATACTCACAACAATAATCCGAAATCTCGACGCCGGAAACCTGCCAGCCCATTTCCCGCGCAATCGAGAGAAAGAAACCGGTCGCGCAACCTACATCCAGCACGTGCCCTTTTCTCTTGAGCCATCGGCTCTCCAGCTCCGCCAGCCGGCGCCGGAACGTTTTCTCGACAAGCTCCTTGTCGGAAACATAATTGTCGTAACCCATCGCCTGCGAGGAATGACTTTCAAAATAATCCCTGGAATAAAAATCCCTGATGACCTCCTGTTTTAACCGCGGGTTCGTGTACACCAATCCACATTCGCATTGGACAACCGCGGGCAGCGACGGATACAGTTTTTTGAAATTCCTGCTTTTACAAAATAGGCAATCCACCCATTCCTTCGATTGCAGGACTGCCTCCTTCGCTGGCGCTATTCGACTTTTATCCATCTTTTTTCACTTTATAAATGGTGATGATCGGGCCCGGCCTTTGGCAATTCCAAAACGTGGAGTCGATCGGCAGATAGGTCCAATTTTTCGCGCTCATCGCTTTCCGGGGATCACGGCGAGGATCAAATGTGGCCACAAGCTGACCGGCCTCTTTTAACGCCGCGTAAAAGGCGGCGTGGCGGATCACAGAAACGCCGTCGGCAACCACATAGTCCACGCGGATCGCCTTCAGCGCTTCCAAATCGTAAGGGACGAAAGGCCCCAATAACGTGAACGAATCACCCACTGGATTCGCACTCAAATAGTGGAGATTATAGCTGGGCGAGGGATAGGGTTCAAGCCAGATCCGTTTTTCGAGGCGGCGGGCCTTGAGGCCCGAAAGAGGGTCCTCTTTCCGGAGGCGGGATAGCGCCGAGCGCAGCTGCGACCGGTTCACGTTCAATCGAGGCGACTGCCCGGGGTCATCCAAAACGATCACCGCGTCTTCTTGCGCGTAACGATGGATCCATTCCCCGGCAAGATCCCTCGTGTCTTTTCTTAAGAAAAGAAGATCGGAATAAAGGGTGGGCAAAACGGACAGGACGATCACGAACACGACGGCCAGATTTGCCAAGAATTTCAAAGGGCGCGGCCGTATTTCCGCGTTTAAGCGCAGCTCCTCCAAAAAGCGGGCCGCCCACAAAATGCCGAACGGCACGATGGCCAGAACATAGCGCTCATAGGGCTGCCCCGCCCGCGTAATCATGAGGTAATACACCAGCGGCAGCGAAACAAACACGATTTCCTTTTTGGATAACCGCCACAAACCAAGAAAAAAACCGCCGAGCGCCGATACAAAAAGCGCCGGCCCAAGCGAGTCATACAACATCTTTAGGTGATGCCACGAACCTATTTTAAACCCTTTATTAATTTCATATAACCGCGCCACAAATGGATAAGCCGATTTGAAATCAAGCAGGACGTAAGGTGAACAAACGAAAAAAGCGGCGACCAATAAAAACATCGAGAGAATACCGTCCAGCCCTAGGGCTTTCAAGGCTTCAGCCCTGCCCCGTCTAAAGTTTTCATCAAAAGAGGTAAAAAAGTAAGCGAACGTGATCGGAACGGCGAGCGCAAACGCGTTGTACTTCACGGCCGAGGCCGCACCCGCCATGAGAACGGCAAGAAAATAAAAGCGCTTGCTTCCCAAATTGAGATACCGGAATAAAAAGTAAATGCTGAGCGTCATAAAAAAGACGAGCGTGATATCCATCGTCGCGAAGTGAGAATCCCTGCCGTGCAGAAAAGAAACGGCCAATAATAGCGCCGCATAGACACCGGTTCGTACGCTCTTATATTCTTTTCCCAATAAATAGATCAGCCAGACCGTCATCGTGCCGAATAGTGCGCCGAGCACACGCGCGATCACATAAAAGATCTCAGGAGACAATAAATATAAATTCAAGAAACTGTCGGTATTCTGGAAATATTGAAACAGATGGCCGGTGACGTAAAAAAGACCGTAGACAAAGAAAAGCAGGTAAAGAAACAAGGTCGGGAAATAAAACATATGTGGGTTCAAATCACCGGTCCCGAAGGCCAGCGCATGGTTCACGATGAGGTGCTCGTCGGGATGATAAAGTCCGAAGCCAATACCCAAAACCCGCAGAAAAAACGCGAGGGGGATAATAACCGCCAACGCCCTGCCTGGACGGGCGGCGATCACATCCGTCATCGAACGCCTTCTCTGAAATCAAAAATGAAAATGGAGCCGCCCACCAAAGCCGCCGGTTCATAATGGCGTGTCCAATCGGCGTGTTCAAGATAGAAAACGCTGACAGCGTACACTTTTTTCGAAGGCACCTGATATTCCTTGTCTGAGAACTTTTCGAATAAAATGCCGTAAAACGTGGGATCGGCGGAGCCAAAATATTCAAGCCCTATGGTTTTTATTCCCCGCTGGTCCAGATAACGCTTAAGCTCCTTCAGTCCCTGTCCCCAATCCGCGTCACTGCCCCTGACCAATCGATGTCCTCCCCGAACCCCTCCCGCAAAAGAGTTGAAGTAAGACAAATAATTGGGGAAATTGGGAATCACGAGGCAAACATTGAGGGCCGTTAAAAGCAACAATCCCCAACGCCATCGCCAGGATTTGAATGATAATTGGGCCAATCCCCCTATCCAGACGAATAACGGCGGAATGACCGGAAAAAGATACCTGACCCCGACCGCCGTCGTGTCAAAGAACGTGACCAACAACACGACCGCGACGGGCAGCAAAATCACCAAGTCTTCGTTGCCTGATTCGCTCTTGCTTTTCTTAAAAAAAACCGTCCTTAACACCAAAAGAAGCAAAAACGGCACCGTCATTTTGATGGCAAATGAAAGAAGGTAATAATACCATTGGGTGCCCGTGGTCCACTGACCCAGCGCATAATGAAGATAAGACAACCGATGGCTTCGAATAATACCGGCCAACCCCAGGAGATAGGAAGGCATCGGGATGGGCGTCTCTAACGCCATCTTTTGCAACCCTGCCTTTAACGCATCGTTGCCGGGCATCAACGAGTTCGAAATCGCGGCGATATAAGAAAGTTTTTCCTCGACTCTGGGGACTCCGCCGCCCAAAAGCGGACGAAACTCAAAGCCATACGACGCCCACACAATGAAAAATGCGGTGGCCACCAACAGCCAAGAGGCCTTTAAAAAGCTCCACCATCCTTTCTTTATAAGAATAATAACTAAAAAAACAGGCCCAAAGATAAGCGCGTTGAACTTTGCCGCGCATGCGAATCCGAAAGAAATTGCTAATAGCCAGAAATCTTTGACCTTTGGGCATTCAAGATAACGCCACAAAAAGTAAGCCGCGATAAATGAGAAAAGTGAAACTCCGATATCCGTCGTGGCAATGGAGGCATGAGCGATAAAATTGGGGCAGAAAACATAAAACGCGGTACTAAGCACCCCTCCCCACTCCCCATAAAGACGGCGGCTCCATAGGAAAACGAAGACGCCGATCAAAAGCCCTAAAACCAATATCATCGCGCGGGAGGAATATAGGAGCCGGTCCGCCAACGCCCGGTTGTCCTTATAAAAAAATCCCTGGGCGAAAGGCACGCTATCCGCCTCTTTCCACGATTTTTTTTCTAAATTCAGCTTTGGCCGGATCCAAAGCCATGGCAGCGCCATCCATTCCCGCAAAAGCGCAGGATTCGCAGGACTCATCCGGTAATCTCTCGTTAAAAGGTTGACATAGCCATTGACGATGTTGAACGCTACTTCGTCAGCGGTTGGCGATGTTTTCTGAATCAGTAAAAGTCCCTGTGTAGCGAATACTAGGAGAAGCAGGATGACAAGAACCCTAGTCGCGCTTTTCATGCTCGTTCTTTTTGCGGGCTTTGACAATGAATAAAAGCGCGAACCGATTTGGGATCCATTTTGCCATTTGATAACGGCACGCCCATGGCAAAAAACTCAATATTAAATTAACACACTGTATTAATTTTCTCAACGCCGAAGGATTTTTTTTAATATCACTTAAAATAGAATCCCTCATGGAATAAGCGGGTACATAATCCACCCAATCAATGGCAAACCCTGTCTTGTCCAGGTCGTCCAGCAAGCCCTGCAGATAATACCTCCTGACATGGTGAACCCCATCAGATCGCATATTAGGCTGTCCTACATATAAGATGCCATCTTTTTTCAAAACATTGTGAATCTCGGCTAATGTTTTGTTTGGGTAATATAAATGCTCGAGCACCTCAAATAAGAAGACAGCGTCATAATTTTCTTCTTGTAATGGAAAACGAGCCTGAATATCTCCAAAATAAACTGAAAAACCTGCCTTCTTTGCGATGTCCAAACCGCTGTGACTGATATCTAAAATATCCGCTTGTTGAATTCCAAGGTAACGCATAAATTGGCCGTCCCCCCCAGCCACATCCAATAATTTCCAACCCTCTTGGACTTGAATCCTTGGGAGGACCCTTCGATAAAGCCTGTCATAATAAGAGCGCTTCTGACGGGTTTCCTCGGCGCCCAGCCAATAATCTTGATAAAGTTTTTCCGCGCTATGCGCCATTGGCGTTTACCCTCTTTACACGGAGTTTTTCCCATCGAAAGGTACGCAGCACGTAATCCAAAAAAAAGCTCGCCACAATTATCATCAATGGCTCGAGCGGATAGCGGTATTTTCGATCAGGATAAATGATCATTTGTTCAGCGCACCATAAAAGGAAACAAAGTCCCAGCATCATGAGACTGATTCTCGATTGCGGCTCAAGGGCTTTTCGTTGAGCAAAAAGATAAAGGATGGAAATAAAAAATGAAAAGAAAATAATATAGTAAAAAAGATACGCTATTTCTTCCAAGAAATGTCTGACGGCAGGCGGCAGCGGTCGCGCCGAATCATAAGCGCCCTCATAATATTGAACCCATATCGGCCAAACACCCGTCCGGTTCCATCCCATGAAGATCAAGACGCGCGATGTCCCCAAGGCCAAAAACCGTGCCGGATGCCCCATGATCCATTTTGTCATTTCGCGGTTGCACAAAACATGATACCGGCCCGCGTTTTTGGATAACCGCACCCTCTCCAATTCCTCTGAATAGCCCTCTTCCCCTTTTTCGGGGATATGTCCTCCGCCCTCCGGTGTTGCATTGGAATTAACATAACTATAAATATAGAAAGCCGTCGTCGTATAAAGAACCGGCACGCCCCACGCTTTGTAATTTCGAATCAGCCAGGGTAAATTCACTAACTGCATTAGCAACGCCACAAAAATAAAACTAGCTAATATTTTTTTCCAACGATACCGCAAAAGCCAATAGGATACGGCCACCACTGCCGGCATAAAAATCACCTGCGTCCTCGTCATCGTAGCGTAACCAAAGATTAATCCGTACCAAACAAGGGCTCCGCGCACAGGCCTGCCCTTTATTTCCAAAATCAACCAGTATAAACCTAAATACCAAAGCGGTAAAAACAAGTGCTCATCAGTCAATAGCGCTATGCTGTAAATCGAAATGGGGTAAATACAATAAATCAGTGTCGCCAGTAACGCGACAGGTTCCGAAAAAATAGCTTTCGTCATGAGAAACACAAGGTATGCCGACACCAAAAAAAGCAGAAGATTTACTGTATCCGCGACCCATAAATTAGGACCAAAAATTTTGTAAAAGAGCGCCAAGAAAAGGGGGTAACCGATCGGCCGCCGGCCAGACGGCGTGCCGTCTTGATCGAGGAACCATTTTCCATTCGTAATATCAATTGCGTAGATATTAATTAGATCATTTTCGGCGAGATTGGGACTACCCCATGCGGACTTGGTCTCGTGGCTTGAAAAATTCAGCCAAAAAATCCTTGCAAATAACCCCAATAAAAGAATCAGTATAAGCGCAGTCTTGGTTGAATGTATTCTGTAAAATTTAAAATACTTGAAAACGGACAGAAAAAATAGAGTTACCGCGAAAAAAAATGTAAAATAGTTGGTCTTAAAATAATCCAAAAAATAATCAAAAGGGTTTGGACTCATTTCATGGCGACAATCACGGTGTTCCAGCAAAACGGCTTTAAGACTCGGTAAATTTCTTTGTTCGCGGTCTCAAGGGCCACGTGATGCAGCACGCCGCCTCCGGGACGGATCGCTTTGTGAATTTTCTTCAATACCAGTTCAGCCAGACGTGAAAAATAACTCGCGTCAAACCCGTTTTGAGCGGCAGACAACACGGAGGTTGTCATACGCTCCGCTTCCTGAAAACAAATAATTTCTGAGGCCCATAATCCCCTGCTTGCGGCAATCGGGCAAAATAACGGTTCCACTCCATGTTGGGGTTGGCCGGGTCCATGCCGGTTCCAAGCGCTTGGATGAGCAACGGTTTGATCACTCGGGTCCCCACGTAATAAGTACTGGCAAAGTTATTAACCGCCAGAAGCTCCAACTTTCCGCAAAGCGCCTTCATCACTTTTTTCTCATCCAGATAATTATTAAAAGCCGGCATCGGAATATCCGGTAAGCGCCATTCCCTCCTAAAGTCATTCAAGCGCCCCCAGCCCTGCAGCGTAGCCTCAGATAACAAAAGAGTGCCGCCTGGTTTTAGAACACGCCCACATTCCCGCAGGCTCCGCAACTGATCATTCCAACGATCCAAATTGATGATCACACGAATCACGATGACCTTATCATAAATTGCATCAGGCTCCTCAAGAGACATCACGTTGTCTACTTTAAAATCCGCCTTTCCGCGAAGGGACGAAGATGTTCTTTTTAAATTGGTGCGCGCGTGACGGATCATTTCCGGAATAAAATCAACCCCTCGGATACGGATCTTTTTTTGCCGCGCGAACTGTAAAGTCGCATGCCCATTGGCGCATCCCACATCCAACACCCGGTCGCCATCGTTCAAATATTTCAGCAGATTATATACTTCCAGGCCAAGAACCTCTCTGTCTGACCACGACGCGTCGGAATGCGTGCGATGCGTCCGCGCCTGTTTGGCCCAATAAAGTTTTGAACTTTGACCAGATATTTTTTTTTGTCTCATCGATGATCCATTCTTTCCGAAACCAGATAGGAAGGTTTATCCAATATCTTAAAGTGCATACGCGCGAGATATTCCCCTAAAATTCCCAAAGCAAAGAGCTGTGCGCCTGAAAAAATAGCAATGATCGAAGCCAAGAAGGGAAAGCCTCGAACGCTGCCCCCTTCTGTCCAATATCGTCCCAAAACGTAGACCAACACCGCCATCCCGAACAAAGTAAATACGAAACCTACGATGCTCGCCACCCGCAGCGGCCAAACACTAAAACCTGTAATCATGTTGAACGCGTGCGAGGCAAGCTTACCCAGAGTATAGTTTGACTTCCCCTTGGTGCGCGCTTCATGAGGTACTGGAACCGCCCCAAATCGACCCGCGCCCCAGGACAAAAGCACATCGATGGATACAAACGGCCCTGAAAAAGAAGAAAAAGCCTCGCGCAGACGGGTCCGAAAAACCCTAAAAGCACACACGTCTTTGGCAATCTTGGCGCCTAGGATCTTCCGAAGCGCCGACTTGGTGATTAAGGAAGCCGTATCGCGCCAGAGCCCATGTTGCTCTTCACGTGGAGGGCCATAAACGACATCGTATCCTTCCTCCAGTTTGCCAACCAGTTTTGGAATTTCTTCCGGCGGATGCTGCAGATCATCATCCAAGGTCAGCGTAATGTCATAACGGGCCTCGCGGATCCCGCACAAAAGCGCGTTGTGCTGGCCGAAATTTCGGCTAAGCCGTATGCCTCGCGTGTGTGGATCCTCCTGGCATATTTGAAGAATAACCTCCCATGCGCCGTCATTGCCGCAATCTTCGACAAAAATAATCTCATACTTATCGCCAATAGATTCTAAAACACGTTTGAGACGGGTGTGCAATTCAATGAGGCAGTCCTTTGATTTGTAAACGGGGATGACTGCCGAGATGTAGGCCATGATCTTTACTTTTGCTCCCTCATTTGAGATACTTTATCACATGCCTAGCGGGGTCAATCTTATTTTTTCAAGACCGGTGTTTTTTCTATTTGTAATATAGAATGGCGCACCGCAGTAATAATTTCTTCTAGCGAATTCTCCACGCCGATCCATAACGGCAGGCGCGCCAAACGAATGGGTGAAGAGCGTCTGTGGCAAGCCGCAGATGAAGTGCGGAGAATGCCCGAACCAAGCATTCATCACCGTATCCGATGAGGTGATCGAGAACCACCTTCGCGGGAAGGACCGGATGCGACCGA
>OBEQ010988266.1_pt1 | contig 40986 bp, 39 predicted proteins | sample 1670901 | NCBI WGS metagenome assembly OBEQ01 (sample SAMEA104232315, study PRJEB22302) | groundwater metagenome | biome: forest; feature: aquifer; material: groundwater | place: USA | collected 2011-08-07 | depth 5.4 m
AACAGCCATTCTCTGTTCACTTCGAGATCCATAATGATGAATATTTTTTTTGAATTTTCCTTTGAGAAATATCTGAAAATCATCTTTCTGAGGTCCGATAAGTGTTCTCCTCCATCTTTTTTCTTCCTCAAAAAAGTCCTCAAGTCTTTTTACCGTGAATTCATTTTTTATATATTCTATACTGAATTCCTTTGCATCAAGTTTCTGATTTTTATTAAGATAGTCTATATATTCTTTTCTTTTCTTTGTAATATATTCTGCTTGCTGAATAAGATACGAATTCCAAAACTCGAGCTCTTCTTTTAGTTGGTTTTCGTCGTAATGTTTTTCTAAAACTTTATTCCGTCTTCTTAACGCATTCCCATAATTATCGAGTTTCTTTTTATATTCATAATTGTAAAAGGTTAGGAGTTTGTCAAAATATTCTCTCCGAATACCTGGAGGTCCGATAATAATATCTATTTGTTCCGGAGAAAAGAGAACTGCCTTAATCTGTTCCTGAAGATACAAAATATGCCGCTTTTTTGTTTTGTTGACAAAGAAGTATTTATCTACTCCTTCATCTTTTTTACCAAACGAAACCCTATATATATTTTTCTCATCTTTTTCACCAAAGATCCCCTCTACAAATCCGCTTTCATTATCTATACCAATGAGTTCTTCTTCTTTGCTTTCACGAAATCCTTCTCCATGTAACACTACATGAATACCTTCTAAAAGATTTGTTTTCCCCCGCGCATTCTCACCAATAACAATCGTCAGAAAAGGATTTATAATAAATATCTCTTTTTCAAAGTTTCTAAAATTGTGAAAAGTTACTTGTTTTAAAAGCATATACGTATCTTATTGTACCAATCTTTACGACTTCTTCTTTAATAAAAACTTTGTCTCTATAAAGAATGGAAGATGAAACGGAAGTTTGATACTATTTGCGTTTGGAAGTGTTGAGAATATTTTAATCCAATACTTCCTTGGGAAAAAAGAGATCATGGAGAAATCTCTTTGATGAAATAAGTGATACCAGAAATTTTCTCTTGTAAAAAACTTGTGAAATATATATTTTCGTGAAACACGTATTGTTTCTTCAAGAGCTTTTTTTATATGTGATCTGTCAACACGCTCCAAAACATCATAGGTTACTATCATATCAAATTGATTATCTTTATAAGGAAGGTTTGTAATATCTCCTTTTTTTAAAAAAGGTTTTACCTCCCTATCCGCTAAATCAATTGCATGTTTTGAAATATCCACTCCATATGCATCAACACCTAACCATCGTAAACACTTGACTAATGTTCCGGTTCCACACCCTACATCGAGTAAATTTTTTGGATTTTGAAATAGTTTGATAAGGGTTGCTCGATACAATGCCGTTATCATATGAAATAGTTTTCCCGATAATGATTCTGTTTGAGAAAATCGATGACCTCCTTTTTTTCCTTTGTAATATTCACGATCATAAAAGCCTTCATCGATGGTATACGGAAGAACAACTGTCCCCTTGAATGAATGACCTTCAATGATGTTTTCTAAATTTTCAAAGTCTTTGCCGTTCGTAATAACCACGGTAAGACTAAGCTTCTTTGCTAACTTAGTCGCTATAGGATCAAATGGAACATTCAGACCAGGCATCCATTTATCACCAACTAATTCTTCTAGTTCATCCCACGTTATCTTTTTTATCGCCTTTGCATCTTTAAATTTTGATGGGTCTTTGTCATATACCCAATCAATATTACTCATATTGATGATTACATGTGCTCCATAATCCTTTGCTAAAACGACAGCATCGTAATCAGTCGACCATCCAGGTTTCCATCCTGCTCCAATAACAACAGGCTCTTTCCAATTTCTTAATTTTTTTTCATAGTTTTCAATGATACGTGGGTGAGCAATGTCTTGAAAAATTGTTCTTAGCAGATGACCATTCGTTCTAGTTACATGAATTGCAAGCCAATCCAAATCCTCATTTGTCATAGTTCCTATTACTTCCTTTCCGGCATCTCTATATAACCGGGCAATTTTCCCACCACCTGCAATCAAAAAAAATCGTCTTCCTTTAACGACTTGTTCTCGAATCAAAGTATTGAGTTTTTTTAAAAAATCTGTATCCACTCCTCCGTTTGGAACAATCAAACTCCCTCCTACAGATATTACAATTGGGGGTTCTTTAAATTGAAACAACATAGTGGGTCTGTTCGATTATAGTTAAATTTTTGACAAAAATCAATGTATAAAGTACAATTAATCCAACCTACATGAGAAGACTCCGAATTACTATTACGCTCCAACAAAAAACGATTAACGAAATCGATCGGTTCATCGATGGTGAACACATTCGAAATCGATCACACGCAATTGAATTTGTTCTTAATAAGCATCTTCATACAAGTATAAATAAGGCAGTTATTCTCGCAGGCGGACAAGGAACCAAACTTCGTCCGTACACCTATGAAATACCAAAATCGCTTTTACCTATTAAGGGAAAACCGCTTTTGGAATATGTTATTGATAATCTTAAAAGCTCGGGGATCACCGATGTTATTATCTGTACCGGATGTCTCGGCGAAAAAATCAGAGAGCATTTTTTGGACGGAAAAAAATATGGGGTCCACATTACATACTCACATGAACAAAATCCTCTTCAAACCGGTGGAGCTCTCCTTAAAGTAAAATCCCTTTTACAGCATGAAACATTTCTTGTAATCTATGGAGATACCCTAACTAATCTTAATTTCACTGATTTGATTAATTTTCATATAGAACATAAACCTACTGCAACAATTGCATTAACTACTCTCACCCATCCTTCTGATTTTGGCCAACTTACGCTTCACGGAGTTCGGCTTGTCAATTTTTATCAAAAAAATAAAAATGAGGTCAAAAGCAATCTTATAAACTGTGGTATTTATGTTTTTCAACCGGAACTATTTGATTACTTTCCGAACAAAAAATCATTTTTTCTCGAAGACGTCATTGAACATCTTATTACAAAGAAAAAAGTAAACGGATTTGTATTCGAAGGGCAATGGTTTGACTTAGGAAATCCGAGTAATTATGAGCAAGCTATTAAGAATTTTAAAATATCCCCGTATTTAGACCAAAAACCGTCTCGATGAGTTTTACGAGAAGAAATGCCACTGCTAACAGTGTAAAACCAACAATAGCATACGTAATTTTTAATCGGGCATTTTTCCATTTTTCAGGAGATCCTTGAGATGTGATAATGTCGATCCCTCCCCAAATAAAAACAAGTAGAAAAAGAATACCTCCCATAGGAATAAGAAATGAAAGAAGCTTACTTACTATATCTCCAACAGAATTAATTCCTTGAAGTGGTCCTTGAATTGCCTGTCCCCCAATTGATAAGTTCTGTGCTAAAAAATGGGTACTCATGCTTTTATTATAGCTTACCTTTAGGAGAAAAAGTAGGACTTTCTGTAGCCGATTTTGTTGGGTTGATATCAATTTTTCCTGAAGGACTTGCTTCAGGAGTAGGTATTTGAACAGAAATTGTTGGAGTTGGGGAAGGAGCGATTATTTTTATGGTAGGAGTAACTGTTATTTTTTGTTGTATTTCTGCCGGTGTTTTCGTCTTTTTTTGAATAAGAATAAAAAGCAATATCACCAACACGAATGTTGTTAACGTTGCAATAAGAAGAAGAACCGTATTGGAGGAATTATTTTCCCCACGAAATTTTTGAATATCGATTGGAGTAAAATTTTTCACCATAGAAAATTCAATTATTAATTTGTAGTAACATGCGGAAGTGTATCGGCCTGGTTAACTTGACTTATTGGTGGTACATTAATACTGGGAGGAGCAATTGATTTTTCTACATCTTTCTTCTCTTTCTTATCTTCCTCTTCCTTTACTACTACTTCCTGTACTTTCTTTGAACTACATTTTGAACAAACTGTCGTCGCGTTCGGAATTACCTCTGTCTTAAATCTATTTGCACACACTTCACATAAAAAGTTTTTTATTACCTGTTTTTGAAGTTTCGAAACATCAACTAACTCTACTTTTTCAACGTTGAATATAAAGTTTTCACCGTCAAAATCAACCAAGATTTGATCCCCTGCCTTAACTTTTCCGTCTATAATAAGCGTTGATATTGGATTTTCGATAAGTTTTTGAATAGCTCTACGTAAAGGTCTCGCTCCATAAATTGGATCAAACCCACTTCTCACAATCTCTTTTACAGCACTATCTGTATACATGAATCCCATATCTTGATCCTCAAGCGACTTTCCAACACTTTTTAACTGCAATTTCACGATAGCTATCATATGTACAAATCGAAGCGGCTCAAAAATAATGACTTCGTCAAAACGGTTAATGAGTTCTGGTCGGAAGAATTTTCGAAGCTCTCCCATAACTTTATCTTTCACAAATCCGTACTTTTTCTGATCAACTTCTTCATCAATCTTGCTTTTTTCTTCGATAACTTTTTCAAGCGGGAAATCTTCACCGAAGTATTTTTTCAATAAATCTGCCTTCCATGTTTTTTCGCTGGTATTTCGATACCAAATGTTTTCTCCTACGATAATAATCTCTAAACCGAGAGGGGATACTGAATGAACATCCCAATGTGTTGTTGGAAAGGTTTTTTCTTCTGTCTGCTTGTCCTCGAAAAAATAATCTTTTAAAAATCCTGTTTCCCAATCATTTGCATTTTCTTTTCTTCTCCAATAGCGATCCTTGTAAGTAATCATTTCCATTTCATCAGGTGTATACGTATGCGTTTTCAATTTTACTGTTGGTAATTGTTCATCTGGCGCATCAGGTAGGGCATTAATTACTACATGATCTTTAAATAAATCAATAAGCGTCGTTGCCTTCCATGTTTTTGCAGTAGTAGATGTTCTATAAAAAACCACATTCCCTTTTGTTATCATTTCTACTCCTTTTGAAGACATCGCATGCGTATCAAAACCTTGAACAGGAAAGTCAACTTTTTCCTTGTCCTTCCGTAGTTCCGATGATTCAGTTGGAACGGAGGAGGATGGTTTTTGTTCTTTTGCAACCTCTTGTCCGGCAAAATAGTCAAGAAGCATTCCTTCTTGCCATGAATTTTTTGCTTCACGCTCAAAATATTTTGCGCCGATTGACAATATTTCTCTTCCTCTTGGAGAAAATGCATATGTAGAAAGAACAGGAGGTTCTTCGATTTCTGTTTTACCGTTTTTTAACATTTCATCCTGAATAATGGTAGTTCCTATATTCGAGGTACAAATCACCACGCTATTCTTAAATGAAACAACATGTCCTTTGTTATCTGTTAACCTTCCATCATCCAAAATCTGAAGCAGGATATTAAAAATGTCGGGATGTGCCTTCTCTACTTCATCAAATAGAACAACCGAATATGGTTTTCTTCGTACTGATTCTGTCAACTTTCCACCTTCTTCATAACCCACATAGCCTGGAGGAGCTCCAAGAAGTTTTGCTACTTCATGTTTTTCCATGTATTCGGTCATATCAAATCGGACCATAGCTTCTTCCTGACCAAACAATACATCTGCTAATGTTTTTGCCAGTTCTGTTTTACCAACGCCGGTTGGCCCCAAAAATACAAAGCTTCCAATCGGTCTTTGCGTTGATTTTAACCCTGCCCTACCTCTTCGCACCGCCTGTGCTACTGCAGTTACCGCTCCAGCTTGATCAATGAGGCGTTCATGCATTATATCTTCAAGTTTTGATAATTTCTCAACTTCGCTCCCGGAGATTTTTGAAACAGGAATTCCCGTCCAGCGCGCAACAATATCTTTAATAATCTCAACAGTAACACTCGTGGTAGTTTGTCCTTTTTTTAGATTATATTGATCTTGTTTTTCTTTCAAATCCGATTGAATCTCGTCAATTTTCGATCGTAATATCCGCGCTTTTACTTTATCTCCGGTTTTTTCTGTCTCCGTAAGCTCTTGAGTTAACTCCGCAATTCTCGTTTGCAGGGATTTTATTTCTTCAGGAAGTGAAATTAACGGTAATCGTACTGCAGAAGCCGCTTCGTCAACAAGATCAACTGCTTTATCCGGAAGGAACCGATCGCCAATATACCGTTTTGAAAGTTTTACCGCGGCCTCAATTGCATCTTGAGGGATAGTAACTCTATGAAACGCTTCGTATTTATCTTTTATTGCCTGAAGCATTTTTATCGCCTGCTCTTCTGTAGGTTCGGGAACCAACACTGGCTGAAAGCGTCTTTCAAGTGCCGGATCCTTTTCAACATATTTTCTGTATTCAGTCAATGTGGTTGCGCCAATAAGTTGGATTTCACCACGCGCGAGGGCTGGCTTCAAGAAATTTGACGCGTCCATTGAGCCTTCTCCAGACGCGCCGGCTCCAACAATATTATGAATTTCGTCAATAAAAAGAATTATCTGTCCTTGGCTTGCCTGAACCTCTTCAATAAGATGTTTCATTCTTTCTTCAAACTCACCTCGGTGAGAAGCTCCAGCCAAAATACTCATAAGATCCAGTTGTAAAAGTTTTTTATTCAAAAGTGGTTCCGGAACTTCTTTCGAAACGATTTTTTCTGCAAGTCCTTCAACAATTGCGGTTTTACCTACACCTGCTTCTCCAACAAGAGCTGGATTATTTTTTGTTCTTCTCGAAAGAATATGAATGACTCGCTCAATAACATCTGATCGTTCAACAACAGGATCCAATTGGCCTTGCGCTGCTTTTGCGGTAAGATCGATTGTGTATTGTTCTAAAACGCTTCGAGATCTTTCTCCCGCTTTTTCGTTTCCCATTAATCCTTCTTTTTTTCCGGTGATTTTTTTATTCAAATCTTCTTTTTTCAATCCAAGTTTTGCCAATACACGCGCACCAGCTCCTTCGCCTTCTTCATATAAAGCGAGTAGAATATGTTCTGGTGAAATAAATTCAAATCCGAGTTTCCGTGCAATAACTAATGAATTATCAAGAACTCTTTTGATTCTCGGGGAAAGCTTTGGATTATTTACCCCTAACGAAGCCTTTGGCGAAGTGGGGTAGATTTTAGAAAGTTCTTCTTCAATCGTTTGAGGTAAAATCTTCATTTCCGTAAAAAAACTATACACTTCACTATCAGATAAAAGACCGTGAAGAATATGTTCACTATCGATAAACTCATTTTTAAGCTCCTTTGCTTTTGTTTGAGCTGAAAGAAAAACCCTATTTGAACGCTGAGTAAGATGTGTCATTAGGTCTAATTCTGCATGTTTTTTTTCTTCAGGTGTTTGAATAGATTTCACTGGTTGATTCTGTCCAATATCTCCCTTTTGAGCAGAAGCTTGAGACTGGACACTGGAAACTGGACTTTTTTGCTTGTCCTCCGAAGCCTTGGCGAAGGAGGAATCATTCTGATTTTGATTGGCTATTTGATTCTGTATTGGTGGATTTCCTATTCCTGAATATGGAGCTCCTCCACCTGGCATTGGCCCTATACCAGAATAAGCTTGTGGTTGATTTACCGGTCCTTGCTGAATTACTTGCGTTTGAGACACAACTTTTTCTTCTCCGTTTTTAGGCGTTTGATTAGAAGATTGACTTGTATTTGATGATGGATTTTTAATAAAATCAAAGAAACCGACCATACGATCATTATGAAGAAGATCAGTACAATTGTCAACAATAATTCATGAAACAAAAATATTTAATCTTTATTGGCATCGGTGTTCTTATTATTCTCGTAATCTTGAGTTCGTTACTCACAAAAAAGTCTCCTACAGGTTCAATAAAAACAACGAGTCTACCATACGCAAAGATTACCCCTGTAGATCAACAAACTCCGAACAGTCAATTTCTTTTCTCACTAACACCCTCTCCAACGCAATCACCTCTTTCATCTTTCTCATCAGCTTTAAATCTATTGCATGATAATCCAAATAACCAAAAAACTATTATTAATCCTACTAATTCTTCCCCCTCTCCAACATCTGATCCTCTAAAAAATTTTATAAGTGCTTTAAATATATTATTCTCTTTTTCAAATATAAATCCAGTTATTACAACCCAATCTCAATCTTCAATACCTTCAAATGTACCGAATCCTATTTCAATCAATACGTTAGGTGAAAAAGTATATTATCCTCAATGCAACGGACCGTATGATAATGATCCATTACCGAACGGGTGTAACATCTGTGAGGCAGGATGCGGTCCGACCTCTGTTTCAATGATCCTAGCTTCATATGTTGATAAAAAGTATGATCCTCCAACAGTAGTAAACCTCTATGGACAAAGCGGTCTTCAAGCCGGTTGTAAAGGAACCACAATTGTAGATGCTCAACAAATACTAAATCAAAATGGAATGAAAACTACTGATGTTAATTACTATGGAGACAGTTCATACGATGAAACTGTCCAAGACTTCAAACAATATCTCACTAATGGATGGACACTCCTTACTCTAGTGAAATATGGACCAAACTGGGGGCATTTCTATTGGGTAGTAAACGTTGATGAAAACAATAATATCTGGGCATATGATCCGGGAGATGCAAGACGTCCTATTCCTTTGAATGAGAATACAGTAGTCCCAACCGCAAAATACTATCTTGCGATAGGAGTTAAAAAAAGTTAGTATATGTTAGATTAAATCACTATGGATAAACTAGATTGGAAAATATACGTTGCTTTATTTGCCATATTGGGAGTATTAATCGTTTCTGTCATTATTCTTTCCTCATCGAAAAAACCGTCTCCTACTATTCAACCACAATCTCAGTCTTTAGCACCTACACCTCTCGTTATTGTTCCAACTTCTTCATCCGGAAAAATCGTTCTTACCCCCCGCTTTACCGGAGCAAATATCAACATTCCGCCTCTTCTCTTGAATACAGCTCAACAAAAACAAGCGCTAAAAAAAAAGACGCCGTTAACAGAAAATGAATTTACGATTACTTATGATTATCAATCCGATACGTTTATCGTCACACTTTCCGAACCAAAACAGGATAATAAGGCAGTATTTGAACCGTGGCTGAAACAAAACTATCCATTAATTCCTCTTAATAAATTTTTATTTAAGTAACTTTCGTTGACAATTTCTCATTTTTTTTGATTAGAATGAATATATGCTGAATGTTTTGAAAAAATTGTCGAATATCGGGAAAAAAATCTTTATTGTTATTGCAGTATATTTTGTTGTTATAAATCTATTCATCCACTTTATTAATCAAGATAAGCCAAAAATCACTGTTGATCCTGTCAAAAAAAGTCGGGAAACAACATATAGAATTATTAATGATCCGAAATTAAATGCTTCAAAGGAAGGAAAAACTGCCATAAGCATTTATCGGGCAGCATCATGTGGTTTAATGGGAGAAGCCTGTACAAATAATCTAGAAGATGGAGATAAAAACTATCATCAAAGTTTATTTGGAAGGATGTCACAACTTATTACTGTCCCTTATCGATATCATCCAGCCTCTGGACTTTATTGGGCTTATGACGGTTTGCAAAATGCAGGATTTATCCCAAAAACGTATGCCGCGGAAGGAATTGGTTTTGCTGGACTCCGACCACTAATGAATTTGTGGAAAGTATTCAGAGACGTTGCCTATATGATTCTGGTTTTAGTCCTGATTGCCATCGGTTTTATGATCATGTTTCGGATGAAACTCAACCCTCAAACAGTAATTTCGGTTGAAAATGCTTTGCCAAGAATTATTATCTCAATGATTTTGATTACTTTTTCTTTTGCGATTGCGGGTTTTCTTATTGATCTTATGTACATTATTATTACGTTAGGAATTGCTGTTATGAGCAATCGGGGAAACTTTTTTAATATTACCGAGATGCAAAATAGATATCTTAATGCTGATTTTGGAGAAATATGGGCATCATTGTTTCCGGCGGCAAAAAATGTTAATGTTCCAATAATCGGAGGAGCGATAGGCGGAGCAGGATCCTTAATGAGAGTCAGTGAAGCATTTATGAATCTACTTCCTGATGTAATCAATCAGATATTAAGATTAATCCTTGGTTTTATTGGCTGGGCTGCTGTTATCTGGTTTATTGATAAACCTCTTTTGTCCCCGATACTTAGTGATATAGGAAATGTTAAATTTACCATCCCTCTGTTAGACGCCCTTCCTTCTACTATTGCCTTACTTTTAAGAATTGTTTTGGGAGGAATATTATTTGTCGCGGGTTTTGCAATTGGTTATTCATTACTTCCTATCGTCTTTTTTCTTCTTATTGGTCTTACCGTTGTTTTCCTTCTGTTCCGGATTTTTTTCACGTTATTTGCCGCCTATTTGAAAATTATTTTACTCATTGTGTTTTCACCACTTTTTATGTTATTTGAGGCGCTTCCGGGAAGAAATGCATTCGGGTATTGGTTGAAATCTCTATTAGCTGAGATTCTTATCTTCCCCCTTGTTATAATTTTGTTTCTGGTAACTTATATTATTGTAAGCACACCTTCAAGTGTAGGTAGTTTATGGACGCCGCCTTTTTTGGTATCTCCTACTGTACCAGTGCTTGGAAATTTAGGAGATGTTACTCCAAATGCCTTTACTATTCTCTTAGGATTTGGAATTATGTTTCAAATCCCTGCATTCATTAAAATCTTAAAAGAAATGCTTGGCGTAAAAGACATGCCTGTTGGATTTAATCTCGGCACCTTCTTTGGTGGCGCAACAGGAACTGTTGCAACAGGAGTTGGCTTAATGAGTCAAATTGGAACTGTTAGTCTCGGATTAGGAGCATTGGGAATAGATACAAAAGGAATTGTACAGAAAGGTTTTAGTAATATATTTAAAGGAGGAGTGAAACCTCCAACTGGAGGAGCTGGTTAACGGATAATAAAAAATTGTTCATCCAAATCCTGGAATCTTCAAAATACTTACTCCAATCAACCTTAATATAAATACTGAAAAAAGAATAAGCATTAAACCCATAATGCATGAAGTAAGAAGTTCCTGTGCTTTCTTGATCTTTTCAGGATTACCCCGTGATGTTTGCAGGGTAAATGTTGCATAAATAATACAAATGAGGGCAAAAATGCCGGCTAATCCAACTGCAAATCCAAAAACAGTTTCCCGAATAAATCGTCCTGTATCTCCATATATGCAGCCTAATCCTGTCCAAACACCTGAAGCATCAGCGCAACTCTGGCAACTGTTAACCTCAGGAGAATTTGCAAAATATTTTGAGCATATTTCTTTAAGTTTATTGATTGGGGCAGGAGTAATTGATTCCATACAGGTACAATTTGGATCGTTTGGATCAAGTGTAGACGGATACCCAAGAGGACATGCTATCGGGGTAGTAGTTCTGTCTAACTGTAAAGTTGCATCTTTGATACTATAGATAGGATTGATTAACCACCCAAGAATTGGCTTGATAACTACATTATTTTTAAGCATATCAATAGCACCATTTAACCAATCTGCAATTCCTGCGTGTTCTCCAAAAATTATTTGCTTCTTACAACATAACCTACCTGCTGGATCTTGCGAGGCAGAATTACCACAGGTAATCCCTGGAACTGAAAACACCCCGTTTACTGGAATCTGTGTTGGAGTTTGTGCAGATACTGGATACTGGAGAAATAGAATAAAAGCAATTATAAAAATTAAATGTAGAATTTTATTTTTTATACTCATACCATTCATGATAACATAAATTATCTACTACTTTTTCTTAGTCCCTTGCGCCTCTTCAATCGCATCTTTAATAAACTTAAAGAGCAAAAATGCTGCAAATAATGGTCCGTACTTTACGGTATAATCAAAGACAATGTTATACCATTTTCCGCCGTGTTCTCTTCGTAACCTGTCAGAAAAAGCAATAGGATAGTCTTTGTGTCTTCTGCTGAATAAAGGTAATTTGAATGGTTTTCCGGTAAATGGATTATTAATCCATATTGCCTCATTCTTAATCGGCTTAGACGGATCATATCGATCGCGGGGTAATAAACGCTTCGTTTCTAAAGCTACGATAAAATTATCTATATCAACCGCATCCCATTCCCATACTGCCGCCGGCCGTCCTCCAGCCATTTCAGCAGCCATTGATCCAGGCTTACCTATTCTTAACAAACCAAGAAATCCTTTTGACATAGTATCTTTTTTATAATACGCTATTATCCCTATTGCCAGTTTATGGATCGTTTCATAACTTTGGGGATTATGTCCTTGAACTTCTCCATGAGCTTCCTTAATATTTTGAAGCATTTTAATAAGAGGGCTAAAGTCTTTTTTTCCATTTGTAGCAACTTCAGTAAGATTATCTTTTAGCTGCCTTAATCCATTAATCCAAAGAGCCCTTTCCATAATCCCGATATCGCCTATAGCCCGTGGGATAATACGGGGCCCTGTACCGCGAAACGCCATCAAGCTTAAATCCAATTCATCAATAGCTAAGGAAAACGGTGATTCGTTTAAACTACCTACTGTTGCTCCACCGATATAAGAATTGTCTTTTATTTTTTTCGCGTATTTGTTCAAAAATAATTCGTTCCCGCTAAATTTTTGCTCAATTAATCTGAATACGCGTATTGTTTCATGTATTTCTTTTTCATCCATTTTTGCATGGGTTTCAGGATCTTCAATCTGATCTAAATATTTCTTTAATTTTGCTTCATCTAATTTATATCCGATCTTACTCATATTAATATCTTTAAGATCAGTCGCCTTTTTTTCGGCGATGAGGTTCCGTATGTCTTCACTTGCCTGTTTCCGTAACATCCCCTCAGCCAAACCGATATTTTTCATGAATTTATCGAATTCATCAATACTCATTTTCAATTCACTACGTATCTCTTTATACCTACTCACTCCTTTTTCACTGAAGCGATCACGATCATCCTGGATAAGCCGCGTGGGAATACGCTGAGCAACCATACGGGAAAGAACTCTATACATAAATATGTCAGAAACTTCTTTTTCTATTTCTTCATTGACATTGTTTGGAGAAGCCTCACCTTTTCTGATTCTTTGTAAAGCAGTTTCGTGAGCTCCCTCATTACGTATCCTTTTCAAATAATCTCCTAATGTTCCTTGCGACGTGTCAAAATATTTATCATATAAATACTGGAAAAATTCGGTTCTTTTTTGTGCCCAGGTTTTCCCTGCTGCATCCTTATCATTACTGGCTCTCATGAGCTCAGGAGGGAATCTACCGCCGAATGAAGATACCAAATCATACATTACTTCGTATCCTACGTTTTCCAGTGCTTTCCATGTTTTTAAAGCATCAAGATTGGTACTGTTTGGCTCGAAAATAAAGTTTCCTTCATTGGCAAAAAATTGGCGCCAGCCTTTTCTTTGAATAGGACCTCCTGCCCGGGCCATATTGATCATTTCATCGATAAATAATCTTCTTCCGCCTAATTCTTTTCTTCCTTTCCAGTATGATTCGGCATATTTTTTCCCCAGCTCCATTACTTTTTTATGATCCCATCCGCCGCCTAATCCAGCACCACCTAATGCATCAACCGGTGCAAATAAAAAAGGATATATCTGTTGTTCTCCTTGCCAGCGCATAAACCAATGTAAAGGATTCAAAGGGGATAAAGCAGAAGTGTCGTTGGTGTAATAACTCGTACCTGTTCCTCCGCCTATTTCATCTAAAACCGGATCGGCAAAAGCAGCCATTTCCGGTTCATTTAAAAATATTGCCCGCGACATCCCTACTCCCATGTGAACGGCATTTTCAACCCGTTCTCTTGATAAGGTAGGATATAACATACGCACCTTGTCAATGACTTCCTGCTCCATCAGAGAATAACGCGACCCCAATTGGTTAATAAATTGGTCTGGTTCGTGTCTCCAATCTTGTTTGGCAAACTGTTGAAATAAAAATTTTGAATACATTTGGTATGCGTTCTGAATAAGTTGCCCATCAGGTAAATTAAAAAGAGAATCAACATCTGCTCCCTGTAAATCCTCTGAATATCGTCCTAATCCACTGTAAAATCCTTTCTCCGGATCTGCCGGATGATAATAAATCGTTCTTCCGTCGTGAAGATACTGCCGAATATGGGCTGCTTCACTCGTAACAAGTCTTAGACTCTCTTTTACAAAATCGCTCAAGTTTACCTCTTTTGATATGGAAAGAGGCTTAATTCTGATTCGGGTTTTCATTACAGGTTTTCCATCAACTTTACCTACCTCTACTTCTTCAGCAAGCGGTTGCGCTTCCGCTTCTTTATAAAGTTTTATTTTTATTCCTTCTTTCTTTTCAATCCCATCTAAAGCTAGAGCTAACGTATCAAGTCTACTGTTTAATGTAGTTAAGGTAACAGAAATCCCGTGATAAAAATCATCGCGGGCAATCTCGTCAAAGGGTTTTTGGGCTCGTTCTCGTCTCAATCGTACAAAAATTCTGTCAAGAAGAGATGACATATCTTGACGAATTTCCTTAGAAACTTCTTCTCCAATTTTTTCATCAGCCGCATCTCCTGTTATTGATTTCCCTAGTCTCTCAAATTCCTTAGTGACGAATTCTTTTTTACTCTTAACATAGGTTATAAAAGCATGTGGATTATAAAGCGAAGCCAGTATATTTTTATCCTCTAGAGAAGAGAAATATCTGGAATAATATTGATTATAATCTGATGCATAATCAGCTGATGATGGTAAGGTTCGAGCAGTATCTATAAGAGTGTTATGTAATTCATCTGCTCTCACTCCTTCTAACTTTTCATCTGTTTGAAGAGGTCTACGAGACCGATTCTCTGGAGATTCATTTTCTTCATCTTCTCTAGGCTCTTCAGGTGGTGGTGGAGGTTCAGCTACTCCATACTGATCTCTAATATCTTTCCCAGTTCTTCCAAATTCTGTTGCTCGATCTGCAAGTGCATTGACCACAACGTCAGCTGCCGGTGGATATGTTTGTTTTAGATTTTCAAGATCTTTTTCAAAATCAGTTTTTGTTCCTGTTCCTGATGATAATTCGATTTCTTTCTGACCAAGTAGATACTCACCAAGATGAGCTTGAATTGCCGCTGCGGTTGAATCTTTTAGATCTTTCGTTGCCAGTTCCTGAATAATCTGTTTTGCTCTCGGTTTATTTTCTATAATCGGAATTCCTGCTTTTACCGCTGCAATGACACGAACGAGTGTTTCTGTTGCCTTTTTTTCTTCTTCAAGATGAGTATTTGTTCCAGTTGCTTTTACCTCTTGAGCAACTAATTCAGCCTTAGATTTCGTATCCTTTAATTCCTGAATGAGTTTTTGAGCGAGCTCTTTTTCTGTACCAGTCCTTTTTGCTTCATTAATTTCCTTTTGAATTTGCTCTTGTGCTTTTTGAACAGTATTTTCCCCATTTCCCGGCTGTGTTTCTGTTGGATTCGCCATACAAACAGTGTAGCAATAAATCGTAAAGGAGACAACCTTTACTAAGAGATTTTCTTATTTTTTAAGAAATCAAAGGTTTGAGATACAATAAATACGGAAAGAGATGAGTTCTTTAGAAATTCTGTTATATTTGTGCAGTTAAAACAGGAAGAACGGGTATATAAATAATATCCAACGTCAAAGAGAATTATTACCGGAAGCAAAAAAATAAAAAGAATGTTAAGTTTTTGGGGTTTCGTCTGTTCCTTCTGATTTTGCTGGTTCATTACTCTTTAAGTTTACAACAAGTTGTCGATCTTTTCCTTCACCTACAGAGTAAGTAGTCAGATCAGGATAATTATTGGTAACATATTCATGAACCATTTTGCGTTCGTATGATGAAAGTCCGCGAATATATGCAGGCTCCTTTGTTATTTTAGCTTTTTCAGCAAATTGATTTGCAAGTCCTTCAAGGCGTTCTTTTTGTTTTTCACGATAATCATTTACATTAACGAGAATGCTCAGAGGTTCGCTGAACTGTTTGTATAGAATAACTTCCAGAATTTTTTGTATCGCCCGGATGGTTTCACCATGCCTTCCAATAACCGTAGGAGCCTCCTCTTCAGCTTTAATCAATATCTGAAATATGCCGTCGTTTTCCTGAACTTCAACCTCAAACGTACTGATCATTTTTGATAATAAAGCTTCTGTTTCTGTTTTAATTGTTTTTAATTTGTCCATAGTTTTTAATAAATTTTAATTTTTTGTTTTGAGATTTCTGTACTGCATTATACTAAACAAGGAAAATATATTCCAATACAAAGAGAGACCTACCGGTAACGTATATGAAAACCACCCAATCATAAGAGGAAAGATAAATTTCATCTGCGTATTCATTGCTTTTTGAAAATCACCGGAATCTTCCTTTTTTTCTTCTATAGCCGGTTTACCCTCCGGAGCTTTAGCGGAGGAGGGCATAGAAACTTGAACCTGTAGATATTGCAACACCCCTGTTAAAACCGGAATCAGATAGTAAAACCATTGTCCTCCTTTTGCAGGCGTTGCCGCAAGGTTAAAACCGAAAAACCATGAATCAATTGAACTAATTCTCAACAGAGGAGAATAAAGAACATTATTTATTTTATTTATTATTGCTGGTCCGTGTCCATTAAGAAGAAATAACGAAAGTGTATTATATAAGCCAATAAATACTGGAATTTGAATAATCATAAAAAGGCATCCCGAAGCGGGATTGATTCCTGCTTGTTGATAGAGTTTCAACTGCTCTTGCTGCAATTTGCTTTTGTCATTTTTGTGTTGTTGAGAGAGTCTATCTAAATGAGGTTTCATTTCCTGCATTTTTTTACTCATCTCCAATTGTTGTTTGAAGAATGGATGAAGCACTAATCTAACCAATACAGTTAATCCAATCACCGCAAAACCAAAAGCTCCTGGAAGTTTGAGAAATAAAAATACTTTATACAGGAGCACCAGCACATTGAGTATCGGAATAATAAAATAGGTATTAAAAAAATTTGGTGTAAGCATTAAAGAATCATATGGTTAATTTCTTTCTTCCTTTTAATCGCCTTCTTTTTAACACATCTCTTCCTCCCTTAGTTCTCATCCGTACCAAAAATCCATGCTTCCTATTCCTTTTTGCTTTTTTTGGTTGATATGTACGTTTAGGCATATAGTCGTTTATAACTTACAAATTGGAACTTGTTGTCAAAATTGAACTTTCTTCTCCATGAAATACTTGCCAGATCGCGTCAGTCACAAATGGGACAAACGGATGAAGCATCTTCAGAGTCCCGAAATATACTTCTTCCAAAACTTCAAGAACTTCAATACTACCATTTTGCACTGATTCTTTCAACTCTTCTATATAATAATCTGCATACCGATGCCAAATAAACTGGTAGAGCGTCTCAAACGCCATGGAGAATTTGTATGAATTCATATATTTAAAATATTTTTTCTTCACTGTTTCAAATTCTTTTTTTAATTTCTTAACAATTTTTAATTTTGAATTGTAACTTTTCACTTTTAACTTTTCACTTTTAACTTGCCGATTTATGAATATAAATCGGCCTATATTCCAAATCTTATTCGCAAAGTTCCTCATCCCAATAAATTTTTCTTCCGATACTACTGAATCATTTCCTTCTTTTATTCCGAAAATCAGTGCTGATCGCAATGCGTCGGCTCCGTATTTATTTACCATCTCAATTGGATTGATTACATTACCTTTACTTTTACTCATTTTCTGCCCTTGTTTATCTCTTACCAATCCATGAAGAAATACTGTCTTAAAAGGAACCTCATTGGTGACATATAATCCAATCATAAGCATTCTACAAACCCACCAAGGTAAAATATCATATCCAGTCTCCATAACAGAAGTCGGGTAAAAATATTTGAATCCGTTATCACCGAGTCTTACTTTAAGTGTGGCAAATGGCCACTGCGCAGATGAAAACCAGGTATCAAATGTATCTGTATCTTGTTCAAATTCACATTCTCCACATATCTGACATTTTTCCGGTTTCTTAACAGAAACAAACCATTTTTCGCCTTTGGGATTTGGAATTTGGGATTTGGGATTCGTACATTTATATGCCGGAATCCGTATTCCCCAAACGATTTGGCGTGAAATATTCCAATCATGAAAATTAGTAAACCATTGAATAGCAACCTTTTCAAATCTTTTAGGAACAAATGCTACCTGTTTTTTTTTAATCGCCTTAACGGCTTTTTCTGCTAATGGTTTTATTTTGATAAACCATTGAGTCATCGGAAGCGGTTCAAGCACTGTACCTGATTTGTAACAAGTGCCAATCCTATGAATGTAGTGTTCGTCCACTTTAATAAGTAAACCATCCTCTTTAAGGTCTTCAACCATTAAGGCACGCGCTTCGAGCACTTTTTTCCCGTGATATTTTTTTGCCCTTTCCAAATATTTCTCTTCTCTATTTTTCTTTTTCAAAAACCAAGAAAAATCCATCCTACCTTTAAAATCAATTATCGGTAAAACTGGCAAATTATACTTCTTCCCTAATTCAAAATCGTGAGGATCGTGTGCAGGAGTAACCTTCATGATTCCAGTGCCGAATTTTGGATCCACTTCGGGATCGGCAATAACAGTCATATGAATAGGACCCAGAAGTCCCTGTATATCCAAACTTTTCCCTAGCCATTTTTTATACCGTTTATCTTTTGGATTGACTGCTAAAGCTGTATCGCGGAATTTAGTTTCCGGCCGGACCGTTGCAATAGTAAATTGTCCGTACTTCATGTAATAGAGAGGGTCTTTTCTTTCAATATAATTGACTTCTAAATCAGAGAAACCAGTCCCGCATTTAGTACAGTAATTAACCAAGCGTTGCCCACGGTAAACCAAACCATCATCAAACAATTTTTTAAAAGTCTCATAAACAATTGCTACTATTTTAGGATCCAAGGTAAAAATATTTTTCGACCAATCAAGTGAAAAACCAAGAATACGTAGTTGTTTTTCCATGTTCCCGCGATTTTTGTGCACAAAATCCCAGATCATCTCATAAAGGGCATCTCGTGAATAATCAAAACGGCTTTTACCTTCTTTACCTAATTGCTTTTCAAACACATACTGAGTTTCAAACCCAGCATGATCCGCGCCAGGAAGCCATAAGATTTCGTCTCCCAAAAGTTTGTGATACCGAATCATAATATCTTCATATACATACATTGTATGCCCTAAATGAAGATCTGCATTTGCATTTGGAGGTGGAAGAATAATGCAAAATGGCTTTTTTCCGCCAGCTGGCGGATTTTCTGCTCTAAAAAAACCTTTTGATTCCCAGAATTCATACAGTCTTTTTTCGATAAGCGACGGAGTAAATTTATTATCCATATCTCCCTTTTATATCAAATAAAACCCTTGAAATCAATCTAAGAACAGAGAGACGAATGGTATAATGATGAAAATGAAAGATATATCAAGGCGTATTGTTTTATTTCTGGAGCGAATTTCATTACAATGTTGGGAATCTTCTTTTTATCGCTTTATCTTATTTTCCGTTGCAACAATCTTCGCAATCAATTTTCTAGGATATCATTTTGGAACCTTTGATCAATCTATTCATATCCCCTTTCTAAAAAAGTTTGCTGATCCTACGCTCTATCCGAACGATCACTTTCTCGATCTTAGATTCACTCATTATTCCTATTTCTGGTTTTTGTTTGTTCCTTTTTATCGGCTGGGTATTCTCGAAATCACCATGTTTATCACCTATGTCTGCATTATCTACTTAACGTTTCTCGCTGTATGGAATATCAGTAAGACGCTCTTTAATAATCCGTTAGTTTCATTTCTTTCCGTGATCGTTTTTATGCTTCCTCATATAGGTTTCGGACTCACTCCTCTTATTGAATTCAGTCTACTGAATAGAACATTTGTTCTTCCGTTTCTTCTTTTTTCCATAAATGAATATTTAAACAAACGATATCTAAAGGCGTATATCTTACTTGGAATACTATATAACCTTCATATTCTCTCGGTTAATTTTGTTCTTGTAATGTTTATCTTTGATAGTTTGATTCACATTCGAATTATAGGTATAAAGAAATTATTGATTTACGTTTTTGGTTTTTGTATTGCTGCTTTCCCTGTTCTATATTGGAAATCAACTACTTCAAAAATTGATCTATCTCTTCAACCAGAATGGCTAAATATTATTAATAATGGTTTTCTTCACCACTTATTTTCATTATTTTCTAAGGATCCTGTATTTATTCTCCCTACAATAAGTGGTTTAGCAACACTTATATTGTTTTTTATTGGTTTTTTTAACTCAAAAAAAACATATACTGACCATACTGTCAAACATTTTATGTTTGCCGCGATATGTATCCTTATTGTCGAACTAGTTACTGCCCGTTGGCTCCCAATTACTATTATTATTCAACTACAGATCGTTCGGATAGGAATATTTATATTACTTTTTGGATATCTTTACTTTACTCATTATCTCGTTACTTATTTTTTGAAAGATAAGGAAGAAAAATACGAACATTTTTTCTTCCTTACTTTTATAACAATTATTTCTGGATCAGCAATCATTCCATTAATAACTTTGTTGATCCAGCAAAGATTTTCTTCAATATTATTATTAAGATTTTTAATGTTTGTTGCAATAATGGGTTTTTTTGGGTTTATGACTCTCGTATGGACCTTAGAAATATGGTTCCCAGGTATATATATTTTTCCGCGAAAAGACTCATATTATGAGGCGCAAAAATGGGCTCGGAATAACACCTTAAAAGATAGCATATTCATCGTTCCTCCCTATCCATGGCTTTTTTTTGATTATGACTGGAGAGTTGTATCTGAACGATCGACCATCGCGGATCTTGGAGATCTTGGTGAAATAGCTATTAATCCTCAATACCTATCTTTTTGGCTTCCGCGTTTTAAGGCACTCGCCCCAGGCGCGCTTTTACAATTTAAAGGAAACGTGTTTGAGAATAAAAAAATAATTAAAAAGGCATTCTATACCTTACAAAAAAATGATTTTAAACATATTGCTGAAAAATATGGCGCGTCATATCTTGTTGTTGAAAAACCATATGTATATGATTTCCAAGAAGTATTTGAAAATAACGGTTACCGAGTCTACAAAATTACAAAATAATTATGGAATGGCTAACACTTTCTCTTCAATGGTATGGAATACTGTTTTTATTGGGACTGACTATCATACCATTATGTTCCCGAATTTTTAATTTATTTCCCGATAAAGGCTATCCCTTTGCAAAAATCCTTGCGATTCTTTTCCTTAGTTATCTTACTTTTGTATTAGGAGCTTTCAAGCTTTTACCTTTTACACAATCCGCTCTTTTTATCATTATTATTGGTATTGCTTTCATCAATTTTGTTGTCTTGAAAAAGAAGAAAAAGGAAAAGTTACCTATCAGTATCATGATTTTTGAAGAACTATTATTTTTTGTTTCTTTTCTTATCTGGGTATATGTAAGAAGTCAAGAACCTTCCATTCGAAGTCTAGAAAAATTCATGGACTTCGGTTTTATAAACTCAATTCTTCGCGCTCGCTATTTTCCTCCTTTAGATATGTGGCTTTCGGGTTCGTTCCCCATTAATTACTATTATTTCGGTCATCTTACTGGAACAGTTCTTATTAAGCTTACTCATATAAAACCCTCTATTGGATACAACCTTATTTTATCGACTCTGTTTGGACTTGGTATTACTGCTGTTTTCTCTCTCGTTATTGGCATAATCCATACGGTAAAAAAAGTGGGTTCTATAAAAATGATTGTTATTGGATTAATGGGAACGATCCTAGTTAATCTTGGAGCAAACCTTCAAACTATCTATCTATTTACCACTGGATATCCTAATGATCATCCTATTCCCTTTTGGCAGATCATGAGCGGATTTAACCCAACAAAATATTGGTATCCTAATGCGACGCGCTTTATTCCATTTACTATCCATGAATTTCCTTCTTATTCATATGTTGTAGCAGACCTTCACGGCCATGTATTTGATATACCATTTGTTCTTCTCACTATTGGGATTCTATTTTTATTTTTTATAAATACTCTTCGGGAAAAATCAAATAAAGATAAAAAAATATTAAATCCTCGTCATATTTATACGGTTATGTTTCTTGGATTTTTAACAGCTATTCATTATATGACCAATGCATTTGATGGACCAATTTATATACTCCTTTCACTTATTGTTTTATTTATCTTGTTCAAATTCACCATACGGTGGTTTCTTTATGCGGGTCTTCTTATCTCTTCTTTCATCACCTTTAGCCTTCCTTTTTCAAAACATTTCACGCCGTTTGTAACGGGTATTGGACTAAATTGTAGCCCTCAGTTTCTGATAGATATAGGAAGGATAGGACCATTTCTCTTTGAGAAAGGAAACTGTCAGATATCTCCCTTCTGGATGCTTTTTATTTTATGGGGATTTTTCTGGATCTGTTTTGTGCTCTTTATTATAATTAAATATACAAATACAAACAAACAATCGAATAATCGAATAATTGAACAATCTGATAAATTTATTTTTCTTCTCTTTGCTTTTGGAACTTTTTTGGTGATTATTCCTGAATTTTTTTATATCAAAGATATCTATCCTGCACACTTTAGGGCAAATACCATGTTTAAACTCGGTTATCAGGCATTCATCATGATGGGAATTGCTTCGGCATATACTTTTTTTTGTATTAAAACGCTTAAAAAAAGTGTTTCGTCACTTCTTCTAACTGGGGTTTTCGTATTTTTCTTTGCTTTTGTTGCTAGCTATTATTTTTTTGCAGTTCCTTCCTATTATGGAACACTTAATCAAATTTCTCAATTAGACGGTTCAGTATGGCTAGAATCTGTTTATCCTGAAGATAAGGAAATCATTAATTATTTAAACACATACGAAAAAAACCAACCGATAATTTTAGAAGCGCAGGGAGATTCATATACCGACTTTGAACGAGTCTCTGCATTTACCGGCTTACCGACTGTTGCCGGTTGGTGGGTACATGAATGGCTCTGGAGAGGATCACCCAACGTCATCTCAGAACGTATTCCTGACATTGTAAATCTTTATGAATCTCTAGATATTCAAAAAACAGAAATGCTCATTCGAAAATATAAGATTAAGTATATTATTGTTTCGAAAATGGAGCGAGAAAAATATAAGGCGCTCTATGAAGACAAGTTTAATAATATTGGTCGATTATTATTTCGTACAAGTAATGGTCTTGGATCTTTATATCAAGCCAATTAATGAAGATATTGACAAAGCAAAATCTTTCTGTTAATGTAAACAACAAGAGCATTACTACTCGTCGTCCCCTTATACGAGCGGTAGTGATGCTCTTATTTTTTTATCCCGATTTTATTGGGATTAAAGATGAAATAGTTGAATTGGAACTCTCAAATTCCTTCGTGTAAGTTGCTTAAATTGTTTTGCTACAAAAGAAACGAGTTCATTATTTTTCAATCTATTGCTTTTTTTTATGTCTTCTTTCAATAAGGTTACTCTATTCATACCATCAACTATAAAAAACTATTTCTTGTTTGTCAAGACCTATAGAAAAATACTCGAACTTTATAAGATAGCCTATAGAAAATAAGCTATTATTTATACTGCTAGAAAGGGCTTTCCTATTATAATAACAATTTGTGGATAACTTTTGAAAGATAAGAATGATAGCATTCTGTATAATAAAAACATGGATTTCTCTGTTCTTACGTATAACGTACTGTATAATGAGGCGTTTTTAGGACTCAAACAAATCATCGAAGAAGTTCATCCGGATATCCTTTGCCTTCAGGAGGTTGATACAAGTGAAGTTAATCTTCGCGCAATTGAGCAATATGGATATACCCTCGCTGATTATTCAAACTCATTTATAAAGTTCCATAAAATATTTGGCGTTGCAACATTCTACAATAAAAAAAGAGTCCTGTTTACCGACTCTACCATTGTTCAGCTTCCTCGGAATATTTATGAAATTCTATCTCTTATTATCAGAGTCCTGCGTGGAAAAGATATTCCTAGAACAGTACTAAACACAGAATTTATGCTTATAGAGAAAAAACAGAAATTCGTCATCTATAATACTCATCTAGCGGTGTTTGAAACAAATGGCGCACGAGTAAGACAATTAAAAAAGATTCTTGATTTTACCGATACTCATAAGAAACTCCCTCTTCTCATTACAGGAGATCTTAATTACGCTCCATATCAAAGGAAGCATCTTGAAAAACTCATGCATAAACACGGCCTTCGTGAAGCAACAAAATCCATTAATTATACCTTTCAAACAACGAGAGATGGAAAATTTGAGCGATTTAATTTCTTTCAAAAAATCATTGTATTTATTGGTCGTATCTTTCATACCGATCGATTGAAAATCGATTATATGTTTTATAAGAATCTACATCTTAATAAAATTACTAGGATTGAGGTACGTTTTTCCGATCACTTCCCTATCATCGCACAGTTTGAAACAAATTAGGCTACTCTTCTAGCAAAAATGTCTTAAATGCTTTTTTTATTTTTTTGACCGCAATTTCAAATAATTGCTCATTTTCTTGTCTTTTCTCACCATTATAGATTTGTCCTCCCATAATATAGGTAAATACATCACTTTTAAATCGTTCATTAAATAAAAGGTAAAGATGAGTAATAAATGTATGGTATGACAGTTTAAATTTTCCTTCTTTTTTCATTCTTCTCAAAGAGAATTTTATTCTTAATGATGGAAGAAATTTTGGTCTTAAACCCCATCTATGAGCTTTCCGAATAATCTGGTGATCCTCCCCAAAGATATCGTCAAAGCCACCGATTTGCTTAAATGCGCTTTTTTCCCAAATCATCGCTGGCCCTCCAGAAAAAGGCTTATTAAAATTTTGTGAAAACTCAGCGAGTTTATTTACGAGAGGAAATACAAAATAAATATCTGGAAATTCCTTCTTTTCAAGGGGAAAAACATAAGGCTGAAAAATAAACCCCTTTTTATGCCGCACTTGTTTTTCAGCATCCCTAGTGAATGTCGATGAAACTGACATATCGGCATCAAGAAAGATGCAATATTCTGTTTTAGCATTAAATCCACCAAAATTTTTCTGAGCAGAAAGATTGGGACTCATTTCATAAAAAGAGATCGGTAACTGTTTCATAAAACTTTTAATAATAGTTTTTGTTTTATCTTGTGATTTTCCATCAATGATGATGACAACAAAATTACGTTTCTTTTGTCGAGCAAGATCGGATAGTAGTCTAGGAAGAAATTGTTCTTCGTTTAGCGTCGGAATAATGACGGTAAAGAACGGTTTCATAACGTAATGTATTATATCATTATTTTTTTCCCTTCCTTAAGGCTATAAAAACAAAAATATATAGAGAACCAAGAAATAGGAGTGATAAAGTAAAAAATTCATTTCCTCTCCCTAAGAAGGGATAAAATAGATTAAAACCAAGAATCGAAAAACCGTTTAGGATGTCATAATGACCCGTTTTTAACGTATAGAGCAACATCGATAGCGTGTGAATACACGCATACACTAATAGTGTTTTTGCGAGTGCATCAAGATAGATGTTTTTAAATAGCTTTCCCATGATATGCTAATTAAGTATGATAGCAAAAATAGTCGCACAATTGGTATCGTTCGTTCTTGGACCTTTCATATGGATTCCTCTCCTTTTAATTATTTTTGTTTTAAAAACAAACCTTCCCAGTAATCAAATTAACCTTTTACTCCCTTTATTACTTATCCTTCAGGTATTTTTTCCATTACTTTATATTATGATTGCATATAAATTAAAAAAAATCAGTGATCTCGATCTTTCAAAAAGAGAGGAGCGAATTATTCCCATTATCGTTATATTTATTTGTCTTTTTATTTCTCTCCAGATCGTGAAGTCGTTTGACTCGACAATTCTTTATCGTCTCTATCTTTTCTCAATCCTCGTTCTTGCAGTAAATGGATTCGTAACGATTTTTTGGAAGATTAGTTTTCATATGGGAATAAATATCGTTGGGTCCTTACTAGTTAATTTTTTATATCACTGGCAGCTACCGATGTTGTATTTTACGATTCCTCTTGTATATTGGTCTCGTTTGAAGCTTAAACGACATACTCATGCTCAACTCATTGTTGCGTTTATACTAAACGGCGTTATCGTCTTTCTCTTCTTAAAGGGGTTTAATTATCTTTAGTGAGATTTTTTGCCTTGGTCTTTGAACATATTTTCCAGTTCTTTTAAAGATGTTATATCATCTGGTCGTTTATCATCTCTAAACCGTTCAAGTCGTGGAAATCGGAGTGCAAGATGAGCAGTATGTACAGGAGATCGCGATATCTCATCTGCTCGAATTTCGACAACAATCGACGGCTGTATCCAAACATCCACATTCATTTGTTTATCTACACTGTATTGGCTTGGCTTTTTTTGAACTTTGAACTTTGAACTTTGAACTTTTAATTTCTTCCATTCCTCATCAGACAATCCAGTACCAATCTTCGCTATCGTAACAAATGAGTCATTTTTTTCATCAAAAATACCTACGAGAAATGCTCCAATTCCAAAATCAGTACGCTTCCCTTTTCCAAAATCATATCCCATAACAAGACAGTCGAGCGTATCTTTAATTTTAGACGAATAACTTCGTTTAAACTTGATCCAGTTCCATCCTCTAGCGCCTGCTTGATAAATACCGTCAAGTTTTTTTGCAATAATGCCTTCTAGCCCTTTTGAAATTGCATCTTCAAATTCAATTTCAATATCTTTTGCCTTTTTTATTATTTTTTCTGGTGCAAGAACAATTGTATTTTTTACCTTATTTTCTGGAGTAACAATGTTTTTTTCCAGTATTTTTCTTCTTTCATGGTATGGTGAACGAATATAGTTTATACCGTTAGAGTAAAGAAGTTCGAATGCAAATAGTTTAAGAGGAATTTCTTTTGCTTTTTCTGCGATATCATATTTTCTCTTTCTCTGAACGGTTTCCTGAAAAGGAAGAAAGTTTCCTGTTTGAGGATCAAAACCAATAGCCTCACCTTCAAAAATAATCTCTTTCGCTTTTACCTCTTTTTTCACTCCCTCGATAATATCGGGATACATGAGGGAGACTTCTTCAAGATTACGAGAATACAAGCGAACCTCATGATTTTTTTTCAAGTAGTGCACTTGTAATCTAAAACCATCGAATTTTTGCTGAATTGCGCATTTTCCAATCTGTTCAATAATTTCTTTCCCTGAAGATAGGCGTTCTGCCCGCATCATAAGAATTGGGGTAAACACTTTCGGTTTCACAAAGTTCAGTCCTTTTATTCCTTGTTTTTTAAGGGTTTTTCCGATAAATCCTAAATCTGGTCGTACATGATAGGCCTGTTCTATAAAACTTCTTAAACTTTTATCTCCGGCAATCATCCAAGAAAAGCTGTCAAGAACGGTCATATCCGAAAAGCCCAAACGGAGAACACCTATCGGAATACGAACAAGGTAGCGCGTAGAAAGAGCATCAAGTTGCCGAATAAGCCCAGCTAGTATATTAATCTTTCTTTCTTGAGAACCAGTACCTCCCAATTTAGCCAATGCTAAAAGGCTTTCGTACACTTCCAGTATGGTAAGATCTTTTTCGTCAAATAGTTGAATTTGTTTTTTAAAAAATTCCACTGCCTGTCCCAAATCCCCTATTTTTTTGTACTGATGTTCGAATAAACTTCTTTCCAAATTGAGGGCTAAAGAAACAGTTTTTGTTATTGTTTTTTCCGCTAAACTAAACTCTAATTTCTCAAAAAGGGGTACAACTCTTCCCTGAAGAAGGTAACACGTTTTTTCTATTTCATCAGGAGTTAATTTTTTATACAAATCGGCAAGTAGATGCGTAATTTTTAAACGAGATGCTGTTTGTTCAATCTGCTCGATAAATACTGCTAATTCTTTAAATTTCATTTATTAAATAAAAATAAATATGCTAATCCCAGACCGATAAGAAAAAGAAGTCCCAACGCAAAGGTAAAAAATCCCTCTTCATGTTTTGAAATTTTATAGATTCCTTCTGCAACCAAGGTCATCGAAAATAAACCTGGAAGGAGAAACCCCAAATAAATGATTTCTAAAGATTTTTGATCCATGTTCTATACCATTACGTAACGCGCAGCTTTTGTGCTGCCAATCTTTTTTAACAACCCTTTTTGAATAAGATCTTGAATATCGCGGAGTACTGAATCCTCGGAAATATCCGGAAAAACAGTGACAAATGACTGATTCTGTAAATACCCAATTTCTTGGATGTATTCGATAATTTTTACTTGCCGTTCTGTCAGATAAATCTGTTGACCTCCAAATCGTTCTTTCATTTTTACATCCTTTGACAACTTCAGAATTTTTTCCTTAATTTTTTCAAATTCGGAAGAAGCACCAAACGTAAAATATTCAAGCCAGCTCGTTAGATCTCCGGCAGAAGCTTTCTGTAGGCTCTGATAATAAATAACTGCGTCTCTGTCATAATACTCCTCGAGTGAAAAAAATCTTCGGATATCATACCCCCCAAGTAAAAGTATCAGCGTCGCAAGAACTCTTGCTACCCTTCCGTTTCCGTCGAAGAATGGATGAATACGAACTAATTCGTGATGAACAATACCGGCTTTAAGTACGGGATGAATCTCATGTTTATCATCCCTATTCACCCAGTATAAAAACTCTCTCATTAAAAATGGAACTTCTATAGGAGGTGGCGGACGAAACGTTACCTCACCTGTTTGTGAATTACGAACCACCACTTGTTTTATACGATACTCTCCTGCCTGCTCAGTCGGAAGAATTTTTTCCACAATAATTCTGTGAAGCTTTTTAACGAGCATCTCGGTAATTTTATCTATTTTCTTTTTTGCTTCTTCATCGATGAATCCAATTACTTTTCGGTAATTGATGACTTCTTGTATATCGCGAGGTCTTCCAATAACATCTTTTCCCAATAAAATATCTTTTGCTTCGTCTTTATGAAGTTGATTTCCTTCTATATGGGTCCCATGATATGAAGATCTGATGATTGCATCTTCTTTAAACTGTTTTTCCCACAAAGGCAAAAGGGGTGAGTGTCTAATTACCTCTTCAGTTGCCTCTATTTTTGAAATATTATTCAGAATTTTATTGGTAATTATGTAGGAGGGAGTAAACATATCTATAAGTATATCATTATTTCCCGATTATTTACCGAAGCCTGCCTGATAACAGGTAGAACTCTTGACTCAAAAAAACATTTATATTACACTCTATACAGTATGATATATGCAATTGATATTAGTCAGAAAGGGAATTTTGCTCCGGCCAAAATTGCAAGTATCTCAACGCTTCTCAATCTTATCCTTCCTCTTTTGACTTTAGGAGCAGCGCTTATTTTTTTGGTAATGTCTTTATATGCCGGATTTATTATGATAACGAATGGAGATAATAAAGAGAAAATTGCTGAAGCGCAGAAAACTCTTGGATTTGCAGTTATTGGACTATTGGTAGTTGCAGTAAGTTTTATTATCGTGAAAATTGTTGGATTTGTATTAGGAGTTACCAATATATTACCAATATGATCCTTCGACTGCGCTCAGGATTAAAACTCGCTCAGGGAGTCGATGATATCTTTGGAAAGATAAATCCACCGCCAGGCATAAGCAGTTCTGCGGCATCCGACCCTGTTGCCGGATTGGGTAAATTCATTGGTACTGTAGTAAATCTTGCCATTGTTGCTTTGGGGTTTTTTATGCTCATATATCTCTTATGGGGTGCGTTTGACTGGATTACCTCTGGAGGAGATAAGGAACGAGTCGAAAAAGCCCGACATAAAATTACCAATGCGCTCGTCGGCATGCTTTTGGTTTTTGTTGTTCTTACAGTTTTCGGCTTATTTACCGGAGAAATTCTAGGAATTATTAAGATCTCAAACGGAGTCTGGCAGATTCAGATTCCCCATTTATAATTCTCGTTCCTTTTACTTCTTTTCCAAGCAATGCTTTTTTTATATTTCCTTTTGTGGTTCCATTAATGATCAAACTTTCCACACCATATTTTGCTATCTGAAGACAGGATAAAACCTTTGATTTCATTCCACCTGTTACATCATACCCTTCGGTATCAAAAAATAGCTGGCTAACAAAGTCAATAGTATCGTTTGTTATGACTGGAACTGTATTTTTTTTTGAATCGAGTACGCCATCTGTTAACCCTGCGTAGATAATAGTAAATTGATAGGTTTTTAAAACATGAAGTCGTGTAATAAGTTTTGAAAATATCATTTCAACCGAGCATATTGTGGAGCCGCGGACTTCATCGTATAACATATCACCATGAACAACAGGAATAACACCCATTTCTACCATATGAATGATTGGTTGATAAAAAAATTGTGAGATGTTTCCATTTTTTGCGGTCATCATTGATGACGGATAAAATGAAAAAGCTTTAATATTTAATCTAAGTAACTCTTCAACGACCATTCCATTCAGTTTTGAAACCCAATTATGAACAGAGCAAAATCCGTATCTATGCCTATCGGTTTTTAAACCTTCTTCTATACCATAGTGTTGTACTGGGTAATGACCGAATGATCCTGTTCCTGTTCCTATAATTACTTTAAGATCTTTATTTTCTTTTATTGCTTCACTAATTTCACTCGCTATTCTTTTTATATAGTCTGTCCTCAAAGTGAATGGTTTTGTTTTATCGGTAATAAGACTCCCTCCAAGTTTTAGAAAAATAAGTTTTTTCATATTGTTTTTTCTTCAAGGCCTTTCACAGATTGACGAAATGGAAAATAGGATAATTTGTATTTACCAATTATTTTTTTTAATTCTTGTTCATTCTCACAATAACTAAGAAGAAACCCCGATCTATTTTTTCTTCCTCCATTCCCTATGATTTTTGTTTCATCAAATTGTTCTATATCTTTTATCACACGCTTGGTAAATTCAGAAACAACGCCTAAATCTTCAAGTAATCGTTCATGTCTTTTTATGTTCTCTTTAAAAAAATTTTTGTCTTCTTTTGCCATTGCTACTACTAACCGTTTTGTAGTTTTTTCAATCTCATTAAAAATGGATTCTGTTTTTTTTGTATATGTGTTATATAACTTACCTACAAAATTTTCTAATTCTTCATTGGACTCTTCAGCTTTTCCTGTATCAAGGATAAATAAATTCTCTTCTATTGTTTTAGGTATTTTCATGTTAAGCGAAGAAATATTTTTTAGGAATTCAAATTCTTTTCGATAATACACAAGTCCACCGAACGTTGAGACAGTGCAATGAATTCCTAATTCTTTTTTATTGATTTTTTTTTTCAATCTGATAGGAAATAGTAGAAATTTCTTCGTGAGAAAAAGTTTTTTTGGAAAGTTTCTTTAACATCAGAGCAACCATAACAACTGTTCTTGCATCATCATATCCAAAAACATCACTGGCTGGAATATCTGAAGCAAATTGAAATGTATAAGATTTCTCTTCATTTAATAGATTTCGTTTTCTTAAATATTCTTTAATTTCCTCTTTAATAAGAGGAGTCACCTTATCTTCTGATGTATGAGTTTTTTGAGAGCAAGATGCAGTAGCATAAAAATTGACCGCGCTTGCAATTGCCGGTTTTCCAAAAAGCATCGCATATTCACCAGCTAATATCACGCTTCCCGGAGCTGAAAAGCTAAGATTTTTCATAGTAATTACGGATTAATAACTTTAACATTCTTTATGGTAAGCAATCTTTTATCAAACGAGTACAACGATTCGTTTTTATTTATTGAAACGCGTGCACATAAATACGCATCGACAAAAGAAATATTGTATATTTGAAATAGTTCTAAAGTTTTTTTAATGAGCTTTTTGTGTACCTTAAATCTATCAAAATCAACCAGTTGAGTAATTTTTTCGATAGTGTCTTTTTTTGATAAGTGATAATGAGAAAGAAGAACATAGACGATTTCCATAATTACTACGTCAGGAATCTCTAAACTATGTTTGTCACATTTTTTAAAGAGAGATTCTATTTTTTCAGTCTGAAGTTTATTATCAGCGGTCAAAAAACGAATAATGATATTCGTATCAAGAACGGGTATTTTTTTTCGCATAAGATCTAGCTACAAATTCACTCACTTTTTTGTCGGAGACTCTATCGCTATATTTCTTTTTCGATATAACTGAACCTTTAAGATAAATAAAACTTTGTGATGGCTTTAAAATAACATGTTTTTTTGTTCTTACAAAAGTTACTTTTTGATAAGGTTCTAGACCTAAAAATCTCCTTATATCAATCGGAATCGTCACCTGCCCTTTTTGTGTAATTGTTGCCGTATATGTCATAGTAATGATGAGTATATAAAAGTAAGGAATATATTACAAGAGTATTACTTTTTTGATTACTGTATGCTACAGATTAATTTAAAGTTGTATTATATAATAGTAATAGATATTAACAATAAAATATTTGTGTTATTATAATGCCAGAACTAGTTGATGAAAGTCAAATACTTAATACTCTTGATTTTGAGGATAATGATCTCTTAAAGAACTATCTTGCGCGTTCACGTAATATGACTTTATTAGCTAACGAAGGCTCACGAAAAGTAGTAGTCCTCCCTAAAGAAACGGTATATTCTGAACCTGAGAATTCAATATATGATTACGTCCCTAGGCTTAAACATCATAAAGGTTTTTGGGTTGCTACAATTACTGAATTTATAAACGGTTCAAGAAGCGCAGATTTTCATAGACCAGAAAGGGAACCAACCCATTTTATTATTGGCTTTGATAAAGAAAGAAAGCATTACTCTTTCCATACAATACCGTTGGAATCAAGTACAGCACAAGTTTTTGTTAACTTAAAAGAAAGGGAGATTTTTGATTTTGGCGAAACAGCGCCAAAAAAGATTGAAAATGAAGCTGACCGATGGTTTGCTTGGAGTTCAATGCATAATTATAATAGTTTTTGGGCAATTGTTACTGATCCGCAACTAAATTTAGTCTTACCAAAAGATAATCTTGTGCCACTAGAAAAAGCAATTGACGGAGCTCACCAAGGATGGAAACAATCTCTTCTAGCTTATGATCCTAGCCTTAATAGCCCCCTTGCTTACACTCCGTTTAATCGCTCTCATCTCCGTTGATCATCAATCGTATTGATCTTTGACATTCAGCATATCTTATAGTATAATGTAATTTATTATGGCAGGACTTGAACCTAGAATTAACAGAGAATTAAGTTACATAGATAATAATGGTGCTTTAGGATGGATAGGAACCTTACTTCCATTTGTCAGAGCAGATATGATATCTCAAGCGGTTAATTTTAGACGAGATATTTGTATTGCAAGATTTGAACGATTTATACCTTTAAGTCTGGAATCCCAGCTTAAAGAAACACCACTAATAACTATTCATCCTGATTCAGTAGCTCCAATAGTTCTTAACCGAGGAGAAGCAACAGCGGCCTTACTTCATCAATTTAGATCAAAAATGGTTGGATTATTAAGGAGTAATTACCCCGGTACAATACCACTCATCGATTCACATATGGCAGATCCACTTCACCAAATCGTTGAATTTAAAAATATTTCTACGCATGATTCTCCATTAGCTCAATTAGAGGAAGTCTCAAATACACATTTACTTCCGTCTGGTATTGCTAGAAGTTTAGTAGATAGAATTATACAAGGAGAAAATACAGCAAGGAGTCTTCCTCTATTGGATTATGGAACAATTAGCGACCCTGCAACATGTATTACTACAAAACCGTTACACTATTTTGACTCAATTATAGATGTTGCTGTTCCTAATGATCCTAGAATGCAAATGCTCGATAGAATCATTATGGCACTTATTGGGGATGGGGAGAGTAAAGATGAGAAGAGAAGTCTTCCTATAACGACTTTAAAATTAAAAAAGATAGCTGAAACACTAGCTTTCAGGCATAGTTGGCCTACGGAGGAAACGAATCTAATTTTAAATACAAATTTAACAGTAAAAAGATACGCTTTCTCAACTAAAATACCTGGTATTTCTTTAGTTTTTGTTAAATTACAAGATGATAGCTGGATATTTGAAAGTTCTAATTATTCTGATAAACATCCAATAGCTTCTTACGTTGAAGTTAAACCTTTAAGTTGGTCTGATCGAGATAAATTGGAAGAAAAATATAGAAATAATTCTTATTAACTTTTAAAAAGCAGGGAAAGGATTTTACGGAATAATTTCTACTCTAAATTCATCACATATATCTTCTGTCCGGAAAGAAGATACGCGTTTTTATTGTACACAATAAAATCATCAATCTGCTTTAAAATTGAGGAATATATTTCACGTTCATATGTTCCGTTTTTTCCAAGGACATAAAGCAAGCCGTTTGTTTGATCCCACGCATAGACCTTTTCTAGATCTTTTGCCGTAAATACTTTTTTAATATAGATATTTGAATTGGGAAATGATGTTTTAAAATCGTCTTGTACGCCAGCGGTAAATTTAAATATATGATCGGGAAAACCAACATATACCGAAGAATCAATCGCCAAAGAATTTGCATCTTTTAATCCGGAACCGCTTCCTTTAAAATATAATGTCTTACCTGAATACCCGTTTTCCGCAACAAGATATTTATAGATCTGATCTTTACCTTTATCTAACGCATAGATATTGCCGTTATAAAGGCATATGTCAACGATTGATTCCCAATCTTTATCCTTCTCGATTATTTTATTCAGCTTTCCGTCTATCGAGATTTTATAGAAACCGTCACTCGTAAAGAAAAATACACTATGCTCATAGTGTGCTATTTTTTGGGCATTTTTTATTTCAGGAAACTGATTCTTATCCAAAGACTTTTTTTCGAGAGATAACGTATAAATAATACCTTGCGCTTTATCCAAAATAGAAAGATTATTGCTATCAAGATATAATCTGACGCCTTTAGATTGTTTGTTATCAACTGAGAGATCAAAAAACTCTTCATATTTTTTTTCTTCTTTCTTGGTTATCTTGTTCTCTTCATTAGTAATAAGATCATTGATTTCTTTCAGCTCTTTTTGTTTTTTAGTGCTTACGTCTTTTTTTAGCTTTTCCAACTCTTGCCGCGCTTTTGAAATAAGAACAAGAGATTGAGGAAGGTTTAAAAAAGCCGTATCATCAGCCTGATTTAATTTTTGTTTTATGAGATTTTTAGTTGATTGAATCTTTTTTTCCAAAGCCGCATCACTTCTTCTTGTATATCCTAATCCAACACTCCAAATAAGAATAATAAATATAACAAGAACTGCAATAAGAGTATATTTTTTTCTCTGTCCAGCTTTTTGTGAGTACCCTTGAGCTTTTGCATAGAGATTTTGAAATGTAAACAAGACTTTTTCAAGAGGATTTGTTTTTGAAACAAATAATGGTTCGGAATCTCCTTCTTTTTTATTAAATTGTGCAAAAAGAGCGATAATTCCTTGATCGTCATTTCCTTTTAATTGAGGAGTAATTTCATCAATAATCTCATGAGGTTTTTTATGATCAAACATTTTTTTGATCTCATCTTCACTCCCCATTGCTTGAACAAAATGGTCAGTGGTAAATACATACATGTCCTGTTCATAAATATGTCCAGAAGCACTTTGATCACCTTCAACTATTTTTCCAAATCGATTGCCCCTCTTCAAATAAACAATCCCTGATCCGATTGTTTTTAAATACAGGATAGTCTCTTTAATATACCCAACAGCTATCGCAACATTTGTTGGAAAATTATATTCCTGAATCTTTTCATGGATGAGTGTTTCCAGGTCCGAAAGATGCTGTATTTTCGCAGTGAGAATGTATTCTTTCAACTCATTTAATTTTTTTCTTCCTTCACCGCTTGATAATCCTTCTTCCACTTCTAGTACAACAAGAAATCCATCTTCGGAGATAACTCCCGAAAATCCATTTTCTTTTTCTATCCCTAAATAGAAAACAATGTCTTTTTGAAACATACGTTATACAAGAATAATTGCCAGAATAATAAGAATTAATCCTATGGTAATCTGTACTGATGATATGACAAAAAATACGTGATTATTTTTTACTTCAAGCGTTTTATTCATTACTTGAGTTTGTTTCGCAATTACAATGGCGTATACCAGATAGAACAGAGAAAAAACAATAGCAAAAGCCTTAAATGCGATTACGGTAATCGTCTGGGTATTTAAAAAGCTTAGATTCTGTAGTTCCATATTTATTTTCCGACAAGGTCGCTTATAATGCGAACAACCTCTGACGGTTTTGAAATATTTTCAAACTCAATATTTATTTCTGTTCCAGCGGTCTGAATAAATACATTACCGTAATCAAAAAATGACTGAAAGTATCCTCCGCTCTTTGAGGTAATATCTTCAATTTTATCGAGCCTGGCTTCGGTAATTTCTTTGTAAATAACGCTTATAAAATCGATGTCAATAATACGCAGATTTGTTACTACTCCTACATTAAAGAACCAACTTAAAAAGTTGAACCACACATAGCTCAAAAGAATGACTATGCCAAAAATGTTTGTAAAAAGAATCTGCCTCGTTGTGAGAAAAGAGAATAAAAGAATATTTAAAACGATAAGCAGAATAAAAAGAATAATGGTATTAAAAATCCAGTGAAGCTGCGTGATGGGATGAGCTCGTATAACAAGAAGAACTTGTTCGTTTACCCCTTGCGTTTCTAATCTAACGTCGGGATTGAGACAGTATGAATGGAGAAGTTGATGGGACTGATTATTGTTGTTTTCCATCCTTATGTATTATATACTATTATCTGCCCTGGTTATTCAAGCGACTTGGTACCACCCTTTCCCATCCCGAACAAGGAAGTGAAACGAGTCAGCGCCGATGATACTCACTCCAAAGCGGAGCTGGGGAAAGTAGGTCGTAGCCGGGGTATTATTTTGTTTTTAACTACTTAAAAAGTATATTCTTCGGTAAATCAAAAAATCTTTTATCTTTTATCTCCTCTTTTTTACACGAATTGAGAATTGATGGAATTTTCTCCATCTTAATAGGAAAAGCTGATTGATTTTTACCTAAACTTCCAAACAAAGACAATAATTGATTGTTCCCTAAAAGATTAGCTAAAGGCATTTGCCCGACCATTGAAATATATGGAGAAAGACCGCAGAATTTTTTTCCTTTAAACGAAATTGTATTCCAAAAATAAACACAGTCGTCTTTTAATAAAATAAAACTTACCTTTGATTGTTCTTTTATCTGTCCAAATGCATTATTATCTTTGACAAATGCACTTACAGTTGCTTCAGGAGAAGAGAAATCACAAACAAAAGGTCCTTTGAGATTTAATTCTGCGGCAGAGGTGCTTATTTTAACAGAATTACTTTGTTTCATTGAAACAGTGCTCGTTGGTTTTTGAGTCATTACCAATGATTGCATCTTTGGTGTAGTTTGACTAAATCGCACAATCAAACCTACAACAAGAGTAATAATTGCAAACACTATAATGACCCGTGAAAGAATGTGAAATAGCTCATAAAAGCTGTCTTGTTCCATGTTATGTTTTTTCTCCAGATTCCAGCAATTCAAGACCCTTGAGTTGAGGAAATTCTGATCCAGCTTTTCCGCTGATCGATCCAATAATACGAGCAGTATTTTTGATTATTTTTTCCATCTGTTCTTCTCTATTCTTCCAGATAGACTCAAATGCTCTTTTCTCCCTATTCAAATCGTTTTTCATTGAAATATATGAATCAATGATTGCCTGAACTTGTTGACTAAATTCATGTCCCATAATATAAGAATATAACTCTTCAGCTTTCGTTCCTTTATTCTGGCTGATAAATTTTTCCCGAGCAACCTCAATTAATCTCTGTCTAATAATTTCTGCAAGTATGAGCGCATAAGAAAAAGTACATATCCAAACACCATCTTTATAAAACATGTTGTTTTCGCTTTCTTTCGGCAAAACAGAAGATACAATGATCGGAACATTTGCTTTAGTTGTTCTAACATCTTCTTTTAATTTTTCAATAAATTCATCTTTCCATATTTTTGTTCTTTTCGACTCCCAAAGGATAACGCCACAATAATTTCCTTTTATGGTTCTTACTGTTTGTCGAATATCAGCTCCTCTTTCACCTTTTTTTATTTCTTGAATTTCATCGGTTGGAAAGGTTTCTTTTAATTTTTCTTCCAAATATAATTCTGGAATCTCTCCTTGAGTTTGCTGTGACCCTTGTGAAACTTTCAACTGGGCATCTTCTAATGCTTTTTTCAAAGCGGTTATTTTTTTTTCATTTTCTTCATCTTTAAATCGTTGTTTTTCCATTAATTCTTTTGTTGTTTGCTCACGGATTTTATCATTTTCGGCGTCAATCTGACGTTGCTTATCCAAATTCCAAGTTCGTCTCTCTTCTTTCAGTTGATTGCTTAATTTCCTAAGTTCTAATTCGTTTTTTCTTGTTTCTTCTAATTTTCTTTCTTTTTCTTCATTCTGTTCCTGTAAATACTTAATTTCATCATTAGTTTCTTTTTTAGCTTTCTCTTTGGCTTCTTGAGAAATAGATTCTTTTATTTCACGACTTAATGCCTCTTGAATAGAAATTTCTTCACCACAATGTGGGCATTTTATTACTAAATTTTGATCATTCATATTATTTAGATAATGAACTGAGAACCCAATTTACCAGTGACAAAACTAGACTGAAGAGGATTGCCCACCAAAGGCTTCTCACAGAAAATCCTGGAACAACTGAACTTACTAAAAGTATCAAAAGACCATTTATTACCAAATAAAAAATTCCAAGAGTAATGAAAGTAATCGGTAAAGTAAGAATTACCAGTATCGGTTTAAGTAGTGTATTTGCAATTCCTAATACAATTGAAACAATAATTGCAGTAAAAAAATTTCTTACTTGAACACCCGGAAGAATATATGCGCTCACAAAAACTGCAAACCCGTTAATAAAAAGATTAATGGCAAACTGCATATTTATATTATACGACTTATCCGAAGGTAAACGCGTATATTTTTATTCCATCTGTCTCAAAATCAAGTTCAAGAGAATGTTCTTCGGGACCGGTATGAAGATTAATAAGGTTATATAATCGAGCTTCGTCTATCTTGATCATTTCATTCTCTACGTCATCACCTTCCTGATCTTTCGAAACAACCTTATCATCAAAAAGTATTTTTACTTTATCCTCTTTCCCCGTAGGAGTTATCACTAAAAATACTTTATCCGCATAAAAATGAAGTTTCAGTTTTGATCCTTTTTTTGACTCTATATATTCACTATCTGTTTTCCAACTTCCTTGTAATGAAAAATGGTGAGTTGGCACAGAAGAAAAATCGTCCACGTACCTATCTCGTCGAGCAGTTCCTAAATATGTTTCTGGAGTCAATGCATATTGAGGAGTCTGGTCTTGAAGAATAAGCGTTGTATCATTCGTTTCCATCCCCATTTCATCCAAAAGGGTTTTTATGTTCATTTCTGTTTCTTCATATTTCCCTTCGCCAAAATGAGTATAACGAATATTCCCCTTTGCATCGACAAGATACTTTGCCGGCCAATAGTGATTATCATATGCGCTCCACGTAATGTAGTCATTATCTTGCGCAACCGGATAATGAATCTTGTATTGTTTTATGGCATTTTCTACATTCTCGGGTTTTTTCTCGAACTCAAACTCCGGAGTGTGAACGCCAATGACGACGAATCCTTTATCTTTGTATTTTTCGTACCAACCGGTTACATGGGGAAGCGTTCGAATGCAGTTAATGCACGTGTATGTCCAGAAATCAACGAGAACTACTTTCCCTTTTAGTTTTTCCATGGTTAAAGGTTCTGAATTTAACCATTTACTGATTCCGACAAACTCCCGCGCTTTTCCTAATTGTGGTAATGAGGTAGTAAAAAGTTTTGGCATATCCGAAGATTTGCTGAATACGATCGGTGTAGCGAGATATTATATGAGCTTTATACTTTAAATACCACATCCCCTTCTTTGATCGGTTGATCCATTTGTAATCCGATTTCTTGATCTTTATGAGCTTCTTCGAGTTTTTCGTGCTCAATCTGCATCGAATTAACCGTTTGAGTAAACTCATTTCCGTGTCCGACGATCTTTATCGTATCACCGACTTTTAGATTTCCAATAAGTTCCACAACTGCAACATTAATTTTGTCGTAAAAATGGGTCACTTTCCCAACTTGAGTATCGGCCATAGTGTTTTCACCCCCTATTCACTAATTTAATAAATTCATTATAAACTTTTTTTGGATGCAAATCCTCATCAAGTAATCCAAAATATTTTTCTGGCATTCCAGGTAAATAAACATGTCTTCTTGTATCAGTTAACTGCCATAAGAAAAAAGGTATTCTGTTCTTACTACAGAGTCTATATGCAGTCCAATATACAAAAGCTATTTCGTATGGTTTTAATCGCACCCATCGTGGACTTATGCCAAACTCCGTGATCCAAACAGGTTTTTTATGTATATCTCTTACTTTAACAATAATGTCTATATTTTTTTTTATCATTTTTATGTAATGTTCCTTATCTCTTAATGAGAAATAACAGTCTAAAAAATATGGGTGGAAACTCACTATATCAAAAAAATTCTCTGCACCGATTTTCATTGAATCTCTAAAGAAATGGGCCGGTTGCAAAGGTAATAAAACATTATTATCATTCCCGACCAGCGAGCCAAAAAGAATTCTTGCATTATTATCGATAGACCTTATAGTTTTATGAGATTTTTTAAGTAAGGAAACATATTCTAAGGCGCTCGGATGACTTGTCCAGAACCGTACTGTATTTACTTCGTTTAATACTTGCCAATGAGTTACATCTTTTTTAAAAATTTTTATTACGTGCTTTACGAATGAATTAAATTTTTTTTGTTCTTCATAAATGGGAGTATTAAAAAATTGAGGAAAAAATACATTTGATACTCTCCCATGAACATTATTTATTAGAAGGCCCAAGATCTTAATATGATTTTTTTTACATTCGTGTATAAAATATTCATATACTTCAGTTTCTATCGGATGTAAAAAGTCAAACATCAGTCTCACCCACTCTACCTGCAATTCATTAAGACTTTTAATATATATATCTAAACTTTTTCTATCTTTATGATACAGTTCAACATTGACACCAAACCCTTTTAATTTTTTTGAAGTCATA
>OBEQ010048524.1_pt1 | contig 40913 bp, 31 predicted proteins | sample 1670901 | NCBI WGS metagenome assembly OBEQ01 (sample SAMEA104232315, study PRJEB22302) | groundwater metagenome | biome: forest; feature: aquifer; material: groundwater | place: USA | collected 2011-08-07 | depth 5.4 m
CTCTCATTCTTAAAGAAATACTCCACTCCCCAAAGGCGTAAACAAGCCGCCGAATCCTTTGTCCATCAAGGCAAACTCCAAGGTGTCGAGTACCAAAATATCGTGGGAGACAAAGACTTCACGATCTGGGGCGTGGAGGAGCTTCCTTTATATAGCCAGTCCATCGCCGCTTACAGGGCTGTCGCTAAAGACAGGGAGAAGTTTGAAAACTATCTCCAGAAAGTCGAATCCTCGATCAACACTCTGAAATCCAGAATCTACAACCCACTGCTTCTGTCTTGGGACAAAAAATATTGGGAATACCAAAAGCCGGGCGCTTCTCTTACCGATTACTTCAAAGCTTTAAAACACCAGGCCCAAATCTTTGATCTTAATCTTTCGAAATACCCCCATCTGAAGGCTCTCGAGGACTTGAAAGATTTTGAACAAAAGATCGATTTCAAAAAAGCCAACGGAGAACTTCAAAAAGCCGTCGCTTCTTTGTCAGAAAAGGAAAGCCACTCGCTTTTTAAAGTCTCCGTTCAGAACCACACGGCTGACAATGGGTTCTTTGCGCTCCTGGAGGAGAAACTAACAGACCCCTCCGTCCCGCCAAATGGCGGGACACCTCCCCTTCGTAAGGGGAGGATAGACACAGAAATTTTTCCCCTCCTTACCAAGGAGGGGCAGTTGCCGAAGGCAACGGGGAGGTCAGGCACGATGCATTATCCCAACCTTTTCAAATATTTCGACTACCTTAAAAAATCCAAATCCCTTGATTTCAAAGTCATTCTCGAAGACCAGAAAAAACTCGAAGAAGATTTATTCAAGAAACTCTGCACGAATTCGGATGAAGAAAATCTCCTCTCTGCTTCAAAAAACACCGCCACTTTAAAGAAACTACTTGCGCTCACGCTCACGCCTGACGAATACGAAACCTACAAGAAAGAAAAAGAAAGTTTTGGCATCACGCGCATGACGGGTTTCTTAAACCGCAAGATCATGGAGCTTCGGCAGTATTATGAAAATGCGGTGTTCCTCGAAGAAGGTTATGAAGATATTGTAAAACATGCCGAAGAATTCTATGAGTTGACTTATGAGAGGGATAAGAAGTTTGTGGGGAATATGCTCAAGAAAATGGAAAGCGGAGAGCGGATAGCGGAAAGCGAACAGCAGAAAACGGAAAGTAACCCTGCTTTCCGCTCTCCGCTTTCCGCTATCCTGATCACAGGCGGTTACCACACCCCCAATCTGAAATACCTTCTAAAACAACAAAACATCAGCTACATCTCCATAACCCCCCAAATCACCCAGGAAACTAATCAAGCGCTCTATGAAAAACTTCTCTTAAATCAGACCATAGACACGAAATTCAATAAGCTCCCGTTTCAAATCACTCAAAGTCCATTGACACACACCGCCAATGTCCCGACAGTGATCCTCCAACTAATGACAGGCCAACCCCAAGCTGCCGCACGGTTGGCTGAAGAAATGTCCGGCACACCCGAACAAGAAACGGCAATTTTCAAAGACTTCCAGCGCCATGCGTCGGGGACTGTCCCCGCTTTTGGGGGACTGTCCCCAGAACGAACTGTCACCGAGAAAGAAGGTGCGCGGCTGGCTTTTCGCTTTACGCCCTCACGGACTTTGCTGAATTCCAAAGGGGAATCTTTCGATGAAATTTGGAGATCGAAAAGATCCATGGTTGATAGTTATGGACTGCTCTACCCTTCATTATGGCCAGTTTTAGATTCCGAGGAGGAAGAAATTGCCAGGCGCTACCAGCACATGAGCGCGGAAGAGCTTGGCGCAGAATTACGCATTCTCATCACAGGCGAACATCCAACTATCCAGACCGTGCCGGATCTCAAAACGGAGCCGGACGATGTCAATCTCCTTACAAAGTTTTTGGATTATCTTTCTGCCGAATCCGTGTTGTCACGCCACATCATAGCCCCCAATACCTATATTTTAGGCATAAGGCGCGCAATCAATGAAAACCAGGATAAAGCCGAAAGACAGGAATATCTCGAACAACTAAGAGTCCGTCTTAGAGGTGAGTATTCTCACAAATCGATGGTGCGTGAAGTCGCGGCCCGATCGACGGATCCGCTGAATTTTGACTCGGAGGCAGGGATTATCATTAAAAAGGATTTCAACGGCCTTTTGGGAAACGCTTTTGAAGATCTCGTTTATTATTTTATTCTTTCTAAATTCTTCTTAGCGGACAGATCTCCGGATACTTTCAAACATGACTTGGTTCACGCTTTTAGGGGGTGGCGCGCAGGCATGTCCGCTTTTGTGCGGAACTATCTGGATTCAAGCCGCACGAAAAAAAATAAGGAAGATCAAAGAAGACTCATTGATAAACACCAAGAGTTTCTGACCAGCATAAATTTATTAGAATCCTATTTCAATCAGGCCAGTCCGAGACCTGAATTGCCGTTGAAAGATGAATATCAGAAACAGCATCTGCTCAAGAACATTGTTGAGAGTGTAAATACAGCCGCCAAAGTCGGCGCATTTTCATCTGAGGAGACGCAGGACATGTCAGAACTGATTCATCATCTCAAAGCTTTTGGAAAGCTGATAGAGCCATTTATTGCCGCCGCGCGGCTGGCCGAGAAAATGTCTGACACAGCCGAAGAGAAGACAATGATTCTCGAAGACTTCCGACTCCACGCCTCGTCATTGCGAGAAGGCCGTAAAGCCGCGGAGAACAATGCAACTCCTCAGTACGCGACACCTGCCGCGCGGCTGGCGGAGCTGGAGGGCGAGATTTTGGCATCCATTCGGTCAATCAAGACACAGGATCAATTTGATGCTCTTATCAGGGAGTTTGCTCGTCAAGTAAACAGCAAAGAAATAACTGTAGACGATTTAATCCTTGCGCTAGCGCAAGTGATGGCCGATCATCAAGGGGGAAAAGTTCGCTATAAAACACACAGGCTTGATGACTTCGAAGACAGCGTTGGATCAGTCGTACGCACAATCGCTCAGCGGTTATCGGACGAAATATCAGACCGTGTTGATTATAAATGGCATCAGATTATTCTAAGCCGTATGAGAACCGTGGAGATTATGGGGAGGGTGCTTAAACAAGGGGGCATTCATAGTCAACCCTCTCAAGCTATCGTTGCTTTGGTGGAATATATCTACAGTAAAACTGACGGCAGAATTCGGATCTATATTGAAAATACAGCAAAACGGAAGATCACAGAAGCCCGTTTCGTGGGACTCTTATTTGGTCTTTCGCTAGACAATGGGGCAGAAGCCAAGGTCATTGCCGCAGGAGATGCCCCTGAAGAAATGCTTCGTGGAATGGCCGAGATCGTGAAAGATCTTTTGGCGGACCCTTGGGTTTTGGAATATCAGCTTCTAACACCGTATCACAGAAGAGTTGATCAGGTCTTAGGAGGCGCGCGGCTGGCCACAGAAACTCCAATCGTATCCCATGTTATCACAGCAGGGGAGGATGTTTTGGAATCCGTAAGTCAGGCTTTGTCTCAAGTGAGAGAAAGTCAGTTTAAGTTTCGTGTCACGGCCACATCTCTTTCTCAGTTTTCTGATTTAAAAGACTTGGGCTTCAGTTCCGAACACAGTGTGGTCGAGATTGGCCAAACGATTCGCGACTACATTGTGTCGCATATGAACAATATAGAGATACGAGATGAAGGTCTTACACTTCAATTTTCCATAGATTTACCCGATTGGTTCGGTACAAAGACAAGAAGCGTTGTTCTAAAAGTTAAAAATAAAGAGACCCTGCCAGGTAGAATCAGGGTGATATACGAGGATTATCGTTTCGGCAGAAAGCCCTCAGACTATGCGTATGGGGCTCTCAGGGCTGCTGTCCTGGACCGTTTTGGTGATAATTTTATTTTGGACCCCGATACTGCTGTCAATGTCACTTTTTTTATTTATGATCAACAGGGAAAAGAGCTTTTAAAATCATTTGTCCCCTTCGTTGATGATCGCTTAAAGCCTGAACTATCTTCCGCCGGAACCCCGTCGAATGACGGGGCGCGGCTGGCAGATGTTTCACCTTTGACAAGTCTAGTGGATGTCTCTCAGAAATACCGACAGCGGGTACAATTAACTCCCGGAGCTGAGCTAGAATTGTTCGTAGCGCCTTTGCGGGAATTGGACGGCGCAAAAGAGGGGCTTTTGGATAAGTTGTTTCGCTCAAGGCTCAAGGGTGGGACATATGTGATTATAGGCGCTGAAGATGCTCCTGTTTTTGTGGCCAAGGTTCATTTGGTAGATTTAAACAAGCAAGATTGGCAACAAATCGAGGATCAACGAATTAAGGGTTTGTTTGAGACTTATCTTGAAGGTATGCGACAAGGGCGTTTCGACAGGATATTGGAAAGATTAATAGGCCCAGGTGCTTCTTTGGATCTAGGAATGGATCCCTATACGATCCGTTTCATTGAATATCATCTGATCCGTCCAACGAGCCGCAGTGGCGAAGAGTTATTTAAACAATTCATTGATCATTTCTACAAAGAGCCGATCGTTTATGCGCCTGTCGACGAATATGGTCCGGAGCAAATTTTAGGTTATGAGTTTGTGGCCACTGATAACGCCGACGAATATCAAGTGAAGATTCATTACGCCATTCAATCCGCCGCACGGCTGGCCGTAGAAAATCAGCGTAATCAAATACGGCAAGCACTAAGAGAAAACTTTGCAAAGAGGCCTCCATTGAGAAAAAGAAAAGTCCAGGTGAGTGAAACATATGTGGATTTGATAATGTTACTATTTGCGACAGGTAAGTCCCCGATTGAGATTGATAAATTCGCCGATCGTGTATCGCGCCGGGCTGCTAGAGGGATACGTATTTTAGGAACCACTAACCATAGAAACATTGACAGCCTTGTAATATCTTCAATTGAGGTGGTAGCGCGCAGCGGCGCCCGGCTCACAAGCGTCGGCTCCGCCGCGCGGCTGGCGGAACGAAAGATTACAGCTGTTCGCACTGGTTCGCAGCAATTATTTGAATTCATGCTCAGGGTTGACAGATGGAAAAAGGAAGCGTTGTCTCTCGATGGGGCATTGTATCAGGTTACTTATCAAGCTCTTCCTGGCAACCGGACTGAACAACTGGGTCATATTCGCGCAACCGGTTCTTCCGACATATCAGGGTCCATTTTAGATCAAATAATCCAAGCCCTTCATCTGAAACCCAATGGTCATACGCCTGTCATTGAAATTAAGGACAAAAAGGTTTTGAGGACAGCTCTGGTAAGTGCGATCGGTCAGGCACAAGAATTAACAATGTCCGCCGCGAGCTTGGCGGATGTGAGAATCACCGATACCGAGATTGAAGCGCCAAGGGCGCTTATGTTGAGTTTCTTGCTGGCAGCCAGGAAGACTTTGAAGGATCTGGGAACTGAAGATGATAGAAAGGATGCGAAAACTATAGACGTCTATGCTGAAACGAAAAGGATCCGCGCCGCTTTACCTCCAAGGCCTCGGCCGCATAAGTTATACCGGATTAGGTGGGGAGGGGCGATAAGAATTTTGTGGAAAATGGAATTTAAGATTGGAGAATTGCCTGATCAAAGCGTTGTGGTTACAAAAGCCTCTTTGTCTGGCCGTTTTACGGGGGATGAGACCGCTTGGTCTTATCTGGTATCCGAGGTAAAGGCTGCGATATCTTCTGAAGGCGCGCGGCTGGCGAAAAATAAGCAAGGCTGGAAAATTTCCAGTGCTCATAAGGGACTTGCCGGACTTACGTTGGCGTTGGGAGGGCTACGAATAAGGGGTCAAATCTCTTCTTGGCTTCATGCTTGGTTAAGTTGGTTGTACCGCTTAGATCTGGTTTCTTCTATCGCAAGACATGTAGTCAAGAAGAGATTTGACCCCTTAAAGACCCCTTAAATGGGCTAGGAGATTTTGGCTCCAAAGGCGGAAGGCCGAGAGTGGAGACAATGCCTCAGTATACGCCAGTTGCGGCGCGGCTGGCGGCGGAAAGAGACAGAAGCTTTTCTAATTCTTTAAGAGTGCCTGTGGGACCGGCGGGAAGAGAAGTGGTCGGCAATCAGCCAACCAATGGCAATCAGTATAGCAATTCCTACGCCAAAGAGCATGATGGGGTCCATCGTCTAGTCTCCTTTATCCCTATCCTCGGGTTCAAAAATAACGGCCAGAACGAAGCATACCAAGAAGGAAATGGCAGCAATAACCCGAACCAAGCGGGAACTTCCACGAAAGAAGTAACTCACAAACCCGGCGCCCATAATGAGTTGAGTGAAACTCGCAAACATGCCGGCGAGTCTGGCATGTCTCTTGGGCCCGAGAAATCTTCTCATGCTCAAACCTTATCACGTAAGGGAAAAGGTGTCAAGGCCGGCTCCACAACACGGCTGGCGGCAATAGAAAATAGGAGAGTGGCTAGTGGATCATGGATTATGGTTAAAAATAAATCCATCATCCGAAATCCAACATCCCGTGACGAAGTTGCAGTGCCCTCTGCCGCGCGGTTGGCTCTTTACGAAGATGAAAATTTCAAATTCTGGGAGTCCGTCGCATCGCGGGATCGGAGTCGGGTAGAATTTACAGTCATGCTTAAAAAGAGCATGTTGTTTGAAAAATTAAAAGAATCTTTTCTTGAAAACTTGGAAGATTTTTACAAACAAGAATATGAGCTGTCAGGCCATGTCGAGGTCATGGATAAAAAAGGCAAAAGTAAGGATTTTTCAAAGATTAATCCGCAAAGAATGAAAATGTTTCCGGGTTGGAGAGTCGAGTTTACGTTTGTGGGTCAGCCAGACCAAAAAAAGCCGTCCAAGGACAAAGACGCTAGGCGGTATGACTTTTCATACTATCCCAAGAGTATTGAAAGTGCCTCGCGGCTGGCGAGTGAAAGCAGACAGCGGAAAGCGGAAAGCAGACAGCGGCCCGATGCCGCGCCTGCCCGCCTTCCTTCTGGCGGGCGGTTGGCGGATGTGGAGGAAAAAGCCGGAAGGTTGTTGTCACTAATCCAAGACGAAGCGTTTAGAAAAAGTATATCCAATTCAGATTTGGAAAGCGCCGATCAGGAGTTATTTAAAAATATGCTAGATCAGTTGGCAGACATTATTCCAAAATATTTCAACAAGGGTCACACGTTTTATCATAATAACCAGGTTTTGGCTGACAATGCGTGGGAAGTCTTTAGGGATAATGGAGCGTTAATTGGGCGTTTGCATGCGAATCCGGCAACAACACCCAGCCAGTTTTTTGTCAGTTTTGGGCCGTTTTATTTCTCCTTCTTAGAATTGTTGAACGAATTAAATCGGTTTACAAGACAAAACCCGGATGAGCCTAACACGACAGGCGCCCGGCTGGCCGCCTCCGCCGCGCGGTTGGCTGGCAGCACGTTTGCTCAGCTACGGATGCCCGATGCGTGGAAATCCTATTTTGCCGGGGACAAGACACCCCAAACGTGGGGACGTTTTATTCGCTTTTTTCTGAATCCTAACGATTCGGCTTTACGGAGGCGAGAGTTTTTCTTATTGGAATCGTCAAAATTGGAAGCTATCTCTCAGGAGGAGTTTAACCGTTTTGTGAAATGGGTCCAAAAGACAAGTGAAAAAAGATTAAAGTTGGCATTGGAAAGACTGGGGAGGAAATTTTTTAAAGAAATACGGAAAAACGAATCATCGACAGGCGAAAGGCTTCCTATCCATGATGTTTTTGCACTGGATTATTTTAATCTCACACAAACACTTCTGGCGATCAAGGGTTCTAAAATGCCAATGATAGCCCTTCCAGCTAAATTAGATTCTGGGACGAAACTTCAAAAGGGGATTCCTATTAAGGATCTACTGCTCATCACGTTTGGAGTAGATGAGTTTTTCTATCAAAAGAGGAAGGATAATTGGGCGGTTACGATCAGCGACGATGGTGAGAAGTACTATGCTCAAGGTATTTATGGAAATACGCTCACTCAAAAGGTAGAGTTGGTTGACCATCAGATGGTGGAAATTGAGCTAACAGCGCCGACGTTTGGGGATGTTGTGGAACTATTGGCCCTTTTAGGAGGAAGAAAACATAGTGACGCTCAATCCCTTAGAGGGGCTCTCACTGCAACAATTCAGCTCACGCGTCATGGTGACACTGTCGATCTTCAAGTAATATCCATATTGTCCAATAAGGCTTTTTTCATATATTCGCCCAGCGCCGCGCGGTTGGCGGCTGAAAGACGGATCTTGGATCATGGACCGCGGATCGCCGGCGAAAGCGTTTCGTTGCCCGCTATCCAAGATCGAATATCCGTGATCCGCGCCGAGGGCGCTCAGGGGGCGAGGATGGCGAAGAAAGCTATGGCGAACAACGATCCGATCGAGCCAGCCTTCCTTCAGGAAGTGCTTTATCCTCAGATGTTGGAGCATCTGGAAACGGCATGGCGGCTAAGACGATTATCCGTCAAAGTATTGGGGAGCTGGGCAAGTTCCTTGATAGAACGGGGCGGACAGGCCCCCTTCGCTGTCGTCAAATTTATTGAGATGAAACTGGACGATCAAAATGTCAAAGTCCGGTCAGCCGCCGCTGAGGCGATGACAGACATTTATGTGTCGTGGGTAAGACAAGGGCATCCCGTTGATCTGGATTACGTGAAATTTCTTTTTGATGATTCGAGGCATGAGGCGCATTTGATGGTGTTTCAAAGAGCCCAGGTGGTAATCGCGCGCGAACTGGCGAGAGCGGGAGCTTTTAACGGTCTAAAGGATTTTTGTTTTGACCTCACCAAGGCGGTGACGTGGGAACACACGTTTGAAATTCTGGGCGATGCGCTGGCGTCTCTTTACACTGCCGGAAAGCTTCCTTTTGAAGAGCTACGGTCCAAGCTTGCAGAGACGCAGCCTTTTAACGTTATTGCCTTCAGTCGTGTTTATGGAGATCTTGTTGTTCGGGGCGGAGTGGAGGCAACATACGCCCGGGAAAGCGTTCAGAGATTGGAAAATCTGCTGAGAGAGAGAAAGGGCGATCAGCGTTTAAAAATTGCCTTGGTGAAGGGATTGGCGAACATATATCGGACCGACGCCTTACAGGGCCGAGAAGTCAATCTGTTGTTTTTAGCAGAGTTTGTCCGTTCTCACCCGGATCGATACGAATCGGGCCAGTTGGCTGAAGCTATGAGGGAACTTTTGCCTGTTGTTATAGCTTCTCATCAGGAGATAGATCCAATCATTGAGAATCGGTTGGAGAATCGCGCGTACTTGTATGGGGATGAGGAGGCGATAAGAACCGTTGCGGCGATTGCCGTAGCCCGCCTTAAAGCTGGATCGGATGCCCAGATGCAGCGCCTCGTACCCTCCACTCATCCCCGGGGCGGAATTGCTGATGATGAGGTCTTGAAAGTTTTCTCCTGTGCGATCTCTGGATTAGGGAAGAAAGATTTTGACCAATATATTAAAGACATAGATATTTATCTGCCGCGAAGGTTGAAAAGCAAGAGAGAATATGTCCGGCTGGCAGCCGTTGGGTTGTGGAAGGTGGTGGCCGTTAGAAAAATCCAGGAGGGTCAGCCGGTTGATATCCTCGTCATTCACAAATTCTTGAGTGATCCCGATCCGGCTGTTCGTGCCGGGGTATTGGACGCGCTGTCCGGCGTCTTTACCGAAGCAATCCGGCAGGGCAGATTCGAGATCGTCGATCTTTCAATCATCAGAAACATGGAGATGTACACCAATCCGATAGTGGCCGAGTCGGCATTTGAAGCGGTGGCCGCCATTTATTCTGCGTATGCTCAATCTCCAACCGTTCCGGAGCGTTTGGCGCGAGAGATTAAGGCCTGGTGCTGGGAACTTCTGCCTGCTTCGGGGTCACATTCGGACGAACGTTTCGCGTCTATTGATCAGCGTCGATTGGACGAACTGGCCGGTAGTATTCTCGCGAGTGGGACCGTTGGTCACGTGGATATTCATCTGGATCTCTATTACTTAATTCGCTTTGGGTATTCTCATGAACTCCTTGTAAGGGAGGGAGAGGAGAGCTCTGTCCCTGGACAGCCACGCGCTGTCCTTTTAAGCAAACCCGTTGAAACCCAGGTACCCCTTAAGGTGTGGAAACACAGACGTGATCGGTTTCTGGAAATGCAGCGGGCGCAGATGTTTGATCCAACCGGGTTGGAGATTCCCCTCGAAGGCGTTGTCCTGACCGAGAGTGAGCTTTCGCATCTTCTCCCGGCCATACAGGGCGCCAGTCCCCGCTTGGTATCCATTCAGGCAGTCGGGCCCCGCGAATCCATCAAACCTAGGATGCCCAGTACTCTGTGGCGAAAGGTTTTGGCCGCGGAATCGCTCAACTTCGCAGAGCATCGGCTCTGGATGACGGACCTATTCCGGTTCTTGGGTGTGTCGATGTCGGCGGACGGAGTGAGCACGCATCAACCGATCACCGGCCGTATTTTGATCATCGGCAGCGGCATGGGAAAACGGAAGCGAATGATCCGGCAAATGCTGGGGGATGTCCTGCCTCCGGACAAGATCGTTGAGTTGGATATAATCCATGATCATGCATTCACGCCGACGGTGCAGGCCGACGCGGTGCGGATGCCGTTCGGAGACGGCACCGTGGATATCATCGTTGAACCCGGCCTCCGGTCTAATTCGGTGGTCACTCCAGAACAAGCTCTCGATATCCTCCGAGAATCTTATCGTGTCCTAAGAGCTCAAACCTCGCTTGATGAAAGATGTGGGCTCCACATCTGCTCGGCCAGGGAAGCGATCAACGTGAATCCTGAGAATCCACTTCAGGCCCCGAAAGATTTTTATGGATCTGAAGGTTTTACCGTAGAGAGGATGAGCGATTTGTCGGAATACCGGCCGGATGAGGGCCATCCAACGGACAGAGGGAATTTTGAGTATTACCTGCTTATCAAGCGGGATAGGGAGGCTATCCGGAAAAATCTGGGAAGCATGAGCCCGCCCGCGTTGGTAGACTTGGCTGGTCGCGTGTTTGATTTCGAAGCTGTGACGCTTCTGTTGGAGGTGATTGGGAAACGATCAGCGGAGTTTGACGAAGAAGCGATGGTCTCTTTTGCCAGAAATCTGGCCCTGAATAAAGTTTATCAACTTAATCACCCTGAAATCCTGGAGGCTATGCGCGAGTTTCTGGTGAAGCATCAGCACGAATGGAACTTGGATAAAATCTTGGAGCAGTTAGAGAAGACCCCGAAGACGGGTTCGCAACTTTCCGGCGCCCGGCTCGGAGCGGCGCGAAGCGCCGCGGCGAATGGCGAATGGTCACAGGCGGCTTTCGCCGGTAACCAGTCACCTTTCGCCAGCGCCGTAGGCGCTCAAGGCGCCCGGCTGGCGGTGAGCCAAAAGGCTGCTGCACGCCTCCTATCTGTCGTTCAGGATCAGGGTCTCAGAGAACGTTTGAAAAAAACCAAACTTCCATCAGATGATCTTGCCCTTCTGGAAAATATGATGGATCAACTGAAAAATACCCTCGAAAGACATTTCCAAACCGGACACTCTCTAGAGGGGGATATTAGGTTCTTATCAGGTGAAGCGTTAAATGTATGGCGGGATTTCGCATCTTTGATTGAGAGGATCAGAAGAGAGAATTGGCAGTTCGATCCGATAGTTCGGTACTACAGTGTCGACCTTGGCCAGCCAACAGGAGAAAATCTTTACGATGTTCTCCAACCTTTCTTGTCTACCCTTAATGAATTGATAGTAGCGCTCAAATTAGATCAAAGAAACGCTGCGCGGCTGGCGGAACAAAATCAGGGAAAAGGTAAAAGGGGAATGGAAACAGGAGTGAAGTCGGAGGATTTAGGAACGGATAAACAAAAAAACCCAGTTATCGGCTATGATGATGGCGCCGACGCTCTTGGAAACGATCCCACAGCATTAGGATTAACACAAACGCCACAGCCGCTGACAGCATCCACATCGTCTTTATCCCCCATCGTTATCTCTAGGCTCGATCAAAACACTACTCGCCAAGAAAAAGAAGCAACTCCCCCACAACAGAACCTTGGCTTGGCGGCTTCGGCTCAAGATCTTCATACAAAGCAAGTATACCAGATTTCAGACAGTGCGGCAACACCACCACATGCCCTCGACGCCGCCCGGCTGGCAAAGGAGCCGCGGGGACAGTCCCCAAAGAGAGAAGAGATCGCGGACTTCTTGGTTCATGTTCTGAGAGGCATTTCGGAGACGGGCTTTAGAGATAGGCTCATTGCCTTGCAGAATAATTTCGGAGCTATTCAGAAAATACAGATCGTTCAATTTTCCAGAAACACTCAAATCACTTTTAAAATTCTGGGAGAAGATGCGCTGATCATGGTGGATATAAGCGCCCTGCGTGTGAAGAAACGTGTGAAGAAAAGTCCGCAAGAGCCCTCCTTCTCGGCCGCGCAGGGGTTCCTCACTCTCTCGAAATTATCTTTGATGGAGGATTTCTCCCGAAGTCCCGCGGCCAAAGTAACGACCCCATTTAAAAACGCCATCCTTATCCCCATGGGCGGCTTTTCCAATATCACGAACCCGGGGCGCTTCCGCCAGGCCGCGCAGAATCTCTTCATGGATGCCATTCTTTTTCGAAACATGCAGCCCGAACCCAAACAAGAATTCAAAACGGCCTTTTACCTCTCAGAGCTTGATTCTCTGACGCCGTCACAGGCCGCGATGTTTAAAGAGGTGCTGTCAGAGTTTAATGCCTCCCGAAGCGAGATTTATCTTGGTGCGCCCCCAAACTCCGGACTTATCGTCACCAAAGCCGTGGACACGGACTTTGAGAAAGGGGAGATTTCAAGAAATCCCAATGAACTGACTCTGGGCGTTTCCGGCATCGGCAATGCCGAGCATCCCTTGATGTGGAGCAAGTTTTTCACCGATGCTTACCGGTCAATGGCGCTTGTGGCCAACTCGGAAGCTTTTAAAGGCAAAGCGATCGATCCGTCCAAGGTGGAGACCATGGAAGTGCCGCACGAGTTCCTTGAGGACCACAACCGTTTTAGCGCAACACCCGTGGATGCTAAGACCTACAAATCTCTGCTTATTAAAGAAACGGACATCTTGGTATTCCGAAACTACTCTTTCCGTTTACCGCCCATCACCGGCGTCGGCTGGGAAATGCTCTCCGAAACCCTCTGGCGCGCCGTCCGCGCGGCGGCATAGCGACCTAATAAATAAGCAAGAGGCGATTCGTTTGTCATGCCACGAGACAAATGATATACTTCACCGATGGGTATTCTGAAAGTTTATATCTATACTTCCGTCATTGGCGGTTGCTTCGACATGGAGTTCGCGGTTCAATTTATTCGCCTAGGGAGGTGACAAATTATGAAGAAAACAATTGATGCCGTGAAAACCATCCGTGTCATTCGAGACCGGTTATATCAGGAAACCAAGAAGATGTCCCGGCAGGAGTTGATTCAATTTTATCGAGAGAGGGCCCAGCGCGTTCACGCCGGTCTAAAGCACGGCGGACGTTTTTTAACTGCCCATTAGACGTCATGAAACTCACCCTCCGCGCCGTGAGCGCCGCGGCGTAGGTAGGGTTGTGTTGGCTCATAAATAAATATCACCTTTAACCAAGTAATTGTGTACGTAATCACCGACGCCTTTCTCCAGATTCACGAATGAGTTTGGACAGCCTGTCTTTTTCAGTTTCGAATTGTCGCTCTGCGTGAAGTATTGGTATTGATTTTTAATGTTTTCCGGCATTTCGATGTATTCGATATTTTTCGGCTTTTCCATCGCTTTAAAAAGCGCCTCGGCCAGTTCATTCCAGCTTTGGGCCTTTCCGGTGCCTAGGTTGTAAATGCCTTTTATTTCGGGGCGTTTGTAAAACCAGATCATCGCATCGACGGCGTCTTTCACGTAAATAAAATCTCTTTTTTGCTCGCCGTCGCGGTACTCTTTCCGGTAAGATTTGAAGAGCCGGATCCGGCCCGTTTCACGTATTTGCTTAAAACCTTTATGGACGAGGCTTCGCATCGCGCCTTTATGGTATTCGTTCGGGCCGTATACGTTGAAGAAACGAAAGCCCGTGATTTTTTTCTCAAAGCCGTTTTTTAAAACCCAGATGTCGAAATCGAGTTTCGATTGGCCGTAGGGGTTCAAGGGACAGAGCTTCAGTGTGAGGGCATCTTCATCCGAATAACCCAATTCCCCCGCGCCGTAGGCGGCCGCGCTCGAGGCATAGCATAAGTAAACCTTGTTGCGGACGGCCCAGGCGGCCAGGCGCTCTGAATATCCGGAATTGTTTTTTCTTAAGAAGTCCTTGTCCATTTCGGTGGTGTCGGAGCAGGCGCCCATGTGAAATAGGGCTGTGACTTTGCCGTCGAATTCTTTTTTTTCAAGCCGGCCGACGAATTCGTCGGATTCCAGGTATTTTTCAAACGAGCGTTTGGAGATGTTGGCCCATTTGGGGGAGTTCTCTCCGCCGAATGGCGGATCCGCCGCGCTTTTCCGCCAGAGGACGGACCCGCTGGCTCTGTGGCGGGGTGGCGGAGGCTTCACATTTTGATCGACGATCAAAATATTTTTCTCACCGAGCTCATTTAACTTCCACACAAGCATGCTCCCAATGAACCCGGCCCCGCCTGTGACTACGATCATGTTTATTCCTTTTGGGTTGTATGACATAATATTGTAGCATATGACACCCGCACAAAACGCATTTCGTGACCGATACGGATTTTGGTTTTGGCTACGATGGATTTTTTGCTTCGCCGTTTCTTTTATCGTGTCCGCTGTCGTTTGGACCACCGCGATGAGGCTGTGCTTTGGCCGCATTGAAGGCGCGGAACTTGCCACGACCTGGGGGGTGTCGGTTTTCGGAAGCTGGTTTCTTCTGGTGATCCCTTTCATGCGAAAGAAGGAAGAGATCTGGAAGCGTTTGAATGAGGACCAAGAGAAGGCGGTGGACGCGTGGTTTCTTGGAATGGGCCTATACATCGGTTGGCTGGTGCTAAGCTCGTTTTTCTGGAGTTTTTTGTTGAGGAGCCAAATCCATACCACCGCGGTTTTGGGCCTTGACAGGCTCTGGGCCAAGGCGGTGATCGGAAGCTGGCTTGTTGCTCTAATTCCTTTTTTGATTTTCATGTACCGCCAGGCCGATAAGATTTTTAAAGATGCCTTGGAAGGACAAACGGCCGCGCCGCGCTACAGAAGCATTTTTGTTGAGCCTTCAAAACGCCTTTTGCCGTCGTCGCTTGCCGACAAACTTAAAAACAAGAAACCGGTTCTGCGTGGAGGCCATGTCGTGGAGGTTTTGCTGAAAGACGGACGCAGGGTGTCTCATGTTTTCGTTCTCAATTCCAGGGACATTCTTGGGGTTTATGACCGGACGGATTTGGGATTCGATATCGATGAGGTGCTGGATCTGGAACCGATCGCTCTTGACCGCTTGCCCGCGTATGAGGAGCCCAAATGGCTGAGACTGGATGGCGCTTTGTGAATCTTGCGGCGCTGCCGGTTCTAAACGCCTCGCTGAATGCCACAAGCGCCTTGCTTATCATCTTAGGTTACACGCTGATACGGCAACGAGCGATTACGGGGCATACGATCTGTATGCTCGCGGCGTGCATCACCTCCACGCTTTTTTTGATTTCGTATTTGACGTACCATTATTTTCACGGCGCGACGAAGTTTCCGGGGCATGGTTTTGTGAAAATTTTTTATTTCCTGGTGCTTGTTTCACACACGCTGCTGGCGGCCTCGGTGCCTTTTTTGGCGGGAGGCACTCTCTATCGGGCTTTCAGAGGCCAATTTCAAAAACACATCGCGATTGCCCGCATCACGCTTCCGATTTGGTTGTATGTTTCCGTAACCGGCGTTGGGGTGTATTGGATGCTTTACAGAATCAGGTACTGAAGCTTCGCCTTCCTTCGAGCCCGATTGACATTCCATACAAACCGTTTATAATTGTGTTTCCGATTCGGGGAAAATTTTAGGCATGCAAAAATATTATGGCTGGGGAATGCCGGTGGACATTTCAACTCACGGCGCCCAGATAGACCGCCTGATTTATCTCGTTCATATTTTCATGGCCGTGTTGTTTGTCGGCTGGTTTCTTTTTCTGATGTTTTCGATTTTTCGCTTCCGCGAACGTCCCGGTCACAAAGCGACCTATAAAATCAACCCATTCAAAACCCCCACGGTTCTTGAAATCGGTGTTGCGCTTTTTGAGGTGCTGCTTCTATGCGCGTTTGCATTTCCGGTTTGGCACCAGGTGAAAGACGAGTTTCCTTCCGCGGACAAAGCGCTGCAGATCCGAGTGGTGGCGGAACAATTCGCATGGAACATTCATTATCCCGGAAAGGACGGTATTTTCGGAAAAACCGATCCGAAGTTGATGAATCCTTCCAATCCCATGGGCCTGGATCCGAACGATCCGGCCGGCAGGGACGATGTGACGACCTTGAACCAGCTTCATATTCCGGTGCACACGCCGGTGATCGCGCATCTCTCCTCAAAAGACGTCATCCATTGTTTTGCGCTCACGGTGATGCGCGTGAAGCAGGACGTGGTGCCGGGGCAATCGGTGCCGATCTGGTTTGAAGCCAAGGATACGGGCGACTTTGAGATTTCCTGCGCGCAGCTTTGCGGGCTCGGGCATTATCGCATGCGCGGGTATTTTGTCGTGGATTCGAAGGAAAAATTTGACGGCTGGATGGCGGAACAGATCGTGGGCAAAGCATGAGCGGACGTTCGCACGGCACTGAACTTCCTTTTTGGCGGAAGTACATTTTCTCTCAAGACCATAAATGGATCGGCATTCAGTACGCCATCACCGGACTTTTCTTTTTGCTTTTTGGCTTTGGCCTTATGATGCTGATGCGTTGGCAGCTGGCTTACCCGGGCCAGCCGCTTCCCGTGATCGGCCACTGGTTCAGCGAGACGGCGATGATCGGCGGCGTGATGCTGCCCGAATTCTATAATCAGCTGGGCGCGATGCACGGGACGATCATGGTGTTTTTGGGGGTGGTGCCTCTGGCAGTGGGCGGTTTTGGCAATTTTGTATTGCCGCTTCAGATTGGAGCGCCCGACATGGCGTTTCCGAAGCTCAACATGGTGAGCTACTGGCTTTATTTTATCGGCGGGGTCATCATGATCTCAAGTTTCTTTGTGCCGGGCGGCGCCGCGCAGTCAGGCTGGACTTCGTATCCGCCGCTTGCGGACATTGCGCCGGTGGGGCAGACGCTGTGGCTCATCGGGATGGCGTTTCTGATCAACTCTTCTCTTTTGGGCTCGATCAATTTTATCGTAACCACCGTTCAGCTCCGCGCGGATGGGATGTCATTTTTTAGGCTGCCGTTTTTTGTTTGGGCGCAGTTTGTCACCGCCTTCCTTTTATTGCTTGCCTTTCCGCCGCTCATGTCGGCCGCGGTGCTTCAGCTCATGGATCGGCTTGCCGGGACAAGTTTTTTCATGCCTTCAGGGCTGGTGGTGAACGGTGCGCCGGCCGCCGTGAGCGGGGGAGGCAACCCTTTGTTGTGGCAGCACCTCTTTTGGTTTTTGGCGCACCCTGAAGTGTATGTGCTGATCCTGCCGGCGATGGGCATTGTCGCCGAGATCCTCGCCTGCAATACGAGAAAACCGATTTACGGCTACAAGGCGCTCGTCTATTCGGTTGTTTTTATCGGTTTTATGTCGTTCATCGTCTGGGCGCATCATATGTTTCTCACCGGCATGGGTACCCGGATGAGCGCGTTTTTCCAGATCACGACGATGATCATTTCGATTCCTTCCGTCGTCGTCCTGACGACTATGATCCTGAGTCTGTGGGGCGGGTCTATCCGTTTTACGGTGCCGATGCTTTTTGCGCTGGCATTTCTGCCGATGTTCGGGATCGGGGGACTCACTGGTTTGCCGCTCGGTCTTGCAGCGGCCGACATCCATTTGCATGACACGTATTATGTGATCGGGCATTTTCATTACGTGGTGGCGCCGGGAACCATTTTTGCTCTCTTCGCCGGTGTTTATCATTGGTTTCCTAAAGTAACGGGCCGGAAAATGAACGACCTTTTAGGCAAAATTCACTTTTGGCTTTCCCTGATACTCATCAATGGCGTTTTTATGCCGATGTTCGTCATGGGGTTGGCGGGTGTTTCGAGGCGTTTGTACGACCCTATGCAATACGCGCATTCGCAGCCTGTTCAACCTCTCAACGTTTTTATTTCGATATCGGCGTGGCTTCTGGGGCTGGCGCAAATTCCGTTCATTTTTAATTTTTTCACGAGTCTTTTCTGGGGTAAAAAAGTGGATGATAATCCGTGGAAGGCGTCGACGCTCGAGTGGACAGTTCCTTCGCCTCCGCCGCATGGGAATTTTGCGAAAGCGCCGGTGGTGTATCACGGACCTTATGAGTACAGTGTCCCCGGCCACAAAAACGATTTCTGGCCTCAAAGCATGAAAGAAACGAATTAAATGGAAGCCCTGATCCGTTTTATCTCAAAGCCGCATCCTGTGACAGGCGTTACGAATTCCAAGCTTGGTATCTGGTGTTTTCTCGCTTCGGAGGTGATGCTTTTCGGCGGTCTGTTCTCGGCGTACGTTTTGTTGCGTACCGGAAGTGCCGGGTGGCCTCACGGGTGGGAACTTTTGAATGTGCCGCTCGCGACGCTCAACACGATGGTGCTGATCACTTCCAGTGTCACGATGGTGATGTCGTGGGCCTCGCTTGCGGAGGAAAATTTTTCCAAGTACCGGTTTTTTATGGCGGCAACGATTCTTTTGGGGATCACCTTTTTGGTGGTGAAAAGTTTTGAGTACGCGCACAAATTTGAACGTCATCATTTCCCGAGCACCAACACGTTTTACGCGATTTATTTTACGCTCACCGGACTTCACGGAATACACGTTTTGATCGGGATTTTGGTGAATACTTACTTTCTGTTTCCGGGGAGCTCTCTTTGGAAAAAAAATCCCGAGCAGTTTATGGGCCGCATCGAGGCGGCGGGGCTTTACTGGCATTTTGTGGACCTGGTCTGGATTTTTCTTTTTCCGGTGCTTTACCTTTTATAGGAGCGTTAAAAATGAATTCTTCGCACGAAGAAGTTGTTAAAAGTCAGGTCAAAACCTACGTTGCTGTTTTTGTGGCGCTGGCGGTGATGACGGCGGTGACGGTGTTTGTTTCCTACTTAAGACTTCCGCTCTTCATCGCATGGATCGCCGCACTTTCCATCGCAACATTTAAAGGGTCGCTTGTTGCCGCGTTTTTTATGCATCTCTCGACGGAGAAGAAAATCATTTATTCTGTTCTTGTTCTCGCCGTAATTTTCTTTTTTTCCATTTTGGTTTTGCCTGTTTTTACAAGTCTTCAACACTCTACTTTTCCTGAACATGTCGCTTAAGATTTTTCATATTTTTTTTATCGGGGCTTCGATTGCGCTGGCTTTGGGTTTTGGGAGCTGGGAGATAAGGCATTTTATCCATTCCAAAAATCCGCTGGAACTATTGATGGGGGCGGGGTCGATCGCCGTCTCGGTTTCTTTGGTGATTTATCTTCGTTGGTTCGTTCAAAGAAGGCTAAGGTGACGCGATGTGGGCCTGTTCGACGTGTTTCGGGGATCCCAATTCGCTTTTGAGTAAAGGCGCCTTCTGGGGCATTCTTTGCCTTTTGGCCGTTGTTCTCGTTGTTTTAGCGGGCGTCGCCTCGACGATTTTTGTTTGGGTGCGCCGCGCCTCCGCCATCAAAGCGTCGGCGGATGCGTCAGGCCCGCCGGTGTTTTAGTGGCGGGCCGCGCAAAAACAAGGAAGTTTCATCCAAATTAGCCGGCGATATTTTATCCAAGTTCCCAAAACGAATCGTATTCAATCCCGGTGCCGAAAACCCCGATCTCGAAGCCAGGGCCCGCCAAAAAGGAATCCAAACCTTAAACGCCTGCACGCTTACTATGCTGAGGACCCATCAGTTCTGAACGGTGAATTCCACCATCCGTTTGGTACCTGTCGCTGATTTTGCCCCCAGCTTACGTGCACGTCGAAACAGCCTTCACCGAGCACGTTTGAGGGGTCGGGCAAGCTTGAATACACGTCGGACTTGGGCTTGGATTGTGTTTCGCGGAGTGTAGGCGACGTTTGCGGCCATGGAGTCCCCCCATGCTTTTTGGGGGGACGAGCAAACGGCGGCTATCAAGTTCGTTTACCTCGGAGGGGCAAACGAACGTCTCCGCGAAATACAAGCCAAGACCAAGTCCAGAGTATAAGCGGCGCCAAACGGATGGTGGAATCCACTATGTTGAGCAGTACTCCAGAGAAGCAAATCCAAACAGCTACCTTCCTTGAACTTTTAGGGTGCGTGTGTTAGATTAACCCATAATTTACGAAAGCGAGCGATGGCCGCCATTAAGGAAAATTTGGAGCGCGTTTGTGGCTTGATGGACGAGGCTGCTAAAAAGTCGGGCCGGTCCGCGAAAGACATAACACTGGTGGCGGTTACGAAGGGCGTTAACCTCGAGAGAATTTTAGAGGCTTACGAAGCGGGGATAAGGCTGTTCGGGGAAAATAGGGTGCAGGAGGCGCTTTTTAAAATTCCTCAAATGGCCATCGACGCCGAGTGGCACATGATCGGGCATTTGCAGTCGAACAAGATAAAAGACGCCATTTCGCTTTTTACGATGATTGAGTCCGTGGATTCCATTCGCCTTGCGCAAAAAATTAGCGGTGAGTCCATGGCGCTTGGAAAAGTTACGCCGGCGCTTTTGGAAATAAACATTTCCGGAGAAGCTCAAAAATATGGGTTCGGCCCGGAAGAAATTTATTCGGCCATAGAGGAAATGGTCTCGATGCCTGGAATCCGCGTCGAGGGGCTGATGGGCATCGCGCCCAATAACGTCGGTGATGAATCCAAGAGGGAAGCGTTTAGAAAACTGAGAAACATTTTCAGTGTATTGAAAGGCCTTAAAAAACAGAATGTCGAGATGAAATGCCTCTCGATGGGCATGAGCGATGACTTTAAGATTGCGGTTGAGGAAGGGTCCAATCGGGTGCGTCTGGGGAGAGTTCTGTTCCAATGAGTGAAAAGTCGCCGCTCTCGGGATTAAAAATAGGCGTGATCGGCGCCGGCAACATGGGCCAGGCACTGGTGAGGGGGCTTGTCGAGAAGTCGGTATATCCCCAACACATTTCTGTGTTTGACGTCGACAAGAAAAAAATTTTAGGTTTGCGGAAAGAAGCTCACATCAAACTCGCCAGTTCAAACCGCCAGTGCGTTTCTTTGTCGGATGTCGTGATCCTGGCTGTAAAACCTCAGATTTTGCAGCAAGTGATCGAAGAAATTACGAGCGTCACGGACCAGGATTCACTTGTGATCTCGATCGCGGCGGGTGTGCCGATGGCAAAAATAGAAGGGTATTTTAAAAAACCGGTGTCGCTTATTCGCGTGATGCCCAACATGCCGGCGCTGGTAGGCCAAAGCATGTCCGCGTATAGCCTGGGACGCCACGCGACGCACAGACAACGCAAAATTGCCGAGGCGATTTTAAGTGCTTTCGGGGAATGGGTGGAAGTGCGTGAAAAAATGCTGGACCTCGTGACTGCCGTGAGCGGGTCAGGCCCGGCCTATTTTTTCCTTTTGGCGGAAAAAATGATTGAAGCGGCTTACGAAATGGGTATGAAAGTCGACGTTGCGAAAAAACTGGTTTATCAAACCGCGTTTGGAAGCGGCCAGGTGATGCGCGAGAAAGGCGAGGATCCCGAGATGTTGATTGAGCGAGTGGCGTCGAAGGGGGGAAGCACCGAAGCCGCCTTAAAAATTTTTCAAAAACAGGGCTTCGGAAAAGTGGTCCAGGACGCCGTGAAGGCGGCTTATAAAAGATCCCTTGAGATAAGGCAGGGTAAATAACTATGTTTGTGCTCGGGAATTTTTTTCAAGCCCTTGCGCTGGTGTTCGAGTATCTCATTCAAATCCTCTGGTGGCTTATCGTGATCCGCGCGCTTTTGAGCTGGGTAAACCCCGATCCTGGCAACCCCATTGTCCAGTTCATCGAAAGGACGACAGAGCCCGTGCTGTTTCCCTTCAGACAGCTTATTCCGTCTTATAAAATCGGTCTGGATCTGTCGCCACTTTTTGCGCTTCTCTTCCTGTATTTTCTTAAGATTTTCCTGATTCAAACCCTGCTGGGCTTGGCCGCCCGTTTCCGGTGAAATTGGAAGCGATAGGAATTCCTTGATGGATTACAAAAAGACGATTAACCTGCCGGTCACTGATTTTCCGATGAAAGCGGATCTGCCCGGACGCGAGGCCATTTTCTTGAAGAAATGGGAAGAGGAAAACATTTACGCAAAGATCCGTGAATTATCTAAGGCCAGAAAAAAATTCGTTCTGCATGACGGCCCCCCTTATGCGAACGGCGATATCCACATGGGCCATGCGCTCAATAAAATTTTAAAAGATACGGTCGTGAAATACAAAACGATGAAGGGCTTCGACTCGCCGTTTGTGCCGGGTTGGGACTGTCATGGCCTGCCGGTGGAGCACCAGCTTTTTAGAGAGCTTGAAATCACCAAGCACGAAATTGATCCGGCGAGCTTCCGAAAAAAAGCTTCCGCCTACGCGCTCGGATTTGTGGAACGCCAAAAATCGCAGTTTAAGCGCCTGGGGGTATTCGGCGACTGGGAGAAGTCTTACCTTACTTTGAATCCTGATTATGAGGCCTCGGTGATCGAGGCGTTTGCGAGGCTTGTTGAAAAAGAGTTTGTATATCAGAGTTTAAAGCCGGTGCATTGGTGCGTATCCTGTGAAACCGCACTGGCCGAGGCCGAGCTGGAATACGACGAGAATCACGTCTCGCCCTCCCTCTATGTTCTGTTTCCTGTGGCATCGGAAGAGTTGAAGAAAAAGGGCCTTGAAATTAAAAATCAAGAGAGGGTTTCCTTCGCCGTCTGGACTACCACTCCGTGGACATTGCTCGCCAACGTCGCGATCGCGGTGCACCCCGATTTTCAGTATTGTTTCGTGAACGTCAGGGCGTTTGGGGTTTTGATTGTCGTCGAGGAGCTTTGGGCGGCGCTTCTTCAGACGATTTCGCCGGAGGCCGCCCACGATTCCGAAATTATTTTAAAGAAAAAAGGGAAAGAGCTTGAAGGGCTTGTGGCGAGGCATCCCTTCATAGACCGGCCTTCGGGCGTGGTGAGTGCGGAGTCAGTCTCACGAATGGACGGGACCGGCTGTGTGCATACGGCACCGGGCCACGGTGTGGATGATTATCGCACGGGAATTAAAAATAATCTCCCGGTGCTGATGCCTGTCGATGAGAAAGGAAGGTTCACGGCGGAGGCGGGTGATTTTGAGGGACAGCCTATTTTGAAATCGAACGAAAAGGTGATCGAAGCCATTTTTCAGAATGGAAATCTTCTGCATTCCGGCCGGATCCAGCACTCTTATCCGACGTGCTGGCGCTGTAAACACCCCGTGATCACACGCGCGACCAAGCAATGGTTTGCCGGCGTGGACCGTCAGAATCTTCGAAAGACGGCCCTCGAGGCGATTCGCAAAGTGAAATGGTTCCCGGAGGCAGGGCAGAACCGCATTTCCGGGATGATGGAGTCGCGTCCGGATTGGTGTCTTTCCAGACAGCGTTATTGGGGGATTCCCGTCCCCGTTTTCTATTGCTCAAGCTGTGAGGAGGCGGTGCTTGACGTGCGTCTTATACGGCGCATTCGGGATATTTTTAGGAAGGAAGGTTCGGACGCGTGGTTCCACAAATCGGCGCTTGATTTGACCGGCGGGGAATTTGCCTGTCCCCGGTGTTCGAGAAAGGATTTGAGAAAAGGCGAAGACATCCTGGATGTCTGGTTTGAGTCGGGCGCGAGTCACCTTTCGACGCTCGTGGAGAATGAAAAGCTGGCGTTCCCGGCGGACTTGTATTTGGAAGGAAGCGATCAGCACCGGGGGTGGTTTCAGAGCTCGCTCTTGGTCTCCTGCGGGATTTTCGGCACTGCTCCCTACCGGGCGGTGTTGACGCACGGATTTGTTGTGGACGGGCAAGGCCGGAAAATGTCTAAGTCCCAGGGGAATGTGATCTCGCCGTTTGACGTGATGCGGCAGTACGGGGCGGATATCTTGAGGCTGTGGGTGGTTTCAAGCGACACCTCGGATGACATCCGCCTCTCGTCCGATAACCTAGTACGGCTTTCGGAAGGCTACCGCAAAATCAGGAATACTTTTAAATTTCTTTTGGGGAACCTGCACGGCTTTAATTTCGAAAAGGATTCAGTCCCTTCGAAGCAGAGCTTCGAGGTGGATCGGTGGGCGCTTTCAAAATTGGAAGCGCTGAAAGAAGAGGTGAGCGATGCCTATGAGTATTACGAGTTTCACCGCATTTACCACGCCGTTTACAATTTCTGCGTTCGCGAGATGTCGTCGTTTTATTTGGATGTTTTGAAGGACAGGCTTTATACCGATGCCCTCGACTCCGTTTCCGGCAGGTCATCGCGTGGCGCGCTCTACGAAATCATAACGACGCTTGCCCGGATGCTGGCGCCGGTTTTGTCTTTCACGACCGAAGAGGTGTGGCAGAGTTTGGGTTTTAAGGAAAGCGTGCATTTGGAGCCTTGGCCCAAGGCGATTTCCAAGAACCGCGATGCGGATTTGGAAGAACGCTGGGAACGTTTCTTGATCTTGCGTGAGAAAGTGCTCAAGGCGCTTGAGGAAAAACGTGAAAAAAAAGAAATTGGCAATTCTCTTGAAGCTGAGGTAGAATTAACTCTTTCTAAAAAAGAGGAATACGATCTTTTAAAGAGTTTTAACGATGATTTGCCCGGGTTGTTTCTCGTGTCGCGCGTGGAGACGAAGTTTGACGATTTGCCGGGAGGCGGGGACTTTAGGGTTCTGGTGACGAAGGCGCGCGGCTTAAAATGTGAGCGTTGTTGGAACACTCGTGAGTCGGTCGGGAAAGACAAGATTCATCCGACGCTCTGTCATCGCTGCGTTCAAGTTTTGAAAGGGGTTTAGCCATGAATAAAAAAGAGGCCAAAGTTTTCAAGGAGATCCTGCTTAAAAAGAAAGCCGAAACTTCCAAAGGCATTGAGCATATCGCCAACGACGCGCTCAAAACCTCCCAGCGTGATGCGACCGGTGATCTTTCGGCCTACAGCCTTCACATGGCGGACATGGCCACCGACAACTACGACCGCGAGTTTTCCTTGAGTCTTGCGACCAACGAGCAAAAGATATTAAACCGTATCGACGAGGCGTTGGAAAAAATCGAGACTAGCACCTTCGGCCAATGCGAGCTCTGCGGCAAAAAAATTTCCAAAGTGAGACTCAAGGTTGTTCCTTACGCGGAACTTTGTGTTCCTTGTCAGGAAAAACAGGAAAGAAAGAAAAAATAAACCTCACGGAAAACCGCGGCGAGGTTTTATGATTCATAGGTTGCGTTTTCTTTCCATCGTTTTTTTCGTCTTCTCCCTGGACAGAATCCTTAAAACCCTCGTTGTGAGAATGTACTCGGAAGGCCAAGGCTTTCCGGTGCTTGCCGGAATTTTTCACATCACACGCGTGAACAACACTGGCGCCGCCTTTGGAGTGCTCAAGGGTTCCGGGAACTTTCTTCTCACTGTTTCGTTTAGCCTCGTCATTGCCTTAGCCGTGTATCTATTTTTGAATGGCCGCAGAGCGTTGATCCCCTGGACCGGGGCGCTGGTGCTGGCCGGGGCGCTGGGCAATTTATACGACAGGGTTCGTTTTGGTTATGTCATCGATTTTTTGGATTTCAGGGTGTGGCCGGTTTTTAATGTCGCCGATGCGAGCATCTGCCTGGGGGTCTCCCTCGCCGTCTTTCATTTGCTAAAAACCAAAAGGCTTTCGAAGGGAAACTGAGAATGCATCCGATCATTTTTAAATGGCACGGGTTTGCCATTTATTCCTACGGATTTTTTGTGGCGCTTTCCGTACTGATCGTTTGGAGTCTAGCTTCGGCCCGAGAGAAAAAATTTCACGAGGAACCGGGAGCGGCGTCGGATCTTTTGTTTATGATGTTCGTTTTCGGAGTAATCGGCGCGCGGGCTTTTTTTGTTTTGCAGCACCTCGAAGATTATCGGGGGCATGCGTGGAGGGCGCTGTCGATTCAAGAAGGCGGACTGGTGTGGTACGGTGGGTTTATGACCGCGGCCGGCGCAGGAATTTTTTACGCGAGATTAAGGCGTTGGCCGCTTCTTTTTTGGTGCGATTTTTTTGCGCCCATCCTGCCTCTGGCCCATGCGATTGGCCGTATCGGCTGTTTTTTTAACGGCTGCTGTTTTGGCCGTGTGACCGATTTTGGGGGAGTTTATTTTCCGGATGACCTCGAGCCGCGCTTTCCGGTACAGCTTTACGAATCCGCACTGCTTTTCGCAATGTCCGGACTCCTTTTTTATTGTTTATCCAAGAGGCCTAAGGAAGGCGAGGTTTTTATGGGGTATCTGGTCGGTTACAGCCTGATTCGTTTTTTCCTCGAATTTTTAAGAGGCGATCAGATGAGAGTTCATTTTTTGACTCTGCCGCAGTGGGTGAGTCTTTTTCTATTTGCCGGCGGGATTTTTTTGTTCTTGGTCGTAAAGAAAAAAGGTCAGTCGCATGGAAAATTTTGAGTTGAAAGTCCCGCCGATTTACGCCCCAAGGCGCGCTGACGCGTATCTTGCGGAGGTTTTTCATGGCAAATTTTCGCGCGAGGAAATAAAATCGGCGATCCAAAAGGAAAAAATTTTTTTAAACGGCAAGTGCATCGAGCCTAAAACGCCGGTGAGGGAGGGGGATGTTGTCAGCGGCGGCGTCGAATCGGCTAGGGCCGCGATGCTGAAGCCCGAAGCCATCCCGCTCAAAATTATTTACGAGGATGATTCGCTTATTGTGGTGGATAAGGCGGCCGGCATGGTGACGCATCCGGGTGCCGGCAACAAAAAAGGCACCCTCGCGAATGCACTGCTCGGCAGAAGCCAGTTGCTTTCCGATTTTGGTGGAGCCCAGAGACCCGGGATCGTGCATCGTCTTGATAAGGAAACGTCCGGAATTTTGTTGGTGGCCAAGAATAATCTCGCGCATCAGAGGCTGGCGGCGCAGTTTGCTTCAAGGAGTTTGTCGAAGACTTACATGGCTTTGGTGAAAGGCCGGGTGGAATTTGAGGAAGGGCATGTCTCGGAGCCGATCGGGCGCGATCCCAAAGACAGGCGAAAAAGGATCGTCTCAAATTCCGAAGCCGCCGCAAGTCCTGCCGAGACGCGCTACCGGGTTTTGAAACGTTTTCGTCACTCGACGCTTCTTGAGATCAAGCCGCTCACGGGCCGAACTCATCAGATTCGTGTGCACATGAAACACATCGGGCATCCGGTGGTGGGTGACACGCTCTATGGAACAAAAAGAGCCCAGGAGCGGCTCATGCTCCACGCAGTGAAGATTCAATTTTTGCACCCCAAAACTGGTAAAATAGTTGAGTTCCATGCCAAGCCTCCAGATGATTTTGACGCTGTGATAGAAAAATATGAAGAACGTAAAGATTAAAAAAATTACGAAGGAAATTTCAGAAACCCTCTCATTCCCGGGAGATAAGTCGCTCTCGCATCGTGCCATTATTTTCGGATCCTTAGCGGAAGGCGTGTCTGAATTCCAGAACGTGCTGGAGGGGGAGGACTGCGTGTGCACGCGCGAGGCTTTCGCCGGCATGGGGGTGAAGATTGGGGCCTCGGACGGAGGAAGAATGAGAATAGAAGGGCAGGGTTTACGGTCGCTCAAAGCGCCTTCCAAGGAGATCTATTGTGGCAATTCCGGCACGTCCATGAGACTGCTTTTGGGCGTTTTGGCGGGGCAGCCGTTTCAGTCTGTATTGACCGGCGACCCATCGCTCTCTTCGCGACCGATGCGGCGCGTTACCGATTATTTGAAGAAAATGGGCGCCGGGATTGACGGCAAAGACAACGCCAATTATGCGCCTCTCACCGTGAAAGGAAGAAACTTAGAAGCGATCGGTGCCAATCTCCCGGTCTCAAGCGCGCAGGTGAAATCCGCGCTTCTTTTGGCCGGACTTTACGCGAGGGGCGAAACGCGCGTGACGGAACCGGAGAAGTCGCGCGATCATACGGAGCGCTTCCTTAAATTTTTTGGCGCGAAGGTTAAAGAAGAAGGGTTGACGACGTCCATTGAGGGCGGACAAAAATTAGAAGCCAGAAGTTTTGAAATCGCAGGGGATATATCCGGTGCGGCGTTTTTTATGGCAATGGCGGCCCTGATTCCGGTCTCAAAAGTTTCTTTCCGCGGCGTTTTGTGGAATCCGACACGAACCGGGGTGGTGGAGGTGTTAAAAAGAATGGGTGTGGAATTTCAAAATTTATCGGTGAAGAACAACGGACCGGAATTCGCGGCGGATTTTGCGATTCATGGTGGGGCGGGGTTTCCCCGCCCAGGCGAGGAGATCTCGCCCCTACGATCATTCGAAATTAATAAAAACGAATTGCCAAGCTTGATCGATGAAATTCCGATTTTAACGGTATTGGCAACCCAAGCCGAAGGAACGAGCGTCATTCACGACGCGGATGAGCTTCGTGTGAAGGAAACCGACCGCATCGATTCGATGGTCGGCAGCTTGTCCAAAATGGGCGCCAAGATTTGGGTCAAAGGCAACACCCTTTATGTTGAAGGACCGACACCGCTCAAAGGAGCTGTCGTAAATTCTTTTAAAGATCATCGCACGGCGATGTCGCTTATCGTGGCTGGGATGATCGCGAAAGGCGAGACGGGGGTGGAAGATGTGGAATGCGTCCGGACCTCGTTTCCGGCTTTTTTCGAGCTCCTGGGCAAGCTCGGAGTCCCCTATCAGTTCTGTTGACACCCTGTGAGGGGGGTTGTTATAATCAACCGTTCTTTTGAAAGGTATCCTCTCTTTGGCTAGTTCTCTGAACGCTTTTTATAAATTCACAAATTGGTTCCTTGGTTTTTTCTCCAATGACATGGGGATTGATCTCGGGACTGCCAACACTCTCGTCAATGTGAAAGGCCAAGGGATAGTTCTCTGTGAACCTTCCGTCGTCGCCATCCGCAAAGGCACCAGCGAAGTGCTCGCCGTCGGCGACGAGGCCAAACGCATGCTTGGCCGGACACCCGGTTCCATCGTCGCGATACGTCCGATGAAAGACGGTGTGATCGCCGATTTTGAAATCACCGAAAGCATGCTCCGTTATTTCATCAACAAAGTGCACAATCGAAAACGGTTTGTCCGTCCGCGCATGGTTATTGCGATTCCTTCAGGGATCACCGAGGTGGAAAAAAGAGCGGTGCGCGACTCCGCACTTCACGCCGGCGCGCGCGAGGTGTATCTCGTGGAAGAGCCGATGGCGGCGGCGATCGGCGTGGGTCTTCCGATTCAGGAACCGGCCGGCAGCATGATCATCGACATCGGCGGCGGCACCAGCGAAATGGCCGTGATTTCACTCGCCGGGGTCGTTTTTTCAAAAAGCATCCGCATCGCCGGCGACGAGATGGACGAAGCGATCGTGGAGCACGTGAAAAAAACTTACAATTTGATGATCGGTGAAAGAACAGCGGAAGAAATTAAAATTAAAATCGGCTCCGCTTACCCGCTCGAAGAAGAGCTTACGATGGAAATTCGCGGCCGGGATCTCGTGTCCGGGCTGCCTAAGATGGTGAAGATCACCTCCGAAGAGGTCCGGGAAGCGCTCGCCGAGCCTGTGCAGTACATTATTGAGGCTGTACGCGTGACGCTCGAAAGAACAGCTCCCGAGCTTTGCGCGGACCTGATTGACCGCGGGATCGTTATGGCCGGAGGGAGCTCTCTTCTTCGAGGTCTCGACAAACTGATTTCGGAAGAGACGGGGCTTCCGGTGCATGTGGCCGAGAACCCTCTCACTGCAGTGGCCAATGGAACCGGGAAGATTTTAAGCGAACTTCATTATTTAAAAAGAGTGACGGTTTCGACGAATCGAAGCATAGAAAATTAGCGCCCTACTCGGTTAAATGTGTTAACCCCAAAGCGCGTCATCCTGGCAGTTGGCCTCTTTCTTTTTTTTCTCGTAACACTCTCCTTCCCTTCCACTCGTCTGGTCAGGACCTCGATCTACTCTGCTCTAAAAGATCCCATTTTATTTTCTCAAGAGTTGGCTCAACTTGCGGTCGATTTTGTCCGTTTCAGGGAAAATGCCGAGGAAAACAGGGATTTGAAAGAGAGACTCGCTCACGCTTCCGCCCGCCGCCTTGAGGCCGAAGAGTTTAAACTCGAAAATGGCCGCCTAGCCCGGCTTTTGGATCTTAAGCCGTCGTTTGTGCTTGGATCGCACCGGGTCGTTTATGCTCGCGTCATGGCAAGGTCACCTGTTGCGTGGAACCGGGTTTTTTTAATCGACAAAGGGGTTCAGGAAGGCATCCAGATCCATAGGCCGGTTCTGGCCCAATCGGCGCTTATTGGAAAAGTGATTGAAGTAGGGCCGTCGGTGTCCAAAGTACTTTTAATCACGGACTCCAATTCAAGAATAGGTGTTTTGATTCAGCGTACGCGCCAGGAAGGCATTTTGTTTGGAACGCCTGCCGGGGAATGCCGCATGAAGTACATCTCCGTGGATGTCGTGGTGAGGCCCGGTGATCTAGTGGAGACTGCGGGTTTCGGCGGCTATTTTCCGAAGGCATTGCCTGTCGGCACCGTCAGAAACATTTGGAAAGAGCCGGGTCAGATCTATCAGGTGGCCGAAATAAAGCCGCTCGCAGACTTAAGCCGCATCGAAGAGGTCACACTGCTTGACTAAAACCCGCTTTTTAGCTTTTGTTTGGCTCTTCCTTTTGTTTTTGATTCAGAATGCGGTTTTCTCTGCTTGGCCGGGGCGCCCCTTTCCGATTTTTCTGGTCGCGGGCGTTGTGTTTTACGGGCTTTTTGAAGGGCCGTTTTTCGGTTTGGCGGCGGGGCTTTATGCAGGAATTTTTTTGGACGTCATGGGCACCGGAAAACTGGGCGCCCAGATGGCCATTTTGGGCTGTCTGGGCATGTTCGCGGGGTTTGTTTCAACAAAGATCTTCCGGGAAAGTCTTTTTACGCAAATTTTCTTGACCACCCTCGTGAGCTATCTCGTCAATCTTTTAAACTTGGCCATTCTTCAAATGATGTTGCCGGATGAACACTTAAGTTTTTCAGTGATTCAGGAAGCCTTCCATTTTTGGGAGTTGGCAGTGACCGCGGTTCTTACGCCGCTCATTTTTGATATTTTAAGGAGAGCGTCGTTTATTCCCAAGGTTCGGAGTTCCCGATGGACTAAAGGCTTAAGGAAACAGCGGTGAAAGCGGTACGGCTGTCTTGGGTTATTCTCGCGGGGTTCCTCATTCTGATCGTGAACTTATTCAGGATGCAGATTCTGCAAGGGGATTTTTACCGCGTCCTTTCAGAGAAAAACCGCATACGCGTGGTTTATCTCGAGGGCCCAAGAGGCAATATCCTGGACAGAAACAGCCAGCCTCTTGCTACGAGTCGCCTTAGTTTCAATCTCGCGGTGATTCCAGATGAGGCGAAATCTAAAATCAAAGAAAGTTGCCAAGCCGTCGGCAGAATCTTGGGAGAGTACCCCGAGGTATTGGAAAGGCGTTTCTATAAAAGGAAGTTCGGAAATTTCAACACGATTTTATTGGCGGAAGACATACGCCGAGATCAGGCGGTAGCGCTCGAGGAGCGGCTGGATTCCTTGCCCGGTTTTCAAATTGAGACCCGCCCGCAGAGAGAGTACCGTTTGGGGGAAGCGGCGGCGCACCTGGCAGGGTTTATCGGTCCCATGGAAGAAGAGGAAGAGGAGAGGTTGGCGCCCTACGGGTACACGCAAAGAGATTGGATCGGCAGGGACGGGATTGAAAAAGTTTGTGAAAGCGCTTTGCGGGGCAGCTCCGGCGGTTTGCAAATAGAGGTGAATAGCCGCGGGAGGCTTGTCCGGGCGCTGGGGGTCAAAGAGCCTAAGGAAGGAAAAGATGTGCGGCTCACCGTTGACGCGAGACTTCAGTGCTATATTCAAGGTCTTTTACGCTCCCAAAAAGGCGCAGTGATCGTGATGGAATTAAAGGAAGGGGGGATACTTTCAATCAACAGCTCACCTTCTTTTGACTCGAATTTATTCGCTTCGGCAAAAGGAAGAAAGGGCGTAGATAAATACCTGCATGACCCTCAGGCGCCGATGGTAAACCGCGGTGTGCGGGGCCAATACCCGCCAGGCTCCATTTTTAAAATAATCACCGCACTCGCGGCGCTTGAGAAGGGGAAAATATCGCCAACCCGTTCTTTTAACTGCGCAGGATTATCCATTATAGGAGGCAATAAATTTCATTGCTGGAATAAAGACGGCCATGGCCCACAGTCTTTGACCCAAGGATTTGCCCATTCCTGCAATGTTTATTTTTATTCAGTGGGATTGTTAGCCGGTGCGGACGCGCTTTTTGAAAAAAGCCTTGAATTCGGTTTCAATCAGCCTACCGGCGTTGATTTGCCTGGCGAGAAAAGAGGCTTTGTGCCTTCGCGGGAATGGAAGAGAAGAACGAAAAAAGAGTTTTGGTATGACGGTGAGACGGCTAATTTTTCGATAGGCCAAGGCTATCTTCAAGTAACCCCGATTCAAGCGCTCGGCATGATTTCGGCGATTGCGACCCGCGGGGAGATCCTAAGGCCGCATCTCATCGACAAAATCGACGGCGAAAAGGCGGAGGCCCGACAGGTTCGGTTCATTCCGATTACGCCAAGCTATCTGAATGCGGTGAGAGAAGGCCTGGACCAGGTGATTAATTCTGAAACGGGCACGGGACGCTTGGCGCGCCAGGAAAACGTGAGGGTGGCGGGAAAGACAGGTACGGCGCAGTCCGGACAGCACAAAACACATGCCTGGTTTGTCGGCTTCGCACCGGAAGAGAGCCCGAAAATAGCGCTGGTGGTTTTCCTGGAGCACGGAGGGCGAGGCGGCGTCGCGGCGGCGTCTATGGCGGGGGCGGTGTTCCATTGGTTGAAGGAGGCTTCTTATTTGTGAGGAAAAAAATAGGTTTTCGTCATTTTGATAAACTTCTTTTTCTAATGCCAATAGCGATTTTTTTAATCGGGATTATGAGCATCTACAGCGCTTCTTTTAAATCGCAGCAGAGCTGGGACCAGACGCTTGTGGTGAAGCAGATCCTGTGGATGGCGGCGGCTGCCTTAGCCGTTTTTTTGATTGTCCGGATCGATTATTTCAAACTGCGGGACTTTGCCTGGCCGTCGTATTTTTTGAGCCTCCTCTTTCTTATAGCGGTTTTATTTGCGCCGGCAAGGCTAGGCGCCCACCGGTGGGTGCAGATCGGCGGTTTCAATTTCCAGCCTTCGGAATTTGCCAAACTTTCCGTCATTCTCGTCTTAAGTCATTTTTTTGCCAATCACCGTCCGGAATACATTTCAAAGAGGCGCCTTGCGATCCCGTTTATCGTGCTTCTAGTCCCTTTTCTTCTGATTTTGAAAGAGCCGGATCTCGGCACGGGGCTTCTTCTTATTCCGATTTTCTTGGCGATGCTATATCTTTGGGGTTTCAGGCTTAAATGGATTTTGATATTTGTAGCCCTTGGTGCATTGGCATCTCCTTTGGGGGTGCTTTTTCTCAAAGAATACCAGCGCGCGAGGCTTCTGGTGTTTCTAAATCCCAATCTCGACCCGCTCGGCGCGGGCTACACAATCATCCAGTCCAAAATTGCGATAGGCTCAGGCGGTCTTTTTGGAAAAGGTTTTATGGGGGGCACTCAGAACACTCTCAACTTTTTACCCGAGCGTCACACCGACTTCATTTTCGGGGTGATTGCGGAAGAGGGAGGCCTGTTGGTTTGTATGGCGGTTATCTTCATGTTTTGGCTCATTGTTAATAAAGGTTTCGTTATCTCGAACGAAACGCCGGAACGTTTCGGCAGTCAAATGGCCTGCGGCATTTCCATGATGTTGGGGCTTCAAGTGATCACGAACCTCGGAATGACGATGGGTCTGTTGCCCGTGGTGGGCATTCCTTTACCCTTAATCAGCTATGGAGGCTCCTCCATCCTCATCACTATGCTCTCAATCGGAATTTTGATTAACATAAAGATGCATAGACCGCTTTTCTAGTAATCTTATCACTATTGACTAATTTTAATTTATAGTATATTATTTTAATCAAGAAAGAACAATTATAAACAGGGAGAAAAATAACCATGTCGATTTTTGCCCGTAAGCCTAATGTGTCCACTAAGTTAAGAAATAAATTGCTCGTTTCATTTTGTCTCATGTCTCTTTTACCGATTCTCATTGGGGTTTACATCGCGTCGTTTTTTATCAAATTTCCTTTTGCGATGAATACCGCCCACTTGTTGACAATATCGCTTGTGACAATATTCAGTTTGACGCTTTCTTTTTCGGGTTATTGGGTGACTCGCCAGCTTGTGAGCCCGATCCTTGAAGTAGCGGATTACGCCAGGCAGATTGCCAGGGGAGAGCCGGCGGCGCCCAAAATGGTCAAAGGATCCGAGGAAATTGAGGAGCTCGCGAAGAGTCTCAAAACAATATCGGAAAACGCGCGTGAGCTTCTCGATAAAGTTGAGAAGCTTTCGATGAAAGACGAGCTGACCGGACTTTACAATGTCCATTACATCCATGAGCGGTTGAATGAAGAGATTCAACGCGCGATCCATTTTCAAAGACCCTGCTCATTCGCTTATTTCAGCATTGGGCTGTCAGATTCCGAGGGAAGCCCCTTGGATGCGGCGGTGTCGGAAGAGGTTTTGAAATCGATCGCGGATATTTTTAGGAAGCGCCTGGGAGAATTCGACCGTGCAGCTCGGATCTCCGTCATGGAGTTTGCGGTCATTTATCCTGATAAAAACAAGAAAAAATGCATTCAGCTGGTGGAGCAGATCCGCGGGGAGATACTGGCGGCCTACGGAACTCTGGACAAAGGCAGGGCCAGGGTTTGCGTGTCCATCGGTATCAGTGAAAATCCGATCGATGGTGTGTCGGCCGAAGAGCTATACAAAAAGGCTGAGCTTAGGGTTGAGTCGGCAAGAGCCAGCGGCCATAACGGCATCGAGGCATCGAATTGATTACTATGGTTCGAGAATACACCATGAGAGAGCTTCTGGAATTCGCGCTGTCCAAAAAGGCCTCGGACCTTCATATCGGGGACGGGGTTTGTCCCTCCATGCGTGTGGATAAAGAGTTGGTGTACATCTCACAAACGCCGTTCACTCATGATCAAACGATCCGCTTGATTCGTGAAAATTTGTCTGAGGAAAGGTTCAGGATCTTTGAGAGAGAAAAAGAGCTGGACTATTCCTTCGGCATTTCGGGACTGGGACGCTTCCGCGTGAATCTTTTTTATCAGAGGTCCAACATCGGCTGTGCGATCCGCGCGCTGCCGTTTGATCCGATGTCTTTTGAGCAGATAGGGTTCCCGGCGGATATGGCCGAAAGCCTCGTCTCGAAGCCGAGCGGTTTGATTCTGGTGACCGGCGCCACCGGCAGCGGCAAGACGACGACGCTGGCGGCAATGATAGACAGCATCAATCAGACCCAGCCCTGCCATATCGTCACGATTGAAGACCCCATAGAGTTTGTTTTTAAGAATAAAAAAGCGATGATCAATCAGAGAGAGGTAGGTTCGGACACCCATTCGTTTAACCAGGCGCTGAAGCACGTTCTTCGCCAGGACCCAAACGTGATATTGATCGGAGAGATGCGCGACCTTGAAACGATTGAGATTGCGCTCACCGTGGCGGAAACAGGCCATTTGGTTTTTGCCCCCTTGCACACGCCGGACTCGGTGCAATCCATCAACCGCATCATTGACGTTTTTCCAGCTCACCAGCAGCAGCAGGTGAGGGTGCAATGTTCGTTTGTATTGCAAGGGGTCATATGTCAACAGCTGATGCCAAGGATCGGCGGAGGATTGGTGCTGGGGGCCGAAATTTTGATTGCGACGCCGGCGATTCGAAACCTGATCCGTGAATCGAAGGCGCATCAGATCTATTCGGCCATACAGATGGGCCAGAGGGAAGGCATGAGGACACTCAATATGAGCCTGGCGGAGCTGGTGAGATTGAAAAAAGTCAGTAAAGAGGTGGCGATCAGCCGCTCGTCAGATGTTCAGGAACTGGAGCGTCTTCTGGCTTCAAAATAAAGCGGCAAAAATCTATGAAGAAGATAATCCAAAAGCAACTGGGCGAGTTGTTGGTGGGCAGCAAGCTGATCACTCCCGAAAATCTCGCGCAGGCGTTGCAAGTCCAGAAAGAAAAAGGGGGTTTGATTGGGCAGGTTTTGGTTAATCTCGGATACGCCACCGAAGAAGATATCGCCAAAGGTTTAATGGCGCAGTATGGGACGCCCTACATCCCGCTTGCGAATTATGAGATTGACGCCGAATTGGCGAAGGTGATCCCCGAGCAGGTGGCCAGGCAGTACGGTGTCGTCGCGATCGATCGAGTCGGTCATATTTTGACGGTGGTGATGTCCAATCCTTTGAACAGCCAGGCGGTGGAAGACATTGAAATGGTGACAAAGCTGACGATCCAGGTATTTGTGTCGACGGTGACGGACGTAACCAACGCGCTCCTTGACGTTTACAAAAAATGATCTCGTTTTTTGAGGGGGTGTTTGGCCATGCTGATGGAAGATGAGCCGGTGGTTAAATTCACGGATTTTATTTTGTCCGAAGGCGTGCGAAGGAAAAGCAGTGATATCTTCGTGGAGCCCGAGGATAAGAATTTAAGAATTCGTTTCCGTATCGACGGTTTGCTGCAAGAAGGCGCTCTGAAGGATAAGGCGATGCATACGGGAGTTGTTTCAAGGATCAAGGTGCTATCAAGACTCGACATCGCCGAGCATCGCGTTCCGCAGGACGGGCGCTTCAAAATAAAGATTCAGGATAAAGAGGTAGATTTCCGGGTCTCGGTGCTGCCGACTTATTTTGGCGAGAAGGTGGTTTTGAGGGTTCTGGACAAAAGCCAGGCCTTGCTCGACATTGACAAACTGGGTTTTGAGCCCGAGCCGCTCGAAGCGCTTAAAAAAGCGGCCCAGCATCCGCATGGCATGATTTTAGTTTGTGGCCCCACCGGCGCCGGGAAAACCACGACGCTTTATTCCGTGCTCAAGTTGATAGACAGCCCCGGCAAGAACATCGTGACTGTTGAAGATCCTGTGGAGTTTCAGATTCATGGGATCAATCAGGTGGCGGTACGGCCGGAGGTGAACTTGACCTTCGCCGCGGCGCTTAAATCCATTTTAAGGCAAGACCCGAACATCATCATGATCGGAGAAATCCGGGATTCCGAAACGGCGGATGTAGCGGTAAAAGCCGCTTTGACGGGACATTTGGTCTTGAGCACGCTCCACGCGACCACCGCCGCGGGTGCGGTCACGCGTATGCTCAATATGGGGATGGAACCTTTCTTGATCACCTCAAGCGTACTGTTGGCGGGTTCTCAACGATTGGTGAGAAGGGTTTGTTCCGAGTGCAGGGAAAGTTACACCCCTTCAAAAGAAGCGTTGGAGCAGATCGGCATTACCGAGAAACATCTAAAAGGGGAGAAGCCCGTGTTTTGGCGCGGCAGGGGCTGTGACGCCTGCGTCCAAAAAGGTTATTCGGGGCGCGGCATTTTGCTTGAGTCGATGACATTCTCCGTGGCTGTAAGAGAAAAAATATTGAAAGGGGTTCAGGAGTTTGAGTTGAAAGAACTCGCCAGAAAAGAGGGGATGAAGACCTTGAGAGAAAATGGCATCGCGAAGATTCTACAAGGCATCACGACGCCCGAAGAAGTGCTTCGGGTAACGGTCAAGGATTGATTAAGGGACATAAATCGATGGGATGGATTTTTAAGGAGTTGATATGCCAGGGATCAAAAACTTAAGCGAACGCGTGGCGGAAGTTTTAAAAAAATCCAAGCGCGTGAGTGAAGAAGACATACAAAAAGGGCTGGCGGTGCTCGCCAAGACCCAAGGCGGAAAACTGACGGATGTCTTGGTCAGCATGGGAGTGATTACGGAAAAAGAAGTGGTCTCGCTTCTGGGCGAGGACCTCAACATGCCTTTTCTGAATCTCACGAGGTACAAGATCGACACGGACGTGGGGAAAATCATCCCGGAAAAGCTCGCCCGGAAATATCAGATCGTGCCGATATCAAAAATAGGCAATACGCTCACACTCGCCATTTCCGACCCGTTCAATATTTTGGCCATCGACGACGTCGCCACTTTCACGCGCCGTAAAATTGACTGCGTTATCAGCACGGAAAAATGCATTCAAGAGGCGCTCGAGCGTCTTTACTCCGAAAAAAAGGAAAGCCTCGAGGATGCGGCGCTTGGAACCGCTCTCGGGAGAGAGACGATGCAGTTTGACGGGAGTGACGACGCGGCGGAGGCGGAAAGCGCCGGGGCGCCGATCGTGAAAATGATAGACGCGCTTTTAAGAGAGTCTTTGAAGAAAAGGGCCAGCGACATTCATATCGAGCCTTTTGAAAAGGAATTGCGCATCCGGTTCCGCATCGACGGAAACCTGGAGGAGGCTTTCAATATTCCCAAAAATAATCAGAACGCAGTGGTCACCCGGCTCAAGATTTTATCCAAGCTGGACATCACCGAAAATCGCGTGCCTCAAGACGGCCGTTTCAAGATAAAACTTCAGAACAAAGAAATAGACTTTCGGGTGTCGATGCTGCCGGTTTGTCACGGAAGTAAAGTGGTGATGCGTCTTTTGGATAAAAGCTCGCTGAGTCTGGGGCTCGATAAACTGGGTTTTCTTCCGGAGACTTTAAACGCGATGAAGTCCGCCATCGTGAAACCCTTCGGGATGATTTTAATCACCGGCCCCACCGGCAGCGGAAAATCGACGACGCTCTATTCCATTTTAAGCCAGCTCAACACCCCGGAAAAGAACATCATTACGATTGAGGACCCGATCGAGTACCAAGTAAAAGGCATCACGCAGATACAAACACACTCGGAGATCGGGTTTGATTTTGCCAGCGGCCTTCGCGCGATGTTGCGGCAAAGCCCGGATATTGTCATGGTCGGGGAGATCCGAGATTCGGAGACAGCCGATATTGCGGTGAAGGCTTCGCTCACGGGACAGCTGGTGTTAAGCACGCTTCACACCAATGACGCCGCAGGGGCCGTGACGCGTCTTATCGATATGGGCGTGGAGCCTTTTCTCATTTCTTCGAGCGTCATTTTGGTGGCTGCTCAGAGGCTGTGCCGGAAAATATGCACCGCCTGTAAAGAGAAAACGGAAATTCCAAAAGAGGTGCTCAAAAGACTGAACGTTTCTGTGGACAAGCTTTCGGCGGGCATTGAAAATCCTTTTTTCTTTAAAGGCAAGGGTTGTTCCAAATGCAATAAGACGGGTTATATGGGGCGGATTGCTGTTTTAGAGGCCCTGGCTATCGATGACAAGACAAGAGACATGATTGTGAAAAAGGCTTCTTCTTTTGAGCTCAAGGACCACGCGGTTAAAAACGGCATGACAACCTTGAGGGATGATGCTTTAAAAAAATGCCTGCAGGGCGTGACGACGCTGGATGAGGTGGTGCGCATCACCACGGAAGATGAATAGTAGAATCGACACATAGGAGCTAATGAGTGGCAAAGTTTAAATACACGGCCAAAGATAAAACGGGCAAATCCGTCACGGGGACACTGGAGGTTTCAGACCAAAAAGCGGCCGCAGACGAGCTCCGGAAACAAGAGCTGATTATCATCTCCATTCAGGCTTTCGAAGACAAAGCCAAAGAGAAGAAAAAGGACAGCGCCGCCAAGCCCAAAAAATCCGGCAGGAAAGTAAAACTTACGGAGCTGGTGCTTTTTTCAAGACAGTTGGCGACGATGATTGACAGCGGCATTCCCCTGGTGCAAACATTGGAGATATTGACCGAGCAAGTGGACCAGCCGGTGTTTAAAGCGGTGATCCATGACGTCCAGAAGGACGTTTCGTCGGGGTCTGCCTTTTATGAGGCTTTGGCAAAACACCCCAATGCTTTTACGCCTTTTTTTGTCAACATGGTGAAAGCCGGCGAATCCAGCGGCTCACTCGACGACATCATGGACCGCCTGGCGGCTTATCTGGAAAAAACGGACTCCCTGATCCGGAAAGTGCGCTCGGCGATGATTTATCCGATTGTCGTCACGGTGGTAGCCATCGTGATTACGCTCGGCATGATGCTCTTTATCGTGCCTACGTTCAAATCCATCTTCGCGGACTTCGGAGGTAAGCTTCCGCTGCCGACTTTGATTTTAATCGCGATCAGCGATTTTTTGATTCACTTTTTCTTTGTTTGGTTCTCCGCTTTCGTTATCGGGCTGTTTTTGCTGAGGCGTTTTTTGAAAACCAAAGAAGGAACGGCGCTTTTCGACCGTTTCAAGCTCGCCATGCCGATTTTTGGCATTATTATGAGAAAAACCGCGGTGAGTAAATTTTCGAGGACGTTGTCGACGCTCATCAAAAGCGGCGTGCCCATTTTATCAGCATTGGAGATTGTCAGCAGGACCGCGGGCAATACGGTGATCGAGGCGGCCGTTGACAAAGTGAGGACGAGTATACGCGAGGGTGAAAATATCACGACTCCCCTGGCGCGGAGCAAAGTATTTCCTCCGATGGTGGTGCGGATGATCGCCGTGGGTGAACAAACCGGAGAGCTTGAAAAGATGCTTACAAAAATAGCGGATTTTTATGACGACGAGGTGGACACGGCTATTTCCGGGATCACGAGCGTTATTGAGCCTCTTGTTATTGTCTTTTTGGGGGTGGTGATTGGCGGTATCGTTATCTGCATGTTTCTGCCGATATTCCAGTTGTCCACCCTGGTTCAGAACTAGCAATCTGCTGACCTATTGGGTACACATGGGTACACATGAAAGATTGTTCGTAGCTAGTCAAGATGTCCCCTTTTAGTAGCAAGTGAATTGTCCCCTCTGGGTTTAGTTGATTGAATGAATAGTAGTAGTCGTTTCTTTCTTTTGGACGCTTTTCCTTTCTTTGTGGGTAGTGTGAATTTGTGGA
>OBEQ012406408.1_pt1 | contig 40858 bp, 43 predicted proteins | sample 1670901 | NCBI WGS metagenome assembly OBEQ01 (sample SAMEA104232315, study PRJEB22302) | groundwater metagenome | biome: forest; feature: aquifer; material: groundwater | place: USA | collected 2011-08-07 | depth 5.4 m
AGTGACTTGTACTCAACTGGATCAATGTCACCAAGTTGGAATTTGCAATCCTGCGAACGGCCAATGTTCCAATCCAAATCAACCAAATGGGACGACTTGTAACGATGGACAGTTCTGTACCATCAATGATCAATGTCAAAATGGAGGTTGCACAAGTTCAACACCGAGAGATTGCTCTCTGTCAGGAGATCAATGTAATCTTGGAGTTTGCAACGAAGCGCAAGACAGATGCGAAGCTCAAGCGAGACCGAATGGAACAAGTTGTAACGATAATGATCTTTGCACTCAAACAGATCAATGTCAGGTGGGACAATGCGTTGGATCCAATCCAGTGACTTGTACTCAACTGGATCAATGTCACCAAGTTGGAATTTGCAATCCTGCGAACGGCCAATGTTCCAATCCGAATCAGCCGAATGGAACCGCATGTCCTGATACAGATCTTTGCAACGGAGACGAAACTTGTCAAGTTGGAACTTGTACTCAAGGAACGCCGCCAACGATTGATGACAACAATCCATGCACTGCGGATTCATGCGATCCTGCAACAGGCGTTCATCACACACCAGTTACTAACGGAACTTCTTGCGCTGATCAAGATCTCTGCAATGGAAATGAAACTTGTCAGACGGGAATCTGCACAGCCGGAACATCGCTTCCTATTAATGACAACAATCCTTGCACGGCAGATTCCTGCGATCCATTAACTGGCGTTCATCATGATCCTCTTCCGGACAATGCTTCTTGCAGTAATGGAAATGCTTGTGACGGCGATGAAACGTGTCATGCGGGAACTTGTACAGCCGGAACCCCGCTTCATTGCGACGACAACAATCCTTGCACTCACGATGGATGCGATTCGCGAACGGGTTGCGTCTATCCCGATGAACTAAATGGAACTCCCTGCGACAACCCTAGTGTTTGCGATGGACACGAATCCTGTCAACAAGGAAACTGTGCGGCCGGTGTTCCACTTGTCTTAGATGATGACAATCCATGTACTTCAGATTCATGTAATCCATTGACCGGCGTTCATCATGATCCTGTTCAAGATGGCACGTCTTGTTCGGATAATGATGCTTGCAATGGACCTGAAGCCTGTCTCGCTGGAGTCTGCCAAGGCGGTACCAGCCCCCATTGTGACGACGGAAATTGGTGCAATGGACCGGAATATTGTGATCCCACGTTAGGTTGTCAGTCGGGCGCTTCTCGTTGCATTGATCAAAACAGCTGTGACGAACAAAATCAACGCTGCAGAACCGGGTGCGCTCGTTCAAGCAATCCGAACGATGAATGTAACGATGGAAATTTATGTAACGGTGTGGAAACTTGCAATATGTTAACAGGAATTTGTGAATCCTCCGGCGCGCCTCATTGTGACGATATCAATCCATGCACATTAGATTCATGTGATCCTGGGAATGGCTGTGTTCATACGCCAGTTGCTGATAACACTTCCTGTTCTGACGGAGATGCATGTAACGGAGCGGAAACTTGTCATGCGGGAACTTGTACAGCAGGAACTGAATTACACTGTGATGACCAAAATTCCTGTACTTCTGAATCTTGCGATCCAACTTTGGGATGCGTGTATTCTGCCCTAACCAACGGAACAAGCTGCGCTGACGGGGACGCGTGTAACGGAGTAGAGACTTGTCGGGAAGGAGTTTGTCATCCCGCCGATGCCGCGCTTAATTGCGATGACGATAATCCATGTACTGCAGATACCTGCGATTCAAGACATGGATGCGCTCATCAAAACGTAGCAAATGGTGGGAGGTGTAACGATCGAAACTTATGCAACGGAAATAACGACATTTGTTCTAACGGAGAATGCAAATCTCAAGGACCCGACATGAATTGTGATGATGGCGATCCAAACACGATTGATTCCTGCATGCCATCTACTGGCCGATGTACGCATGCGATACAACTTCAACCTCCTCCACCTTCTCTAAACGGAGGCGAGAATAATAACGGCGGTAACGGCGGCGGAGGTTTTGTGGGTGGCGGCAGTGGTGTGATTGTGGTGAATGGAGCCGCAGCCGACACATCAGCACAAAGTCAACAAAACCATTCTTCTAACCTTGCGAGTGAACCAGCCGGAAACCAAACAGCCGGAACTGAACTTAAATCGCCAAAGATTCTATTTGTTAAGTCGGAAGAACTCAAAAAAGATTCTGGCCCTTCCGAACCAAAAGCATTTATTTGGATAGATCTTCGAGATCCAGACGACTTAAAGAAACTAAGCTTGCCTCAAACGCCCATCGGTGTGAGTGCGAACCTGATTCAAAAAGTGAAAGAAAACAAACCTGAATCTAAAAAGGAGATTGCTCAAAACGCTCCTTCCCTGCTTCAAATTCCTCCGGATTTACGGAAGCCTGCGAAAAGAACTTCCTGGCTTGAAAATTGGATGGGCCAGATCAAACGATTGGTCAAACGAATCGTGGCGAAATCAAGTTCAAAGTGACAAGCAAGGACTTGCAGCCATTCTAAAATCTGACCTGATTCCTTTTTTATAAAGTTCAAAACCCAATCTTGCTGTCATCGCCGCATTATCCAGTGTCAGACGAACCGGCGGCACATAAAGAAGGTAGCTATGCAATCGGCATTCCTCCGCCAAAACAGAACGAAGCCTTGAGTTGGCGCTCACACCGCCCCCCACAACAATCGTTTTAATCTTTTTTTCTTCACACGCAAGAAGCGTTTTTTGAATAATCCAATCCGTCACCGATTTTTGGAAACTCGCACATAAATCTTCGAGCTGTTTCCCTTTCCATTTCAAAGAAATTTTTTCGTTTCTGTTTTTGCCGCAGACCAAATGCAAAACAGCGGTTTTGATGCCGCTAAAACTAAAATTAAATTTTCCGTCTACTTTTGGATTGGTAAACAAATATGCTTCCGGATTTCCTTTTTGCGCAAGCCGGTCAATCGCGGGGCCGCCCGGATAACCCAATCCTAAAATCTTAGCGGTTTTGTCATACGCTTCACCGATCGCATCGTCAACCGTCGATCCCAGTTCATGAAACCGAAGGCCATCCACCAAAAAAATACTCGTGTGCCCTCCCGAAACCACCAGTCCGATATACGGTTTTTTTGGTTTCTCACGCTCGATAAAATTAGAAGCAAGGTGCGCGGCAAGATGATGAACGCCGACGAGCGGTTTCCCAAGCGAAAACGCAAGTGCTTTTGCAAACGATACACCCACCAAAAGAGATCCAATCAAACCGGGCCCTTGTGTCACCGCAATAACATCGATTTTTTCAGGTTTGATTTTTGCTCGTTCAAGCGATTCCTGATAAACCATGTCGATCACTTCAAGGCAGGACCTTGATGCAATTTCAGGGACAACACCGCCAAACGGCTTGTGTTTCGCAAGGCTTGATGAAATTATATTTGAGAGAATTCGATTGCGATTTTCTAAAACCGCGCAAGATGTCTCATCACAGCTGGTCTCAATACCCAATGTAATCATTTGAATCACCGCAAAATTTCACAGAAAATCTTGAACTTAACTTCACTGTAGTTGGTCTCAATACCCAATGTAATCATTTGAATCACCGCAAAATTTCACAGAAAATCTTGAACTTAACTTCACTGTAGTTGGTCTCAATACCCAATGTAATCATAACAAATCGCGAAGCGCGACAATTTCAAAGCCTTGGTCTTTCAGGCGGGAAAGTTCGTCTTTTAATACGCTCAGTGTGTTGTATTTGTAGTGGCCAATACCAATGGCAACGCCCGTTTTTCGCGCCACTTGAATTAATTGTTCGATTTGACCGTGAATGTAATCAGATTCAAGTTCGTTATCCAGGAAAACATCGCGCGCAAGATAGCGTTCCCCGATGGCGCTTGCTTCTTCCCGGCAAATTGAATGCGGCGTTGTCAAGCTATCCATAAAAAACATCCCGCGTTTTTTTAGTTCTGTCAGCACGACATGCATCACCAATTTATCCTGCGTGGCACGCGAGCCCATGTGATTATTAATTCCAACCGCGGATTTCACCGATTTCAAATTTTTATCAAGAATTTTAAGAATATCTTTCTCAGACATTCCCACTTTAATCATCGTCGGATCATTTTCTTTAAGGTCGCGGAGCGGCTCCATCGGTTGATGCAGAATAATTTCAAATCCGTGATTCTTCCCTTCTTTCGAAAAAAATTCGGAATATGGAAGCTCGGGAATAATCGCAAGCGTCACGGGATGAGGGAATGACCAGAGCACATCTTTTAAATGATCATCATAGCCCACGTCGTCAATCACAATTGCAATTTTGGGATGTAATTTCTGAGCAAATGTCGGCAAGAGCGGAATGGGAAGCGGAGCCAATCCTTTTTTTGTTTCAAGCGGCTGAATTCTGACGGGCCGTTCCCTTTTTGGCAGTTCCGGCGCGGTTTGTTTCTGCTCTGAAATCGTGACAGCCCGTTTTCCAAAAAAGAATCCGACCGCAATTCCGACCACAAAAACAAGGATAATCAGAATTAACATTTGCTGATCAATCATTTCACCTTTTTTACGTTTTGCCATATCAGCTCAACTTCTTTTCAAGAATTTCATTCACAATTTTTGGATTGGCTTTTCCTTTAGTTTCTTTCATCACTTGGCCCACCAAAAACCCGATCGACTGTTTTTTCCCGCCGCGGTATTGCTCAACCACTTTTGGATTTGCCTGTATCACTTGAACTGCAACAGCTTCGATCAAAGACAAATCGGTCACTTGAAGAAGATCTTTTTCTTTGACTATCGCCTCCGCTGATTTTTTCTCATCTATCATCAAAGGAAGAACCTCTTTTGCAATTTTTCCGCTGATGGTAGCACTTTCAATTAAACACACAAGTTCGGATAAATCTTTTGCGCTCACGGGATTTTTCGAAAATGGAATTTTCCGTTCGTTAAGCGCGCCCAAAAGTTCCGTCTGGATCCAATTGCTGATAAGCTTTACACTGCCACCGTGTGCGGCGCACGCCTCAAAATAATCCGCAAGTGGTTTGTCGCTCACAAGACTATACGCGTCATATTCGGAAAGCCCAAACGACTTCTGAAATCGCGCAATCCGAGCCGTTGGAAGTTCCGGCAGCTTGCGCCGGATTTCTTCAATTTCATCTTTCGACACTGTAAAAGGTACCAAATCGGGCTCCGGAAAATAGCGGTAATCGTGCGCCTCTTCCTTTGAACGCATTGAAGATGTCTGGCTTTTCGTTTCATTCCAAAGCCGCGTTTCCTGGCGGATTTTCTCGCCGCCTTGGGCAAGTTCCGTTTGCCGTTTAATTTCATATTGAAGCGCTTTTTGAACTGCTTTGAAGGAATTCAAATTTTTGATTTCAACTTTGGTGCCGAATTTCACTTCGCCAACTTTTCGAACGGAAACATTTGCATCACAGCGCAGACTTCCCTCTTCCATATTACAATCACTCACATCCAAATAAATCAGAATTGATTTCAAAAGATGCAAATATTCATACGCTTCCTCAGGCGAACGAAGATCCGGCTCAGAGACAATTTCAAGAAGCGGAATTCCCGCGCGGTTATAATCAACCCAGGTTCCGTCTTGCACACCTTCGTGAAGCAACTTCCCCGCGTCTTCTTCCAAATGTGCGCGCGTAATACCAATCCGTTTATGCGTCAATTCTGAGCCGGAATCAGATTTGATTTCAATGTTCAGTTCACCCTTCGAACACACGGGCATATCGTACTGAGAGATTTGATACGCTTTCGGAAGATCGGGATAAAAATAATTCTTCCTGTCAAATTTGATCCGCTCAGAAATCTTTGAATGGATTGCAAGCCCCACTTTGATCGCAAGGCGAAGTACTTCGCGGTTCAAAACCGGAAGCGATCCCGGAAGCCCGAGACAAACGGGACATGTATTTGAATTCGGTTCGGATCCGAATTGTGTTGAACACGCACAAAAAATTTTGCTTTTCGTCTTGAGCTGGACGTGCGTCTCAAGGCCGATCACCGTTTCGTATTGATTCATAACTTTGGTTTCTTGGCATGAAATTCTGTTGATTGTTCAAATGTATATGCTGCGCGAAAGATGGTTTCTTCATCAAAGGGTTTTGCCATGAGTTGAATTCCAATCGGAAGTCCTGTGCTTGAAAATCCGCCCGGAATCGACATGGCGGGGATTCCAGCCAAATTTGCCGAAATCGTATAAATATCTGATAAATACATCGAAATCGGATCGTCAATCTTCTCACCCAAGCGGAATGGCGGCGTTGGTGACGTCGGCGAAAGAATCAAATCCGCTTGTTTAAACGCCTCTTCAAATTCTTTTTTCAAAAGCGTCCGCGCCTTGAGTCCACGGAGATAATAAGCGTCGTAATATCCGGCCGAGAGAACAAATGTTCCCAAGAGAATGCGCCGCTTGGCTTCTGCGCCAAATCCCTGGTCTCTTGTTTCGATGTACATTTCGTTCAAATTCGAACTTTTCGAGCGGAATCCATATTGGACTCCGTCAAAACGGCCCAAATTTGAGCTTGCTTCTGCTGTGGCAACAATGTAATAAATATGAACTGCAAAATGTGCGCGGGGCAAGCTGACCTCGACAATTTTTGCACCCAAATCTTGATACAATTTTGCGGCGCCGCGAACAGCCCTCTCAACTTCCGGGTCGAGTCCTTTGATAAAATATTCCTTCGGTAGTCCGATTCGAAGCCCTTTCACATTTTTCACAAGTGACTTTGTGTAATCTGGAACCGGAAGATTGGCGGATGTTGAATCGTTTGGATCGTGTCCCGCGATCACGTTCATTATAATCGCAGCATCTTCTACTGTTTTTGTGATTGGGCCAATTTGATCAAGGCTCGATCCAAACGCAATTAATCCATAACGAGAAACACGGCCGTAAGTTGGTTTTAATCCAACCACATTACAAAAACTTGCCGGCTGGCGAATCGAACCGCCGGTATCCGAACCAAGCGCCGCAAATGCTTCGTCTGCCGCAACAGCTGCTGCGGATCCACCGCTCGATCCGCCCGGCACACGCGAAAGATCCCATGGATTATGAACGGGGCCGAAGGCGGACGATTCGTTCGAAGAACCAAATGCAAATTCATCCATGTTACATTTCCCCGCAATGAAGGCTCCCGCTGATTTTAACTTCTTCACAACCGTCGCATCATACGGCGGAATAAATCCCTGCAAAATTTTCGACGCGCAGGTTGTCTCCCAATTGTCCGTGCACATATTGTCTTTAATGGAAATCGGAATTCCGGCCAAAGGCCCGCCATTGACTGGTCCAATATCAGGAGAATCCTGGAATTTCAAATAAGCTTTGATCTTTGGATCGATCGCTTGAACGCGGGTTTTCAGTGATTCAAAAAGTTCTTTCGAATTCTGCGGATTGGATTTGACGAAATCAATTGCTTGCTTAAGCGTCAATCTAAAAAGTTCCATAAATCAATCCCGATCCACGACTTTTGGAACTTTAAAGAAACTGCCTTCTCGCTTGGGCGCGTGTTCAAGGACTTTATCGCGGACAACCGTTGATTTTACTTCATCCGGGCGAAACACATTTTCCATAGGAAGAACGTGCGTGGTTGGTTCAACGTGTTTGATATCAAGCTCGGCAAGTTCTTTCACATATCCTAAAATCTTCTCAAGATCTTTGGATAATTTGGCTTTTTCTTCCGCTTTCAGGCTGATTCGCGCGAGCGCCGCTAGTGCTTCAATATCAAATGGTTCTGCCATGTGTTGTAAGTCCTTTAATGACAATGGGATGCTATCACACCTCTTTTCAAAAGTCAAACATAACGAGCGAGATGACATTTCTAATTGTCTGGAAGAACGTCGAAGCCGAATTCTGGATGGAAATGCAGAATTCGAGCTGAGATCGAGCGAGGATTGCACAAACCGGTGTCAATTTTGCAAGCCGAACGTTTCTGGAAGACAATCAGAAATATCATGCTGAAAACATGTTTTCATCCATATCAATAGAACAAGGCGTTTCCGCTTGTTTGATAGAACGTCTGAAGCTCAATTTCCAATGGAATGCCGCTTATTGCGTGCGGCACTGCTGAGAATACAGCATGTGCAAAATTCGGGGCGAAGCCGAACGAGCCCTGCGCAAACCGGTGTCTATCATTTGCAGGGCAAGTGTTTCTTGAGGCAAGGTAGAAATGTTTATGTTACGATAATTAGAATATGCAAAAACAGCTCGAACTTTTAAAGAAATACACACTGACAGTTGAAGGTGTGCGCGGACAGCATTTTTTGATTGATCCGAACATTCAACGTAAAATTGTCGCATGCGTCAATCCAAAACCAAGTGACCTTGTCTTAGAAATTGGGCCGGGGCTCGGTGCGCTGACTGAGGAACTATTGCACTCGGGCGCACAAATCGTCGCGGTCGAATCGGATCGAAGGTTTTGTGAGATTTTAAAAACGGAATACGGATCACAATTCAAGAATTTAAATGTGATTCACGCGGATATTTTGAGCATTCAGCTTGATCAGCTGTTTCCAAAAAATAAACACGCAAAATTAAAAGTCGTGGGCAATCTTCCCTATTACATCACAAGCCCCATTATTTTCTGCCTCGTAAGCCACCGCAAACTGATTCAAGAAGCGGTACTCATGATGCAAAAAGAAATTGTGGACCGCCTTCTCGCAAAAACCGGCTCCAAAAATTACAGCCGGCTGAGCCTTCTGGCTCAATATTATTTCGACATTGAACGCGCTTTTAATGTCCCGCGCACCTGTTTTTCGCCGAAACCGCGCGTCAATTCAAGTGTGGTGAAACTCATTTTCCGAAAATCGGATTCAAACGTTGACGAAACATTGCTTTTTCAAATCATTAAATACACGTTTGCCCACCGCCGCAAAAATATTCTTAATTCACTCAGCCATGAATTAAAAAACCAATATTCAAAAGAGACGGTTGAAAAAGCGCTCTCGAAGGCAGGCCTGGATCCAAAAAAGAGAGCGGAAGATCTTTCCATGAAAGATTATTTAAAGCTGACAGAAGCGTTTCGGAAATGCTGTATTTAGGATATTCCGTTGTATTCTCTTTTTTCTAGAGAATTTTCTTAGCCAATCTCAACGCTTCCAAAAAAGAGGTGGGATTGGCTTTATTTTGGTAGGCAATGTCAAAAGCCGTTCCATGATCCGGACAGGTTCTCACGTAAGGCAATCCTAAAGTAACGTTGACACCTTTATCAAAAGCGACGAGTTTAAACGGCGCGAGTCCCTGGTCGTGATACATCGCAACCACTGCGTGAAAACGTTTCTCATAAGCATCGTGAAACACTTGATCTCCCGGAAGCGGGCCTTCCGCTTGAATTCCGCTTTTCCGAGCTTCCCGTATTGCCGGCACGATAATATCTTCTTCTTCCGTCCCAAACTCACGGCCGTGAGGATTTAGTGCCGTGACAGCTATTTTCGGGTTTGAAATGTGAAGTCTATTTCTCAAAAACTGATCCGTCAATTTTATCTTTACCGCAATCTCGCTCGATTTTAATTCAGCGGCTACTTTCTTAAGCGGGATGTGAATGGTTGCAAGCGTTACGCAAAAGAATTCGCTATAAAAAAACATGGCAAATTCTTTTACTTTCGCGATTTTAGAAAAATATTCAGTGTGGCCCACAAAATTTGGCTCCACCAAACGAATCGCCTCTTTATGAACAGGCGCTGTCACAATGGCTTCGACCAAACCGCAGGCCGCCTGAAATGCAGCGACTTTCATCGCAGTAAACGCAAGAGTTGCATTCAGCAGCGAAACTTTTGCAATTTCAAATACGTCGTCCTTCGGCCTTTTTCCTTTCGCAATCTTTTCATAAAGAAGATCCGCCTCATCTGAAATATCAAGAAGATTGATCGAATCCTCCCGCATCAAAGAAATGTCCAGAGTCAAAATGGGATTGACACGGCGCATGGGAACCGAGATTTTCTTGGCAGCGAATTCAAAAACGGCCTGGCTTCCGATGAGAAGCAAATAAAAGGACCCGTCGAGCGGGAAACTACTCAGCGACTTTAGGATCACTTCCGGACCGATCCCGCCGGGATCTCCCATCGTAATCACAATAATCGGCTTCGGTTTCATGATATTTCCCGCCCGATAAAGTAACTGAAACCGGGATCTCCCATGGTGATTGCTATGATCGGCTTTAGTTTCATGATATTTCCCGCCCGATAAAGTAACTGAAACCGGGATCTCCCATGGTGATTGCTATGATCGGCTTTAGTTTCATTAGCGGATTGAAATGTAAGCGGACTTCTTCAGCTCTTCCATCCACGCCTGAAACCGCTCGTTTGCCTTTTGGCGGTAAAGCATGTCGTGAATTCGATCGCGAGATTCCTCTAAGGTGAGCGTTTTCCCCATTTGATGATCGGCCACTTTAAAAATGTGATAACCCTGCTCGCTTTCCAAAACATCCGTGATGTCATTGTCTTTTAGCCGAAACAGAACTTCGTCAATTTTTCCGATCATATCTCCGCGCGCAATATAACCGATGAGTCCGCCGTCTTTGGCGTGGGCATCGCGCGATTCATTTTTGGCAACTTCCGAAAAATCTTTCCCTTTTTTCAATTCTTTTAAAACCAATTCTGCTTTCTTTTTTGCCGTCTCGTCCATCGTGCCTGTTCGGATCGCATCGGGATTCTTCGGAATCGCAATGACCCACACTTTTATTTTTTCTTTGTCGATAAATAAATCCGGATGGTCTTCATAAAACTTTTTAATCTCTATGGGAGAGACAACCACTTTACGTTGAATTTCAACGTAGTGGAGTTTTTGGATGGAAATTTGGTCTCGAATCCGGTCTTTAATGGTTTTGATTTTGACATTTTGCGTTTTAAGCATTTCGTCAAAACTCTGCCCGGAAAATTGCTTTTTAAACTCCCCCAAACGCTCATCCACTTCGTTGTCGCTCACCTCAACGCCCAGTTTGCGCGCTTCCTGAAGGACGAGTTTGTCTTCGATCAATTGGTTGAGCAATTTTTTACGGACTTCGTTTAATTTGTCAGTTAGTTCATTGCCCTGGTAAGTGTTTTGGTACTGTAAATAAATGGGCTGGAAAAGCGCGTCAAATTCGCTTTGGGTGATAATTTCCTGATTCACCACCACCACGACACGATCGACCAATTGCTCTTCAGAAAATGCGGGAAGCAAATGAACAAGAAAAAAAACCGAGAAGCCAAACCATACGATAACTCGCTTATCTAATTTCATTGAGAAAGTAGTATATCAATGAGATGCCAACTTATCAGCTCTTTTTTGTTTCTTCCTCGAGAGATTTCCGGAGCATGCGGCAATACAAATCAAACCCAACCTGATAAATAAACCCGCTTTGCTCTTTTCCCAAGATGTTTCCGGCACCCCGAATTTCAAGGTCTTCCATCGCGATTTTAAACCCGGAGCCAAGCTCACTGAAACGTTCGATGGCGGCAAACCGTTTTTTGGCATCTTGGGTTAATACCCAATTTCTGGGAACCAAAAAATACGCGTACGCCTGCCGTTCTTCATGATATCTTCCCACTCGGCCGCGCAATTGATAAAGATCCGAAAGCCCAAACGTATCGGCCCGATTCACGATAATCGTATTTACATTTGGAATATCAAGCCCGGACTCAATGATGTTGGTTGAAATCAGGCAATTAACTTTTTGATCAATGAAACTTTCCATCACTTTCTCAAGGCTCAAAGGGTCCATCTGTCCGTGCGCGACCGCGAAAGACACCTTCGGTAAAAGCTCCTTCAAATGTATGTAAATTTTCTCGATTGATTCCACCCGATTATGGACAAAATAGACTTGCCCTTTTCGCTCAAGCTCCCGCTCGATCGCTTGTTTGACATGATGATCATCATACTCCAGGATTTCCGTCATAATCGGAAGGCGCTGTTTGGGCGGTGTACTAATAACCGACATGTCTCGAACACCCAGAAGCGAGAGGTAAAGCGTTCTTGGAATCGGAGTTGCCGAGAGCGTCAGCACATCCACCAGTTCTCTAAAATGTTTGATCCGTTCCTTGTGCTTGACACCAAAGCGTTGTTCTTCATCGACCACGACAAAGCCAAGGTCTTTAAATTGAACGTCCCGGGAAAGTAATCGGTGCGTTCCGATAATAATGTCAACGACTCCGGACTTCACCTGTGCCACAATTTCTTTTTGTTCGTTTTTGTTTCGGTATCGCGATAACAGCTCCACGCGCACCGCAAAATTTTTCATTCTCCGCTTGAGGACCAGGTAATGCTGTTCGGCCAAAATGGTGGTAGGCGCAAGAAATGCAACCTGTTTACCGTTCAACACGGCTTTAAATGCGGCCCGAATCGCAACTTCGGTTTTACCGAAGCCGACATCCCCGCAGATCAAACGATCCATGGGTTTTTCGCTCTCCATGTCTTTTTTCACATCTGAAAATGCTTTCATTTGATCTTTTGTGGGTTCGAATGGAAAATCGGCGTTAAATTCGGTTTCTAATTTTGTGTCGGGTATAAATTGAAATCCCGTGAGCACACTCCGTTTGGCTTGAAGCTTGATCATCTCATGCACCATTCCTTCAAGCGCAACACGCGTTTTTTCTTTGATGCGCTTCCATTCTTTGCCGCTCAGTTTTGATAATTTGGGCCGTTTCCCGCCGACGCCGATGTAACGTTCCAAAGGCCCCGCGGTATCTGCCGGAACATACAGAATTTCACGATCCGCATATTCAATGGCCAAGTGCCGCTTTTCGCGGCCGCCTGACTGAATCATCTTGGAACCGAGGTATTTCCCAACCCCATAATCCAGATGCACGACGAAATCGCCGCGCTGGATGTCGCGAAGTTCGCTTAAGGGCTCAAACGCTTCAAAACTTTCTCTCAGCCGATGCGAGCGTTTAAGAAAAAGATCTTTTGCGGGAAGCACAAATAATTCTTCAAACGTGGTGAGGCTTTTGCCGTCTTGGAGCGAAAAATCACGGATGGATTCAATTTTGTCTAAATGGAAATGAACACGAATCGCTGCACGGTAAGACACCGGGTAAAGATCGACAATTCCGCCGCGTTCTGAAAATTCACCGGGCATTTGCACCATTTCTTGTTTCTGATAATTAAGATGGGTGAGCTTTTGGACAAAGTCCTCTTTCTCGATTGTTTCGCCGACTCGAACTTTGAAGACGTGTTCCATGGGAAGTTGGAAAGTATTGTAATCGAAGATAGAAAAAGCGTATAGCGGATACCTGATAGCACAAGGGCGTATAGAAAAAATACGCTATAATTTGCTTATAAAATCGGAAATGCGGCGGATGCCTTCTTGGATATTCTTTTCTGAAGTTGCGAAACTCAAACGGATCGCCTGATCGTCACCAAAGGCAACGCCGGGCACCACCGCCACTTTGGCTTCATCCAGCAGGCGATCGGCAAACAAGAGAGATTTCACCTTGAGCCCTGAAATATCACAAAAAAGATAAAACGCGCCGGAGGGACGAAAACATTTGAGTTTCGGAATTTTTGACACCAAACTCACGATCAAGTCCCGGCGTTTTTCGAACACAACGCGCATTTTCTCAACTTCCGTATCTCCGTTCCGGATGGCTTCTAAAAATCCTTCCTGCGCAAATGACGTCGGATTCGAGGTGGAATGACTTTGAAGTGAGGAGACTGCCTTTGCGATTTCTTTTGGGCAAGCTGCATAACCCATCCGCCAGCCTGTCATGGCGTAACTTTTGCTCGCACCATTCACGGTAATGGTTAAATCTTTGATTCCGGGATCCAGTGCGCCAATGGAGTAGTGTTTGACACCGTCATACATTAACTTTTCATAAATTTCATCACTTAAAATAAAAATAGACTTTTTTTTGCAAATTTCCGCAAATTGAATTAACTCCTCTTTCGAATAAACCAATCCGGTCGGATTGGACAGCGAATTAAGAATGAGAAGCTTCGTTTTTGGCGTGATCGCGCGCAGAAGCGCTTCGGGTTCCAGTTTATAGCCGGACTCCAAAGTCGTCGGCAGGACAACGGATTTCGCACTGGCGAGCGTCACCATTTCCGGATAACTCAACCAATAAGGACTTTGAAAAATAGCCTCATCGCCTTCTTCCAACAACACTTGAAGAACGTTGTAAATGGCATGTTTTGCACCGCAGGAAACAACAATCTCTTCGGGTGAATACGTCAATTGATTGTCACGCGCAAGTTTTTCTGAGATGGCTTTCCGAAGATCCAGCGTTCCATTGGCCGGCGTATATTTGGTAAAGCCTTTTTGGAGAGATTCGATTGCCTTTTGTTTGATAAAATCGGGCGTGTCAAAATCCGGCTCTCCGGCGGAGAGGGAAATGATATCCATTCCCTGCTGTTTCAACTGTTTTGCTTTTGCTTCAATGGCAAGCGTAAGGGAAGGCGTAACTTTTTGAACTCGATTGGCAAGACGCATGGTTTCAGGAGACATGATTACGAATAAATTTATTCGTCTTTTCCGGCTCAAGATGACACGAGCAGAGGTAAAACCAATTTAAATCGCAACGCTCGAGTTTTGCTTTACTCGTCTTTTCCGGTCAAGAATTTCCGCAAATTACCTAAAAAACCGCCTTTTTTCGGAGTTTCTTTTGCAGGCGTTTCGTCATCAGCTGCTTTCGCTTTCTTTTTCTCTTCCGAAACGTCCGGTTTCCGAATGTCTTCTTTGGAAACTTTTTTCTCGTGAATTTCGTGCGTGTGAGTTATTTTTGCTTCTTTTTTCTTTTTTTCTTTTTTCGGCTTTTTCTCAGTCGTTTCGATGGGTGTGGTAAACTCAAGAAGCGCAAGTTGAGCGCCGTCGCCTTTCCGGAACCGATAGTGCAGCACACGCGTATAACCGCCTTTTCGATCCGAAAATTTAGGCGCAACCACTTCGATTAAGCGTTTCGCAAATGTTTCCGTTCCCGAACCTAACTCTGCAATCAGCCGGCGTCTCGCGTGCAATGTATTTTGTTTTGCGATCGTAATCAATTTTTCAGTAAACTGAGCAGCGGCTTTCGCGCGTAAATGGGTGGTCACCACACGCTGATGCGTCAAGAGCTCTTTCGTTAAATTCCGAATGAGCGAAATGCGATGTTCCGTCTCAAGCGACAGCCTGCCGCGTCTTCTCTGATGCCACATGTCACACCAATTCTTTTTTCTTTTTTAAACGTTCTTGAATGTTCATACCCAGGCTTAAATTCATCGCCGTTAGAATATTTTGAATCTCGAGAAGCGATTTCTTTCCGAAATTCTTATATTTCAGCATCTGAGACTCTGTTTTTTGGATCAAATCGTTGATCGTTTTGATGTTCGCAGCTTCCAGGCAATTAGCACTTCGAACGGAGAGTTCAAGTTCTGTAATCGGCTTTTTGATCATCTCGAGAAAATCCTTGTCTTCTTCCTCTTCTTCTTCCTCTTCTTCCGGTAATTCTCCGTAATTGACAAAAATATCCAAATGACGCTGCAAAATATTGGAAGCATAAAGCATGGCTTCCTCAGGCGTCATGGCACCATTTGTATCAATTTCGAGAATTAAACGATCATAATCGGTCGTCTGCCCGACTCTTGTCTCTTCCACCAAAAAATTCACCTTCACCACGGGTGAGAAAATGGAATCAACCGAAATACTGCCAATGGGCGCGCCTTCTTTCTTGTTCCGCTCGGCAGGCACATATCCCCGGCCGCGCGCAACGTCCATTTCCATATGGAATTTGATGTCTTTCGTAAGCGTGGCAATTTTATGATTCGGATTGATGATCTCGACCGTCTCATCCGATTGAATGTCACGACCCGAAATATCGCCTTTTTTATTGGCATTGATTACGATCGTCTTTGTTTCTTTGCCGTGGTAACGAAGAACCAATTTTTTGACGTTTAGCACAATTTGAGCAACGTCTTCTAAAACACCGTCGATCGCGGAAAATTCGTGCAACACGCCCTGAATTCGGATGCTCGTTACGGCCGCACCGTCAATTGACGAAATCAGAACGCGTCTCAGCGAATTACCGATGGTCGTGCCATAACCTTGTTCAAACGGTTCGGCAACAAACTTACCGTAAGTCGGCGTTAAGGTTTCTTTGTCTACTTCCAAACGCTTGGGTATTTCAAATGTTCTCCAACGAATTCCCATAATAATCCTCCTTTAAGAATCTTGCTTCGAATACCATTCCACAATTTGAGATTCTTCAACCGGAATCCCGGCATCTGCTATAGACGATGAATCAGTTACCTCACTTTGAATATAATTCCACAATTTGAGATTCTTCAACCGGAATCCCAGCATCACTTTTTGTCGGAAGTCGAAGCACTTTTGCTTGAAGGGCGTCCTTTTTCAGTTCGAGCCAATCGGGAATGCTTCGATCTTTCAATAATTCCAAAGTTGCTCCAATCCGTTTCGTCACATGCTCGTTTTTTGATGTTTCAACCACATCGCCTTCCTGTACCAAGAAAGAAGCAATATCAACTTTTCTTCCGTTAACCAAAACATCTCCGTGATTCACGAACTGCCGCCCTTCCGCACGCGAAGTGACAAAAAGAAGACGGTAGACGACATTGTCCAAACGGCGTTCCAAAAGCTGAATCAAATTTTCACCCGTAATTCCGCGCTTTCGTGCTGATTGTTGGAAGAAAATTCGGAATTGGCGTTCGTGCATTCCGTAAATCCGCTTCGCTTTTTGTTTTTCGCGCAATTGAATTCCATAATTGGAAAGTTTCCTCCGCGCATTCTTGCCGTGCACCCCGGGCGCATAATTCCGACGCTCAACGGCACACTTATCACCCGTACAACGAATTCCTTTTAAGAATAGTTTGATTCCTTCTCGCCTGCAAAGCCGGCATACCGGCTGTGTGATTCTAGCCATAAATCAAATCCTTTTTCCGTTTAGAAAGGCGGCCCCTGTTGTGTCTGTGAAGCCGGCATACCGGCTGTGTGATTCTAGCCATATCAATTAAACCCTTCTCCGCTTCGGAGGACGGCATCCGTTGTGCGGAATGGGCGTCACATCCTTAATTTGTGTTACTTGCAAACCCGCTGCTTGAAGCGCCCGAATGGCAGATTCACGTCCGGAACCGGGGCCCGCCACAAGAACTTCCACTTCCCTCATTCCATTTTCCAAAGCTATTTTCGCAGCCTTTTGTGAAGCAATTTGCGCAGCAAACGGTGTTGATTTTTTGGATCCTTTAAATCCGGCGCTTCCGCTGCTGGCCCAGCAAATGGTATTTCCCTTCGGATCCGTGATGGTAATCGTCGTATTATTAAAGGAAGCCAGAATATGAGCAACTCCCTTAGGAATCTGTTTTAATTTCTTTTTTGCCATTTCAAATCCTCTTTCTTAAAAGCTGCTGATCCATTATGTCGGTGACGGTGCTTTTCGCGCAAGTCCACCGATTGTTTTTCGCGGGCCTTTGCGGGTTCTTGCATTAGTATGCGTCCTTTGTCCGCGCACGGGAAGCCCTCTTGAATGACGAATCCCCCGATAGGCGCGCGCATCGATTAAGCGTTTGATGTTTTGCTGCACTTCACGCTGAAGATCGCCTTCCACTTTAATTCCGCTTTTTTGAATTTCCGCGGTAATGCTTGCAATTTCCTTATCGGTTAAATCTTTTGCTCTTTTGTTTGGATCGACACCGCTTTTTGCCAAAACCTGCTGAGAAAGCGACCTTCCGATCCCGTACAAATAAGTCAATGCAATTTCAGTTCTTTTTGCACTTGGAATATCAACGCCAAAAATACGAGGCACTTGTGTTCTCTCCTAATTTAACCTTGTTTCTGTTTGTGGCGCGGTTCTGATTTACAAATGACGTACACCACACGCCGCCTTTTCACAATTTTGCAATCTTGACAAATTCTTTTTACAGATGCTCTGACTTTCATATCAATCCGCTTTTATCTATTTTTAGACTTTCGTTCCGTTTTTCTATTTGACTCGAAATGTAATTCGCCCGCGCGACAAATCATACGGCGAAAGCTCTACTTTCACGCGATCTCCCGGTAAAATCCGGATATAGTTCATTCTCATTTTTCCCGAAATGTGCGCCAAAACAATGTGCCCGTTATCAAGCTCAACGCGAAACATCGCGTTCGGAAGCGGTTCAACTACTTTCCCTTCCACTTCAATCGCATCTTCTTTTGGCATCAGCTAGTCAAAACTCCACTTTTACGACTTCGATTCGGCGGTTAAATTTTCAGGCTCATTTTCTGTGATCACAATCGTATCTTCGTAATGCGCAGAAAGTTTCCGGTCCCGCGTGACAACCGTCCAGCCATCCTGCATCACATCCACTTCCCATCCGCCGGCATTCACCATAGGTTCAATCGCAAGAACCATTCCGGGTTCCAATTTGGGGCCCTTGCCTGCCGCCCCGAAATTTGGAACCTGAGGATCTTCATGAAGTGCACGGCCGATTCCATGGCCAACAAAATCACGAACCACCGAAAAACCGTTTGACTCCACACATTTCTGAACTGCGGCTGAAATATCACCAATCCGGTTTCCCGTTTTCATTTGATCCATTCCGGCATAGAGCGAATTTTTGGTGACCTCGATCAATTTAAGAATCGATTCGTTCACCTGCCCAACCGGCCATGTCCGGGCGGAATCACTGTAAAAATCTTTCCACACAAGCCCCATATCGAGACTCACGATATCGCCCTCCCGAATCTTCCGATTCGACGGGATGCCGTGCACCACTTCTTCATTGATCGATATGCAAACCGTTCCCGGATATCCGCGATATCCCTTAAATGCGGGCCGTGCGCCTTGCGCACGGATCACTTTTTCCGCTTTTTGATCAATCTCAAGCGCTTTCACCCCGGGCCGCACCAACTCTTTTAATTCAAAGAACACGTTTCGCAGCTTTTCAGCTGCTTCACGCATGATGTCAATTTCGCGCTTTGATTTAATTGAAATCATAAAACCTCAAACCAAATTTACTTCGCAATTTATTTCAAATCAACGCGAGAGACTGAAATAAATGACCGATCTTTTTTTGAAGCGGCTCAACGTCCAAATTGCCATCGACAGCGTTCCTGAGCCCTTTCCTGTCGTAATAATCAATCAAAGGGGCAGTTTGCCTTTTGTAAACTTCAAGACGCTCGAGTACGGTTTTTGAATTGTCGTCTTTCCGCTGTATCAAAGAAGTACCGCAAACGTCACAAATTCCGTCCCGCTTCGGCGGAATACTTCGCACATGATAATTCGCGTTGCATTTCGGGCATATCCGCCGGCCCGACAACCGATTAAGCACCACGTCTTTCGAAACTTCAAAATCCAATACGGCATCCAATTTGAGCGAAAGCTCTTTCAACATTTTATCGAGCGCTTCCGCTTGTGCAACCGTCCGCGGAAAACCATCCAAAATAAATCCGCCTCTCGCGTCCGGTTCGTTCAATCTTTCGCGAATCATTTCGATTACAACGTCATCCGGAACCAGCTGCCCTCGCTCCATAATTTCCTTCGCACGCTTCCCAAGCGCACTTCCATCTTGCACGCGCAACCTGAGCAAATCACCTGTCGCAATGTGCACACCCTTGAAACGTTCGCGTAAAATCTTCGCGTGTGTACCTTTTCCTGCGCCCGGAGATCCGAGAAGCACAATGTTCATTTTCTTGATTATCGAACTCTTGCCCGCAGTTTTCCTTTGCGGACAAACCCTTCGTAATGGCGCATCAAAAGCTGCGACTCAATCTTTTTCATCGTATCAAGAATGACACCTACAATAATTAAAAGTCCGGTACCGCCAAAAAAGCTTGCAATCAAAAACGGAATGTTCATCACGCGCGGCGAACTAATGATGCTCGGAAAAATTGCCAAAAGCGCCAAAAAAAGAGCCCCACTAAAGGCAATCCGCGTCATCATGTAATCAAGGTGTTCCGCCGTATTTTTCCCAGGCCGAATTCCCGGAATAAACCCGCCATACTTTTGCAGGTTATTCGCCACTTCGATCGGATTAAATGTAATGGCTGTATAAAAGAACGTAAAGAAAACAATCAAAAGCGAATAAATCGATTCATACGGAATCGAACCGGGCGACAACCAAACCGCAACGTTGTGAACCGCGTTTTGCTTCGGAAAAAACCCCGCGATTGTTGCCGGAAATAAAATAATCGACTGCGCAAAAATAATCGGAATCACGCCTGCCTGATTCACTTTGAGCGGCAAATAGGTACTTTGTCCGCCGTAAACCCGGTGCCCGCGAATTTGCTTGGCGTACTGAACCGGAATTTTGCGCTGGCCCTGAATAATCAGGATAACACCAACCACCGTCCCCAAAAAAAGAACCGCCATGAGCGCCAATTTCCAATAAGCCAATTGCTGGCGCGCCGGATCAAACGGAGAAACCAACACCCACGTTTGCAGTACTGCCGTTGGAATCGAATCAATGATTCCTGCCGTAATTAAAATCGACATTCCGTTTCCGATGCCGTGTTCGTCAATTTGCTCGGCAAGCCACATGATAAAGGCAGTGCCGGTCGTCAACGTGAGAATCGTCATCAGCCGAAACGGCCAGCCCGGATTTGGCACGATCACCGTCCCCTGAAACGCGTTCGGATTCTCCAGCCAGAGCGAAATAAAGAACGTTTGGATAATCGCTAGAATAATGGTTCCATATCTCGTGTATTGAACGAGCGCTTTTCGGCCTTCTTCGCCGCCATCTTTTGCCATCTTTTCAAACGACGGAATGACAACCGTCAAAAGCTGAACAATGATGGATGACGAAATGTAAGGCATAATGCCAAGCGCAAAAATGGTCGCGCGCTGAAGCGCTCTTCCTGAGAAAAGCCCCATCACGCCAAGTAAATTTCCGCCGCTGGAACCGCTCACCCGCTGAAAAAATTGATTGAGCGCATTCCCGTCAATACCGGGCGTCGGCACATGCGCACCCAGCCGGTAAATCACTATGATAAAGAGCGTAAAAAGAACTTTTTTCCGAATATCCGGAATTTTAAAAATATTACCTAATGCCTGCCACATAGCTATCTTCGCAAATCACCCGGTTAAATTGTGAATACCAAAACCGACCATTTAAATCCAATTGCAAAGAACTATCGCTTCAAATTTATTGATGATGATTGCTGTTATTGGTATTTCCCGATCCGGTATTTAATAAAATTGCTTTACCGCCCGCTTTTTCAATTTTTTCTTTGGCAGACGCGCTAAACTGGTGTGCCCGCACGGTGATTGAACGATTTACCTCGCCCCGGCCCAAAATTTTAAGTCCGTCCGCCATTTTTTTGACAAGTCCCTTCTCAAGCAAAACCGAAGGAGAAACCTCTTCAATTCCAAGCCGGGACAAAACATCCAAATTCAAAATCGTATAAACCCGGTGCTCCGGATGATTGAATCCGCGCTTTGGAAGGCGCCTGTAAAGCGGGTTTTGACCGCCTTCGAAACCTGCGCGTTGATGAAACCCAGAACGTGCACGCTGGCCCTTATGACCTTTCGTTGAGGTCTTTCCGTGGCCTGAGCCAACTCCCCGGCCGATTCGCTTCGGCCGCTTGTGATAAGAATATTTTGCCTTCACGACACAATGCCTTCTGTTTGAACCGGATCGTTTTTTTGGATCAGCTTTGAAAATCCGTCAAGCGCTGCTTTCAGAACATTGATGGCATTATCACTTCCCAAACTTTTTGCCAAAATGTCTTTAATACCGGAACATTCGCAAAGCGCCCGCACTGCCCCACCGGCGATAATTCCCGTTCCGGGAACGCCGCGGCGTAAAATGACCTTTGCGGCTCCATAATGCCCAACCACATCGTGCGGAATGGTTGCCCCCTGAAGCGGGATCCGGATTAAATTCTTTCTAGCCTGCACCAAACCTTTTCGAATTGCGTCGGCCACTTCATTGGCTTTCCCGAGTGCATATCCGATTTCACCTTGGCCATTTCCAACAATGACAAGTGCGCTAAAATGAAACCGTTTTCCGCCTTTCACTACTTTTGCAACGCGGTTGATTTGAATGACTTTCTCAAAAACACCGCTTTCCGAACCCGGAGCAGGCCGAAAGGGTCTTTGGCTGCGTTTTTGCGGCGCGGAAACCGCCACCGGCAGCTCGGCCGCAATCAATGGAACATCCGGATTTTTTTGGTCTTCGGTTGAATTTATCATATTAGAATTGAATTCCATTTTCGCGAAGCGACTCCGCAAACGCTTTGATTCGACCGTGATACAAAAACCCCCCGCGGTCAAATATAACTTTGTTTAAATTATTTTTTTTCATTTCCCCCGCCAAAAATTTTCCGAAAAGCTTCGCGGCTTCCACATTGCCCGCCTGTTTTTTCTTCAATTGTGTCCGAAAATTTGGGTCAAGCGTTGAACGGGCAAAAACGGTACGGCTCGCGTAATCATCTACAATCTGCACGTTCAAATTGAGATGCGAACGATGCACGCTCAGACGTGGACACTCCGCTTTTCCGATAACTTTCTTGCGAATCCTTTGATGCCTTTTTTTCAGCTGCGCTTCAATCATGTTTATTCTACCGTCTTGCCCTTTTTCTTACGAACTTGCTCGCCCTGATACCGAATTCCTTTTCCTTTGTAAGGTTCCGGCTCAAAAAAATGACGAATATCAGCCGCCACCTGACCCACCAAAATTCGATCAACACCTTTCACCACAAGCTGCGTAGGTTTTGGTGCTTCGATCTTAACTCCGTCCGGAATCGCATAATCAATCGGATGAGAAAATCCGAGCAAAAGCTGAAGCGCCTTACCTGTTACTTGCGCTTTAAATCCAACCCCTTCGATTTGCAGATTCTTCGAAAATTCATTGGTAACACCTTCTACCATATTTTGGATCAAGCTCCGCGTAAGCCCGTGAAGCGCTTTGTTTTTATTATCATTACCTGAACGCGTCACTTCAACCTGCCCATTTCCTATCTGAACTTTTACATCCGGATGAAGTTCCTTCGTGAGTTTACCCTTCGGCCCTTCCACGGTTAACTGCCTTCCGCTGAGCTGGACTTTCACTCCTGCCGCTATTGTAACTGCTTTTTTTCCAATTCGTGACATCGCAATCACCAAACCTTACAAATAATTTCGCCGCCAATATTGGCACTGCGCGCTTCCCGATCCGTCACAAGCCCTTTCGGAGTCGATAAAATTGAAATGCCGAAACCGCCCATCACACTCTGAATTTTTTTCGCGCCCACATAATATCGGATGCCGGGTTTCGAAACGCGCTGGAGCGAACGGATGGCTGGCCGCTTGTTCCTCATGTACCGTAAATGAATCCGAAGAAAACGCTTCCCGTCTTCTTCGATTAATTTGAAATTATCGATATAACCTTCGCGTTTCAAAATTTCCGCAATCTTCAGCGTAAATTTTGACGCAAGCGTCGTGACGCGCTCTTTTTTTACACGCACACCGTTTCGAATAATGGTTAAAAAATCACCAACCGGATCTGTGGGAGCTCCCATCATTTCTCCTTATTACCAGCTCGATTTACGAACACCGGGAATCATTCCGCGGCTTGCAAGTTCTCTGAAACAAATTCTGCAAAGTTGAAACTTCTTAAGTAAACCTCTCGGACGTCCGCACGTTTTGCAGCGATAATATCCTTGCACCCGAAATTTTGGTTTTCTGGTCGCTTTAATTACCAAACATGTTTTTGCCATTCTCTATTTTCTCTTTTCTTAAATCGAGTTGCAGACGTTAATTTTTCTTAAACGGAAGCCCGAGCAATTCTAAGAGTTTTTTGGCCTCATCTTTATTTTTTGCCGTTGTCACAAACGTGACATCCATTCCCTGCACTTTTTTTACCTTTTCAAAATCAACTTCCGGAAAAATAATTTGTTCCTGAATGCCAAGCGTGTAATTGCCATTGCCGTCAAAGCTGGTAATCGGATAGCCCCTGAAATCTCTGATTCTTGGCATTGCCACATTGAAAAGACGATCCAAGAATTCATACATCCGACGTTTTCTCAAAGTAACTTTGAGACCGATCGGAGAACCTTCCCGCAATTTAAAAGCCGAAATCGATTTTTTTGCCCTTGTCACAAGCGGCTTTTGGCCCGTAATCCGCCCAAGTTCAACCGCAAGTTGATCCAGAATTTTAATGTCTTGAGCGCCTTCTTTCACACCCATATTGACCACAACCTTCTTAAGCCGCGGCGCTTCCAAAGCATTTTTATAACCTTCTGATTTCATGAGCGTCGGAACCACTTCTTTGCGATAACGATTCAAGAGCCTGGGAATTGTTTCTTCTGCGGACTTCATAAGATCTCCTGACATTGCTTACAAATTCTCTGCTTGGTTCCGTCTGCTAAAAACTGAAATCCGATTCTGGATTGTTTGGAGCACTTGGGACACACCAGCTGTACTTTTGACACATGAATCTTGGACTCAAACTTTGCAATCCCGCCTTTTGGATTTTCCTGGTTCGGGCGTAAATATTGTGTTGCATAATTAATGCCTTCCACAATCACACGGCTTTCCGGAGGAAATACTTTGAGCACTTTTCCTTTTTTCCCTTTGTCTTTTCCGGTAATCACCACGACAAAATCATTTTTCTTCAGTTTGATAGCCATCTTCATGGTTGTCATTTCTTACACCACTTCCGGAGCCAACGAAACAATTTTTGTAAATTCTTTGTCTCTGAGTTCGCGCGCCACGGGCCCAAAAATACGGGTTCCTCTCGGATTTTTCTGATTGTCAATGACCACGATCGCATTTGAATTAAAGCGCACCCGAGAACCGTCGGAACGTTTAATGGGCGAACGGGTTCTCACCACCACTGCTTTTACCACTTCACCGGCTTTCACAATTCCATCCGGCAGTGCTTCTTTAATAGAAGCCGTGATGATATCGCCAATCGTTGCGGTTCTTTTGCCGCGGCGCCCCAAAACACCGATCATGGCTGCGCGCTTAGCACCGCTGTTATCCGCTATTTCTAAAATTGAACGCATTTGAATCATAGACAATCGCTTCCACAACAGGCATTTCGCCCGTTAAACCGACATGACCTCAACCAGCCGCCAATGTTTTGTTCTCGAAATGGGCTTCGTCTCAATCAAACGAACTTTATCGCCGACTTTTGCCGAACTTTTTTCATCGTGGGCCACATAACGCTTACGTCTCTTAATCACTTTCTTATACTTCGAATGCTGCGTGAGCCGCTCTACTTCAACGACAATTGTTTTCGCCATTTTAGCGCGCACAACCACACCCACCCGCTCTTTTCGGTAGCCTCTTTTTTTCTCGGAATTATCCATTCTTGGTTTCCTGTAAAAGTTGCTGTTTAACGGTCAATACTTTCGCGATCAATTGTTTGGCTTTACGAATTTTCGAAACATCCGTTAATTTCTGGAGCTTCGCTTGAATTCTTAAATTAAAAAGCTCTTTTTTAAGGCCTTCAAATTTCTCATTGAGCTCATCCACCGTAAGCCCTGTCAACTCTTTTGCTTTCACCTGTGGCATGTAATCACCCGCTCGGCTAAACCGCCGCTCCTTCTCGTCTTACAAATTTTGTTTGAAATGGAAGTTTGTGTGCACAAACCCGCATGGCAGAACGCGCCAATTGCTCGGGAATGCCCCCCATTTCAAAAAGGATCCGGCCCGGCTTCACAACCGCCACATAATATTCCGGAGCTCCTTTTCCTTTTCCCATGCGCGTTTCCGCCGGTTTTTTGGTATAGGATTTATCCGGAAAAACACGAAGCCAGATTTTCCCGCCCCGTTTGATGTGACGCGCAAGCGTCACACGGGCCGCTTCAATTTGAATGGCCGAAAACCAACCGCGCTCTATTGCTTTTAAACCAAAATCTCCGAAGGAAAGGCGATTTCCGCTCATCGCATTTCCCCGCATTTTTCCGCGGTGATTCTTTCGAAATTTGACCCGGCTTGGCATGAGTGACATATCAGCAATTCCTTACAATTTTCCTTCTGGTGTTTCTTGCTTCTCGGAAGAAACCAATGCGGATGCTTGAGTCGTCAGAGAACCCGCCTCTTCGGCTTTTTCTGCGGCTTTCAAACCTATCTTCTCGGCTTCCAGCAATTCTCTTTTTTGTCTTTCTTTGAGCCGTTCGGCCTGTTCTTTCTTTACCAAAACTTCGCCGTGATAAATCCAAACTTTGACACCAATGGTTCCATAAGTGGTGAATGCTTCCGCAAATCCATAATCAATATTTGCGCGGAATGTTCCGAGAGGAACCTTTCCTTCGCGGTAACCTTCGCTGCGGGCAATTTCATTTCCGCCAAGCCGTCCTTTGCAGATTATTTTGATACCGCCCGCACCTTTCGCTAATGCACCGGCCATTGCCTTTTTCATTGCTTTTCGAAACGCGATACGTTTTTCAAGCTGCAATGCAATGTTTTCCGCAACAAGCTGCCCGTCTGCTTGCGGAACTTTCACTTCCTTAATGTCCAAAATAATTTCGGATTGCGTCAGGTGAGAAACGGCATCTTTGATCCGATCAATTTCCTGGCCGCGCCTTCCAATGATAATTCCGGGCCGCGCCGTGTAAATTTGAATCCTGATTTTTCCGCTCTTCCGCTCAATTTCGATACTCGATACGCCGGCTGCCGCAAGTTGTTTCTTTAAAAAAGTCCGGATTTTCAAATCCTCATGAAGAGCCTCTTTGTAACCCCTCTTCAAAAACCAGCGGCTTTTCCAATCTTTAATATAGCCCAGTCTTAAACTATACGGATGTGCTTTTTGACCCATAATTTTTTAAGCCGCTCGTCCGGCTTCTTTCTCTTTCTTTTTACCTAGTTTTCCCTTGATCATTTTCCCAAGCGCGGATGATTTCTCTCCGGTTTCCTGGCGCGGCGACGGTCTCCTGATTTCTCCTTCTTCCAACACCAGTGTCACATGAGAGGATCTTTTTAAAATAGTATCCGCACGGCCCATGGCTCTCGGTAAATACCGCTTAAGCGTCGGACCCCCGTCTGCAAATGCCAGACGGACAAACAAGCGATTTTCATCCATTTCTTTTTGTTTGGCATTCGCAAAAGCGCTTTTAAGCGTTTTGTTCACGATTCCGGCTGCCTTTTTTTTGGTATTTGCCAAGATCGAAAATGCCTCGTCGACCGGTTTCCTGCGAATCGTGTCCAAAACGAGACGAATTTTCCTGGGCGAAATACGAATGTACCGGGTAACGGCTCGCGCGTTCAATTTTGGTTTTTCTTCCTGATTCAAAGTTTCTGTTTTCATGTGGCTGTCCCACTCGCAAGTGCTTTTGCTTTATCCTGCGACGTGCTGTGCTTTCTAAATACTCTTGTTGGAACAAATTCCCCCAACTTATGCCCTACCATGTTTTCGGTTATAAAAACATTTTGAAATTTATGCCCGTTGTGAACTGCGAACGTAACTCCTACAAAATCCGGCGTCACCGTCGAACGGCGCGACCAGGTTTTGATCGGAGCGCGGTCTTTTGTTTTCTTTGCGATTTGCACTTTTATTAAAAGCTTTTCATCAACAAAAGCACCTTTACGGCTCGAACGTCCCATGATTCATTTCTCCGACTTATTTTCTTCGGTCTCTTACAATGTATTTGTTCGTTGATTTATGACGTTTGCGGGTTTTATATCCCTTGCTGTATTGGCCCCATGGCGAAACAGGCTGACGGCCTCCGTGCGCTCTTCCTTCACCGCCGCCCAGCGGATGATCCACCGGATTCATCGCAACACCTCGAACAATTGGACGGCGTCCGCGCCACCGCATGCGTCCCGCTTTTCCGTAAACGATATTTTCATGATCGGTATTCGAACATTGACCGATGGTTGCGGATGCATCAGTCTTAATCATCCGAATTTCTCCGGACGGCAACTTGATATGCGCGTAACTGCCCTCTTTTGCCAACACTTGTGCAACACCGCCCGCTGAACGGACCAATTTTCCGCCGCAGCCGGGTTCGATTTCAATATTGTGAATCATGGTTCCTTCCGGAATTGCTTGAATCGGAAGATGATTGCCCGTTTTTACTTCGGCATTTGGGCCGCTCATCACTTTTTCACCGACTTTCAAGCCGTTCGGCGCCAAAATGTAACTTTTTTCTCCGTCCGCATATTGAATAAGCGCAATCCGGCTTGTCCGGTTAGGATCATATTCGATTGTCTGAACGGTTGCTTCCACGTTGTGTTTGAGTCGCTTGAAATCCACCAAGCGAATCCGCTGCTTATGACCGCCGCCAATGTGATAACTGGTGATATGGCCATACATATTCCGCCCGCCGGTTCTTTTCCGAATGACCGTGAGCGGCTTATAAGGCCGAGCGGTGGTAATTTCAGAAAAATCGGACACACTGCCAAAGCGGCGTGCCGGAGTCGTTGGTTTAAATTTAATCAGTGCCATGTTATGCAAACTCGATTTTCTGACCCTGCTTCAAGGTCACAATTGCTTTTTTCCAGTCGCTCGTTTTCCCGGGTTGCATCCTGACCCGCTTCCACTTTCCGGAAACGCGAATGGTATTTACATCCATCACTTTCACATTAAAAATTTCTTCTACCGCTCTTTTAATCTGCGGTTTCGTGGCATCCAAACGAACGCGGAAGAAATACTTATTTTGTAAAGCCAGTTTGCTGCCTTTTTCGGTAATGCAGGGCGTTTGAATTAAATCATATAAATGCGTACTCATCTGGCCACCAACTCTTTTTCGCTCGAAGGTTCACTTTTTTCCAGCAAACGTTTTTCAATCAAGGAAAGTGCTGATTTCTCAATCACGAGCTGTTTTCTGCGAAGCACGTGATAGGCATTTAAATCCGCAGCCCGTTTTAACAAAAATATTTCTTTCAAATTACCGGATGCGCGTTTTAATTTTTCGTTTGGCTGAGCAATCACAAGAAGCGATCTTGCGTTTTGCAATTTAAGTGCACGAATCATTTGCACAAGTTCTTTTGTTTTTGGCTGTCCAAGCTCAACGTCTTCAATGACTGTCAGCTGTTCTTCTTTAGTCTTCAAAGAAAGAGCGCTGATGAGTGCTTTCGCGCGCATTTCCTGCGACATTCTTGTGTCATAATCTCTCGGAGTCGGACCAAAGACCGTACCGCCGCCGCGCCACTGTGGTGCACGAATGGAACCTTGCCTTGCGCGTCCGGTTCCTTTTTGCTTCCACGGCTTTTTACCTCCGCCCGAAACTTCCTTACGTTCTTTGGTATCATGCGTTCCGCGGCGCTGATTGCCGGCGTAACCAACGAGCGCAAGCTGCAAAAGCCGCTCATTGACCGGAGCTTCAAAAATGAGCGGGTTCAGTTCAATTTCTCCGTTTTGCGCGCCATCGATTTTATATATAGGTACTTTTTTGCTCATTGCAAAATCCATTCTGTTCTTTCAAAAAAACTATTTCTTTTTTGCGGCGGGTGCTGCTTTTGCCTTTTCAGTTTCCACACGTTTTGCTTTTTTACTGACCACTTTCTTTTCTTCGAATTTCAGTTCCTCAAGTCCGGCTTCGGGAAGGCGCCACTTTCTCGGCCGTCGTTTTTTTATCGCTTCTTTGACCACAATATAACTCTGGTCAAATCCGGGCACCGCACCTTTCACGACCAATAAATTATTGTCCAAATCAACTTTCAGAACGCGCAAATTTTGAGTCGTCACACGTTCATTCCCCATATGGCCGCCCATTCTCATACCTTTAACGACTCTTTTTGGCATGGAGGAAGCACCGATCGAGCCGGGAGCTCTTCCCATCGTCGTTCCGTGTGATTTAGACTTCGACCCTTTGAAATGGTGCCGTTTCACAACACCTGCAAAACCCCGGCCGATAGAGGTGCCGGTAACATCCACCCAATCTCCAACCGCAAAATTATTCACTTTAAGCTGAGTTCCCAGATTCAACCCTTCAAATGATTCAGTCCGGATTTCGCGGACAAACCGCTTTGGACTTGCGCCCGCTTTTTTGACATGACCCAATTCAGCTTTGGTGGACTGCTTTTCTTTTTGATCGCCAAAACCAAGCTGGACTGCTTGATATCCGTCGCTTTCCTGTTTTTTCAATTGAAGAACGGTGCAGGGCCCGATTTCTAAAACGGTCGCGGGAATATGTTTCCCCTCTTTGTCGAAAATCTGGGTCATCCCCAATTTTTTACCTAATAAACCAATCATCTTTTTTTCCAATCAAAGCTTTCTTTCGATAAAAATCCCGTTATGCAATTTCCAAATCATGATCTACCGCTGGAACTACTTGGGTGGCCGTACTTGCGGAAGTTGCGTATTATACTACAACTTCACTTCTACATCCACACCTGCAGGAAGATCCAATTTCATCAGCGCATCCACGGTTCTAGTCGTTGGTTCAACGATATCAAGAAGCCGTTTATGCGTTCGCATTTCAAACTGCTCTCTTGATTTCTTATCAATGTGCGGCCCTTTAAGGACGGTCGTTTTCCACAAATTTGTGGGAAGCGGAATTGGCCCCACCACGCGCGCGCCTGTTTTTTTCACGGTATCTACAATTTCCTGCACCGATAGATCCAGGACGCGATGGTCATACGCACACAGTTTGATGCGAATTTTTTCTTTGTTCATAAAGATCCGATTACTTCACGACTTCGGTGACCACGCCAGCGCCCACCGTATGGCCGCCTTCGCGAATCGCAAAACGAAGTTCTTTTTCCATAGCAACGGGCGTGATCAGTTCCGCTTCAACGCTCACGTTATCACCCGGCATTACCATTTCGGTTCCTTTCGGAAGCGTCACGATTCCGGTCACGTCCGTCGTCCTGAAATAAAACTGAGGGCGATACCCCGTGAAAAATGGCGTATGGCGCCCGCCTTCTTCTTTGCTTAGAATATAAATTTGAGCTTTGAATTTGGTGTGCGGCGTCACGCTGCCCGGTTTTGCAATCACCATTCCACGCTCCAAATCTTTTTTATCCACACCGCGAAGAAGGAGCCCCACATTATCTCCGGCTTGTGCTTCATCGAGCAATTTCCGGAACATTTCGATTCCGGTGACGGTTGATTTCATCGCTTGAGGACGCAGACCGACAATTTCAACTTCTTCGTTGATTTTGATTTGACCGCGTTCCGCACGGCCCGTACCGACCGTTCCACGGCCGGAAATTGAGAACACGTCTTCTACCGGCATCAAGAACGGTTTCTCGATGTCACGCTTCGGCGTTGGAATAAAACTATCCACTGCTTCTAAAAGCTTCATGATCGGTTCAATGGCTTTTGGATCGTCCGGATGATTCAAAGCATTTAAACCGGATCCGCGGATAATCGGAGTCTCATCTCCCGGAAAATCATATTTCTTAAGAAGTTCTCTCACTTCCAGTTCCACAAGATCGAGAAGTTCGGGATCATCCACCACATCCACTTTGTTTAAGAAAACCACAACAGCCGGAACGTTCACCTGACGCGCGAGAAGAATGTGTTCGCGTGTCTGCGGCATTGGGCCATCCGCAGCAGAAACGACGAGAATGGCGCCGTCCATTTGAGCAGCTCCCGTAATCATGTTTTTAATGTAATCCGCATGACCCGGACAATCCACGTGCGCATAATGCCGCTTGTCCGTCTGATATTCCACGTGCGCAACGGCAATCGTCACGATCTTCGATTCATCACGAACCGTTCCGCCTTTTGCAATCTGCGCATATTCTTTGTATTCCGCTTTTCCCTGTTTCGAGAGCACACGGGTAATCGCCGCAGTCAACGTCGTTTTGCCGTGATCCACGTGACCGATGGTTCCGATATTCACATGTGGTTTTGAACGATCAAATTTTTCTTTTGCCATTTTTTCCTCCTGAGCTTCCTTTTATTGATTCATCAATGACGATAACTTTTTCTCTTGGTTCTTAACTTTTTAAAATAATATTCAATAAAGCCCGTTTACTGCTGAATAATTTTTTCCGCGAGCTGCTTCGGCACTTCTTTGTATCCGTGCAATTCAAGCGGACTTGGAACCGCTCTTCCCTGAGAAAGCGAGCGGATAGCCGTTACATAGCCAAACATATCCGCAAGCGGTACAAGCCCTTTAATCACTTTCAAATTGGCACGCGCGCTCATTTCTTGAATGGTGCAGCGCCGTGAATTCAAATCGCCCACAATAGAACCCATAAATTCCTCAGGAACGGTTACTTCCAGATTCATAATCGGCTCAAGCAAAACTGGTTTTGCTTTTTTGAAAGCTTCTTTGAATCCAATAGACCCTGCAACCTGAAATGCAATTTCAGAACTATCCACATCGTGATAAGAGCCGTCAAAAAGCGTGATGCGAATATCCGTCACGGGATAACCCGCCAAAACACCGGTCTGGCATGCGCCGCGGACACCGTCTTCAACCGCCGGAATATATTCGCGCGGAATTGTACCACCCACCACTTTATTCACAAATTCAATTCCTTTTCCCCGTTCCAAAGGCTCAATTTCCAAACACACGTGACCATATTGACCGCGGCCGCCGGTTTGCTTGATGTACTTTCCTTCCGCTTTTGCGGGAGCTTGGATCGTTTCCTTGTAAGCCACTTGCGGTTTCCCAACGTTTGCTTGAACCCCGTATTCCCGAAGCATTCGGTCCACAATAATTTCAAGATGAAGTTCTCCCATTCCTGAAATAATGGTTTGCCCGGTTTCTTCATTGGATTTCACCCGAAAGGTCGGATCTTCCTGCATCATGCGCTGAAGTGTAATGGACAATTTATCCCGGTCCGATTTTGTTTTCGGTTCAATCGCAAGCGAAATCACAGGTTCCGGAATAAAAAGCGATTCCAAAATAATCGGATGCGCTTCATCGCAAAGCGTATCTCCCGTTCGTAAATCCTTCAGCCCGATAACAGCCACAATATTTCCCGCGCCGGCTTCTTCAATGTCTTCACGTTTGTTGGCATGCATTAAATAGAGCCGTCCAATCCGTTCTTTGGTTCCGCGCGTCGCATTGGTCACATAAGAACCTGCTTTTAAAACACCGGAGTAAATTCTGACGTATGCCAAATTGCTGCCGCCGCCCGCAAACCGGTCAGATGCAATTTTATAAACAAGTCCCGAAAAAGGTTCGGATTCGCTTGCATGCCGCTCGATTGCTTCGCCTGTTTTCGGATGTTTCCCGATAATGGCCGGAACTTCGCTCGGGCTCGGCAGATAATCCACCGCCGCATCCAAAAGCTGCTGCACGCCTTTATTTTTATAAGAAGAGCCGCAAATCACGGGTGTGATCTTTAAATTGACCGTTGCTTTCCGAATTCCCGCTTTTATTTCCTCAACCGTTGGCTCGTGGCCTTCGATAAATTTATGCATGAGCTGATCGTCATGCTCGGCAACTTTTTCGATTATAAAATCGCGCGCTTTTTTCGCGGCAGCTTGATATTCCGCCGGAATATCAACTTCGTCAAACGCTTGACCCATCGTTTCATCATGAAATACGTAAGCTTTCATTCGCACAAGATCAATAACGCCTTTAAAATTATCTTCTTTTCCAAGCGGCAATTGAAGCGGGACTGTGTTTGCGTTGAGCCGCTCCCGTATCTGTTGAACGTCATCTTCAAATGCAGCGCCAACGCGGTCCATTTTATTAATGAACGCAATCCGCGGGACATGATATCGGTCGGCCTGGCGCCAAACCGTTTCAGATTGCGGCTCTACACCTTCCACCGCACCAAAAAGTGCCACGCAGCCGTCTAAAACGCGAAGCGAACGTTCCACTTCAATCGTAAAATCCACATGTCCTGGTGTATCAATGATATTGATCCGGCAATCCTGCCAAAAACAAGTTGTCGCGGCGGAAGTAATCGTAATGCCGCGTTCCTGTTCCTGCTCCATCCAATCCATCACGGCAGTTCCCTCATGGACTTCGCCGATTTTGTGCGTCTTACCCGTGTAGTACAAAATCCGTTCCGTCGTGGTGGTTTTGCCCGCATCAATGTGCGCCGCAATCCCAATGTTACGAATTTTATCCAACGCGTAGTGAATTTTATTTTCTCCAGCCATGACCTTCATCTCGTATTCATTTTATATTCATTAATAAGGCAGTCATAACTGCCCCAGAAACAGTTTCTGACTGAACGTGAAGCTCTGGGACTGGGACGGCCATAACCATTACCATTTATAATGCGCAAATGCCTGATTCGACTCTGCCATTTTGTGAATATCTTCACGCTTCTTCACCGCAGCACCGGTTTTGTTGTAAGCGTTTAAAATTTCTTCCGCAAGTTTTTCGCGCATGGGTTTTCCTTGGCGATCTCTCGCAAACATGCGAAGCCAACGCATCGCTAAACCCGAACCGCGCTCCGGTCTCACGCTGACCGGAACTTGATAGGTCGCGCCGCCAACACGACGTGATTTCGTTTCAAGAAGCGGCCTTACGTTGTCAACTGCCTGTTTAAATACATCCAGCGGATCCTTCCCGGTTTTTTCCTTCAACACATCAAAAGAACCGTACAAAATTCGCTCCGCAAGGGACTTTTTGCCGTGTTCAAGCAGAATATTAATCATTTTTGCAACCAATAAATTTTTATATTTTGGATCCGGCAAAATTCTTCTTTTAGGCGCTCTTCTTCTTCTCACAAATTAGTTCCTCTCTAAAACTTCCTTTACTAAAATTTTTACTTGGCTTCTTTCTTCGGTGTTTTTGCACCATATTTAGACCTTGAACGATGGCGATCACTTACACCGGCGGTATCCAATTTCCCGCGGACGATGTGATAGCGAACGCCCGGCAAATCTTTCACGCGCCCGCCACGAACCAAAACAATCGAATGCTCCTGCAAATTGTGGCCAACACCCGGGATATAAGCAGTGATTTCATGGCCATTCGACAAACGTACACGAGCAATTTTTCTCAAAGCGGAATTCGGCTTTTTAGGCGTTTGGGTTCTCACCGAAAGACAAACGCCTCTTCTGAAACAATTGTTCTGAAGCGCGGGCGATTTTGTTCTTTGCTTAAATGCTTTTCTACCTTTCCGAATCAATTGATTAATGGTTGGCATTGGCTAAAGGATCCTTGTCAGTTTTTGTGTCTTCTACAGTCACCTGTGTCAATGTCGTCGCGCCGGCATCTGCTTCTTCTTTAATGATTTTGATTCGGCTGTAAAGTTCATTGCCTGTGCCCGCCGGGATTAAGTGGCCCATAATCACATTTTCTTTGAGCCCCAAGAGGTCGTCGCGTTTACCGCTCGCTGCAGCTTCCGTTAATACACGGGTGGTTTCCTGGAAACTGGCGGCCGAAATAAAGCTGTCGGTGCTGAGGGATGCTTTGGTGATTCCGAGAAGAGTCGGAACGCCTTTTGCGGGCTTTTTGCCTTTTTTAACTAACTTTTCATTTTCTTCCTGGAATCTAATTCTGTCCACTTGCGCACCAAGCAGAAACTCGCTGTCGCCTGACTCTTCAATGCGGACTTTCCTGAGCATCTGGCGCACAATCACTTCAACATGCTTGTCGTTGATTTTCACACCTTGCAGCCGATACACTTCCTGAACTTCCTGTACCAAATATTCCTGCAGGCTTCTTTCTCCGCTGACACGCAAAATATCCTGCGGAACCACGGGGCCATCGACCAGCTGCTCGCCGGCGATCACGCGGTCGCCTTTGTAAACGTTCAAATGTTTTCCGTGCGGAATGAGATACTCTTTCGTCATTCCCGCTGAACTCTTTACAATAATTTTGCGCTGGCCTTTCACGACTTCACCGAATTCAACCATGCCGTCAATTTCAGAAATAATGGCGGGATTTTTCGGTTTCCGCGCTTCAAAAAGTTCTGCAACGCGGGGAAGACCGCCGGTAATATCGCGGGTTTTTGCAATTTTTCTGGGCGTTTTGGAAATTAAGGTACCGCTCGTGACATGCTGGCCTTCTTTCACGACAATGTGAGCACCTGTCGGAATCGGATAAAAAGCAAGCACTTCATCTTTATCGCCGACAATCACAATTTGCGGGTGATAATCTTCTTTGTGTTCGATAATGACTCGCTCAATCAAACCTGTTGTGGTATCGGTTTCCTCAGTCATCGTAACGCCTGGTTTCAAATCTTCATAGCGCACTTTTCCGGTCACTTCCGTCAAAATCGGAACCGTGTACGGGTCCCATTTTACAAAAATTTCATCTTTTGGAACCGTTCCGCCTTCTTTGTAGCTGACAAATGCGCCGGAGGGAATCGTGTAACGTTCCAACTCCCGGCCGGTTTTATCGTGCATGGTAATTTGCCCATTTCGGTTAAGTACAACAATTTCACCGGTTTTTGTGGTAACGGTTTTCAAATTGTGATATTTGATTACTCCGCCATTTTTCGTCTTGAAATAAGATTGCTCAACCACGCGAGACGCGGTTCCGCCGATGTGGAACGTTCTCATCGTCAGCTGTGTTCCGGGTTCACCAATTGATTGAGCAGCGATCACACCAACTGCGGTTCCGATTTCCACCATGGAATTAACGCCAAGATCGCGGCCGTAGCACTTCACGCAAACACCGCGCTTCGCTTCACATGTTAACACAGAACGAATGCGGATTTTTTCGATTCCACTTTCTTCCAATTTTTCTGCAACGGCTTCCGTAATCTCATCGCCTGATTTAACCATGGGCTGATCCGTCACAACATCCACGATATTGTCAAGCGCGACACGCCCTACAATTCGGTCTTTCAGAGGAACTACAACTTCTTCTCCCGAATAAACCGGCTCAATAAAAATTCCGGCAAGCGTTCCGCAATCTTCTCCCGTAATAATAACATCCTGTGCGACGTCGACTAACCGCCGGGTCAAATAGCCGGAATCTGCCGTTTTGAGCGCCGTATCTGCCAAACCTTTCCTGGCACCGTGTGTCGAAATGAAATATTCAAGCACGGTGAGACCTTCTCTGAAATTGGCAGTAATCGGTGTTTCAATAATTTCACCGGAGGGTTTCGCCATGAGTCCGCGCATACCGGCAAGCTGGCGAATTTGCTGTTTCGATCCTCGCGCGCCGGAATCGGTCATCATGAAAATTGGATTAAATGATCCCAATTCCTCAAACATCCGGTCCGACACCTCGTCTGTCGCGTGCGTCCAAATATCGATCACTTTATTGTAACGTTCACCGTCCGTAATCAAACCGTTGCGATATTGTGATTCGATGATATCGACGCTTTTCTTTGATTCTTCCAAAACCTTTCCTTTGGCTTTCGGAATTTGAATGTCGTCGATCCCAATTGAAATGCCGGCTTTCGTTGCCTCTTCAAAACCCAGCGTTTTCAAACGATCCAAAAGTTGAACCACCTCACCGTGACCAAAACGTTTGTAGCAATTGTAAATAATTTTTGACAAATTTCCTTTTGCAATCACGTCATCGGCAAATCCATAACCTTTTGGCAGTGTTTCATTAAATAGAATACGGCCCATGGTGGTTTCGATCATTTCACCGGTTTCAAGCCGTAACTTACATTTCGCATGCCGTTCAATTTCATCATCCTGATACGCCGTAATAGCTTCCGAACGATCCGCAAACATACGGCCTTCGCCTTTACAGCCTTCCTTGGCTTTCGTAAGATAATAAATTCCAAGAACGATATCTTGTGAAGGGATTGTAATCGGTTGGCCGTTGGCGGGTGAGAAAATGTTATTTGCGGCAAGCATCAAAATACGGCATTCCATTTGTGCTTCCATAGAAAGCGGAATATGTACGGCCATTTGGTCACCGTCAAAGTCTGCGTTAAAAGCAGTGCAGACGAGCGGATGAATTCGAATGGCTTTTCCTTCAATCAACACGGGTTCAAACGCCTGAATTCCCAAACGGTGAAGCGTTGGTGCGCGGTTGAGAAGCACCGGATGTTCATGAATCACTTCTTCCAAAATATCCCACACTTCCGGCTTTACACGTTCCACCATTCGTTTGGCCGATTTGATCGTGTGAACATGTCCGCGTTCTTTTAGTTTGCGAATGATAAACGGTTCAAAAAGTTCAAGCGCCATTTTCTTTGGCAGCCCACACTGATGAAGCTTAAGCTCCGGACCAATCACAATCACGGAACGGCCGGAATAATCAACACGTTTTCCAAGAAGATTTTGACGGAAACGGCCTTGTTTCCCTTTCAACATATCGCTCAAAGATTTGAGCGGACGATTTCCCGCGCCAAGCACGGGACGTCCGTGACGGCCATTGTCAAATAGCGCGTCGACCGCTTCTTGCAACATTCTCTTTTCATTGCGAATGATGATATCAGGCGCTTTTAATTCAAGCAGTTTTTTAAGACGATTGTTGCGGTTGATCACACGGCGATACAGATCATTTAAATCACTGGTCGCAAATCGGCCGCCATCCAGCGCAACCAGAGGCCGAAGATCGGGCGGAATCACGGGAACTACTTCCAGAACCATCCATTCAGGCTTGTTGCCGGATTTTTTGAACGCTTCAACAATTTTTAAGATTTTAATTGCGCGCGCGCGAGCCTGTTTCGATTTTGATGTATTCACTTGGCGTTGATATTTTTGGCTCAATTTTTCCAATTCAAGCTGTGCTAAAAGTTCTTTAACCGCTTCAGCGCCCATTTTTGCCACGAAACTTCCCGCGCCATATTGCTCAACCGCTTTGTTGTATTCTTCTTCCGAGAGAAGCTGCCTTGGTTTGAGAAGAGTTTCTTTAGGGTCAACCACGATGTAATCTTCATAATAAAGGACTTTTTCGAGGGCGCGGGCGGTAAGGTCAAGGAGATTTCCGATTCGGGAAGGCATCGTTTTAAAAAACCAAATGTGAGAAACGGGTGTCACCAGATTGATGTGTCCCATGCGCTCACGTCGGACTTTTGCCTGCGTCACTTCAACACCGCAGCGATCGCACACGATTCCTTTGTGCTTGATGCGTTTGTACTTTCCACAGCTGCATTCCCAATCACGGGTAGGGCCAAAAATCCTCTCGCAGAAAAGCCCGTCTTTCTCGGGCTTGAGCGTCCTGTAATTAATGGTTTCCGGCTTTTTCACCTCCCCATGCGACCACGAATGAATGACTTCGGGAGAAGCAATCTTGATCGTTAACGAATCAAAGATATTCATCTCATCATAATTGATTGTCATTTGTTTCTCCTAAAGAAGTGTTTGCCTCAAACAATCCCGAGTTTTTCTTTTGCTTTCTCTTTGCGGTCTTCTGATTTCTTTGCCTGTGCGGCGGCTTTCAAATCTTTTTCACCACGGATCGGAATATTCTTTTTCTCGGGCCTAATATCAAGCGCAAGACTTTGAAGTTCCTTTACAAGCACGTTGAATGATTCAGGTGTCCCCGCATGAAGTGCGGGCTCGCCTTTCACAATCGCTTCGTATACTTTGGTACGCCCGATCACATCGTCGCTTTTGACAGTCAGCAATTCCTGAAGTGTAAATGCGGCGCCATAAGCTTCAAGCGCCCACACTTCCATTTCTCCAAATCGTTGGCCGCCAAATTGCGCTTTTCCGCCAAGCGGCTGCTGAGTCACCAGCGAGTATGGCCCAATCGAACGGGCGTGAATCTTATCATCAGCCAAATGAGCCAGCTTCATAATATAAATGAAGCCCACCGTCACTTTTTCATCAAATGGAATTCCGGTTTTTCCGTCAGTCAACTTTACTTTTCCATTTTCCGGTAAACCGGCTTTTTTAAGCATTTCCTTAATTTCGTTTTCTGTTCCTCCCGAAAACACCGGTGTCTCGACGTGAATGCCCAGAGTTTTGGCTGCCCAACCCAAATGAGTTTCCAAAATTTGACCGACGTTCATGCGGGAAGGAACGCCCAGAGGATTCAGGATGATCTCAACAGGAGTTCCATCCGGCAGAAATGGCATATCTCCTTCCGGAAGAATTTTTGCAATCACACCTTTGTTTCCGTGACGGCCGGCTATTTTATCGCCGACTGAAATTTTCCGTTTTGAACAAACATAAACCACCACCCGTTTGATCACGCCGGGCGGTAGTTCGTCGCCTTTTTTCACACGGTCAATTTCCCGGGCACGTTCCTCGATCAATTCGTCGATTTCATCGCCCCACACGCGCGCGATCTTCCGGATGCCTTCTTCAAGCTCCGGATCGTCATCAATACGAATGGATTCCCAATCGCAATCTTCAAATTTTTTAAGATCTTTTTTATCAATCGTTTTTCCGGATTTAATCAAAACCTCACCAAGCACGTCATCTACCAAATCATCCGAAAGTTTTTTACCCATTACCATCGAGGAAATTTTGTTGAGCCGCTCTTGTTTCAAAACATCAATGCGTTTTTGATATCTCTCTTTAATGTCCTCAATTTCGGAAGTTTCCTGCTGGCGCTCTTCGCGCGTTTTCGCTTTCGATTCTTTCCGCGCAAACACGCGGACATCGACCACCACACCTTCCACTCCCGGAGGAACGGTGAGAGAAGCGTCCCGGACATCGCCTGCCTTTTCACCAAAAATCGCACGAAGCAATTTTTCTTCAGGCGACAATTCAGTTTCCGATTTTGGTGTAATTTTCCCGACCAAAATATCGCCTGGTTTTACTTCAGCACCGATTCGCACAATTCCTTCTTCATCGAGATCTTTCAGAGCTTCTTCGCTCACATTTGGAATGTCTCTTGTAATTTCTTCATTGCCAAGCTTGGTATCTCTCGCTTCGATTTCAAACTCTTCGATATGAAGCGAGGTATACGTATCTTCCTTCACGAATTTTTCGCTGATCACAATGGCATCTTCAAAGTTGTATCCGCGCCAGGGAAGAAAAGCAACGAGCACGTTGCGTCCAAGTGCAAGCTCGCTCTTTTCGGTTGCCGTACCATCTGCAATCGGATCGCCGCGTTTTACTTTTTGGCCAATCGTCACAAGCGGTCTTTGGTTGATACAAGTTCCGGCGTTTGAACGTTCAAATTTTTTGAGTTTGTAAACCATGTCATCGATCACAATTTCATTCGAAGAAACCATTTTTACAGTTCCGCGCGCTTTGGCGGTGACGACTGCTCCGGAATCGGTTGCGACCCGATGTTCCATTCCGGTTCCCACAAGCGGGGTTTCTGTTTCAAGCAACGGAACGGCTTGTCGCTGCATTTTGGAACCCATGAGCGCCCCGTTGTGATCCTCATTTTCCAAAAATGTGATTAAAAAGTACTC